>Ga0326735_1000289_pt1 | contig 11946 bp, 12 predicted proteins | sample 37_GP2_1092_FD_207945 | JGI IMG/M metagenome (GOLD analysis project Ga0326735, IMG submission 207945) | Glacier ice microbial communities from Ngari, Tibet, China - 37_GP2_109.2 | ecosystem: Environmental > Aquatic > Freshwater > Ice > Glacier | place: China: Ngari, Tibet | collected 2018-07-31
GGCGATGCGGCTTTGCACTTCGTCGCGCGCGGCCGACAATTCAGCTTGAACGCGCTTCTCGGCGGCGGCCATGTCGGCCTTGCCACGGTCAGCTGCGGCGAGGCCGCTCGCGATCCTCTTGACGCGCTCGTCGAGCGCTTTCATCATCGGCGGCCACACGAATTTCATCGTGAAGCCGCACAAGATGAAGAAGACCACGAACTGGGCAAACAGGGTTGCGTTTAAGTTCACGGTATTTTCCTACTCAGAAAAAAGTACGCCGAACTTCGCAGTTCGGCTGTTGAGAATTGGCGAAGCGCCGAATTACTTAGGAACGAACGGGTTTGCAAAGGCGAACAGCATGGCGATACCGACGCCGATCAGGAACGCAGCATCGATCAGACCGGCCAGCAAAAACATCTTGGTCTGCAGCGTGTTCATCAGTTCAGGCTGGCGAGCCGATGCTTCCAGGTATTTGCCGCCCATGATTGCGATACCGATACAGGCGCCGATAGCACCAAGGCCGATAATCAAACCGCAAGCCAAAGCAACAAAAGAGAGGTCAGTCATGAGAATTCCTTTAAGAGTTAAGATAAAGCTGAAAAATAAATGAAAATACAAACTTCTTTATTACGACAATCCGTTCGAATGCGGGTCCCGCGGTCGATTAGTGCCCTTCGTGCGCCTGACCGATGTATACCAAGGTAAGCATCATAAAGATAAATGCTTGCAGGACGACGATCAGGATGTGGAAGATGGCCCAGACGGAACCGGCGATAACGTGGCCGACAAAACCGAACATGGTTGCCATCGAACCGAGCAAGGCAATCAACAGGAACAGCAATTCGCCCGCATACATGTTGCCCCACAGTCGCATGCCCAGCGAGACGGTGCGCGCCACGTATTCGATGATGTTGAGCAGCAGGTTGAACGGCGCCAGCCAGATGCCGAACGGCGCGGCAAACAGCTCGTGCAACCAGCCGCCCAGGCCCTTGATTTTGACGTTGTAGTACAGCACTACGGCGAGCACGGCAAGCGCCATGCCCATCGGACCGTTCAGGTCGGCGGTCGGCACGGCGCGGTGATGCGAGATCACGTCGCTCATGCCAAGCACGGCAAACAAGGAAGAAAACATATCGACCGGAAGGAAGTCCAGCGCGTTCATCAGCAACACCCACACGAACACCGTCAACGCCACCGGGGCGATGAAGCTGCGGTCGCCGTGGACAATGGCTTTCGACTGGTCTTCGACCATTTCGACCAAAATCTCGACGGCAGCCTGAAAACGGCCAGGCACGCCGGAAGTGGCGCGGCGCGCGGCCAGCCACATCAGCAGCGAACCGACCACGCCCATGGTGATCGACCAGAAAATCGTGTCGATGTTGTAGACTGAAAAATCCACCGTCGAGGCTTGTGCCTTGTTCGACAGGTGGCCCAGGTGGTGGACAATGTATTCTGAAGCAGTGGGAGCGTGCGCTGCTGCCCCTTCAACCGTTGGATTCGCCATATTATTGCCTAAATAGTAAGAGTATGTAACTTTTGAGCGCCACGATGAACCCGGCGACAAACGCCAGCCAGTTCACGTCGTGGTAAAACCAAGCGGTCGCGCCAAACAGCGCAAACGTCAGTGCAATCTTTATGAATTCCCAGAAAAAAAAAGTCATCGGGTTGGCCCCGCCGGGACGCTGGGTGCCGGCGAACAAGCGCAACGCGAACAGGGCATTCGGTACTACACAGCACAAGCCACCAAGCACCGCCGACGTCATCGCGACCATTCCCCCCAGTAGCGCGGCGATAACGCCAGCGACGACTGTCGCGATCATTTGCAGGAGGACTATGCGCAGCATTTTTGTTCTTTGCGCCAGTCGTTGAAATTTGGTGTGTGTTTTGTTAAGAAATTAGTCAATCAGCGGGATTATAAAGGGTTGAGTGTATATGCGTCAAACACCGCCGCAACGCTTGTGGTTGCAATCGACCCCAAAAGCCACACCAGCTTGCTTGGGTGACGCCCTCGCATGGCCATTTTTGCCCATTTCAGTCCAAACATGGCTTGAACGGGTCCTTGAAAAACGGCGCTGATGGCCGCATTTGCGTCGCCCGCGATCCGTCCGCTCACGTCCGCAACCTGGCCAGCACGCCGTCGAGGATGTCGAGGTCGGCAAAGTCGATGATCATCTGGCCGCGCCCTTTGGCGCCCATCTTGAACAGCACCGGCGTGGCCAGCTTGTCGGACAGCTCTTCCTCCAGGCGCAGCATGTCGCCCGACTTGTCCTTCTGGCGCGCCGCCGGCACGGTTGCCGCTTCCTGCAGCGTGCGGGCCACCAGCTTTTCTGTTTCGCGCACCGACAGACGGCGCGCAACGACCTGGCTGGCCAGGCTGATCTGGGTGGCGGCGTCGACGGCGAGCAGCGCACGCGCGTGGCCCATGTCGATGTCGCCGGCCATCAGCATGGTTTGCACCGGCTGGGCCAGATTGATCAGGCGCAGCAGGTTCGACACCGCGCTGCGCGAGCGGCCGACGGCGCTGGCGGCCTGTTCGTGGGTAAAATGAAAATCATCGATCAGGCGCTGGATGCCGTGCGCTTCTTCGAGCGGGTTGAGGTCTTCGCGCTGGATGTTCTCGATCAGCGCCATCGCCGCGGCGGCCTGGTCGTCGACGTCGCGCACCAGCACGGGAATCGACTCCAGGCCGGCGATCTGGGCGGCGCGGACGCGGCGCTCGCCGGCGATGATCTCGTAGCGGATGGCGCCATCAAACTGGCCCACCGGGCGCACCAGCACCGGCTGCATCACCCCTTGCGTCCTGATCGACGCCGCCAGTTCGTTCAGCGCGCCTTCGTCCATGCGCGTGCGCGGCTGGAATGCACCGGGCTGCAGCTGCGCCAGCGGCAGCGTGGAGGGCGCCCCGGCGCTTGCCGCCGGGTTGAAATCGGCATCGCCGCCGAGCAGCGCGTCGAGACCGCGGCCGAGGCCCTTGAGTTTTTTGGTCGCCATGATGGGTGCGTGCCTTCTTCGGATTTTTTCGGTTCTGGTTACAGTTACATTGTCTTGATGCGTTCAACCATCTCGGCGCCGAAGGCGATATACGCTTGCGCGCCCTTCGAGGACGGGTCGAACACCACGCCGGGCACGCCGTACGACGGCGCTTCGGCCAGGCGCACGTTGCGCGGGATGATGGTTTTAAACACCTTGTCGCCGAAATGCTGCTCGAGCTGGGCCGACACCTGCTGCGACAGCGTCATGCGCGGATCGAACATCACGCGCAGCAAGCCGATGATTTTCAGGTCGTGGTTCAGCTTGGCGTGGACCTTCTTGATCGTGTTGACCAGGTCCGACAGGCCTTCGAGGGCGTAGTACTCGCACTGCATCGGGATGATCACGCCGTTTGCGGCGCACAGGCCGTTCAGGGTCAGCATCGACAGCGCCGGCGGACAGTCGACCAGGATGAAGTCGTAGTCGGCGTCGACGGCGGCCAGCGCGTCCTTCAGGCGCCGCTCGCGCTGATCGAGTTCGACCATCTCGACTTCGGCGCCGGCCAGCTCGCGGTTCGACGGCAGCACGTCGAAGCGGCCCGACTCGGAGCGCTGGCGCGCCGTGGCGACATCGGCTTCGCCCAGCAGCACTTCGTAAGTCGACGCCTTCAGGGCGGCCTTGTTGATGCCCGCCCCCATGGTCGCATTGCCCTGCGGGTCAAGGTCGACCAGCAGTACCCGCTGGTCGAGCTTGGCCAGTCCGGCGGCGAGGTTGACGGCGGTGGTGGTCTTGCCGACCCCGCCCTTCTGGTTTGCTACGCAAAAAATTTTGGCCATGGTTGCTCTTGTGATCGATGCGACAGCATCCGTTTATTTCATTTATATTATTTATATCGCTCATATAAAATAAACGACATAAATAATTTAGTTGATATATATAAAATAAACCGTTTATACAGTAGGTATGGTTTGTACGATTTATTTTATTTATAACGTTTATATTATTTATTTTATTTAGCTTGTTTAATTTTTTTCGGCCGATTTTTCGATGAACACCAGGTGGCGCTCGGCGTCGAGCCCCGGCACCTGCAACGCCTGCAGCCGGCGCACCTTCCACGGCGCCGGCAGGCGTTCGCGCTCGTCTGGCGGCGCCACGCCCTTGAGGGCGATGAACTGGCCGCCGTCGGCCAGCAGATGGCCTGACCATGCGACAAAATCCGACAGGTCGGCAAACGCGCGCGAGGTGATGACGTCGAATAACTGCGGCACCCGCAGTTGCTGCACCTTGTCGGTGTACACCGTCACGTTATTCAATTCCAGTTCCGCCTTGACCTGCTTGAGAAACGCCGTTTTCTTGTGCACCGTGTCGATCAGCGCCACCTGCATGGCCGGACGTGCGATCGCCAGCACGATGCCCGGCAAGCCGCCCCCGGCGCCGACGTCGAGCACGTTGTTCGCTTGGGCGAAGCTGGGAACGGCGGCGAGCGAATCGAGCAGGTGGTGCGTCACCATCTGCAGCGGGTCGCGCACCGACGTCAGGTTGTAGACCGCATTCCACTTCAACAGCAGCGCCAGGTAGTCGAGCAGCCGGGCCTGCTGCGTGGCGTCCAGATCGAGCGCCAGAACGTCGATGCCGTCGGCCAGTACGGCGGCGACGGCGGCGCGGTCGAACGCCTTCATGGGGCCAGCTCTTCGTTCAGGGTGGCAAAGCCGCGTGCACCGCGTTTTTTCAGGTGCACCAGCAACAACGAGATCGCCGCCGGGGTGATGCCGGAAATTCTGGACGCCTGGCCGAGCGTTTCAGGGCGCTGCTTGTCGAGCTTCTGGCGCACTTCGATCGACAGCGCCGGGATGTCGAGGTAATTGAAACCGTCCGGCAGCTTGAGGGTGTCGAAGTGCTCGTGGCGCTCGACTTCCTTGGCCTGGCGCTCGATGTAGCCGGCGTACTTGAGCTGGATGTCGACCTGCTCGCGCACGGCCGCATCCATCACGCCAGGGCCGGCCAGCGCGCCACCGTCGATGCCGGTCATGCTCATCAGCTTGTCGTATTCGACACCGGGGCGGCGCAGCAAGTCGGCCAGCGCGTATTCGCGCTCGATGGCCTGGCCGATGACGCGCTCGGACTCGCCCGCCGTCAGCATGCGCGGGTTGATCCAGGTCGAGCGCAAGCGCTGCAGTTCGCACGCCACCGCTTCGCGCTTGGTGTCGAAGGCGGCCCACTGGGCGTCACCGACGCAACCGAGCTGGCGGCCAATGTCGGTGAGGCGCATGTCGGCATTGTCTTCGCGCAGGCTGAGGCGAAACTCGGCGCGGCTGGTAAACATCCGGTACGGCTCGGCCACGCCCTGGGTCGTCAAATCGTCGGCCAGCACGCCGAGATAGGCCTGCGAGCGGCTTGGGACCCAGGCGTCGCGGCCCTGGGTCAGCAAGGCGGCGTTGATGCCGGCGAGCATGCCCTGCGCCGCCGCTTCTTCGTAGCCGGTGGTGCCGTTGATCTGGCCGGCGAAAAACAGCCCGGCGATGGCCTTCGTTTCGAGCGAGGTTTTCAAGCCGCGCGGATCGAAATAATCGTACTCGATGGCGTAGCCGGGGCGCAGGATGAAGGCATTTTCCATTCCCTTCATCGAGCGCACCAGGTCGATCTGGACATCGAACGGCAGGCTGGTCGAGATGCCGTTCGGATAGTATTCGTTGGTCGTCAAGCCTTCGGGTTCGAGAAAGATCTGGTGCGCGTCCTTGCCGGCAAAGCGGTGGATCTTGTCTTCGATCGACGGGCAGTAACGGGGACCGACGCCTTCGATGACGCCGGTAAACATCGGACTGCGATCAAGCCCGGCGCGGATGATGTCATGGGTGCGCGTATTGGTGTGCGTCATCCAGCACGGCACCTGGCGCGGATGCATTTGCGCGCTGCCCATGACGGAAAACACCGGCACCGGGTGGGCGTCGCCCGGCTGCTCGGCCATCACCGAGAAATCGATGCTGCGCCCGTCGATGCGCGGCGGCGTGCCGGTTTTTAAACGCCCCTGCCCGAGTTTCAATTCTTTCAGGCGCGCCGACAGCGATAGCGCTGGCGGGTCGCCGGCCCGCCCGGCCGAATACGCCTGCAGGCCAACATGGATCTTGCCATCCAAAAAAGTGCCGGCCGTCAGCACCACCGCGCGGGCGCGGAACTGCAAGCCGATCTGGGTGACGGCGCCGACCACCCGCCCGCCTTCGAGCATCAGGTCGTCCACCGCCTGCTGGAACAGCCACAGGTTCGGCTGGTTTTCCAGCCGCGAACGGATTGCCGCCTTGTACAGGATGCGGTCGGCCTGGGCCCGGGTGGCACGCACGGCCGGCCCTTTGGACGCATTCAGGATGCGGAACTGGATGCCGGCTTCGTCGGTGGCGATCGCCATCGCGCCGCCCATGGCGTCGACCTCCCTGACCAGGTGGCCTTTGCCGATGCCGCCGATCGACGGATTGCACGACATCTGCCCGAGGGTCTCGATGTTATGCGTAAGCAACAAAGTCTTTTGGCCCATGCGGGCGCTAGCGAGGGCCGCTTCGGTGCCGGCGTGACCGCCACCGACGACGATGACGTCAAATTCAGTTGGAAATAGCATGATGGAAAAGTTAAAGCAGGAAGTTGAGGCCCGATTATAAAGTCTTTTGGTGGCGTGGGCTCTTCGGTGGGAAGATTTCGCCGTTGGCGCCGTCATAGTGTTTCACGTGGAACAATTCAAATATGGCGCGCGCGATTGTTTCACGTGGAACCATGACATCGACATCGGCAAACAACCCCAGCATCGACGTTCCACGTTCCACGTGGAACATTGTCACCACCGGCTGATGGCGTCGTAACTCGTTTTCAGGATCAGCAGCGACACCACCACCAGGAACAGCTTGCGCACGAAAGCGGTGCCGTGGCGGATGGCCAGCTTGGTGCCGACCAGCGAACCGGCAACCTGGCACAGCGCCATCAGCAAACCAAGTTGCCACAGCAGGTGGCCGCTGTAGCCGAACCATAGCAGGGCGGCGACGTTGCAGGCGACGTTGACGATTTTTGCCGCCGCCGAGGCGCTGAGGAAATCGAAGCCGAAAAACCGCACGAACAGGAACATCAAGAAGCTGCCGGTGCCGGGACCGAAAAACCCATCGTAAAATCCGATGCAGCCGCCCATCCCCACCGCCACCAGCCTTTCGGTCATGCCGCTGTGCAGCGGCGCATGGACCGCGCCGAAATCTTTCTTGCGAAAGGTATAGACGGCAACGGCAATCAGCACGACCGGCAGCAAGGAGCGGATGAAGTCACCGGAAAACTGCGTCACGGTGTAGGCGCCAAAAAACGACAGGGCGAACGCCGCCATCGCCGCCGGCGCTGCCGCGCTCCACGCCACCCGCACGCGGCGGGCATAATTGAGCGCCGCCGCGCTGGTGCCGAACACACCGGCCAGTTTGCTGGTGCCGAGCAAGGTCGCCGGGATCTCTTTTGGAAACATTGCAAACAGCACCGGAATCTGGATCAGCCCGCCCCCACCGACCACTGCATCGACCAGGCCGGCCAGAAAGGCTGCGCACCCCAACAAAACGACATCCACGATGGTTTCCCGGAATAAAAATTCAAGGCGCTAATTGTACGGAAGAATGCAGGCAAACCACGCAAAAACCTGGCATCGGCCGGCTTCCTCCCTTCTCTCCCAGCCACTGCCGGCTTGGTGTAAGCTTGACGCACCAGCCACCCACCGTCAGCCAGTCCATGAGCCCTTCCGCGTCGTTTGCCTTCAGCACCGTGCCCCACATCGTGTCAATGCCCGGCGCCGCCGCCCAACTTGGCCAGCACGTGCACGCGCGCTTTGCGCACGCGACGCGGGCGCTGATCGTCACCGATCCCGGTTTTCTGCGCACCGGCCTGGTTGAAGCGCCCAAGCGCGACCTCGAGCACCACGGGCTGACGGTGCTGGTCTATTCGGCGGTGGTGGCCGATCCGCCCGAGCAGGTGGTGCTGGACGCGGTCGAATTTGCCCGGCAAAACGACGTCGATATCGTCATCGGCATCGGCGGCGGCAGTTCGATGGATGTCGCCAAGTTGATCGCGGTACTGGCCGGCAGCAAACAGCCCCTGAGCCAGATCTACGGCATCGGCAACGTGCGCGGTGCGCGCTTGCCGCTGGTGCAGGTGCCGACCACTGCCGGCACCGGCTCCGAGGTCACCAACATCGCCATCGTCACCACGGGCGCGACGAGCAAGATGGGGGTGGTCGCGCCGCAACTGTACGCCGACCTGGCCGTGCTCGACGCCGAACTGACCTTGGGCTTGCCGCCGCTCGTCACCGCCGCCACCGGCATCGACGCGATGGTCCACGCGATCGAAGCGTACACCAGCAAGCACAAGAAAAATCCGCTGTCGGACATGCTGGCGCGCCAGGCTTTGTCCTTGCTGTCGGCCAACCTGGTCCGTGCTTGCGAACACGGCGACAACCTGCCGGCGCGCCAGGCGATGTTGCTCGGCGCCTGCCTTGCCGGCCAGGCCTTTTCGAACGCGCCGGTCGCCGCCGTCCATGCGCTGGCGTACCCGATCGGCGGCATTTTCCACGTGCCGCACGGCTTGTCCAACGCACTGGTACTGCCGCATGTGCTGCGCTTCAATATGCCGCAAGCGCTCGACCATTACGCGGAACTTGCCACCATCGTTGCGCCCGGCGCCACGGGCAGCGAGGAAGCGCGCGCCGACGCCTTGATTGGTGCGATGCAACAAATCGCCCAGGCGACGGGAATCGTTACCACGCTGCGGCAGGTTGGCATCGTCGAAGCCGACCTCGACCGGCTGGCCGACGATGCGATGAAGCAGACTCGGCTGCTCGGCAACAATCCGCGCGAGCTGCACTGGAACGACGCACGCGCGATCTACGCCGCAGCGCTGTAGACGCCGGTCCAGGATGGATGCGCACGCGGCATACCATGGCCATACCTTGGCATACCTTGGCATACCTTTGCATGCGCGGATAACGGCCATGCGTGCGCGCTGTCGCTAGCGCCATTCCCAACCTTGATGTTGCAGCTTGTTCGCCTTACAAGGTCATAGCGCTGCTGGCCAGCCTCGGCCTGCCGGCTTGACGCTGCACCGCCGCAAGACTTCGTCAAACCTGCTGCCACAGGCTGCGGGCAGGGCGTCGTTGGAACAGTGCAACACGGGGCGTTTACATCGGGTTGCTCAACCATTGAAATCTTCTTCGATGGCGTCGCTAGCGGCGGACAATCATGACGGCGTGCGCGTGGCAGCCCAGGAAGGAAGGTCGTTGCCGCGGCGGGCAACGACCGGTTTGAACAGGCGTCAGGAAGCTTTCCTGTTGCGCGCCGCGGCAGCCAGGGCCGCGCCGATTTCACCAACAATACCGCGCCTGAACAACAGCACACAAACGATGAAGATCAGGCCGGTGACCATGCCGACCGATTCGCCCAGGGTAGAAAACCACTCGATGCCGGTGCTGCGCGCCAGCCACGTGCCAACGTCGCCCAGCTTGTTTTCCAGCGCAATGATGATGAAGGCGCCGAGGATCGGGCCGACCAGCGTGCCCATGCCCCCGACCAGCGTCATCAAAATCACTAGGCCCGACATGCTCCAGTGGACGTCGGTGAGCGTCTCGAAGCCCAACACCAGCGTCTTGGTGGCGCCGGCCAGCCCCGCCAGCGCGGCCGACAGCACGAAGGCCATCAACTTGTAGCGGTCGACGTCGTAGCCGAGCGAAATGGCGCGTGGCTCGTTTTCCTTGATGGCTTTAAGCACCTGGCCGAACGGCGAATGGATGGTGCGCACGATCAGCGCGAAGCCGGCGATGGTGATGGCCAGCACCACGTAGTACAAGGTGATGTCATTCGACAAGTCGATCGTGCCCAAGAGTTTGCCGCGCGGCACGCCCTGCAAGCCATCCTCGCCGTGCGTGAACGGCGCGCGCAGAAAGCCGAAATACACCATCTGCGCCAGCGCCAGCGTGATCATCGAAAAATAGATGCCCTGGCGGCGAATCGCCAGCATGCCCATCACCAGGCCGATCAGCGCGGCGCCGCCGACACCGAGCAGGATACCGGCCTCGACTGGCAAGCCCATGGCGCCCAGCGCGTGGCCGGTGAAGTAGCCGGCCGCGCCGAAGAAGGCGGCATGGCCGAACGACAGCAAGCCGGTGTAGCCGATCAGCAAATTGAAGGCACAGGCGAACAGGCCGAAGCACAGCAGCTTCATCAGGAACACGGGGTAGCCGACAAAAGGGGCGGCCAGCGCGATGGCGAACGCGAGGGCATAGCCGATGTTTTTATTCATTCAACACTCCGTTGGGTAATTACTTCTCTTTGCCGAACAGGCCGGCAGGACGGATCATCAGCACGATCACCATCACCACGAACACCACCACTTCCGAGCCTTCCGGATAGAACACCCGGGTGAAGCCTTCGATGATGCCAAGGCCGAGGCCAGTCAGAATCGAGCCCATGATCGAGCCCATGCCGCCGATCACCACGACGGCGAAGACGACGATGATCAGGTGCGAGCCCATCAAGGGTGTGACGTTGATGATGGGCGCCGCCAGCACGCCGGCAAAGCCCGCCAGCGCGACGCCGAAGCCGTACGTCAGCGTCACCATCAGCGGCACGTTGACGCCGAACGCCTCGACCAGTTTCGGGTTCTCGGTGCCGGCGCGCAGGTAGGCGCCGAGCTTGGTCTTTTCGATGACGAACCAGGTCGCCAGGCAGACGCCAAGAGAAGCGAACACGACCCAGGCGCGGTAGTTCGGCAGCATCATGAAACCGAGGTCGGTGGCGCCGGAAAGCATCTCTGGCACCTCGATCGACTGCCCGGAGACGCCGAAGAAGGAGCGGAACACGCCTTCGAGCAGCAAGGTGATGCCGAACGTCAGCAGCAGCCCGTATAAATGGTCGAGCTTGTAGAGCCAGCGCAGCATGGTTTTTTCGATCAGGATGCCGAACACGCCGACCAGCAGCGGCGCCACCAGCAGCACCACCCAGTAATTCAGGCCCAGCGAGGTGACGCCGATGAACGCCAGGAAGGCGCCCATCATGTACAGGGCGCCGTGCGAAAAGTTGATGACGTTGAGCAAACCGAAGATGACGGCCAGGCCAAGCGAGAGCATGGCGTAGAACGAGCCGTTGACCAAGCCCAGCAAAAGCTGGCTCATCATGGCCTGGAGAGGAACGCCGAAGATTTCCATGGCATCACAGTACAAAAGCGCCGGCAACAGCCGGCGAAGACTAAGGGAAACGCAGCACTCGGCAACCAGGTCTGGCTGGGCCGGGCACATGCAGGACAAGGGAAAAAGACAAAGACAAGGACAAGAACAAGAAAGCGGGTACGCGACCCGCTTTTGGCGTGAACCGGCCGGTTTGTCAGGCCGCCCGGTTCACCCGCAGCTTACTTCCACAACGTGCACTTGGACTCGGCCTTGGTGGCAAACGCCTGGGCGCCAGGGATGGTCGCGATGACCTTGTAGTAATCCCATGGATACTTCGACTCGGCCGGGGTTTTCACCTGCATCAGGTACATGTCGTGGACCATGCGGCCGTCGCCGCGAATTTCGCCGTTCTTGGCAAACATGTCGTTGATCTTGGTCTTCTTCAGATGGACCATGACTTTTTCCGCATCGTCGGTGCCGAGCGTCTTGACCGCGTTCAGGTACGTCATCGTTGCCGAGTAGTCGGCCGCCTGCAGCATCGACGGCTCTTTCTTCATCTTGGCAAAATAACGCTTGGACCAGGCGCGCGTCTCGTCGTTCTGATCCCAGTACCAGCCGTCGGTGAGGTACATGCCCTGCGTCAGCTTCAAGCCGAGCGAGTGGACGTCGTTGATGAACATCAGCAAGCCGGCCAGCTTCATGGTCTTGGTGATGCCGAATTCGTTGGCCGCCTTGATGGCGTTGATGGTGTCGCCGCCGGCGTTGGCCAGGCCAAGGATTTGCGCCTTCGAAGCTTGCGCCTGCAGCAGGAAGGACGAGAAGTCGGAAGC
>Ga0326735_1000290_pt1 | contig 11857 bp, 10 predicted proteins | sample 37_GP2_1092_FD_207945 | JGI IMG/M metagenome (GOLD analysis project Ga0326735, IMG submission 207945) | Glacier ice microbial communities from Ngari, Tibet, China - 37_GP2_109.2 | ecosystem: Environmental > Aquatic > Freshwater > Ice > Glacier | place: China: Ngari, Tibet | collected 2018-07-31
GTCATACCCATCGGTCATCAAATAACCCTCAAACCCTTCGAGCAGACGCGTGGGCACCTTGGCGCTGCGGCTTGCATCGTAGTCATACAGAACCACTGGCCCCCTGTGTCAGACTAGGCTCTGTTGACGTAGTGCGAAAGTAGAATCCTGACCCTTTTGGTGGGCATGGATAAAAGCAAACTGAGTGATCGCGAATGGGTCAAGGTGCTGGCAAGTTTGAAGAAAATTGTCGGCATTCGGATAGGCTGTGAGGTGGCCTGTCGCCAGTTTGTCGAGGCGGTGCTATGGATTTTGCGTTGTGGCGCACAGTGGCGCTGCTTGCCCAATAATTTTGGCCATTGGAACAGCGTCTTCAAACGCTTTGCCCGCTGGAGTCGATTGGGCGTCTGGGAGAAAATTCTAGAGATCTACGCAGGCCAAGCTGACTTGGAGAATGTTTGCATAGACAGCACCGTTATACGCGCTCACGCTTGTGCAGCAGGGGCTGCAAAAAGCGATGAAGTTACCCAGGCATTGGGGCGCTCTCGTGGTGGTTTTAGCTGCAAGATTCACGCAGTGACAGATGCTTTGGGCTTGCCTGTGCGTTTCATCTTGACTGGCGGCCAGGCGGCTGACATTACACAAGCGATACCCCTCATGCAGGGGATTGCCACCGGGGCGCTGTTGGCCGACAAGGGCTATGACGCTGATACTTTGCTGGACTGGCTCAAAGAGCGCTCAATTACAGTGGGGACCCCGCCCAAAGCCAATCGTAAAGTACAAAGAGATTGCGACTGGTATCTGTACAAGGAGCGCCATGTCGTCGAATGCATGTTTGGCAGGCTCAAGTATTACCGCCGAATCGCCACGCGTTTTGAGAAAAAGGCCAGCCATTTCAAAGAAATGTTGGCCTTTGCAGCAGTTCTGTTGTGGCTACGCTGATACGTCAACAGAGCCTAGGGTATTTCCTTATATATTTTGGTCTGACTTCTATTTACAGTGGTAAGACCACTTTACGAGCAGGCTACGGATCGTAAAAGTCCGTGAGTGTGATCATCCCATCCGTCTATCTTATTGGAGTCGATATGAAATTCAAGAAAACACTCGGCGCGTTGATGCTGGCCTTGGTCGGTGCGACCAGTGCCGTCAACGCACAAGACATCCGCTTGGGGGCGCTGTACCCGTTCAGCGGTGGCCTGGCCTTGCTGGGTGATGAAAGCTATCGCGGCTTTGAACTGGCGGTCGAAAAGCGCAACGCCGAAGGTGGCTTGCAAGGCAAGAAAATTGCCATTTTTAAGGCTGATGCAGTGGATGCCGCGCAGGCTGTCGGTGCCGCCCGAAAGCTTACCTCGGTTGAAAACGTCCAGGCCATCTTCGGCAGTTACGCTTCGTCGATCTCGTTTGCCGCCACGCAAGTCAGTGAGCTAGCTGGGGTGCCCTATTTCGAACTCGGTGCCGTTTCAGACCCCATCACCGAGCGCGGCTACAAGTACGTTTTCCGCAGCAACCCCACGGCAAAGGCATTTGCGGATCGCACGGTCGATGTGATCAATGACATTATTGCCCCAGGTCTTAATGTGAAGTCCCAGGATCTGCGCATTGCGATTATTCATGAAGACGCTCTGTACGGCACCACCGTTGCCAAGTACCAGACCGAGGCTGCCAAGAAAGCTGGCCTGAACATTGTCGAGACATTACCTTACTCGGCCAAGGCGGTTGATCTGTCGTCACTGATTTTGCGGCTGAAAGGTGCCAAGGTTGATGTGGTGCTGCAGACCTCCTATCAGAACGATACCGTGTTGTTCTTCCGTCAGATCAAGGAAGCCGGCTTTGCGCCCAAGGCCGTGATCGGCGCGGGTGGTGGCTATTCCTTGCAGGAAACAATCAATGCCGTTGGTCCTGACAACATGCACGGCGTGTTTAACATTGACTTCACGCAGTACCTGACGAATGAAGCAGGCGCGCCAGGCATCAAGGCCTTTGTCGAAGCCTACAAGAAGAAGTATGGCAGCGAGCCCCGTTCGGGCCACAGCCTGGCGAACTTCAGCGGCGCCAACATCTTCTTCGATGCAATCCATCGCGCTGGCTCGCTTGACAAAGACAAGATTCGTGCCGCCGTCCTCGCCACAGATGTCCCCGTGGGCACCACGCCCACCGGCTGGGGTGCCAAGTTTGACCAGAATGGCCAAAACACCCGCGGCATGGCTTCAGTCATGCAATGGCTAGATGGCAAGCTGACGACGGTGTATCCGAAGGGAGCTGCCGTGGCCGCCCCCGTGCTCGGCAAAGTCGGCAAGTAAACCTGCTATGCCCATTGAGGGGCCCCGGCCCCTCCAATATCTTGTCTAGGTAGCGGATAGTCATGGAAATTTTCATTCAGCTCGTGGTCAACGGCTTGCTGTTGGGTGGCATTTTGGCCATTATCAGTATTGGATTGACGCTCATCTTCGGCATCGTGCGCGTTGTCAATTTCGCGCACGGCGAATTCCTGATGATCGGCATGTATGCCGTCTATCTCATGCATCAGCATCTGGGTCTGCACCCGTATGTGGCGTCGGTTTTCGCAGTGATCTTCCTCTTTGTGGCGGGTGCGCTGATGCAGCGCTTCGTGATTCAGCCGCTGCTCACGGCAGATCCTCATATTCAGATTTTTGCCACAGTGGGGGTGTCCACCGCATTGTTGAATCTGGCCTTGCTGTTGTTTGGGGCGGACGTGTTTTCCGTCAGGCTGAATGACTTTACCTCTTCGACCATCAAGCTTGGTTCCATCACGATTGTGAGTGCTCAGTTGATTACCTTCTGCGTCGCACTGGCATTGATTGTGGGCCTGCACTGGTTCCTGCACAACACTTTCCTCGGGCGTGCCGTGCGCGCGACTGCCCAGCATCGCTATGCCGCCCAGCTGATGGGCGTCAATGTCGAGCGCATCTATATTTTGGCGTTTGGCCTGGGCTGCGCCTGCCTGGGTCTGGCTTCGGGCCTGCTGTTGCCGCAATATCCGGTGTTCCCGACGATTGGCAGTTTTTTTGTCCTGACTGCCTTTGTGATTGTCGTGTTAGGGGGGCTGGGTAGTCTGAGTGGCGCATTTCTTGGCTCCCTCATCATCGGGCTGGTCGATAGCCTTTCTGGCTATTACATTGCCCCGGATCTCAAGGAAGTGATCTATTTTCTGATTTTCATCGGAATCCTGGTTTTTCGTCCCACTGGCCTGCTGGGCCTGGGTCGTGGTTCCGAATAAGGGTGCGCTCGTGAATATTTTCAATCCAAGGGTCTACGTCACCCTGATGGCCCTGTCGCTGTTGCTGCTGATTCCGATGGGGGTCGGCTCCCCATTCATTTATCACATCTTCATACTGCTGTGCACTTTTGCCGCGCTTGCCACGGCATGGAATATCGTGGGCGGCTTTGCGGGTCAGTTGTCGCTGGGCCATGCCGTGTTTTATGGCATTGGCTCGTACGCCGCCATCTTGTTGCTCATGCGCTTTCAGATATCGCCCTGGATCGGCATGATGGTGGGCGCGGTGCTGTCCACGGTAGTGTCTGTCATTGTGAGTTACCCGTGCTTTCGTCTGCGTGGACCGTTTTTTGCATTGGCAACCATCGCTGTGCTCGAGGTCGTCCGCCTGGTGGCGATTCATCAGACCGGACTGACCGGTGGTGCCGCTGGCCTGGCGGCGCCTTTGAATATCGGCTGGCAATGGATGATGTTCCGTGAGAAGTGGATCTACCTCCTTATCGCGTTCGGCTTTTTGCTATTGACCTTGCTGGTTTCCTGGCGCATCAAGAATTCGCGTCTGGGTTATTACCTCGTTGCTGTGCGCGAGCGCGAAGACGCCGCGCGAGCAGTTGGCATCAATCCGGTCAAGGTCAAGCTGATCGCCGTGATGGTGTCGGCGTTTTTCACCAGCCTGGTCGGTAGTTTTCAGGCGATGTATCTGACGTTCATCGATCCGGGCTCGGTCTTTTCGCTGGAGTTGTCGATTCAGGTCGCCATGTTCGCCTTGATCGGTGGCCTGGGCACGGTGTTTGGTCCGCTGGTGGGCACGGTGCTGGTATTGCCGATTGCCGAACTGGCGCGCGGCTGGCTCAGTAATGTGGGCAACGGCTTTCACGGCCTCGTCTATGGTGTCGTGCTGGTGGCGGTGGTGTTGACCATTCCGAAAGGACTGGTGGGACGTTTTGGCGTGTCGTTCTCCAGATGGGTTGACAGCCTGCCCGGCGGGAAACGCACCGATGACAGCGCGGACATCGTCAGCCACCACGCATGGGTGCCGGCAACCAAACCAGCCGGCATCAAGGGGGAGGTGATTTTGTCTGCAATCAATCTCAATTTGCATTTTGGCGGCCTGCATGCCACCAACAATGTCTCAATCGCGCTGAATGAAGGCGAGATTCTGGGCCTGATTGGCCCGAACGGTGCAGGCAAGACAACCGTCTTCAACCAGCTCTCGGGTTTTTTGCAACCCCATAGCGGTGAGATCAAGGTTAGACAATCCAATGGCCAGTGGGTGATGCCTAGGACACCCGAAGAGTTTGCCCGCGCCGGCATTGGCCGAACGTTCCAGATCGCCCAGCCGTTTGCGGATCTGAGTGTGCTTGAGAACATCATGCTGGGGGCATTCATGCATACGAGCTCATCGGCCGAAGCGAGTGTGCTGGCGCGCAAGGTGGCGCAGCTGACGGATTTGTCGGGCATGCTCGACACCCGCGCCAGGAACCTGACGGTGGGTGGGATGAAACGCCTGGAGATGGCGCGCGCACTGGCGACGCAACCTCGCGTGCTGTTGCTCGATGAAGTGCTGGCTGGGCTAAATCCTGCAGACGTGTCCAAGGCAGTTGCGACCATCCGGCGTGTGCGTGACTCAGGCGTATCGGTTTTGATGATCGAGCACATCATGCAGGCCGTGATGCAGTTGTCAGACCGGATTGTCGTCATTAACTCCGGTAGCGTGCTGTGCGAGGGAGCCCCCAACGAGGTGATGACCGATTCCCGCGTCATCGAAGCTTACCTGGGTAAGGACTACGTACATGCTTAAGTTACACGGAATTTCCGCGGGGTATGGCGGCACAGAAATTATCCGGAATGTTTCGCTTGAGGTGAACAAGGGCGAAGTGGTGACCATTGTGGGTGCTAATGGCGCGGGCAAGACGACAACGCTGCGCACCATTTGTGGCATCGTCAAGCCCGAGTCCGGTTCAATCGAATTTGAAGGGCGCAAGCTGGATGGCTTGCGCTCCGACGAGATTGTCACGGCTGGGATCACGATGGTGCCAGAAGGGCGCCAGTTGTTTCCGCATATTTCGGTCAGGGACAACTTGCTGATGGGTGCCTACAAGCGCAGCGCGCGCAGCATGGCCAATCAGCGCATGGACGAAGTCCTGCAAATTTTTCCGCGCGTCAGGGAACGTCTGGCACAGATGGCGGGCAGCCTGTCTGGCGGCGAGCAGCAGATGGTGGCAATCGCGCGCGGCCTGATGGCCAACCCGACTCTGCTGATGTTTGATGAGCCTTCGCTGGGATTGTCCCCCTTGCTGATGTCGCAGGTGTTTGATGTGATCGACCAGATTGTCGAGCTTGGAACAACGGTGCTGATTGTCGAGCAGAACATTGTCCATACGCTGAAGATCGCAGACCGTGGTTACGTGCTGGAAAACGGTGAGATCACGATGACCGGAACGGGTCAGGAACTGCTGGACAACCCACACATCAGGAAAGCTTATTTAGGAATATGAAGTCATGACCCCACAACGTCATACCGGCCGTAACGTATTGGTCACCGGCGCAGCAAGCGGTATTGGTGCCTGTATTTCAAGGCAGTATGTGCAAGAGGGCGCGACAGTCGTCCTGATTGATGTCAATGCCGATGCGCTGGCTGCGCATGCTGACAGTCTGTCGGGGCTGGCTGGTCGCGCGGTCTGGCTGAGCGCTGACGTAGCCGACTACAGCCAGTGTGAGCAGGCACTCGATCATGCGCGCTCCAAGATCGGTGCGGAGGTAGACACCCTGATCAACAACGCCGGCATCTCGCCAAAAAAGAACGGTCAACCGGCAAATTTTTGGGAAATGGACCCCGACGAATGGTATCGCGTTGTGGGCGTCAATCTGCATGGCGCGTTCAACTGGTCCAGGCTGGTGGCGCCCGCGATGGTGCGTAACAAGTTTGGCAGCATCGTCAACATGTCCTCGGTCGCTGGCAAGGCATTTGTGCCTTTTACGGCGGCCCATTACGGCACCACCAAGGCCGCATTGATCGGCCTGACGCGCGATCTGGCGGGTGAACTGGGACCGCATGGCATCACGGTCAACGCCATTGCACCCGGCCGTATCAACACGCCGCTCATGCGCACGGCTTCAAATGAAACCAATCAGGCAGTGATTCAGCAAACAGCGCTGCGCCGCCTGGGTGACCCGCAAGAAGTGGCTGAGATGGCCTGCTTTCTGACATCGTCAGAAAGCCGCTTCGTCACCGGCCAGGTGGTCGATGTGGCGGGTGGCTGGCTGATGACCTGACGAGGCTTAAGGCTTAAGGTATTTGACCAGCCGCTTCTCGGCATTTTCAAGGTGCTTGCGGGCTGCCTGTTCTGCGGCAGCCGGATCGCCCGCCTGGATGGCATTGAAGATGGTCTGATGTTCGATTTGCACCGCCTCGATCAGATTGGTGTGGCGTGTTTTGGTGTTGCTGCGCAGACGGCGGATCATCCGGCGGGCCGTGTGTTCGATGTGCTGACTTAGGGTTTTAAAGTAGGGGTTGTGGGTAGCCAGGACGATGGCTTGATGAAATTCATAGTCTTCTTCGTCGCCAAGCCGATCACTGGCGATGGCATATTCCATGCCGATCAGACATTTGCGAATCTGCTTCAGATCCTCGTTGGTGCGGCGCGCTGCAGCCAGTCGTGTAGCGGCCACCTCAACCGTTGAAATCAGTTCCATCACGTGAGTAATCGATATTTTTTCGTCAATGTCAATGTCAATGTCCTGGATCTTGAACGCGTCACGAGGATCCCGTTCTATGACAAACACGCCCACCCCGCGTTTGATCGAAATCAGGCCCTCAGACTTCAGGCGAGAAAGCGCTTCGCGAATGACGGGTCGACTGACTGAAAACTGCTCGCACAAACCCCGTTCGCTGGGCAGACGGTCACCTGGGGCAAGTTTTTTGGCTTGAATCAGAAGGCTGAGCTGATTAGCGATTTCATCAGGTAGATGGACTGACGCAGATGAATTGTTAAGCATGGCGACCGATGTTGTACGGAGAGAATGGACAAGACAATGATAAGCAATTATTCACTTTCCTAGTGGGTTAAGGGTAAGTCCCGATTATTCAGGTCAGTCCACAATATATACTGGTAATACCACAGAAGATGCGTAAGAGACAATCTTTGTACGCACGTCCGTTTGTTTTTGATACAAGTGCGCACCATGACCGAAATCACAGGTAAGACCAAGTTGTATGCCATCGTTGCTGACCCGATCCAGCAGGTCAAGACACCGCAGTGGATCAACAAGCTGCTGGCGCAACGGGGTGTCGACGGCGTGCTGGTGCCGATGCATGTGCCGCCTGCCGCATTGCCCGCATGCGTGGCCGCCTTGCGGGGCATGCTGAATTTTTGCGGCATGGTGGTGACCGTCCCGCACAAGACCGCCATCGTTCAACTCTGCGACGAGGTAAGTCCGGCGGCTGCTCTTGTCGGCGCAGTCAACGTCGTCCGGCGCGAGTCGGATGGCCGGATTGTCGGCGACATTCTGGATGGCAAGGGGTTTGTGTCGGGGTTGTGCCTGCATGGCATCGAGGTCAAAAGCAAGCGTGTGTTTCTGGCGGGTGCAGGAGGCGCGTCGAATGCGATTGCCTTTGCGCTGGCTGAGGCGGGCGTCGACCGGCTAACAATCTACAACCGTACGCCGGCAAAAGTTGAAGACATGATTGCCCGTCTCTCAAGGGTTTATCCGGACGTCAAGCTGGGGGTCGGTACCGCCAACCCCGCAGGCCATGATCTGGTGGTCAACGCGACCTCGCTCGGCATGGTCGAAACCGACTCCCTGCCCCTGTCTGTTGAGGGTCTCACGCCTGACCAGATCGTTGCAGAAATCATCATCGTACCGACGCTCACCCCGTTGCTTGCGGCTGCGCAAGACAAAGGATGCCGGATTCATTTCGGCGCCCCGATGCTGGAATGCCAGATCGAACTGATGGCTGATTTCATGGGTGCCGGCAAATAATGGAACGCTACGATTATGTGATCGTAGGCGGCGGCACCGCCGCCTGCATTTTGGCCAATCGACTGACTGCGGACGGACGTCACACGGTATTGATGCTAGAGGCGGGTGGAGAGCCCAAGAGCCTCTGGATCAACATTCCGGCCGGGTTCACCAAGCTGTTGAACGACGCGCGCTACAACTGGCGGTTTCAGACCGAACCCGAAGACAACGTGCATGGCCGCACGATTTCAGTGCCGCGCGGCAAGGGACTGGGCGGATCCAGCCTGATCAACGGCATGATCTATGTGCGTGGACAGCCACAGGATTACCAGCATTGGGCAGAAATGGGTGCCACGGGCTGGTCGGCCCAGGATGTGCTGCCTTATTTCAAGAAGCTTGAGACTTACCTGGGTGGCGGGAGTCAGCGCGGCAAGTCTGGCCCCATGCACATTTCGCAGGTGGCCGAGCGCCACCCGATTGCAAACGCCTGGTTGAAGGCCGCGGCGGAAGATGGTCAGCCGCTCAATGAAGATTACAACGGCGAGCGCCAGGATGGCTTTGGCTACTACCAGGTCACGCAAAAGGGCGGCCAACGCTGGAGTGTGGTGGATGGATACCTGAACCCAGTCAGACAGCGCAGCAATCTGACCGTGCGAACCGGTGCGCACGTGCTCAAGGTCAACGTTCTGGCCGGTCGTTGCACGGGCGTGACGGTTCGTCAGAACGGTTGCGAAGTGACGGTCGCCGCCAGCCGCGAGGTGATCATGGCTGCAGGGACCGTACAAACACCACAAATTCTGGAGTTGTCAGGAATCGGCAATCCTGATCTGCTGCAACGCCTTGGCATCCCGGTCGTCCATGGATCCAAGCGTGTCGGAGAAAATTATATCGACCACTTTGCCACCCGCATGAACTGGCGCGTCAAGAATATGCAAACGCTCAACGAACTGGCTCAAGGCTGGCGCGTTGGGCTGGCTGCGTTGCAGTATTTGGCGCGGCGCACCGGTATTTTGACCCTGGGGACAGGTCTGGTGCATGGATTTGTCAAAACCCGCGCTGAGCTCGCCACACCCGATGTTCAATACTTCTTTATGCACGCCAGCTATGCGAATGCTGCAGTACGTAAGCTCGACAATGCGCCAGGCATGACAATAGGCGTGACGGGGCTGCGACCTGTGTCGCAAGGCAGCATTCATATCCGATCAACCGAGCCGCTTGCCGGGCCGGCGATTCGCCCCAATTTTCTGGCTAGCCAAGCAGATCAGCAAACGCTGATTGACGGCATGAAGATCGCCCGTCGCATCGTTCATCAGTCCGCGCTGGCGAACTATATCGATTTTGAAATAAGTCCCGGCAACCCGGTGCAGACCGACGATCAGTGGCTACATTTTGCCCGCGAGAACGGGCAGACGATCTACCACCCGATCGGCACCTGTCGCATGGGATCCGACGTTGACGCGGTCGTGGATACCCGATTGCGATTCAACGGGCTGGATGGTTTGCGGGTGGTCGATGCATCTGTTATGCCGGCGATGGTGTCGGGCAACACCCAGGCGGCAGTGATGATGGTGGCTGAACGGGGCGCCGATCTAATTCTGCAAGATGCCAACCAGAAATGATTTCTTAAGATTGCCATGCCGTCGCCTCCCCCCATGACCCCTTCACGGCTTGACGCCTACGAAGCCGCCGCCCGTGTGCGGCCCTGGCTGGCCCTAACGGGCCCGAGGCCGCCCGTGTCTGCGCAGGATCGGTCGACTGCGCTAGAACTGTTTGCGTCGGCCCGGCCGGAGGCGCTGGCGATCACCTACTTTGACCAACGCCTCGACTACGCGCAGCTGGACTCGCTGAGCACCCGACTGGCCATCTGGTGGCAGGCCAGAGGCCTGCGCCGCGGTGATCGCGTGGCCATCATTTTGCAGAACACCCCGGCCTTCCTGATCGCCACGCTGGCGGCCTGGAAGCTGGCCGCCATCGCGGTGCCGCTGAACCCGATGTACCAGGCGCCGGAGTTGGCGCGGCTGTTCGACGACTTTGAGCCAGCAGCGGTGGTCTGCCACGACGCGCAGTGGGCCAGCGTGGCCGAGGTGGCCGCCAACCGCGTCGACAGCGAGTGCCTGTTGTGGACCTCGCCCCACGAGATGCAGACCCGCAGCGACGCCCGGGTGCTGCCCGCAGCGCCGGCCTCGCCAGCGCCGGCCGCGCGCTCGCTGGCGGCGGTGCTGGCGCAGTCGCCTTCAGCATCGTCCGTGCTCGACCCCGGCTCGCGGCCCGCGCCGAGCGACACCGCCGTCCTGCTCTACACCTCGGGCACCACGGGCGTACCCAAGGGCGCGATGCTGACCCACCACAACCTGGTGGTGAACGCGCGCCTCGGCGTGCATCACTTCAAGCTCTCGGAAGCGTCGCGCATCTTCGGCATCGCGCCGCTGTTCCACGTCACCGGTCTGGAGCTGCAGATGGTCGGCGCTTTCGCCGCATCCGCCAGCGTGGTCCTGAGCTACCGCTTCCAGCCCGCCGTCGTGCTCGAGGCTTTCCTGGAGCATCGGCCGAGCTTCATGGTCGGTGCCATCACCGTCTTTATCGCGCTGATGAACCTGCCGGCGGTGTCGCGGGCGCACTTCGATAGCTTCCACGCCCTCTACTCCGGCGGTGCGCCCATCGCCCCCACGGTGGTGGCCGCCTTCGAGCAGCGCTTCGGACACTCGATCCGCACCTCCTACGGCATGACCGAATTGTGTGCGCCCAGCCACCTGGCACCGGCCGAAGGTTTGATTCCGGTCGACCCTGCGTCGGGTGCGCTGTCCATCGGCCTGCCGACCGCCCTGGTCGATGTGATCGTGATCGACGACGAGGGTGGCCCGGTCGGCCCGCAGGTGCACGGTGAACTGGTCATCCGCGGCCCGAACGTGATGGCCGGCTACTGGCGCAAGCCCGGCGAGACCGCCGACGCCATGGCCAACGGCTGGATGCACACCGGCGATGTCGGCTTCTTCGACGCGCAGGGCTGGTTCTACCTCGTCGACCGCAAGAAAGACATGATCTGCGCCTCGGGCTTCAAGGTCTGGCCGCGCGAGGTGGAGGATGTGCTGTACGCCTTTGCGGGCGTGCGCGAAGCCGCCGTGGTCGGCGCCCCTGACGACTACCGCGGCGAAACCGTGGTGGCCTTCGTGTCCGCGGCAGCCGGCGCGTCGCTTGACCCGGCGGCGCTGCAGCAGCACTGCCGCACGCGGCTCGCCGCTTACAAATGTCCGGTCGCCGTGCATGTGCTCGGCGACCTGCCCAAGACCGAGAGCGGCAAGATCACGCGCGCCGTGCTGGCCCGGTCGTTGCGCGTTTCTGCCGATCCGCAGCCAGCAGCCTCTGGAGAATCGACATGACGAGCCCCCTTGCACAGCCCGATGGCCGGGTCGCGGTCATCACCGGAGCCGCCAGCGGCTTCGGGCGCGAGCTCGCGACCCAATGCGCCGCGCTGGGGATGCGGCTGGTGCTGGCCGACCTGGACCTCGCCGGTCTGGATGCCACGCGTGCCTTGACCGGCCTGGACGACAGCCGGGCGCTGATCTGTCGCTGCGACGTCGCCGACGCGGCATCCGTTGATGCGCTTGCCACTGCCGCGAGGCTGCACTTTGGCGCCGTGCACCTGCTGTTCAACAACGCCGGTGTCATCGTGGCCGGCCCGCT
>Ga0326735_1000291_pt1 | contig 11853 bp, 15 predicted proteins | sample 37_GP2_1092_FD_207945 | JGI IMG/M metagenome (GOLD analysis project Ga0326735, IMG submission 207945) | Glacier ice microbial communities from Ngari, Tibet, China - 37_GP2_109.2 | ecosystem: Environmental > Aquatic > Freshwater > Ice > Glacier | place: China: Ngari, Tibet | collected 2018-07-31
TGGAGCTGGTGCCGGTGACGCAGCTCGATGGCGCCAACTAGCTTGACGGCTACCGGTTGCGGCAATTGACCGCCAGCGCGAACGAGAACAGCATCACGGACCTGGGCACGCGGATCGAAGCGCTGCGCCAGGCGAAGATCGAGGGCGGATCAACTGACGTCGATGCTCGAGCCGATCGCGCAGGCGATGGCAGCGTTGACGGACGAAACCCGCATCACCCTGGACGAGATTGGACAGAAAAGCCGGGCGCACAACGAGAGGTTCGAACGGGAGGTTACGGCTGCGGCGATGCAGCAGGCAGCGGCGAAGGCGAACGAATCGGCCGATCGCATGAGCAGGGCCGGCCAGAGCATGGAATTGACGCACAATCTGCTGTTGGTGGCGACGGGCCTCTTGACTGCTGCCCTCGTGAGCGCATTCTGGCTTTGGCTGGCGCCCGCCGACGGTGGTGAATCGTCTGGATGCAGCGTAGGTAGCCGAGTACCTGCGGCCCGCGATCGAAGCCTTGAAGCTGTCAAAGCCCAAATAGGCGCGATGGGTGCTGAGCGGTACGAGGTGGTGATCGTCAACGCGAAGACCGGGCGGCAAACCAGGCGGGAATGGAACGCATCAGAATTGGTGAAAAACGTGCCTTGGCTCATACGCATGAACGCCCAGGGCGGCGACATCTACCTTCGGCCGCTTGACGGCCCCGAGCTGCTGCTCGTTGATGCGCTCAGTGCGGAAGCCGTGAAAGGTATGCACAGGCAGGAGCTAGCGCCCGCCAGTGACTATCGAAACAAGCCCAGGACGATTTCCGGCGTGGATCAAGATGTATAACGAGGTGCGCTTAGCCCACCAATTCCAATTCCCCTACCAACCGTACGATCGACGGTCGCGTGAGAAACTTCAAGCAAGGTCATCACGTTAGTTGCCCCGGCTGAGCGGGCTCTTGGCTTACTTTGCCGGCAGAGCCGCCACAGTTGAGTTGAGCTGCTCCGAACGTCGTGTGTTCAATCCGATCAGGCAGCCCAACCGCCGCATTTCGAGCGCGTTGCCAATTGCGCCGCCCCCAAGTGACGAGTCGAACGCACACTGCGCGTCGCGGTATTGCTCGAACGCTTTGCTCGAGGTCCGTAGCTTTTCCTTTGCACGGCTGATGTATTTGCTATCTTCGTCCCACATCGAAAGCCGGGCTGCGGCCTGCGCTTCTGTTTGCTCCAACATTCGCTTGCTCTGCTGAGACCTTTTGGAAAGGCATTCGCGCATGGCTGATTCCGAGTGCGCGCCGCACTCTTCGACAGCACTACGCTCGTTTTGAAGTTCGGCCCCGTTGGCGAAGGTCGCCAAACCGGGCAAAGCAAGCAAGCCTGCCAAGACGATGAAATTCGGAATTCGCATAGTGACTCCTCTCATGAGCGTATCAGACGGAACGCGTAGTCGAGCTTTTTCGCGTAATAGGGATCGCCGCCACCATTGTAGCGTTGTGCAATATTATCGGTACTGATTGGACGCCATCGTGTAATAACCCGTTGAATCGATCCTGGTTGAAACCGCAAGATCTGTGCAGGTCGTAGCACATTTGCCGTGGGGTTTAATTTTCTCAAGATCTCCGGCGTACAGCCTTGTGCCTTGGCGATCGTGGCCAGGCTATCGCCATGTTTTATCGTCACTTCATGAATTGTTTTTTCATCCGAGGCCAAGACGCTTTGAAATTCGAAATATGCCGTCCGCATGAGAAGGTAACCGATGCCCGCCCGAATATTGTGGGAAGGTATTGTTCGGACGGTGCCGATGGTTAGCCTACCTTGCCATTTTGGCGGCAAAATAAGTTCACCGCCTTCCCTGTTTGAAAGGAAGGAGGCCAGTCCAGGATCGCCGGGCACTCCGATTTGCATTGGTTTGGTATGCCACTCGGAGCTTGACGCGCCGGACTCAGTCCAGAGCATCGCTTTGATCAACCGCCAGTCGAGTTGCCTGAATCCGGAGGTGGATTTCAAGTGCTGGTTGAGCTCGCTCACCGCGGTCTTGATCTCACCGTCGTAAGCGTCCCAACGTGGGTCGTTGATGGCTTTGCTGAGTCCGTCTTGCCATTTTTCGAAAGCGGTTTTGATCGGTGCCTGAGTCGCCATCTTTTGTCCTTCATTTCGCGGTAACGAAAATTTACGAAGGTGGGTCACCCAATTGAGCCAACCGTTATCTTAGTATCCCGATCCGTTGATGTGATTGCTTCAACGCAATTTCTTGGCGGAAGGTTGGGCGGAAGGGATCGCATGCAGGCTAGGTTGATTTTGCAGGCATCGAGCGTTCAGCTTTTTATTTCGGGCTTGCCACGGCGGTCGATACCGTTCACACGGCTGGCATTGGGTTCGGTCGGACCACGGCTGGCCACCGCGGCCCTGATTTCCAAGCCGAATGCCTCCGCCTGGACCGCCCGCTCTAGCGCCGCTTCAAGCTTGGCGTCAAGAACGGCCGCCTGCTGTGTAGCTGCCGTTCTTCCTTGGTGTTCCTCGCGCAGCGTTGCAAGATCAACTTCAAGGCGCGGCATCGCTTCAAGCTTGAGCAGCGCCTTAACCAAGTCGATATGCGCCTTGGCGCCGTGCTCACGCGCGCCAATCGCCTCCTGCCTGGCGTTGACCATTTCGCCCTCCATTTGCGCGATTCGACCCTGCAACGTCGCCAGCTCGGTTGATCGTGCCCATGCTGCCGGTATTGCCGAGCCGTTCGCGCACCGTGCGCGACGAAGGCCGGATGTTCGCGGAGCACATTGCATCGGCGGCCGCCGCGACCTGCCCGTAAGTGACCGTGGCTTCGCGTCCCATTCGGTCCTCCGTAATAAACTTTTACGCAACCTCCATCATGAGGTCAAGCGTAGCGGTAGCCATCGAGGTCGGTCAAAGCGTTACGAATGCGACTGTCATCGGGATCGCTGTTGCGGCTTATTCGTCCAGCGTTTTTCTTCGCCAACTGTCCCAGGCGTTAGTCGTCGTGAGACCGGCGCGCATGAGAAAGGACAGCTCAGCCAGCGCATACGCGTTGCGAACGCACGACAGGCGCTGTTGGCCGCGTTATCCAGCGCCGACCGGCCGCGTCCACGGTCGACCGTGGGCTTTTTAGCAAGGTGGTGCTGGTTGACGCTGCTCAGTCGCACGTTGATATCGTCAAATAGGCTGGTACATATCGAGTCGCCGGTTCGGAGCAAGCCATGTTTTCGCTTCGCTCAAACTGCTCGCCCTGCGGGGAATTTTCGCTGCGCTCGCCACAACCTAATACCTAGCCACCAGCCACGACCACATCATGCAGCCCGATGCCGCCATACGCAGATCCGCCGGCGGCCGCCCCAAGGGCGATCCCGCAGCCGTGTGCAGCACGACGATCGGCGTGCGCGTCTCGGCCAGCGAGTACGCAACGCTGCGCGCGAAGGCAGCGCAGTTACACATGACGCCGGCGCAGTGGTTGCGCGAGGCAGCGCTTGCGCGGTGCTTGCCATCGCCGCCAGTCGAGGCAATCAATCGCGAGCAGTACGCCGAGCTGGCGCGCCTGGCCGCGAACCTAAACCAGCTGATTAGGCTCGCCAACGAAGGAGGACGCGTGACCGTCGCCAATGACCTCCTTGAGCGCATGACGATTGAGGCGAAGCGTCTGCGCTTGGCGTTACTTGGGATCGGCGAGGCAGGCTATGATCGCTAAAGCCATCAAAGGCAAGGGTTTTCGTGGCGCGCTCGAATACGATTTGAGCAAGGAACAGGGGCGCGTGATCGACACCAACATGGAGGGCGTTGGCCTGCGCGAGCTGGCCAGGAAATTCGGCGAGATCCGCAAGCTGCGGCCGAACCTGGGCAGCGCTATTTGCACGGCATGGGACTAAACGACAACCAGGACCTGATCACGCGGCACCACGATACGGAGCACGAGCACGTACATCTGCTGGTGAATCGCGTCCGGTTCGACGGCGAAGTCACGACTACCGCCGCCACGAAATCCTGATGCGCGCGATCGAACGCGACTTTTCTCTGCAGCCGGTGCGACCATCGATCGAAGCCGAACGCCGTGCGGCGACCAAGGGCGAGATCGAACAGTGGCTGCGAACCGGTGTGGCGTCGACGCGCCAGCGCCTGCAGCAGCTGTGCGACGGCGCTGCAACGACAAGCCATAACTACAGCGACTACGCGGAGCGGCTTGAAGCGGCCGGCGTGGAGCTGGTGCCGGTAACCCAGCTCGATGGCGCCAAGTTATCCGGACTGTCGTACCAGCTCGATGGCGTAATGATGAAGGGTAGTGACCTGGGCAAGGGATACAGCCCGGCGGGACTGGCCAAACGGGGAATCAGCTATGAAAAAAACCGAGACGTTGCGGCAGTTGGCCGCCAGCGCGAACGAGAAGCGCATCGCGGACTTGGGGACGCGGATCGAAGCGCTGCGCCAGGCGAAGATCGAGAGCGCGGATCAACTGGCGTCGATGCTGGAGCCGATCGCGCAGGCGATGGCAGTACTGACGGACGAAACCCGCATCGCTCTGGACGACATCGGACAGAAAAGCCGGGCGTGATCGTGCCGCATCTTTATCTTGGCAGCGGGAATCCGCCAGACCGAGTCGTCCAGGTCCATCTCGCGCCATTCCGCAGCACGCAGTTCGCCGGGTCGCACGAGCAGGAGCGCCGACAGCTTGGCCGGTATGGTAAAGGCTCTCTTGAGGTCCGGCGTGACATCGGGCTCCGCCAGTCCCGTCGCCACCGCGAAGCGCAGGACCTGGCCGATGATTTGCTTTACGCGATGGGCCGATTCGTGCACACCGCGCGCTTCCATGCGCTGCACGCACGCCAGGACGTCGCGAGGCTTGAGCGTCGAAACGGCGGCTTTGCCGATATAGGGAAAGACGTCGTTCTGGAGCCAGCCGGTGACCTTTTGGCGCGTGGTTTCGGCGCGATTGGTTGCGGTCTTCTCCATCCACATGCGCGCCCAGTTCGAACGTCTGCGTGGCAGCGAAAATCTCCTCCTGTTTTTTCTTGCCTGGCCCGGAAAGGATCGCGGCCGTGCGCGATCAGGCGTCTGGCGTCGGCGCAGCGCGCGCACGTTGGCGAGGGTGATGGTGGGGTAGACGCCCAGTGCGAGCGTTTTGCGCTTTCCGAGGTGGCGGTAGTCGAGGTGCCAATACTTTCAGGTAGGCGTCACGAGCAGGTACATGCCGTTGCCGTCTGCGTGCTTCTGGCCGGTCGGCTTGTCGAATTTTGGCGGTGCGTACGAAGGTGTCGGTGAGTGCCATGGCGGTTCTCCCATACCGGTGACGGTATTTTCTTTCAACCAACTTCGGTATACCGGCAAATTTTACGGTATACGGCCTGGATGACCTCGCATTTTTTTGGGACGAACTCGGCCTATATCGAGGCCGGTCGTCATAGCAGGAAGGAGTGCTTTGTGGACGTCTTGGGACGACTTGATACATTGACATGGTGCCCGGGACCGGAATCGAACCGGTACGCCATTTCTGACACGAGATTTTAAGTCTCGGGTGTCTACCAGTTTCACCACCCGGGCAGCGCGCGAGATTTTAGCACACCCCAGCCTTGCCGCGCTCGATCGCGATTGCGAGCAACACAACGATTACCCAAACTGCATACGCCCTTGTCGGATTTCTTTACACTTAGAAATAATTGCAAAAAGATATTCTACTAAATCAGGTAGTTACGTTGCTGGAACGAAATATGCCATGTGTTTCCCAATCAACATAACTTTTAACCTCGGGACCGGCAACTTCATGGATCTGGTAAAAGCGGCAGTGAAATTGCTTGGGGCGGCTCTGTTGGCCGCAGGGATTGTCTGTTCGGCGACGGCGGGGACCATCGTCTACGACTTCGATACGTTCGATGACGACACGCCGCTGGCCACCGGGTACGCCGGCCTGACCTTTACGAACGCGGCCGTGTGGAAGGCCGGGCTGTCCCTTAACGAAACGGCGTTTTCCCCGCACTCGGCGGACGGTGTCGTGCTCAATATCGGCGGCCCGATCACCGTTGTTTTTTTGACGCCGGTGTTTGGCGTGGGCGGCTATTTTACCTACGACAGTGGACTGGCCATTGCCATCTACGACGGCCGTGGTGCCTTGCTCGGCGAGCTGTCCGGCGCGTACGCCAACAACCTCATCGACGGCAGCGGCGATGCCAGCAGCTCCCCCAACGAATTTCTTCAGTTTGCCGACGTGAACGGTCTCATCGCCCGCATCACCATTACATCCTCCGGCGGATCTACGGTCGTGCTCGACGACCTCACCGTCGACGATGGCGCCACCAGTATTTCCGAGCCATCCTCGATCGCCCTGATGGCTGGCGTGATCGCGGCCGGCCTGCGCCGCCGCGGCTGGCTGCGCCGTTCCTGACACCACCCCAAGGTTTGCCGGCGCAGGCGCGGGCACGCTCGGCACGCCGTCGATCGCGCCGGGCAGCACAGCATGCCGGCCGCGACATCGACGCCCGTCACCTTCAGCGTCAGCATCACTGACCCCAACTACACTGCCGGCAGCGCCAACGTCCAGCGCCTCAACGCGGCCGGCGGTATCGTTTCGGTGCTCGGCTTGCTGCATGACGACGGCCTGCAGGGCGATGCGGTGGCGGGCGACAAGGTCTACACCCTGCGCGCCACGCTGCTGGAAGCGCTGCCAGGCACGCTCAAGTTCCAGGTTTCGGCCGGCTTCAAAGGGGAAGTTAAGCGCGTCATGGCGGGACCGCTGGCGCTGGTGGTGGGTAGCACGGCGGCGACCCCGACGATCGGCACTGCGCAGATAGCGCCGGGTGCCACCCCGGCCGGGGTCGGCGTGATCGCCACGGTCACCGCGCTGATCGACAACGGCGCAACTGTGCCGACGACCGTGGTGCTGCAAAAACTCGATGGCAACGGCGCCGTGCTGGCCACGCTCGGCAACCTGCACGACGACGGCAACGACGGTGACGCCGGCGCCGGCGACAAGACCTTCAGCCTGCGCACCACGGTGCTGGAAAACCAGGTCGGCACAATCAACTACCGTATCGCAGCGCAGTTCCCCAACGACGCGGCGACCGTGTATTCAGCGCTGCTGCCGATCGCGATCACCGGCACCGCGACCGGAGTCGCCATCACCTCGCCTGCCAACGGCGCCTATCTGAACACCCCGGTCATCACCCTCACCGGCAGCGTCGGCGACGACGCCGCGCAGGTCAAAATAAACGGCATCGCCGCGCCGCACAGCGACAAGAGCTTCGCCGCCGCTGTGCCGCTCAACGAAGGGCCCAACACCATTACCGCGGTGGCGGCCAACAGCAACGGCAGCACCAGCACCGGCGCGGCCACGTTGACGGTGACCGGCGTGGTCAACGACATCGTGGTCGGCACCGTCAACTCGCAGCAGGCGACGGTCACCGTCAACGGCGTCGTCGCCGAAGTGCTGAACCGCAGCTTCATGGCGCGCGACGTGCCGCTGACGGTCGGCGCCAATGCGATCCAGGCGGTCGCCACCGACCGCGCCGGCAACCGCGCCACCACCACCGTCAACCTGACGCGGGCGGCGCCGAACCTGGCCGGGCTGTCGGTCTTGTCGGGCAATAACCAGAGCGCGCCCGTCGGCGCCAACCTTGCCGCGCCGCTGGTGGTGTCGCTGGTCGACAGCCGCGGCGCGCCGCAAGTGAACAAGCCGGTGGTGTTTCGCGTCATCGGACTCGATGGCACGGTCAGCCCGAACCAGGCGGCCGGGCCTGGCCTCGGCGCGGTGGCGGTCAATACCGATGCGCAAGGGCAGGCGCGCAGCTACTTCAGGCTGGGCAGCCGCGCCGGCGCCGGCGCCGGCAACAACCTGGTCGAGGCCAGCGCGGCGGGCATCGCCACCACCGTCGATTTCGTCGCCACGGCAAGCCCGGGCGGTCCGCGCCTGGTGGTGGTCGACTCGGGCAACAACCAGTTCGGCGTGGTGGGGCAGGCGCTGCCGCTGCCGTTCATCGCCATCGTCACCGACGCCAGCAACAACCGCCTGCGCGGCATTCCCGTCGCCTTCAGCGTCACCGGCGGCGGCGGCGGCTTCGGCACCCCACGCAGCCCGACCTTGCAGGGCGTCAGCGACAGCGACGGCGGCGTTGCGGCGACGCTGGTAATGGGCCCGGACGCGGGCGTCAACAACAACGTGGTGGAGGTCAGCTTCGGCGACAACCCCGGGTATTCGGCGGCGTTCGCCGCCACCGGCATGGTGCCGGGACCGGCCAACCTGACCCGCATCAGCGGCGTCGTGCTCGACAACAGCAACCAGCCGATTCCCGGCGTGACGATGCGCCTGCTGCAGATCACCCAGGGCAACGCCAGCAACATCGCGCAGGAGATGGCAACGCCGGTGCGCACCAACCTTCAGGGGCAATTTTTGATGCAGCCGGTGCCGGTCGGGATCTTCAAGCTGATGGCCGACGGCGGCACCGCCGCGCGCTCGGGCAGCTGGCCGACGCTCGATTACGACATGATCACCATTTCGGGCCACGACAACACGGTCGGCATGCCGGTCTATCTGCCCGAACTCAATCCGGCCAACCGGGTATGCGTCAACGAGACCACCGGCGGCACCGTCACCATCCCGGAGGCGCCCGGCTTCGCCCTGACCATCGCGCCCGGTTCGGCCACCTTCCCGGGCGGTTCGCGCAGCGGCTGCGTGTCGGTCACGCCGGTCAACATGGACAAGGTGCCGATGTCGCCGGGCTTTGGCCAGCAGCCGCGTTTCATCGTCACCATCGAGCCGGTCGGCACCCACTTCAATCCGCCGGCGCGCATGACGATCCCGAACGTCGACGGGCTGGCGCCACGCGCGGTGACCGAGATGTATTCGTACGACCATGACCTGGCAAGTTTCGTCGCGATCGGCAGCGCCACGGTCAGCCAGGACGGCTCGACCATCATGTCCGACATCGGCGCCGGCGTGATCAAGGCCGGCTGGCATTGCGGCGGCAACCCGAGCACCACCGGCTCGGCCGGCACCTGCCCAGACCGCGCCGCAAGCGTCGCCCACCGATTGCAAGGAGCAGTTCTGCAATGGCGGCAGTGTGGAGAACCGTAACAAGGATTCTGAAAAAACCGACCAGGACTGCAAAGAGTGCAAGAATAGAGTTCCTACCTCTTTGGCGGGTCAGATCCCAAATCCGAACGACGAGCTCAGTTGCTGCTTCCAGGGCAATAAGATCCCTAACATCGCTCCTACTTACGACCTTTTGATGCAACAATGCAGCCCGGCGCTGCGCTCGCAAAACCAGTCCCTGCGTCACATCATCGATGGCTGTTCGAATTCCCCCGACAACCCGATGGCCGTGACCCATCCATTTACTCAATTGAATCGGCCCGGCACTTCCACCTTTTTCGGTGCGGAAGAAGGCAATCCGCCGATGTCGGGAACCAACGCGCCTGGTCGCGACTTGTCATGCAATTGGCACGACGTCGGCTATCAGACCTGCGGGCGGCTCCAAGCCAACGCCGACGCCGACCTGCGCACCAAAGCCGAGCAGGTCTGTGATGTGGCGTACCGCCTGCCCAACCCGTATGCGGCGGGATCCGACAATGCCGCTGAGTTCGCCGATGCGCGGACCGAATGCATGGGTTATGCCACGACCTTTATGCCACGACCTATTTCAACGTGTTGCGCCAAGTAGGGGGAAGCGCGTATCGTGATCGCCAGCAGCAATTCTGCACCTGCTGCCGGCCGGTCACCGCGCCCTGACGACCGGTCGCCCCCAATAAGGAGAACATAGTGTCCACCATGCTTGCACGTTTGTATATCACCGCGCTCATTACCACCGGCGCCGGCCAACTTTCTGCCGCGCCCGTTACTGGCGTCGGGGACAACCTCGAGGCGCTCGGCGTCAGCGTGATCGCCAACGGAGAGCGCTTGATCGTTGTGGCTGGCCGGCGCTCTCCCGGCAAGGATTTCGGCCCATTTGTAGAAGTCGGGCTCGTCGTCGTGCCGGTGGCGGGCGGCGCGGGCGCATTCACAAAAATTCCCGAACTGGATGGATCGCGCGCTGACGATATCCAGTACACGTTTTCAAACAGTGGCGATCTGTACTTCACGAAGGCAGCAGGCGCCGGTGCGATACGGCTGGGCAAGGTGCGCAATGGACGCTTTGTTGGCGTCGACCTCGTGCTGCCAACCGAACTGGCCTCGGGCGACCTCAGTGTTCAAAACATCGAGGCCCTCGATGACGGCGGACTCGATATCGGCGTGCGCAGCAGGGGCAATGGCTCGCTGGTGACGCTCAATCCAGATCTGTCTGTGAAGGCTATCCGGCCGATCGCCCGGTCCGCCGAGTTCCAGGCGGCGTTGCGGCTACGCGGCAGCTCTGACCGGTTCGTCGTCGTCAGCTCCAATGGGAGCCCCGGCCTCGCAGCGCAAGTGGCGAACGAACTTGAATTGCGCACCGCCGATCTTGGATCAACGCTGCGCCGCCATCAAGTAAATGGTCTGGTATCGCGGCCGCAGCAGAGCCCCGACGGCAAGCGCTTCGTCGTGTCGACCCGCAGCACCATTCCCGGATTGGTGACGGCGCACCTGTTCGACGCCGCGCTCGCACCAGTCAAGAGTCTGGTGATTGTCCAAAAACCATCCTATCCACTGCCGGTCGGCGTGTTGTTGTCGAACACCCGGCTGGTGGCGCTGCACCCCGAAAACGGCAAATGTTTCGCCACCGTGGCGGATAGCCGGGACGGCCAGCAGTTGGAGCGGCGCGACGTCAGCGACATGCCAGGATCGCGCTGCGTGAAGGTAGTCGGCGTCATAGCAGGCGCCAATCTGATGCTGGTCACAACAACCATGAGAGCTACCGCAGACGGAGCGAGTGCTTCAATCGCGACCCGCGTCGTGCCACTTTGACGTGCCTGCGCGCCAGGCACTGGGCGACCGAACGCTTCGGCGCCGGCGTCGATCCCGATGGCGATGGCTTTTCAAACGAGATGACGCGCGCCGACGTCACTGCCGTCACGGTGTTCCAGGCGGTGATGGCGGTGCCCGGCCAGGTCGTGCCGAACGACCCGGAAGTCGAACGCGCGATCCTGCACGGCCAGCGCCTGTTTACGCAGTTTCGCTGCGCGCAATGCCACGTGCCGGCGCTGCCGCTCAGCCGCCAGGGCTGGATTTTTTCCGAGCCGGGACCGTTCAACCCGACCGGCAACCTGCGCGCCGGCGACGTGCGCAGCCTGAAGGTCGACCTCAACGACCGCGCGCTGCCGCTGCCGCGGCTGGCCCCGGCGCAGCCGCGCGACGAAATTATGATGGTGCCGGCCTACACCGACTTCAAGCTGAACGACGTTTCCGGCGAGGCCGACGACATGCCAGTTGAGTCGCTCGACATGAACTGGCCGGTGTGGGCACCCAAGTTCGCGGTCGGCAACCGACGCTTCCTGACGCGCCGCCTGTGGGGGATCGCCAACTCGGGGCCGTACTTTCACCACGGGATGTTTTCGACCATGCGCCAGGCGGTGCTGGGACACGCGGGCGAAGCGATCGACTCGCGCAAGGCGTTCCAGACGGCTGCCAAATCCGACCAGGACGCGCTGATCGAATTTCTGAAGTCGCTGCAAGTGCTGCCGCCGGGGACGCCGGCGCTGGTGGTCGATGAAAAATTCCAGCCGAAACGCTGGGGAACGGCCGTTGCCACGGCGAAGTAGCGTTCACTGCTGTCCTTCGGATGGTGTAGCATTCGTGGCGGTGCGCCGGCGATCTTGGCGCGCCTGAACTCCAAGGACACGAATTGAACATCATTATCAACGAAGAACTGCGCTCGTTTATCGATCCGCTCACTGTCAACGAATCGGCCGCGTTAGAGCGCAGCCTGCTGGCCGAAGGCTGCCGCGATGCGCTGGTACTGTGGGGCGAGGTGCTGATCGA
>Ga0326735_1000292_pt1 | contig 11841 bp, 10 predicted proteins | sample 37_GP2_1092_FD_207945 | JGI IMG/M metagenome (GOLD analysis project Ga0326735, IMG submission 207945) | Glacier ice microbial communities from Ngari, Tibet, China - 37_GP2_109.2 | ecosystem: Environmental > Aquatic > Freshwater > Ice > Glacier | place: China: Ngari, Tibet | collected 2018-07-31
TCAAGCCGGGCCGGCCAGTGCGGGCCGGGCCGGCGCAATCACTGTCTTCGGCAGGCTGGCGATGAAGCTGCTGCCCTTGCCTGCAACCGACTTGATCATCAAATTGCCGCCATGGCGCAGCAGCACATGCTTGACGATCGCCAGCCCGAGGCCGGTGCCCTGGGTCTCGCGCGAGCGGCTCTTGTCGACCCGGTAAAAGCGCTCGGTCAGGCGCGAGATATGCTCGGGGCTGATGCCGATGCCGCTGTCCTGGACCACGAATTGGGGACCGTCTGACGCATTCTTCCAGTCCAGGTGGATGGCGCCTCCGGCCGGCGTGTAGCGCACGGCATTCGAGGCCAGGTTGCCGAAGGCGCTGCGCAATTCCTCGGCGCCGCCCAGCACATCGGGGCCGCTGCATGCCATCGTGATCTGATGCTTGCCGGACGACAAGGCCCGCGCTTCGCCCAGTATCTGTTGCATCAAGTCATTGACGTCGACCAACTCCGGACGCAGCGGATAATCGACCGATTCCAGGCGCGACAAGGTCAGCATGTCTTCGATCAGGTGTTGCATGCGCAGCGCTTGCTCGGTCATCAGCTTGATATGGGCGGCGCGGGTGCGCGCATCAAGATCGAGTTCAGTCGAGGCAATTTCGAGGAAGCCGACGATGACCGTCAGCGGCGTGCGCAATTCATGCGACGCGTTGGCGATGAAGTCGCGCCGCATCATTTCGGTGCGCTCGGTCTCGGTCGCATCGTGGGTCACCAGGATCTGGCGCCGCTTATCGAACGGAATGATGTGGACGATCAGCTTGCGATTGCGAAACGACAGCGTCAACGGGCGCTCGTAACGGCCCAGGATGATGTAATCCATGAATTCGGGGCTGCGCACCAGGTTCGTCACGCGCATGCCTTCGTCGCGCGCATTGATCAAGCCCAGGTGCTGTTCTGCGGCCGGATTGCACCACTCCATGAACAGCACGTCATCCATGATCACCACGCCATCGGGCAACAGATGCATGGCCTGGCGAAAACGCGCCAGCCATTCGGTCAATTCAAGCTGGCCTTTCTCTTCATCGCGCCGCAAGCGATACAGGCGCGAAAAGATATTGGTCCAGGAACCCCAGCCGTCGGGCAGTTTCGCGCTGTCAGGCTGATCCAGCCAACTGTTGAGCTGGAACAGATAAGATAATTGCTTGAACACGATGAAGGTCATCGCAATCAAGGCGCAGGTCAACGCCCAGACCGGCCCGAACAATGCCCACAGGATGCCTGTGCCCGCCACGATCATGGCGATACGCAACAACGCGGGGGTCCAGAACAGCAATGCGGGGTTCATCGGGTCTCCAGCCGGTTATTTTACGGACAGCATGTAGCCGACGCTGCGCACGGTCTTGATCAAGCGCTCGCCATCCTTGAGTGCCTTGCGCAGGCGCAGCACGTGGACATCGACGGTGCGTTCTTCGATCACCACATGGTCGCCCCAGACCTTGTCGAGCAACTGGCTGCGTGAAAATACGCGCTCCGGGTGGGCCAAAAAAAACTTGAGCAGCTTGTATTCGGCATGGCCGATGTCGATCTTCTGCTGCTCCAGCATCACCGTGCAGCTGACCGGGTCGAGCTCGACATTGCCGGCGCGCATGACCTGCTGCGCGTGTTCCGGACTCTTGCGGCGCAACAGCGCTTTGCTGCGCGCCAGCAATTCACGCGGTGAAAACGGCTTCGTCACGTAATCGTCGGCACCATTGTTAAAGCCCGCGATCTTGTCCTCTTCCATGCTCTTGGCGGTCAGCATGATGACCGGCAGCGCGCCGAACTGGCGATCGGCCCGTATCCGCGACAGCAGGCGCAGGCCGCTCTGGTCAGGCAGCATCCAGTCGAGCAGGATCAAGTGGGGGGTCTGGTGCTGGATGAATTCCCAGGCATCCGCCACATTCTGCACCGACTGGCAATTCCAGCCTGCCTCGCGCAGCGAATACATGACCAGTTCGACAATTGCCGGCTCGTCCTCGACGATCAACACCGTCGTTTTATCGAGTCCCATGCAATTTACTCTGGCAGCGCATCGGCATCGGCGTCAAGCGCAGCTGGGCGCGAGTGACGAATATCCTTGCCTTCGACTACATAAATGACGTATTCGGCGATGTTTTTCGCATGGTCGCCGATCCGCTCTATCGATTTCGCCACCCACAAGGTATCGAGCGCGGCTGAAATGGTGCGCGGATCTTCCATCATGAAGGTGATCAGATTGCGCATGATGGTGCGAAATTCGTGATCGATGACGACATCTTGCGCGATCAGCTTCAGCGCCTGCGCGCCGTCGTTGCGCGCGAACGCATCAAGCGCGTCGTGCAGCATGTCGCTGGCATTGTTGGCGATGTTGCGCACCATCTCGTAATGGTTGACGACGGCGGTGCCGCGTGCATGCAAGCCCTTTGCGGTGCGCGCGATTTTGCTCGCCTCGTCGCCGATGCGCTCCAGATCGGTGATCACCTTGATCGTCGCCATCACGGTGCGCAAATCGTTGGCGGCCGGCTGGCGGCGCACGATCAACTGGCTGCACGCCTCATCGAGCGACACTTCGAGCTGGTTGACGGTATCGTCTTCGCGCATCACGCGGTCGGCCCGCTCCGCATTGCCGATCCTGAAACAGGTCATCGCGTCCAGGAACTGGTTTTCCACGATGCCGCCCATCAACAGCACCTTCGATCGTATCGCTTCGAGGTCGTTGTCGTATTGTTTGGATGAATGTTCGCCTGTCATGCTGGTTCTCCGTATCTGTTGTGATTGCCTGCTCGCGCGCCATGGGCGCGCTGCATGCATGGTCAGCCGAAGCGACCGGTGATGTAATCTTGCGTCTCGGTACGCGCCGGCTTCATGAAGATCTGGTCGGTTTCGCCAAATTCGACCAGTTCGCCCAGATACATGTAAGCGGTGTAATCGGAGCAACGCGCAGCCTGCTGCATGTTGTGGGTCACGATCGCGATCGTGTAATCGAGTTTCAGTTCGCTGATCAATTCCTCGATCTTGGCAGTCGAAATCGGATCCAGCGCCGAGGTCGGCTCGTCCAACAGCAACACGTCCGGCTTCACCGCCACGCCGCGCGCAATGCACAGACGCTGCTGCTGGCCGCCCGACAGCGACAAGCCACTCTTGTCGAGCTTGTCCTTGACCTCGCCCCACAGCGCCGCTTTTTTCAACGCCCATTCGACCCGCTCATCCATCTCGCCCTTGGACATGTCTTCGTACAGGCGCACGCCAAAGGCGATATTGTCATAGACCGACATCGGAAACGGCGTCGGCTTCTGGAACACCATGCCAACCTTGGCGCGCAGCATGTTGACATCCTGATCGGCGTCGAGGATGTTGCGGCCTCGGTACATGATCTGGCCTTCGGCGCGCTGGCCTGGATACAGGTCGTACATGCGGTTCAGCGTACGCAGCAGCGTCGACTTGCCGCAACCGGACGGGCCGATGAAGGCAGTCACTTGCTTGTCGTGAATGTCGAGATTGACGTTATGCAAACTCTTGGTTTTTCCGTAGAAAAAATTCAAGCCGCTGATTTCGATGGTTTTTTTCTTGGCCGCCACGTCGGCAGTTTTTTCAATTGTCATGAGATCGATCGTTCGCTCGGTAAATAAGCTAAAAATTATGCTGAAGATTAGGTCGGAACTTTTTGGCTGAACACGGTGCGCGACAGTATATTAAGCAACAACACCCCCGCCGTGACCACCAGAGCACCACCCCAGGCCAATGTACGCCAATTATCGTACGGGCTCATCGCAAACTGATAGATCACCACCGGCAAATTGGCCAGCGGCGCATTCATGTCGGCGCTGAAAAACTGGTTGTTCAATGCGGTAAACAACAGCGGCGCGGTCTCGCCGGCGATGCGCGCCAGCGCCAGCAGCACGCCGGTCACGACGCCCGCCCTGACAGCACGCAAACGCACCAGCGTGGCCACCTTCCAGCGCGGCGCACCGAGCGCAAAGGCCGCTTCGAGCAGACTGTTGGGCACCAGGCGCAGCATGTTATCGGTGGTGCGCACGACGACCGGAATGGCGATCAGGGTCAGCGAAATAGAGCCGGCCCAGCCTGAAAAATGCTGCACGTTGGCGACATAGATCGCGTACACGAACAAGCCGATCACGATAGAGGGCGCCGACAGCATGATGTCGGTCACGAAGCGCGTGGTTTGCGCGAACCAGCTTTCCTCGCCATATTCGGCCAGGTAAACGCCGGCCAGCACACCGATCGGGGTGCTGACCAGCGTCGCCAAGCCGACCATCATCAGGCTGCCGACGATGGCGTTGAGCAAGCCGCCGCCCTCGCTGCCCGGAGCCGGCGTGGTTTGCGTGAACATCGCGAGATTGATGCCGCCCAGGCCCTTGATGACCAGCGTCGCGAGTATCCACATCAGCGCGATCAGGCCGACCGACATCGCCAGCACCGACAAGGCGATGCCGAAACGGTGCATCAGCATGCGCTTGCGATAGACGGGATTGACGCCGGGGTTAAGCATTGCGTCGAGGGTTGATGAACTCATTTCAAGCCTTCCTTGCGAGACATTCTGGCCAACATGATCTTGGCGGCCGACAGGACGATAAAGGTGATTCCGAACAGGATCAATGCGAGCGCGAACAGCGACGACACGTGCAGCTTCGACGATGCTTCGGCGAATTCATTGGCCAGCGTCGAGGCGATGCTGTTACCGGCCGCGAACAGCGACCAGGACAGGCGATTCGCGTTGCCGATCACGAAGGTGACGGCCATCGTCTCGCCCAGCGCGCGGCCCAGACCCAGCATGACGCCGCCGACGACACCGGTCTTGGTATAGGGCAAAACGATCTTGCGCACGACTTCCCATTTGGTGCAACCGAGGCCATACGCCGATTCCTTCAGCACCGTGGGCACGATTTCAAACACGTCGCGCATCACCGACGAGATGAAGGGAATGATCATCACGGCCAGGATCAGGCCGGCGGTCAGGATGCCGATCCCCATCATCGGCCCGGAAAACAATTGTCCTATGACGGGCACGTTGCCCAGCGTCGAACTCAGGAATGGTTGCGCGTATTCGGCGAAAATCGGCGCAAACACGAACAAGCCCCACATGCCGTAAATGATGCTGGGCACGCCGGCCAGCAACTCGACTGCGGTGCCCATCGGGCGGCGCAGCCAGACCGGACAAATTTCGGTCAAAAACAGTGCAATGCCGAAGCTGATCGGAAAAGCCACGGCCAGCGCGATGAAGGAAGTGACCAGCGTGCCGGTGATGGCGATCAGCGCGCCATATTCATCATTGACCGGGTCCCATTCCGCAGTCGTGATGAAGGCAAAGCCGAATTCATGGAATGCCGGCCAGGCATTATTAATCAGTGAAATGATAATTGCGATCAGCAACAGCAGCACCGACAAGGCGAAGGTCAGCGTCACCTTGTGGAACATGAAATCCTGCCAGCGCTGCTTGCGCATGGTTGAATGCAGCGCCGCGTGACTGGCCTCGGCCCCGTTCGGGTCAAGCATCGGCATGGAGGAAGAAGGTAAATTTGCGCTCATATTGTGCCATTAAATGTGTCCAGCCCGCGCCTCCCGAAAAGGGGAAACGCAGGCTGGACACTTCTGACTGCCGCTGGGTCCAACCGGACCGCAGCGACCGAAAAAAAACCAGGATTAGTAAATTGCCTTGCCCGAAGCGTCTTTCAGCTGGACTTTCCAGGCGCCTTCGACCAGCTTGACGACCGACTGTGGCATCGGGACATAGTCCAAATCGACGGCCATCTTTTCGCCGTTCTTGTAAGCCCAGTCAAAGAATTTCAACACTTCCTTGCCCTTGGCAACATCGGCTTGCGTCTTGTGCATCAAAATGAACGACACGCCGGTGATCGGCCAGCTCGCTTTGCCAGCCTGATTGGTCAGCACGATGGCGAAACCTGGCGTCTTCGACCACTCGGCGCCGGCAGCGGCCGCCTTGAAGCTGTCGTCGCTAGGCTGCAGGTACTGGCCTTCCTTGTTTTGCAACTGGGTGTGCGTGATCTTGTTTTTCTTCGCGTAAGCCCACTCGACGTAACCGATCGAACCCTTGATGCGCTGCACGTTTGCCGCAACGCCTTCGTTGCCCTTGCCGCCCACGCCGACCGCCCATTTGACGGCCGATCCGGCGCCAACCTTGGTATTGAATTCCGGGCTGGTTTTCGACAGGTAGTCAGTGAACAGGAACGACGTGCCCGAACCATCGGCGCGATGCACGACGGTGATTTCGCTGGCCGGCAATTTCATGCCTGGGTTCAACGCGGTAATTTCAGGCGCATTCCATTTGGTGATCTTGCCGAGGTAAATGTCGGCGACGACCGGGCCGGTCAATTTCATCTGACCTGGCGCCACACCGTCCAGATTGACGATCGTCACCACGCCGCCCATGATGGCAGGAAACTGCATCAAGCCGGCTGCATCGAGCTCGGCGGCCGACAATGGCATGTCGGAAGCACCGAAGTCGACGGTCTTGGCCTTGATCTGCTTGATGCCGGCGCCGGAACCGATCGATTGATAGTTCAAACCGTTGCCGGTGGCGGCTTTGTACGACTCAGCCCATTTCGCATAAATCGGGTAAGGGAACGTTGCACCGGCACCGGTCATGTCTGCCGCAAAAACAGACGAAAACATCATGGCTGCGGAGGCACCGACCACGACCGATTTAAACAATTGCTTCATTTTCATATCAAGTCCTCTGGGGTTGTGACAAGTTACATGCAGCGCATTTTAACGCTCAAATATGACGGCTTTATGACATGCCAAACACCGGAGGTCGATATGCGCTTGACGCTGCCGGTATACTAACTTGGCCCATGACAAATGGACGCACGCTTGTTGCTTGCTTGCGACTTGCTTGTGACTTGCGTGAAACTTGCCTTTTGATCAATTGTCACAAAGGCGTCATATATTTCCATTACACTGAAAGTAGCAAGTACACGCTAAAATTAAATACCATAAAGAAGACCGAACTCATGATTCCCGCCCCGCAAATGCCAGAAAAAAAGCCCAGCATCTTCATCGATCGCGAATTATCCCAGTTGATGTTCAACCGGCGCGTGATGGCTCAGGCCGAAGACAGAAGCATTCCTTTGGCGGAACGGTTGCGGTATTTGTGCATATGCAGCAGCAATCTGGATGAGTTTTTTGAAGTGCGGGTGGCCAGCTTGCTGGCCGCCGCCAGCCTCGATGGCGCCTGGTCCGAGCACCCGGCGCTGGTGGCGACGCTGGCGCGCATCAGCGACGAGTGCCATGCGCTGGTCGAGCAGCAATACCGCATTTTGAACACCGAAGTATTGCCGCAATTACGCGTCAAGGGCGTGCACCTGGTGCGCCACAATGAACGCAACGATGCGCAAAGGGCCTGGGTCAAGGATTATTTTGAACGTGAAGTGCGTCCGCTGCTGACGCCGATCGGACTCGATCCGGCCCATCCGTTTCCGCAAGTAGTCAACAAGAGCTTGAATTTCATCGTATCCCTGACCGGCAAGGATGCGTTCGGGCGCGGCACGGCGATCGCCATCATCAAGGCGCCCCGGGTGTTGCCGCGCGTGATACGCCTGCCGGACCATTTATCCGACGGCGGCCAGGCATTTTGCCTGTTGTCGTCGGTGATCCACGCCCACGTTTCCGACATGTTCACCGGGCGCGAAGTGACCGCGTATTCGCAATTCCGGGTCACGCGCGACAGCGATCTGTGGGTCGATGAAGATGAAGTGAAGAACCTGCGCCAAGCTTTGAAAGGCGAATTGATGGGCCGCCAGTTCGGCGCCTCGGTGCGGCTGGAAGTCGCAAAAAACTGCCCACCAGAATTATCGCAATTCCTGCTCGATCAGTTCGGTCTGGATCAGAGCCGGCTCTATGCGGTGGATGGCCCGGTCAATCTGGTGCGCCTGACACAATTGATCGATCACGTGGAACAGCCGGCACTCCGATTTACGCCGTTTTTCCCGGGCGTGCCGCAAAAAATCGCGAACAGCAATATTTTTAATGCACTCAAGAAAAACGACATCTTGCTGCACCATCCGTTCCAATCGTTCCAGACCGTCATCGACTTCATCCGCAGCGCCGCGCTGGACCCGCACGTGGTCGCGATCAAACAAACGATTTACCGCACCGGCATGAATTCCGAATTGATGGAATCCTTGTTGACTGCGGCCCGCCAGGGCAAGGAAGTGACCGTGATCGTCGAATTGATGGCGCGCTTCGATGAAGAGGCCAACATCAACTGGGCCGACAAGCTGGAACAGGCCGGTGCGCAAGTGGTGTATGGCGTAGTTGGCTTGAAAACGCATGCCAAGGTGGCGCTGGTGATCCGGCGCGAAGAGGGTGCGCTGCGCTTTTACGCCCACCTGGGTACTGGCAATTATCATCCGACAACGACCAAGTTGTACACCGACTTCGGTTTGCTGACCAGTCGCCAGGATCTGGCGATCGAGGTCAACGAAGTGTTCATCCACCTGACCAGCCTGACCAAGCCGCACAAGCTCCATCACCTGTGGCTGGCGCCGTTCGCGCTGCAAAACGAAATCGTCAAGGCGATCCGCAACGAAGCCAAGATTGCGCGTGAAGGGCGGCCGGGACGCATCATCGTCAAAATCAATTCGCTGGTGGATGAATCGGTGATCCGCGCGCTGTACGCCGCCTCCGGCGACGGCGTCAAGATCGACCTGATCGTGCGCGGCGCCTGTACGCTGAAACCGGGCGTGCCCGGTCTGTCGGACAACATCAAGGTGCGCTCGGTCATCGGACGCTTCCTCGAACACAGCCGCATCTATTACTTCCGCAACGACTTGACGCACGATGTCTACCTGGCCAGCGCGGATTGGATGAGCCGCAACCTGTATCGCCGCGTCGAAGTCGCGTTCCCGGTGCTGGACCGGGCCTTGAAGCGGCGCGTCATCGCCGAGGGCTTGAATCCGTACTTGAAGGATAATACCAATGCATGGGAACTCGATGCCAGCGGACAATATCAGCGCCGCAAGCCGCGTGGCAAACAAACACCGTTCAACGCCCAGCGCTACTTGATGGCCAACCTGGGGATGAAGGGTGAAGCAAACGAAAATTAAGTTGCAAAATGGCGTCGCAGACGCCGGCAGAAACGCGCGGCATCGGTTATCAACAGGAGAACAACATGGATCTCATTTTATGGCGTCATGCCGAAGCCGAACCTGGCGTACCGGACATGGAACGCGCACTCACCCGCAAAGGCCACAAGCAAGCCAGAAGGATGGGGCTATGGCTGGCCACCCAACTGCCCGAGGGCTGCAAGATACTGGTCAGCCCGGCGCTGCGCGCGTTGCAGAGCGCCGAAGGACTGGGGCGCAAGTTCAAGATCGACGCCGACCTCGCACCTGACGCGTCGGCGCGCGGCATTTTGAATGCAGCGGGCTGGCCGGCGGCGAAAGAGGCGGTGCTGGTGATCGGCCATCAGCCGGCGCTGGGCCAGGTTGCGGCGTTGCTGATGACCGGCGAAGAGCAGGACTGGGACTTGCGCAAGGCTTGTGCCTGGTGGTTTTCGCAGCGCGAGCCGGGCGTTGCCTCAAGCACTTACTTGAAGGCGGTGATGGCGCCCGAACTGATCGTGAAATGACAAGTCAAAAGCCCTTGGCGATATCGAGCCAAGCGCGCGCTTTGCTGTTCAGGCCTGGCGGGGTGGCGCCTACCGGCGCGCCAATACCTAGTCTGGCGCTCCACTGATCAAGGCCGGACCAGTTCAAGCCCGCGCCAACCCCGCTCAGACTGGCGCGATTGGCCCCGCCAGCTTCGCTGGTCCACCTCGCCTGGTTGATGGTCAGATGCGCATGCTCGATGAATGCAATACCCTGCCATTGCCCATGCCAGATCACGTCGAGATCACGCCGCAATTCGACACTGCCAAAATAACCGATATCGCCGGCCAGTGCGGCCGTGTCGTAGCCGCGCACCGAGGTCGGCCCGCCCGCCAGCATCTTGCCCGACGCATCGAGATTGGCGTTGCTCCATTGTCCAGCCAACGCAACATGGAGCGCCGTGCGTGCATCCAGGCGCTGCAAATGGGCCAGGTTTGCATTCCATTTTAAAAACCGGCCTTCGGTGCGCGCCGTCTGCGCATCGCTGGCTTGCGCTGCTGCGTCATCGAAGCCAAGGCGCCCCGCCGTCGCAGCCAGATTCCAGTTGGTGAAGCCTCCAGGAAACAACTTGTCGCGCGCATCGCCCCCCAGACTGGCGCTCCAGTTATCCAGATGGCGATCGATCGACAGTGCGCTGGCATCGATATGGTCGCGCAATTGCAGCCGATCAAACTGCACCTGACCATAAAAATTAAGGTCGCGTGTGCGCAGCAAGGGATGCCTGAACCACAAGCTCGTCACATTGGCCGTTCCATGCGCAGCCAGTGGCGCCAGCGCGCCACCGAGCGTGTAGCGCAGCCTTGATTGTGACCCGCCCGCCCGGGTGCCCGCGCCATTGAGCGCCAATTCGTAAGCCAGGCGTCCATAGTTCATCGCGCGTCCGGTGCTAAGACCGGTCACGCCCAGCATGTCGCCCTGGCGCAGCGCGCCGATCAGGTTGGCGCTGGCGGCCAGGCGCATCCTGCCGGTGTAGTCGTTGCCGGCATTGTCCAGCACGACATTGCCGGAAACGGCGGCAGTCGCTCCAGCCTGCACCAGCAGATCCGAGCTGCCAACCGCAGCGCCAGGCTTCAACGTCGCATTCAGCACTGCGCCGGGCAGGTCCGACAACAGCAGCAGCACATTATCCAGCTTTGCCTGCTCTATCGCCTGCCCGCCTTGCAGCGCAGCCAGACCATCTTGCAGCAAGCCATCCCTGACCCGGCTGCTGTTATCGAGCATGATCTGTCCGTAGCGCGCCTCCAGGACCTGAACCCGCACGATGCCGGCAGTGATGGCTTGCGCCGGGATGATCGCGCGTGCCAGAAAGTAACCGCGACTGCGGTAGTAATCGGTGATGCGACCGACTTGCACATCGAGCTCGGCCAGCGTCAGGCTCGCGCCCTCGGCCGGCGCCACCAGAGCGTGCAGCGTGCCAGTGTCGAACAACGTATTGCCATCGATCTCGATGCGTTCTACCCGGAACGGTGCGCTGGGCGGCATGCCGGCTCCAGCTTCACGCTCGACCGTCAAGTCGGCTCCTGAGGGCGAAGGCAGTGCCGGCTTGTTAGGTGCAATTTGCTGCAAAATGGAACCGGCGCCGGGGATGCCCTGGGCTGCGGCGTCGATCAACAAAGGGGGAAAGACCAGCAGCAGCGCCGCGAGCAGATGTGTGTTGGGCGAAGCATGTTTCATTGGTGTCTATTCATCAATCATCAAACATGAAACAGGCATGGCGGCCCGATCAAGGGCCGCCATGCCTGCTGCGGATCAGCCATGCGGCTCAGCGATTCGGATCAACGGTTAAGGCCCGTCGTAAACGACCAATCCTTGGTCACCGCAGTGCCCTTCAGCGTCGCCGCAAACGTTACCTTGTAAGTCGTGTTGACGGCCAGCGGCGCAGTCGGTAACAGAAATACAACGCCCGCATCGGCAATCGCATCGTCCGTGCTCAATGCAGGACCGCCTGGCATATTCGATGTCACGCCGGACTTGGCCAGCACCCGCACCGCCACCGGCGTGCCGCCATTGACCGTCTTCATCGAAAATTCATTGATCACGATATCGCTGCCGACCAGCGCCGGCGCCGCCATCGAATACAGCGACACGGCCACAGGATGGCCGGCGCTGTTCAAGTCCGGCGCCGGAATCGGTGCTTCGGCACGGTTGTAGAACGTCGGCGCGACTGCCGTTTGTCCGGCGTAGGGGTAAATCGCCACACTGCCGGCAGCCGGCAACTG
>Ga0326735_1000293_pt1 | contig 11820 bp, 8 predicted proteins | sample 37_GP2_1092_FD_207945 | JGI IMG/M metagenome (GOLD analysis project Ga0326735, IMG submission 207945) | Glacier ice microbial communities from Ngari, Tibet, China - 37_GP2_109.2 | ecosystem: Environmental > Aquatic > Freshwater > Ice > Glacier | place: China: Ngari, Tibet | collected 2018-07-31
CCCATGACCCCTACCGCCCCGTACTCCACCCTTTCCGCGCTGTCCCCGCTCGACGGCCGCTACGCCGCCAAGACCGACAAGCTGCGCCCGATCCTGTCCGAAGCGGGCTTCATGCACCACCGCGTCAAGGTCGAGATCTCTTGGCTGCAGGCGCTGTCGCAGGCCGGTTTTGCCGAAATCAAGCCGTTCTCGAAAGAAGCCAGCGCGCTGCTCGACAAGATGGCGGCCGATTTCACCGATGCCGACGCCGGGCGCATCAAGGCCATCGAAGCGGTTACCAACCACGACGTCAAGGCGGTCGAGTACTGGCTCAAGGAACAGGTCAAGGACGTGCCGGAACTGGTCGCGGCGACCGAATTCATCCATTTTGCCTGCACCTCGGAAGACATCAACAACACCTCGCACGGCATGATGCTCAAGGCCGCGCGCGACGGCGTCATTGTGCCGGCGCTGCAAGATCTGGCGCGTAAATTGCGCGAGATCGCGCATGCCAACGCGGCGCTGCCGATGCTCTCGCGCACCCACGGCCAGACCGCCAGCCCGACCACGCTGGGCAAGGAAATCGCCAACGTCGTCGCCCGGCTCGAGCGCGCCGTGCAGCGCATCGGCGCCGTCGAAATCCTCGGCAAGATGAACGGCGCGGTCGGCAACTACAACGCTCACCTGTCAGCCTACCCGGATTTCGACTGGGCGGCGTTTTCCAAAGCCGTCGTCGAGCAGCGCCTTGGCCTGACGTTCAATCCGTACACCATCCAGATCGAGCCGCACGACTACATGGCCGAGCTGTTCGACGCCATCGCCCGCGCCAACACCATCCTGCTCGACCTGAACCGCGACATCTGGACCTACGTGTCGCTGGGCTACTTCAAGCAGCGCCTCAAGGAGGGCGAAATCGGCTCGTCGACCATGCCGCACAAGGTCAACCCGATCGACTTCGAAAACTCCGAAGGCAACCTGGGCATGGCCAACGCGGTGCTCAAGCACATGGCCGAAAAGCTGCCGGTGTCGCGCATGCAGCGCGACCTGACCGACTCCACCGTCCTGCGCAACATCGGCGTCGGCTTCGGCTATTCGCTGCTGGCCTACGACAGCTGCCTGCGCGGTCTTAACAAGCTGGAAGTGAACGCCGCCCGGCTCGCACAGGACCTCGACGCCAACTGGGAAGTGCTGGCCGAGCCGGTGCAGACGGTGATGCGCCGTTACGGCATCGCCAACCCGTACGAGCAGCTCAAGGAACTGACGCGTGGCAAGGGCATTTCGAAAGATGCGCTGCGCGAGTTCATCCTTACCCTGGCGGTGCCGCAGGAAGCGAAAAACTTGCTGCTGGCGATGACGCCGGCGAACTACATCGGTATTGCGGCCAAGCTGGCGGCGGAGATTTAAGCTTTTTCGCTTGCGATCGCCGTAATCGGTAGGCGCATCAATGGGGTCCTCGCGATTGCGGGGCCGCCATTGACGCGGCGTTCAGTTAAAGCAGCCCTGCGCCAATCCATGCACATCCGGCAATTCTGCGCTACTATTAGTCCTAACACGTACTAATACCGAGAAATCACCCCGATGCAGCGCTATACCCGTCCTGCCATCCTTCTCCACTGGCTGATCGCGCTCATGATCATCGGCGCCTTTACCATGGGCCTGGTGATGACCGACATCCCCGGCATCACGCCGACCAAGCTGAAATATTATTCATGGCACAAATGGGCTGGCGTGACGATCCTGGCGCTGGCTGCCCTACGCCTGTTGTGGCGCCTGGCGAACCGGGCTCCGGCCTACCCGGCCGCCATGCCGCGCTGGCAGCAATCATCGGCGCACTATCTGCACGGCCTGCTGTACGTGCTGATGTTCGCGGTGCCGCTGTCGGGTTATTTTTATACCTTGTCAGCCGGCGTGCCGGTGGTATATTTTGGTTTGTTCAAGTTGCCGCTACTGATAGACGCCAACCCTGAATTGAAGCCAGTCCTCAAGGCGTTGCACTATTGGCTGAACATGGGCCTGGCCGGCGCGGTCGGCCTGCACACCGCCGCGGCCCTCAAGCACGCCTTCATCGACCGCGACGGCGTCATGCAGCGCATGCTGCCTTAATAAATTTTTATGGAAAATCCATGACACTGTCACGCCGCCTGTTGCCCCTTTTGCCCGCATCCCTGATCGCTGTCGCGTTGACCGTAGGCGCCGTCCCGCTCAAAACCGACCCCGCCTACAGCAGCGTGTCTGTCACCTTCAAGCAGATGAATGTGCCGGTCGACGCCAAATTCAAGAAAGTCAGCGCCAGCATCGATTATGACGCCGCCAAACCGGAATTGGCGAAGGCGAGCGTCGACATCGATACCGCCAGCCTCGATTTGGGCGAAGCGGAAATGAACAAGGAAGTAGCCAAGAAGGACTGGTTCAACTCGGCCCAGTACCCGAAGGCCAGTTTCGTCTCGTCGTCGATCAAGCCGGCCGGCGCGGGCAAGCTGAACGTGACGGGCAAGCTGTCGATCAAGGGCAAGAGCGCCGACGTCACTTTCCCCCTGACTATCAAGCTTGAGGCCGGCAAGCAGGTGTTCGAAGGCGCCTTGCCAATCAAGCGGTTGGCGTTCAATATCGGCGACGGCGAATGGAAAGACACCAGCATGGTCGCCGACGAGGTTGTCATTAAATTCCGCGTCACCGCGGCGCAGTAACGTTTCGCAATAACTCTATTCCAACTATAAGGAACTCCCATGAATTCGAAGCACCTGGTCGTTGCCCTCATCGCTGCCGTCTCGGCGTCCGCGTTCGCTGCCGACACCTACACCATCGAGCCGAACCATACCTACCCGAGCTTTGAAGCGGACCACATGGGCATTTCTGTCTGGCGCGGCAAGTTCACCAAGACCAGCGGCACCATCGAACTCGACCGCGCTGCGCGCACCGGCGCGCTCGACATCACGATCGACGCCACCTCGCTCGACTTCGGCCACGAAAAAATGAACAACCACGCCAAGGGCGCTGATATTTTCGACGTCGCCAAATTCCCCACCGCTCAGTACAAGTCGAAGTCGATGACGTTTAAAGACAATATCCCGGTATCGGTCGACGGCGAACTGACCTTGCACGGCGTGACCAAGCCGGTCAAGCTGACGATCAACAAGTTCAAGTGCATCATGCACCCAATGCTCAAGCGTGAAGTGTGCGGCGCCGACGCATCAGCCGAATTCAACCGCGCCGACTTTGGTATCACGTTCGGCTTGCCGAAGTTCGCGCCGGAAGTGAAGTTGGCAATCCAGGTCGAAGCGATCAAGCAAAACTGAGTTTTTCGCTGAGGAAACGTAAAAAGTCCCGCTTCCAAAAGGAAACGGGGCTTTTTACTGTTTACTTCCGGTTACCTACCGCTTCACAGTTGCGCCATCAACCTTGTCCCATGCGGCGCGGGTAGCCGAGCGGGCCTGGTCCCAGCTCAAGCGCGACGTGCCCTTGGACGCGTTCCACTGGTCCGACAGGTCGCGCTCGGCGCTGTCGAAGCTCTGGCCGACGTAATGGCCGCGGCTGTTGTAGCCGAGCTGGTAAGCAGGGCCGTAGTCGTCGTAGGTGTATTGCGGCGAATAGTAGGAAGCGCTCTGGTAGGAGTTCTGCCAGTAAGCCGACTCTTCCACTGGATTCACCAGGCTGCCCGCGGCATGGCCTGCCGCGCCGCCAGCCATGCCGCCAATTGCCGCGCCTGCCGCCATGCCGGTCGGGCCGCCAGCCGCGCCAACCGCCGCCCCGCCGCCCGCACCGACACCCTTGTTCAAGTAATGGCCCGACAGATCGTCTTGCTGTTTCGGATTCACCACTTCGGCCGCGCCACGGCCGGCCAGGCCGCCGGCAATGCCACCGATTGCCGCACCGGCTGCCATGCCGACCGGACCGCCGATGATGCCGGCGGTGGCGCCCATCGCGGCGCCGCTGCCGGCACCTACCCCCTTGGCCAGATGGTGTTCGCCGAGGTCATCACCAGTTTTTGGGTTGACCACTTCGGCTGCGCCCTTGCCTGCCAGGCCACCGGTGATGCCGCCGGTGGCCGCGCCCGCCAACGTACCGATCGGGCCGGCCACCGAGCCGATCATCGCGCCCGTTGCCGCGCCGCCGGCAGCGCCGACGCCGGTGCCGATGATGTGCTCACCGGCGTTGTCGGACCAACTGCGGCCGATGTGCGCCGCGTCTTCATCCGAACGCGGGGTCACGCCCATCAGGATGCCACCGTTCTTGATGCCATCTTCGTAATGCCCGGCACGCTCTTCAGGGATGCCGGCGCCGATCAGCGCACCGACCAGGCCGCCCGTCAAGCCGCCGGCGCCAGCGCCGGCCAGGGCCGCCGCGATCGGGCCAGCCACTACCAGGCCGATACCTGGCAGCACCAGGGTGGTGCCGAGGGCGGCGACACCGGCCAGCACGGCACCGATGGTGCCGCCGATGCCGGCGCCGATGCCGGCGCCTTCGGCGGCTTTGCTGCCCAGTTCGGTATCGGTATCGGCGAAATGGCTCTTGCGGGTGTCGTCCGACATCATCAAGGTGACGTCATCCTTGGTGTAGCCGCGGTCGGACAAGGAACTGTAAGCACGTTCAGCGCTGTCGCGGTCGCGAAACAGGCCGGTGACCATGCGGGAGTCTTTGGTTGGTGTTGTATTGTCGTAGTTGCTCATATCAATTTCCTTTCAAATTTTTTAATCTGCGGAACCCGTAACGTCCTGGGAATGATTGCCAGTGGAGCAACGATAAAGTGCCCCCGGAAGACGCTCTGTACGTTCGCGCACGGTATTGACAACATTCCGAATCGCAATTTTCCAGTGGCGTGCAATCGTGCGCGTACGTTCGTTGTCGCACCGACCAAGCCCATTGCAGTGACTAGACTTTTTCATAAGGTCAGCGATATTCATTGGCCTAGGGGCAATTTCAACTTAAGGAGAATCACCATGAATTTCATCATTTGGATCGTTATAGGCGGAATTTTGGGTTGGCTCGCCAGCCTTGTCATGAAAACGGACGCAGAGCAAGGCATGATCCTCAACATCGTCGTCGGGATCGTCGGTTCCTTCCTCGGTGGCTGGTTGCTTGCTCCGCTGTTCGGTACCGGCACCATCAACTCGGACGACTTCAGCGTCACTTCACTGCTGGTGTCTTTCCTTGGCGCAGTCATCTTGCTGGCAATCGTCAATCTGTTCCGCCGCGGCCGGACGCGCTGACTTATTTCACCAAATAACCAACGCTTCGGCGTTGGTTACTTTTGCCCCGAGAATCGCTGATGAGAACCAAACCAGTGAGAAGAAAATCGAGCAACAACTGGCGCGTAAATACGACCTCGAGGATCCGCAATTTCGCCGCTCCATGGATTTGCTGCCGGGACCGCCTGTCGTCAACGGCAACAAGGTACAAATCCTGCTGAACGGCGACCAGATCTTCCCGCCGATGCGAGGCGTCGGCAGCTCGCCGAGCGCCATACAATCGAGCTGTCGAATGCTCATTTCGTCCCTGGTGCGCTGACCGTCAGGGCATTGGTCGCCGCCACCAAACGTGGCGTTGCCGTGCAGATCATCACCCCGGGCGCCGACATCGACTCGGATGTGGTGCGCGCCGCACCAAGCCAGTTACCCTGGCGGCCTGGAAAGCACGGCCGTGGAGCGACAAAATCATGGGCAAGCTGGCATTGCTGATCGGCGCCCAGCTGCAAGTGCCAGCGGGCGCGGCCAGGAGGGCGCTGCGCCGGCCAAATTCCGGTTGACTATTAACGGGGCGATACGGATACTCTAGGGCGCTCCGTACGACGGAGCTTGTCCGATCACCCATCCTGAGACCCATGCGAATGAAAAAAACTCTCCTGACGCTCGCCATCCTGAGCACCTCCGCCGCTTACGCCGACGAAGGCATGTGGATGCCGCAGCAGCTGCCACAAGTAGCGAAGCAATTAAAGGCTGCCGGCCTCAAGCTGGACCCGGCAAGCCTGACCAAACTGACCGAATTCCCGATGGGCGCGATCGTCAGCCTGGGCGGCTGCTCGGCGTCGTTCGTTTCGCCTCAGGGTCTGGTTGCGACCAACCACCACTGTATTTATGGCAGCGTGGCCGTCAATTCGACGCCAGAGCGCGACCTGCTGGAAAATGGCTTCCTGGCCAAGACGTTCGCTGAGGAACTGCCGGCGTCGCCAGGCAGCCGCGTCTTCGTCACCAAGGAAGTGACGAACGTCAGCAACAATGTCATCAGCGCCGACGTGGCAAAGCTGAACGGCAAGGCCCGCATCGACGGCATCGAAAAAAATGAAAAATCCCTGGTTGCCGAGTGCGAAAAAGATCTTGGCCACCGTTGCACCGTGGCCAGCTATTACGGCGGCCTCGAGTTTTACCTGATCAAGCAGCTGGAAATTCGCGACGTGCGCCTGGTGCACGCGCCGCCGTCGGGCGTCGGCAAGTTCGGCGGCGACACCGACAACTGGATGTGGCCGCGCCACACCGGCGACTACGGCTTTTACCGCGCCTACGTCAGCCCCGATGGCAAGGCTGCCGACTTCTCGAAAGACAACGTGCCGTACGCGCCGAAGCATTTCCTGAAAATGGCCAAGGAAGGCGTCAAGGAAGGCGATTTCATCATGGCGCTGGGCTATCCGGGCCGCACCAACCGTCACCGCCTGCCGTCGGAAGTGGCGTCGACCTTCGAATGGAACTATCCGGCCTTCGTCAAGACGTCCGCTGAAACCCTGGCCATCATCGAGCGCGAGACCAAGAACGATCCGGCGCTCAAGCTGAAGTACGCAGGCCAGGTCGCCAACGTGAACAATTACTACAAGAACCGCAAGGGCATGCTTAACAGCTACGAAGGCAGCGACTTCCTGGCCCGCAAGACGCGCGAACAAGCTGAGCTGAAAGCCTGGGTCAACGCCAATCCGGCCCGCCAGAAGGAATACGCCAGCGACATCGAGCAGGTCGAAAAACTGATCGCCGAGCGCGACGCGCAAATGAAGCGCGATTTCTACTACAGCTCGTCGTCGCCGCGCCTGCTGAGCACTGCCCGTTCGCTGTACCGCCTGGCCAATGAAACCACCAAGCCTGACCCCGAGCGCAAGTCGGGCTACCAGGAACGTGACCTGAAGCGTTTCCAGTCGAGCGTGGCGGCCATCGACCGCACCTACGACGCCAAAGTCGACAAGGCGCTGGTCATGAATGGCCTGGTCAAGTACGCCGCCCAGCCGGCAGCGATGCGCAATGCCAACTTCGACGCCGCCATGGGCATCAAGGACGGCATGTCGCAAGCCGACCTGGCCGCCATGCTCGAGCGCATGTACGCCGGCACCACCCTCGGCGACGCCGCCCAGCGCAGCGCCTGGCTGAAGAAGAGCCCGGCCGACTTCAAGGCCAGCAACGACCCGTTCATCAAGGCCGCGGTCGCCATGTACGACGGCAGCCTGAAGCGCGAAGCGGAAGACGAAGAGCTGGGCGGCAAGGTGCAGCAAGCCTACGCCAACTACATGAAAGCGAAGATTGCTTACATGAACAGCAAAGGCCAGGCGGTCTACCCTGACGCCAACGGCACCTTGCGCGTCACGTTCGGCCGCATCGCCGGGCGCGACCATGGCGCCGACGGCACCGGCGCCTGGAGCGCGTTCACGACCGTCAAGGGCGTGGTGGCGAAAGCCACCGGCGAAGGCGAGTTCAACGCACCGGCGACGCAACTGGCGGCGATCAAGGCCAAGGACTTCGGCAAGTATGTCGATCCGAAGCTCAAGACGGTGCCGGTCAACTATCTCGCCACGCTCGACATCACCGGCGGCAATTCGGGTTCGGCTGCGCTCAACAGCCGAGGCGAGTTCATCGGCCTGGCCTTCGACGGCACGCTCGACTCGATCATCTCCGACTGGGATTTCAACAAGGCCAACACGCGCGACATCCAGGTCGACGTGCGCTACATCCTGTGGAACATGAAGCACGTGGACAAGGCTGACAATCTGCTCAAGGAAATGAGCGTCGAGTAATCGACGCTGTGGTGGCCTTCGGGACGCCACTGCTTGAATAAAAAAGCCACGCAACCGGAACGTTGCGTGGCTTTTTGTTTGAACGGGATATGCGCCGCGAAATCACCGCTAACCTCAGCACGTCATCCTCGCGCAAGCGGGGATCCAATGCCGTCGCTGGGCCACCGACCGTGACTGCGGGGTCTGACGGCGCCGCCGAGGACAATCGGTCAGACCCCTGCGGTCAGACCGCTGCAGAAACCTTGTTCAGCCGCGAATTGCGGATGCCGTAAATAAAATACGTCAGCACCGCCACCGTCATCCAGATGGCGAACACGCGGTAGGTCGTGATCGACAGCCCGTACATCAGGTACAGGCAGGCGGCGATGCTCAGGCCCGGCACCAGGTAGGGCCCGAACGGCACCCGAAAACCTTTGGCGGCCGACACGCCCTCTTTCTTGCGCATCACCGGCACGGCGATCGACACCACCATGAAGGCGGTCAGCGTGCCCATGCTGACCATGTCCCACAGGAAGCTCGAGTCGACCAGGCCAGCCACGACGCCGACGATGATGCAGACGATGATGGTGTTGCTGACCGGCGCCAGCGTGCGCGGGTGAACCTTCTGGAACGTCTTCGGAATCAGGCCGTCGCGGCTGATCGCGTACAGGATGCGGGTCTGGCCGTAGATCGTCACCAGGGTCACGCTGAACACCGAGATCACGGCGCCGGCCGACAGCACCAGCGCCGGCCACGCCTTGCCGGTGACGTTTTGCAGGATCACCGACAGGCCGGCTTCCTGGCCTTCGAACATGCTGGCCGGCTGGGCGCCGATCGCCGCTACCGCCACCAGCATATAGAACACGGTGACGATCACCAGCGCCGCCAGGATCGCTTTTGGCACATTGCGGGTCGGGTCGCGCACCTCTTCCCCCGCCGTGGCGACCGTATCGAGGCCGATGAAAGAGAAGAACACCGTGCCGGCCGCCGCCGTCACGCCGACCAGGCCGCCCGGTCCGTGGCTGCTGGGGCCGTTGAAGAAGGGATGAAAATTGTCGATGTCGAAGCCCCAGAACGCGATCGCCACAAAAAAGACCAGGATCGCCAGCTTGATGAGGACCATGATGGCGTTGGCGGTGGCCGACTCGCGGGTGCCGCGGATCAGCAAGGCGCCGCACAATACCACCAGCAGGATCGGCGGCAGGTTAATGTGGCCGGCGCGCAGTTCGACCCCGTGCGCGCCGGACACGATCATCGGCGAGCGCAGCGCTTCGGGGATCTTCCAGCCGATCGCATTCGACAGGAAATTGTTCAGGTAGTCGGACCAGCCGATCGCCGTCGCGCTGGCCGCCAGCCCGTATTCGAGCAGCAGGCAGAAGGCCATGATGAAGGCGGCAAATTCGCCCACCGTGGCATAGGCGAACGAGTAGGACGAGCCGGCCGCAGGAATGCGGAACGACAACTCGGCGTAGCACAGCGCGGTCAGGCCGGCGGTGATGGCGGCCATCATGAACGACAAAATCACCGACGGCCCCGCCTTCGGCACCGCTTCGACCATGGTGAAAAAGATGCCGGTACCGATGGTGGCGCCGACGCCGATCATGGTCAGCGGGAACAGGCCGATGCTGCGTCCGAGTCGGCCGGCGCCAGGGGCATGCGTGTGCTCGGCGCCGCGGTCGGTCGGCTTGGTGCGGATCAACTTCTGGCCCAATGTCAGGTTCACGGATTTTCCCTTGTGTCACACACGATAGATTCGGCAACCTGCCGTCAAAAACCTAGCGATTATATGACCATATGGTTTTACTTAACTACATCTTTTATTGCACCGTGTGTCCGTAAGCGTCGTGCCGCCGACACCGTTTTAGAGATGAATGTAAAATCCTGACATTATAGAAAGCTCGCTGAGGTGGCCGCAAACCGTCCGGTCCACCCCTGCAGCACCAGCCCGGGTCGACGGGCTTTTTTAAGTTTTTAAACATGCATATTAAATATATCAATAAATCGAGAGGAACCCCCATGATCTCAGCCGCTTCCCGCCCCTACATCGACGCCAGCGTGCCCGTGCTGCGCAAGCATGGCCTGGCCATTACCACCACGTTTTACCGCAACCTGTTCGCCGCCCATCCGGAACTGAGCAACCTGTTCAACATGGGCAACCAGGCCAGCGGCGCGCAGCAGCAGTCGCTCGCTTCCGCCGTGTTCGCGTACGCCGCCAACATCGGCGACCCGGCCGCGCTGGGCCCGGTAATTAACCGCATCGTCCACAAGCACGTCTCGATCGGCATTCGCGCCGAGCACTATCCGATCGTCGGCCAGTACCTGCTTGGCGCGATTGCCGATACGCTGGGCGAGGCCGCCACCCCACCGCTGCTGGCTGCCTGGGACGAGGCGTACACTGCGCTCGCCACGCTGTTCATCGACGCCGAAAAGACCATGTATGCCAACGCCGGCATCGAACCGGGCCAGACCCGCGCCATGCGGGTAACCGAGATCGTCCAGCAAGGCGTCGACATCGAATCGATCCGCTTGGTCCCCGTCGATGGCGCGCCGCTACCTGCGTTCGAGGCTGGCCAGTACGTCAGCGTCACGATCGACTTCGCCGACGGTCACACCCAGCTGCGCCAATACAGCCTGTCGGACGCGCCCGGCGACAGCATGCGTATTTCAGTCAAGCGCGAAGCGGCCGGCGTGAAAACCCCGGCCGGTGAAGTATCGAACTGGATCCACGATCACGTTGTAGTCGGCAGCCTGCTGCAGGTGTCGCCGCCGTTCGGCGAGTTCGCCATCGACACCGAATCGGACGCGCCGCTGGTGCTGCTGTCGGCCGGCGTCGGCATCACGCCGATGGTCGCCGCGCTGAATATAATCGCGCGTCACCGGCCGCAACGCAGCGTGATCTTCGGCCACGCCGCACGCGATGCGGCGTACCAGGCGCACGGCGCCGATATCGCCGCCGCCCAAGCGCTCATGCCGAACCTGCAGGTGGTGACGTTTCACGAAACGGTGAGCGCCGGCAGTGCGGCGCAGCAGGGCTATATGAATGTGGCGGCGCTGCCGTCGTGGCCGCGCGTTGAAGCGAATGTGTATATGTGCGGCCCGCTGCCGTTCATGCAGGCCCAGTGGCTGGCACTGCTTGGCGCCGGCGTACCGGTCACCCGGCTGCACCGCGAAGTGTTCGGACCGGACATGCTGGACCATTTGCTGTAAGCGCTGGTCGCCTGCAACTATCGCTTGCCGGCGCGCCTGGATCTGCGGCGCGCCAGTGCAATAGCGGCAAAGGCGGATCCCGACAGCAGGACCGTGCCCGGTTCCGGGATCTCCGCGGTCAGGGGCTGGTAGGTGATCAGCAGGCCTAACTCGGCCAAGGTGACACCGGACTCGAAATCACGGTAATTCATGCCCTTGGTCAATTCGCCGCCCTTGATGCCGCCAACGCTGGCGAAATGCAGGAGCGAGTTCAATTCGGCGTACTGGAACTCGATGCTGTTGCTGCCTTCATGCAGGATCGCCTGGAGCCGGTTCGCCGCACCAAGGAAGGTCGGCGGCGCATTCCGATCATACTCGTTCGACTCCCAGGTGACTATGAACTCTTGGTTGCCAGCCGTGCCTTTGGTCTGCGTATAAACGGTGCCGAACATATCGAACCAGCCTGCCACGACGGTTTGGGTAGGCGAAAACTGGTGATATGTAGCATTGCAGCAGTAAGCATCGCGTTCGTCTTCTGGATCATCTTTATCTGGCTCATCCATACTGTGGATATCAAGACCGAGCAGTCCATTGCCCGAGATCCATCCATTGCTGCCGCTGATAAATTGCTTGCCAAAAAAGGTAAATGCAAACGGAAGGGTGAACGTAAGATTTTTATCGTCCAGTTCAAC
>Ga0326735_1000294_pt1 | contig 11818 bp, 7 predicted proteins | sample 37_GP2_1092_FD_207945 | JGI IMG/M metagenome (GOLD analysis project Ga0326735, IMG submission 207945) | Glacier ice microbial communities from Ngari, Tibet, China - 37_GP2_109.2 | ecosystem: Environmental > Aquatic > Freshwater > Ice > Glacier | place: China: Ngari, Tibet | collected 2018-07-31
TGAACAGGAAGAGTTAGATCGTGTTATTCCAGTGGTTGAAGCCTTGGTCGAAAAGTTAGGTGCGCTGGTATCTGTGGATACCAGTACTGCCAGCGTGATACGTGAATCGGCGCAAAAGGGTGCAGGCATTATTAACGATGTGCGCGCACTTATGCGCGATGGTGCTTTGGTTGCTGCGGTGGAAACGGGATTGCCTGTTTGCCTAATGCATATGCAAGGTCAGCCTCAAACCATGCAGCAATCCCCGCAATATCAAGATGTGGTCGCTGAAGTATTGGCGTTCTTGCAGGAAAGAATTGCTGCTTGCCACGCGGAGGGCATCGCAAAAGAGCGCATTTTAGTAGACCCGGGATTTGGCTTTGGCAAGACTCTCGCGCATAATCTCGCCCTTTTAGCGCGCCTGTCAGAATTGGCCGTTTTGGATGCCCCCATTTTGGTGGGGTTGTCGCGTAAATCAATGTTAGGGCAATTGCTTAATCGCGGTGTGGATGAACGCTTGCCCGGTAGTTTGGCGCTGGCCTTAGCCGCAGCCGAACGTGGAGCAGCCATTATTCGAGTTCATGATGTGGCAGCAACTAAAGATGTCTTACGTGTCTATCACGCCCTACATAATACTTGAGTAGACAGTCAGAAATTCAGCGAAATAAGAGTGGAGTAAGGATTAATGTCGCGTAAATATTTTGGTACAGATGGTATTCGTGGTTTAGTTGGGGAAGCACCCATCACTCCAGATTTTATGCTCAAGCTCGGCTGGGCTGCGGGGCGTGTGCTAATGGATCGCTTCGACGGTTCTAATTTGATTTTAATCGGTAAAGACACGCGCATTTCTGGCTATATGTTTGAATCTGCATTGCAAGCAGGTTTGATTAACGCGGGTGTGGATGTAGGTCTACTTGGCCCAATGCCCACGCCAGGTGTGGCCTACTTAACCCGTACCTTTCAAGCGCAAGCAGGCATTGTGATCAGTGCCTCGCACAACAGTTATGTTGATAACGGCATTAAATTCTTTGGCGGTAACGGCACTAAATTGCCCGATGAACTGGAGCGCTTGATTGAAGAAGAATTAGAGAAGCCCATGGTCACCGCTGAGAAGCTGGGCAAAGCTCGCCGTATTGGCGACGCTTCTGGCCGCTATATCGAATTTTGTAAAGGCACTATGCCTTGGGGCTTTAATCTTAAAGGTCTGCAAATCGTTCTGGACTGCGCCCACGGTGCAACCTATAACATAGCGCCAGATGTATTCAGTGAGTTGGGCGCAAAAATTATCCCTATGTTTGTGGAGCCGAACGGCACCAACATCAACCGCAGCTGCGGCTCTACTAAACCTGAAGCACTGCAAGAAAAGGTAGTAGAAGTAGGTGCAGATTTGGGTATCGCCTTTGATGGCGATGGTGACCGCGTGGTGTTTGTGGATCACAAAGGCGAAATCGTCGATGGAGACGAATTGCTCTACATTATTGCAAAATACCAACAAGAATACGCCGGTGGTTGCGATGGTGTGGTTGGCACTTTAATGAGCAACTTCGGTTTTGAGTTGGGCTTGAAAAAAATTGGCGTGCCGTTTGCACGCGCTAATGTGGGCGACCGCTATGTGATTGAAATGATGCGTCAAAACGGTTGGCGTTTAGGCGGTGAAAACTCTGGCCATATCGTTTGTAGCAATGTAACTACCACGGGTGATGGCATTATTTCAGCGCTGCAGGTTTTGTTAGCGATCACCACTTTTGGCGAACCGCTTTATAAAACCAAAAAAGGCATGACTAAAATGCCGCAGGTCATGATTAACGTACACATGGCTAAACGAGTGGATTTAAGTACCGATGAAACGGTGCAAGCGGCAGTAAAGGCAACAGAAGAAAAGTTGGCTGGAACTGGTCGCGTGCTCTTGCGTCCATCGGGCACAGAACCTGTTGTACGGGTAATGGTAGAAGGTGAAGATAAAAAGCAGGTAAAGGAGCTGGCGCAAGAACTCGCCAAAACTGTTGAGCTTGCGTTGAGTTAATGGCCACGTGTGCATCAACCCCTAAGGTTTGTTTAAAAACTGCTCAGGCTTAAGTTTAAGGGTTATAGATTGCTCAATAGGGGGCAATCTATAACCGAAAAGCCAGCAAAAAGACGAGAAAAATCAGAGCCTAAGCTAAGATTTGGTTGTATGTTCATTTCATCTTAGCTACCATGAGCGCCCGCTTTGGGGGAGGTATTGCTGTTGAACAAAACCAGTCACGCAAAGCGTCGCCAACTCGTTGTTGGCAACTGGAAAATGAATGGAAATCAGCAGTCAAATGCTGAGTTGTTAGCTCAAATAGTAGTGGGCTGGCAAGGCGAGCACAGCGCAGAAGTTGTTGTTTGTCCGCCCAATCCTTATTTGCTACCCACATACGAAAAAATTGCCGGCTCACCCATTTTATTGGGTGCACAAAATATCAGCCAGTATGATATTGGTGCTTTTACCGGTGAAGTATCGGGGCAAATGTTGGCAGAATTGCATTGCAAATTTGTCATAATTGGTCACAATGAGCGCCGCCGTTTACAGGGCGAAACCGATGAGCACGTTGCTCAAAAGTTTATGGCCGCACAGCGCGCACATTTGATTCCCATACTGTGTATTGGTGAATCGCTTGCTCAACGCGAGAATGGCCAGCACCTAGATGTGATTGGTCGGCAGTTAGAAGCTGTATTTACACACGTAGGGCGCGATGTTTTTGCCCAAGCCGTAGTCGCCTATGAGCCAGTATGGGCAGTGGGAACTGGCAAAACAGCAACACCACAGCAAGCACAAGAGGTGCATAAGTTTATCCGTGAGCAGTTGGGTGAACTTGCTGAAGATGTAAGAGTTTTGTATGGCGGCAGTGTCAACGCCAGTAACGCAGAGCAACTGTTTGCGATACCGGATATTGACGGTGCTCTGCTCGGTGGAGCGTCATTAGACGCCCAAGAGTTTTTGAAAATTTGTAAAGCTGCTGATTAATCAATCCCTCCATGATTGAAGTTGTTTCAGCAAAATGTAATGGTACTCAATCAGAGATCCAGTAATGGAAAAGTTAGTATTAGTTATTCACTCAATATCTGCGTTGGCAATTATTGTATTAATTTTGTTGCAACAAGGTAAGGGCGCCGCTGCCGGTGCTTCGTTCGGCTCCGGCGCATCGCAAACCGTATTTGGTAGTGATGGTGGCAGCAGCTTCTTTACCCGCGCAACAGCTGTCTTTTCCACTCTATTTTTTGTTTTAAGCATTGTGCTTGCAGTAATGGCGAAGAATCATTCTAAAGTAGTGGATCAAGGTCTACCTGGTGTACCTGCTGCTGCGCAACAAGCACCTGCTGCACAAGTACCAGCAAGTTCAGATGTACCGGTAATTACCGATGCCCCTGCAGCCCCAAATCAAGCTGCGCCCGCAGCCAGTGATGTTCCAGTTGCTCCAGCAACAGATGTTCCAGTAATAACGGAACAAAACAAGTAAGAGTTAATGCCCGAGTGGTGGAATTGGTAGACACGCTATGTTGAGGTCGTAGTGGCGTAAGCTGTGCCGGTTCGAGTCCGGCCTCGGGTACCAAATGCTAGTCCGATACTATCCAGTATCATCCTGAAGCCCGCGTAAATGCGGGTTTTTTTATGTCTGTAGCTCCTGCACAGTCCCGTTACAACCACTGCCAGCCAACAAAATTGTTGGTGCTTTTGTTGGCATCGGCCGATTCGATTCCGGATGATACCAACAATGGCAAAGCAGAACCTTACATATGTCAGCGTAAAACAAGCCCTATCAAGAGATAAAGACTTCAAGCTAAGTCTCGTGGAGCAAAATATTGGCGGCTCAACTACTGCTCTAATGGCAAGCAAAAGACATTAGCGGTAGGTGTACAACCGCCTATTTGAGCGCCAGCGCACAGTAAGGTACTATCACGGCCAATTAGCGGTAATAACAAGCACGCCGCAACTAATTAGGGAGCTGGGTAGGAAGCATGGCAGATACAACCAATTTTGATTACCTCAAAGAGCACGACCCCATATTTCATCAATTGGCGGCTGCTGCAGAACGCTGGTTCATCAGTGACCCCAACACTACGCTCATCAAGTTGCGTCAGTTGGGCGAAGCGATTGCGCAAGATTTAGCCTCTCGCTGCGGCATTAAGTTTGATGAGCGCACCACCCAGTTGGATTTGCTTCACCAAATCCGCCAAGAAATTCGCCTTGAGCAAGCAACCCTTGAGTTGTTTCATGTGTTGCGTGTGGAAGGCAATAAGGCCACTCATCAATTCAAAACCCAGCATAAAGAAGCCATATCGGGTTTAATCGTCGCGCGCGAATTAACGGTGTGGTATCACCGCGCCTTCGGTAAGCAGGGTGCTAGTTTTAAACCTGGGCCTTATTTGCCACCGCAAGATCCTTCAAAAGAATTGCGCGATTTACAAGCGCAAATCGAAAACTTAAAATTTTATTGCAGAGCGCAAGCCAACAGGTGGATAGCAATTCACAGCTCTCCGAGTTGGTTCTGCGCGAAAAAGAAGAATATGAAGTGCTTGCGCATCAAATGGATGTAGAGGCTCGGAAATTTGAGCAGCAAGCTAAAGAGAACGAACAAAAGCTGATTGCACAGCAACAAGCCTTCGACGATCAGTTAAAAAGAATACAAGCCGAACTTGCCAAGCAAACTGAAGAAAACCAAAAAATTCTGCAACAGCAAGTCGCACAACTGAGCCAAAAAACTCAAAAAGCTAGCTCACAAATTACGCTGAATGAAGAGCTTACCCGCATTATTATCGACCAGCATTTAGTGGATGCTGGTTGTGAGGCTGATACTCAAGAACTCACTTACCAAAAAGGCGCTCGCCCAGAGAGAGGGAAGAACAAAGCTATCGCCGAGTGGCCCACTGTTGGTAAGCAAGCGGCTGATTACGTTTTGTTTGCAGGGTTAATTCCCATTGCAGTTGTAGAGGCAAAACGCGAAAACGAAAATGTAGCGGGCAAAATTCACCAAGCTGAACGTTACTCTCGCGGCTTTAAAGTGATTGAACCTATGCAGGCTGCATGGGTTGTGCAAGGTAGAACTATTGCTTGGGCCGATGCCGAAGACGGCCACTTTCATATTCCCTTTGTGTATTCCTGCAATGGTCGCCCTTTTGTAAAACAACTTAAAGAGCAGTCAGGCACCTGGTTTCGCGATGTACGCGAGCCATCCAATACCGCAGAGCCTCATGAAAAATTTCACTCGCCAGAAGGCTTGCTCGATAGATTAAAACGCAGCCGTGAGCTTGCAGAACAAAAGTTAAATGCAGAAGGTTTTGATTATTTAAAGCTGCGCGACTATCAACAAAAAGCCATTGCCGCAGTTGAAGTCGCACTCGCAAACAATCAAAAGAATTGTTTGCTTGCTATGGCAACGGGTACCGGAAAAACGCGCACTATTATCGGTTTAATGTATCGCTTCTTAAAAGCCGAACGCTTTAAACGCATTTTATTTTTAGTGGATAGAACTTCTCTTGGCACCCAAGCCTTGGATTCCTTTAAAGAAGCGCAGCTAGAAGAAAATAAAACTCTTTCATCTATTTATAATATTGCTGAATTAGGCGATATGGCCGCCGAAGCCGAAACCCGCGTGCAAGTTGCCACTGTGCAAGCCATGGTGAAACGTTTATTTGCATCCGATAACCCGCAAACCATCGATACCTATGATTGCATCATCGTAGACGAAGCGCACCGTGGGTATACGCTCGATCAAGAAATGACAGAAGGGGAGTTACAGCATCGTGATACCGCACAGTATTTATCAAGCTATCGCCGCGTGTTGGATTATTTCGATGCCGTTAAAATAGGCCTAACCGCCACACCTGCAAAACACACCACTGAAATTTTTGGTAAACCGGTTTACACCTATTCTTACCGCGAAGCCGTTGCCGATGATTGGCTTATCGATCACGAGCCGCCCATTCGCTACTAAACTTTATTAAACACCAAAGGCATTCATTTCGATAAAGGCGCAACTGTCAGCGCCATTAATACTTTTACCGGTGAAATTGAATCTGCTGAGTTAGACGATGAAGTCAATTACGAGGTTGAATCATTCAATCGCACCGTGATTACTGAAGGTTTTAATAAAGTTATTTGCGAGCAACTTGCGAAAGAGTTAGATCCATTTGGCGATGAAAAAACCATGATCTTCTGCGCAACGGATTTGCACGCCGACATGGTAAAAAATTTATTAGATGCGGCCTTTAAAGAACTCTACAACGGCAGCTATAACGAAGCGGCGGTGCGCAAAATCACCGGCAAGAGCGACAGGGTAGATCAACTGATTCGCAACTACAAAAACGAACGCTACCCCAATATTGCCATTACCGTGGATTTGTTAACTACCGGTATAGACGTATTAAAAATTTTCCACATCGTATTTTTGCGCCGCGTTAAATCGCGCATTCTTTACGAGCAAATGATTGGCCGTGCGACTCGCCGCTGCGATGAGATTGGTAAAACCGTTTTTAAAATTTACGACCCCGTCGATATTTACGCTGCCTTGCAAGATGTAAGCACCATGAAGCCCTTGGTGCGCGACCCGAATATCACAATTGAACAGCTTGTTGAAGAATTAAGTGACCCCAGTGTATTAGAGGGCAGCTTAAATACAGCAGGCGTACAAGCAGGCACCAGTCATGCTGATGATGTACTCGCCGAACTCAGCCAAAAAGTGATGCGCGTAATGCGCAAAGCCACCAAGCTTGCAGAAAATAAACCTGCACTAAAACAAAAGTTAGACGAGTTAGAAGGCTTGTGGGGCGTAGCGCCTGCAAAGCTTCATCAACATTTACATGACATGGGCCCTAAGCAAGCGGTGCATTTTATTCAGCGTATGTGCGGTTTAATTAATCATGTCAACGAAATAAAACTGATTCTTGGCTCAGAGCGCATGCCGCTTATTTATGAAGGTGCAGATGAGTTTTTAGATCGCCAGCAAAACTTTGGCGTGAATGAAAAACCTGCAGATTACTTGCTCAGCTTCAACGATTTTATAAAAAACAATATCAACCAATCGGCCGCACTCGCAGTGGTCGTTAACAAACCTAAAGACCTAACCCGCGAGCAACTCAAAGAAATTAAGTTGCTGCTAGACACCAACGGCTTCACCGAAACCAAACTCAAAGCCGCGTGGCGCAATAGCACCAACCAAGAAATTGCCGCCAGCATTATCGGCCACATTCGCCAAGCTGCCTTGGGTGAATCGCTTATTCCTTTTGATCAACGTGTGCACAATGCCCTGCAAAAAATATACGCGTTGCACCCATGGCTACCCGCGCAGCGCAAATGTTTAGAGCGCTTGGGTAAGCAGTTGGTGCACGAAGTCATTATCGACCACAACTTCGTCAACAACGCCTTCGCCCAAGAGGGCGGTGCCAGCCGTGTGGATAAGCTGCTGAATAACCAGTTGGATGAAGTGCTTAACACCCTTGCGGATGGCTTATGGGGAGAAGCTAGCTAGCGACATGTATAGATAATGCGATTTTCTATACATGTTAGGTTTGATATGCATAGTTTTCGGAGTTTCTATATGTATCCCACGGACAATAGCTTCTCGGCGCCCCGTTTCAAAGGGAGGGGGTAATTTCCCCCTTTCCAAAAGGGGGCTAGGGGGATTTGCTTTTAAATTTAAATCTAATGAGAACAACATGACCAACAACGATATAGTTCAAAAACTCTGGAACCTTTGCGATGTACTGCGCGACGACGGTATTAACTACAGCGATTACGTTACCGAATTAGTGTTGCTGCTATTTATTAAAATGGAATTTGAAAATACCGAAGCGGGTTTGCTCAACAAACACAAATTGCCAGAAGGCTGCCGCTGGGGCGATTTGAATGCGAAGTCTGGTTTAAATTTATTAAACGATTACAAACGTATTTTGCTTACGCTCTCTACCGGTAAAGATTTAGAAGGCAACCCTGTTGTTACTGATCCCTTAATTTTAGCGATTTATAACGATGCGCAAACCCGCCTGCGTGAGCCGCGCCATTTAGAGCAGCTCATTAAAACCTTGGATGGCATAGATTTGTTCAGCGCACAAAAAGATGGCCTTGGCGATTTATACGAAGGCTTGTTAGAGAAAAATGCCAACGAAACTAAATCTGGCGCGGGGCAATATTTTACGCCGCGCGCACTTATCGACAGCATCGTGCGTTGTATAAAGCCGCAAGCCGGTGAAACCATTCAAGACCCAGCGGCAGGCACTGCAGGCTTTTTAATTGCCGCAGATAAATACATTAAAGACACAACCGATAATTTATTTGACCTCACGCAAAAGCAGCGCAACTTTCAATTAAATAATGCGTTTATCGGCGTGGAATTAGTGCCCAGCACTCGCCGCCTCGCACTGATGAATTGCCTATTACACGGCATGGAAGGCGATGACGAAGGCGTAGTGCATTTAGGTAACGCATTGGGCGATGTTGGTAAAGGTTTAGCCAAGGTAGATGTAGTGCTCGCCAACCCACCCTTTGGCACCGCCAAAGGCGGCGAAGCTTCTATTACACGCGATGATTTAACGTATAAAACCAGCAACAAACAGCTCGCGTTTTTACAACACATTTACCGCACACTAAAACCCGGTGGCCGTGCGGCAGTAGTATTACCAGACAACGTATTATTTGAAGCAGGTCAAGGCAGCGATATTCGCCGCGACCTTATGGATAAATGCAACCTGCACACTATTTTGCGTTTACCCACCGGCATTTTTTACGCGGCGGGTGTAAAAACCAATGTGCTTTTTTTTACTAAGGGAAGTTTTACCAAAGGCACAGAGAAAAACCTCAAACAAGAAGAAGCCTGCACAAAAAATGTGTGGGTGCATGATTTGCGTACCAACATGAGTAACTTTGGTAAGCGCACGCCCTTTGGTGAGCAGCATTTAACGCCTTTTGAAAAAGTCTTTGGCAAAAAAGCCGATGGCACGAGCAAACGCACCGAGGACGAATGGTCTTTTATGGACGAGGATGCGGATTTTAATTTGGAGAACTCCCGCTGGCGTATGTTCACCCGCGATTACATTCGCGATACCAAATCCGACTCGCTGGATATTTCTTGGCTAAAAGATAATGACTCGGTAGATGCTGCAAATTTGCCAGAGCCGGATGTGTTGGCAGCGGAAGCGATGGGCGAATTAACGGAGGCGTTAAGGGAGTTGGATGGTTTGCTTGCGGCATTGGGGGCGGGGGCTCAAGCAAAGATGCAGAAGGATTTGTTGGCTGAGGTTTTGGGGGAAGGGATGTGACAGGGGTAATTCTTATGGGTTTTATTGAATTAATGCAGCAGCTTGCTGCACTAATTACGAACGCAGTGCGTTCGCAATTGAAAGGGGTGAAGGTGCGATGGAATTAAAACAAAGCTCAGATTATCAGTTGTGGATCAGCGCACTCAAGGCACAATTTCGCCAAACTCAATTAAAGGCGGCGGTGCAAGTAAATAGCCATTTGTTGGAATTCTACTGGCATTTGGGTGGCGACATTATTGCTAAACAATCGGGCAGTCAGTGGGGCGATGGTTTTTTAATGCAGCTTACCAAAGATCTCATGGAAGAATTTCCTGATGTTAAAGGTTTCTCTCGCCGCAATTTAGAGCTCATTCGTCAGTGGTATCGGTTTTGGTCTCCGGTAATTGCGAAACAGCTTGTTTCGCAATTGTGGCAAATACCATGGGGGCACAATATTGCCATTATGACCAAGAGCCAAAGCCAGCAAGAGGCGCTTTATTACGTTCAACAAACGCAAGAATATGGCTGGAGCCGTGCTGTGCTCATACACCACATGGAAAGCCAACTCTGGCAGAGAGAGGGCAAAGCAGTCAGTAATTTTGCGGTGACATTGCCATCACCACAATCTGATCTGGCGCAACAAACCCTGAAAGACCCTTATATTTTTGATTTTCTGAGCTTGGGTAAAAAGCACAGCGAGCGTGAATTGGAAGCTGCGCTTACGGATCACATTACCCAATTTTTACTTGAGTTGGGCGCTGGTTTTGCCTACATGGGTAAGCAGGTACACATTGAAGTGGGCGATCAGGATTTTTATATGGATTTATTGTTTTACCACGTTAAATTGCGCTGTTATGTGGTAATTGAGCTCAAATCGGTAGAGTTAAAACCAGAACATGTTGGTAAATTAAATTTCTATTTGTCGGCCGTGGATAGCCAAATTAAAACCGAGGCAGATGCGCCCACTATTGGTTTATTGTTGTGCAAAACCCGCAACAAAATAATTGCGGAATATTCGCTACGCGATACCAGCAAGCCGATTGGGATTGCTGAATATCAATTGGCGCATGCCATACCCGCACATATGGAGGATAAGTTGCCGAGTATTGAAAGTATTGAGCGTGAGTTAGCGAGTGAATTAGGTAATGGGGTGAAGGTGTGACAAATTTTTCGCGAAAAAATTTGGACAATGCCAAAGGCGTTGGTCGTGAGACCGAGTATCAGGATGATGCGAGTCAACGAGGTGGATTGCCGGAGGGGTGGGGTCATGTTCAGCTTGGTGATGCTATTGATTATGGTAAATGTGAAAAACTGGAGCCTGCATTAATTAGCGATGATAGCTGGGTGCTAGAGCTTGAAGATATTGAAAGAGACTCATCAAAGGTTATCCAATTTCTTACATTCGCTAACAGGCAGTCAAAAAGCACGAAAAACAAATTTAAAAAAGGTGATGTTCTGTATGGAAAGCTGCGTCCCTATCTTAACAAAGTTGTTGTGGCGAGTAGCGATGGGGTTTGTACAACAGAAATAATTCCTTTAAATGGCGGAAAATTTGTTAACAATAAATTTATTTTCTATTGGCTAAAAACTGCGGAGTTTTTAACTTATGTAACAGCTGTTGGTTACGGCGTGAATATGCCGAGACTCGGTACTGAAGATGGTAAGGCAGCTCCATTTGTATTAGCTCCCCTCGCCGAACAACAACAAATCGCCCAAAAACTCGATGAACTTCTCGCGCAGGTAGACACCCTAAAAACCCGCCTAGATTCCATTCCCAAAATTCTAAAACGCTTCCGCCAATCGGTGCTTGCGGCTGCGGTTAGTGGGAGGTTGACGGAGGAGTGGAGGGCAGTGCGAAACATTAAGCTGACTGTTGGTGAATATGAGTGCGCAATTTTGAAAGATAATTTTAAACCTAAATTCGCATCAAATATTCCGGTGATTGAAACCGAAAATGGCTGGTTGAAGCTAGCTTTAGGGCAACTGTTAACAGTTAGTTCTGGCGACGGTTTAACATCGAAGGAAATGCAGGAGGGAAACATTCCTGTCTACGGTGGTAACGGAATTAATGGCTATCACCATGAGGCGAATTTTACTGAGCGAAAAGTCGTTATAGGTAGAGTTGGATTTTATTGTGGTTCTGTCCATTTTACGCAGGAGAGATCTTGGGTTACGGATAATGCATTGGTTGTAAACTTCCCCCAATCCTTGGTCAATTTAAAGTTTATTTACAACTTATTACGCGCTACAAACTTGCGTGAAGATTCAGCTTCAACAGCTCAACCAGTAATAAGTGGATCGAAAATATATCCAATAGAGTTGATGTTGCCGTCTCTCGAAGAACAAACCGAAATCGTCCGCCGCGTAGAACAACTCTTCGCCTACGCCGACCAAATCGAACAGCGTGTAAAAGACGCCCAAACCCGCGTTAATCATTTAACCCAAAGCATTTTAGCCAAAGCCTTTCGCGGTGAATTAACCGCTGAGTGGCGCGCGCAAAATCCAGCATTAATTTCTGGTGAAAATTCAGCGGCAGCGTTGTTGGAAAGAATTAAGGCGGAGCGTGAGGCGGCTGTGAAGCCAA
>Ga0326735_1000295_pt1 | contig 11813 bp, 14 predicted proteins | sample 37_GP2_1092_FD_207945 | JGI IMG/M metagenome (GOLD analysis project Ga0326735, IMG submission 207945) | Glacier ice microbial communities from Ngari, Tibet, China - 37_GP2_109.2 | ecosystem: Environmental > Aquatic > Freshwater > Ice > Glacier | place: China: Ngari, Tibet | collected 2018-07-31
CGCCAGAACTGGTCACTTCACGCAGGGCAGCATCTGGCTCAAGGTGAACGGCCAGGTCAAGCAGAACGCGAACCTGAACCAGATGATCTGGTCGGTCGCCGAGCAGATCAGCAGACTTTCGCAGGCCTTTGAACTGTTCCCGGGCGACATAATCTATTCAGGCACGCCGGAAAACGTCGGACCTGTGGTGCCAGGCGACGTCATGGAAGGCCATATCGACGGCTTGCCCAACCTGTCGGTCAAGGTCGTATGACGCGCTGGCGATCCGTGTGATCGCCAGCTCCGCCGTGCTTGGTGAGCGCTCAAGGACGTGAACGTTTCAAGCATGCAGGGTTCGGTTAAATCCGCATGAGTTTCAACCCCGGCGATGATTCGCCGGGGTTCCGTAAGGCGCAATGCGATGCGCCCTGCGTTCATTGGCACGCACCTTGCAGCGTGTACGCGACCTGGCATTGCCCGGCAGTCGCTTCATTGAACGGAGGAGAAATCCCATGATCCCAAACAAGCTATCCCACGCCCTCATGCAGGTCGCCGCGTTTACCTTTCTGCACACGACAGGATCGGTCCTTGCGCAGGACAAGCCCGGTAGCGCCGCAACGGCGCAGGCGCCGATGGCCAGCAGTTCCATGGTCAAGGCCGACCAAGCCCTGCTGAAGGAAATGGCGCAGGTCAATGTGGCCGAGATCAACGCCGCCAAACTCGCCCTGAGCAAGAGCCAGGATGCGAAAGTCAAGGCCTACGCCCAGAAGATGATCGATGACCATACGACTGCGTTGCAGGACCTGCAGGCGATCGCCCAGAAAAAAGGCGTGACCCTGCCGAGCGAACCGGACCGCGCGCATCAGGCGAAGGCCAGGGCGATGGAAAAATTATCCGCGTCGGCTTTTGACAGGAGTTATGTCGCCGAGGGCGGCGTGCGTGATCACACCAAGGCGCACAAATTGATGAAACGGGTGGAAGCAAAGGCCAGGGACGCCGAACTGAAGGCGGCGGCTGCAAAGATGGATCCCGTCGTGAATGAACATCTGGCTTCGGCCAAACAGATGCAGGGCGACAGGAAGGCTGGCAGTACGGCGAGCGGCAGTTCTGTAGGCGGCAAGACCGATTTTTCAGCCGAGCCAGCGATTATCGTTCCCTCGCCCTAGGCCTGGTCCCGGGCCACCTGGACCAGGCATACGGCTCGCCGCGCCGAAGTTTCTCGGTCTGGTTCGCGCCAATCTGAGCAAGGAACTGGAACGCGCCGTGAGCGATTCGCTGGACAAGGATATCGCCGGCTGGTCACTGGCGGAGATCGAAACCTACCTGCGCGACCGGCAGGAATCGGGCGCGGCGGCCTCGGCCGGCGTACAGACCGGCGCCGGGCCGTCGGGCGGCGCGCCGTCGGCTGCCTGAAATTTCAGCGGGGCATCGGTAACTTTTACCGACCCCGGAAAAATTTTCGCGCGCCGGGGCAGTATCAAAACATGCACTAATCCTGCTGAAGTTGCCCGCCTGCAGCGACGATGCTTGCGCCGGAAGTTTATTGAATTCGCCATCGTCCTAATGGCTCCGGTATGTGAGGCCGTGCACAGACGATGCCGCAATATTCGGTTGTAGTGGCTATTCTGACTACCCACCCGGGATAACTTGTAAAGCAGGTCGTGTATGCCTACCTGTAAACGAGCTCCCCCGGGCGGATGGTGAATCCAACTATCAAGCGAGTACGCCATGTTGATGCACACCCAAGCCAGTCGCCTGGCGCACCGAATTCTTAATTCCCGAGCGGAGACCAGACTGATCGCCCCTTTGTCGGCGGACCCTGAGCTGACCGTTACTGACGCCTACGAAATCGCCCACTGCATACTGGACGACCAGATCGCCGGCGGTGAAATCCCGGTCGGGCGCAAGCTCGCCTTTGCGAACCGCAGGCTGTGGGGCCGTTACGGCGAGCGCGAACCAATCAGCGCACCGGTCTGGGGGACGCTGTATGACTCGGCCGTGCGCTATGCAGCGGACAATCACGGTGTGCAGAGCCTGGACAGTTCACTGCAGCCGCGCGTGGAAGCGCAGATCGTGTTCAAGCTGCGCTCGACGCCAGCGCCGGGCGCCGACCTGGCCGAAATCACCGACGCGCTGGAGTGGATGGCGCATGGGGTGGAAATCCTGGTCTGTCCGTTCCCCGAATGGAAATTTGAAGCGATCGATGCGATTGCCGCCTTCGGCTTGCACGGCACGCTGATCCTGGGCGAACCGCGCACCCTGAATTCGGCGATGCGGCGCAATCTGCCGTCGCTGCTGATGAACTCGAGCATGTCGCTGTCGCGCACACGCGAAGGCGTAACCGGCATCCGCGCTGCCGGCTTCGGCGGAGACATGGCGGGCGGTCCGATTCAGGCGCTGCTGGAACTGCATCGGCAGTTATTGAGCCAGCCGGAATTCAGGTCCCTGGCAGCCGGCGACATCGTCTCGACCGGCGCATGGACCGACGCACATCCGGTGCAGGCAGGCGAGACCTGGATGACGGCGTTCTGCGGCGTGTGCATGCCAGGATTGACCCTGTCCTTCGTTTGACAGCATGTTCGCCCGTACGGAAAAACGCTCGCTAACTTCAGCGGGCGTTATTCATTCTGCCGTATCCGGCCAAGGCCGGGGAAGACCGATTCGTCAGAGCTTACGGCCGGACACCAGGCGAATCACGATGAAGATTAACGCCAGCACCAGCAGAATGTGGATGAAGCCACCGACAGTGTACGAAGTAACCAGACCTAACAGCCACAAGATGACCAGAACTACGGCGATGGTATATAACATGATGGATTCCTTTTTTAGTTATGGTTGGTAAAACAGCTGGTAATCCTTGAATTGCCTGGCGCTGTCTGGTCAGCGCCATCGCGGTAGGCGGCGCGTCGTTCGGCGGCGTTGTCAGCCACGGTGTGCAAGACAGCGCTGCGGTATTGTTCGCCATCAGACTGTGACAGCAGCATGGCTGGCCGCTTCATCGGCGCGTCAGCGCCGCAGTCTTCGCCCTTCACGGCGGGCATCCAGTGACCTCCCTGCCAGCATTGGCCGAAAGGATTTTTCCAGACCACCACGCTTGAATTGACCCATTCGCCACGCGCACTGCGCGCTTCAGCGGCGGCCGGGCCGGGCAGGGCGACCGCCAGCGCGGCGAAGCATGCTGGCGCCAGCCGCGCGAATGTGGTTAAGCGTAATTTCATTATTTACTCCCGGATCGATGTGCTGTTCATGCGTGGCTGGTAACTGACAGCCTCTACATGCAGGATAGGCAACACCGTTCGACGGGTCTGTGCGATAGCGTACAAACCATAGCATTCGGGCAAGCGTCGCGCTGGCAACTGCGCGACGTTCGATTTGGCCTCGTTTATTGTCTGGCGTGCACAGGCGTCCTGGCTGTTTTTCCAGGAGGCGGCGCGACCGGTTCGACGCGCGCGGCACTCAACAGTTCATTACATTTGCTAGGCGTTTCCTTGCCCATGTTCGCCAGTGGCAGCAATGCAGCCAGCGGTGGCGCGATCGCCGCCAGGGTGGCCGCGATGCCGGCCTTCAGAGCCACCTGGCCGGTGTCCACGCTCACCTTGGGCGCCTTGAAAGGGCCAGTAACATACAACGGGGCACGCAGGGTCACAATACGTATACCCTTGGTTTCAGGACGGATTACCAGGTTCAGGCGCTCATTGTTCAAGTCCACGGTGCCATCCACGCTGATCAGCGCATCTTCGGTGTCGATGATCAGCGAGCGCGTCTGCATCACGCCTTTCGTAACAGCGAAGTCGCCGGCGACGCAGTTCAGCTGGATTTGTTTGTCGCCCACCAGCGTGGTCAGCACCACACTGCCGAGGTTCAGGCCGGCCTTTTCCATCAGCAGCTTGCTGATGGTGCCTCCATCGACCAGCGCCTTGAGTTCACCATTCGCATTGCCGAGCATGCTGGCGATCGAATCACCGGTGGCCGACAGCGAGGCGTCGGTATTCAGCTGGCCGATGCTGGCTTCCATCGGCTTCAGGGTAGGGAATAGTCGGCTCAGGTTCAATTTGCGCCCGACGATGGTCATGTTGCCCTTGATGAGGGGCTGCCGGCCGTCCAGCGTGATTTGCGATTTGATGGTGCCACCCGCGACGCCGAAATCCAGCGGCGTGAGTTGCAATACGCCGGCGTCCATGATCAGATGCGTCTGCAGGCGATCCACCGGCAGTTCAGCTCTGTGGATGATACTTTCCCCCGTAAACTTCACGTCGGCGTCCAGCGTGGTCCAGCGCTCGGTCTTGAATGCCTGGACCGGGAGCACCTTGTCTGCCGGCTGGGAGCGGGCGCCGACCTCGGCTTTTTTGGCCTTGGCGCCAGCGCCGATCAGCGTGCCGAGGTCTTCCAGACGTAGCTGTTTCGATACTACAGTGCCCTTCAGCATGCCGCGCGGCTTGCTGTCGGTGTAATCCAGCGTACCGGCGATGTCGCTGTTGCCGACCTTGCCAGTGAAGCGATCATAGGTCCAGTGCGCGCCATCTGCCTTGAAGGTGCCGTGCAAGCGGCCAGCAGTGGAATACGTGGGCGTTTCCGGCAGGTTGATGCCGCTCAGCTGAAACAGCAGCGCTGCGCTGGGGCCGGATAATTTCAGATGCACATTGATGGCAGCCACGGCGCTTGGTTTGGTCACTGTGCCGCTGACCGAGATGCGCGTCTGCCCGGCGTCAAGCACACCTTCCAGCGGAAACGGTGACGTCTGTTCTTTCAGCGCGATGACAGTGCCGAGCTTGCCCCGGCCCTTGACAGCCTGCTGGCCTACCTTGCCATCTGCGGTCCAGGAAATACCGTAGCCCTCGGGCGAAAGCGTTTCCATGCTGTTCAATTGCGCGGTCACGTCGGCTTTCCGGATTGCGTCGACCAGGTGGATGCTGCCCTCTTTCATGGCGATCGCATCCAGGTTTAGCTCCCATTTCGATTGCGGGGATTTCCTGAAGGTCCAGTTGTTGCCGCCAGCGGTCGTGCGTTGCAGGGCGATGCGCGGGCTGTCCAGCTGCAGCAGCGGAATGCTGATCCGATTATCCAGCAGCGGTAGCGGATTCAGGCTGAAGGTCAGCTGGGCGATCTCGGCGAAGTAGGCGTCGGCCGGCGGCACGTCCATCTCAGGTTGCCCGACACGAATATCCTGCGCTGTCAGGCGCGGCCAGGGAATCCAGCGACTCCAGCTGTGCAAGCCGTCGGGAGCCTTCTGCCAGGTCAGCGACAGCGGTCCATTGATGATAAAGCTGCGCCCTGTCGATTCGCTGACACGTTCGTTGAGCCACGGCCGGGCGCGGTTCCAGTCGAAGTTCAGCAGCAGCACCACGCACAGCCCGATGGTCACGACCAGGGCGGCGACGATGCCTAAGATTATTTTCGCGCTGCGCGGCAAACTCATGGTGGGCTTTCTGTGTTCGGATTATTGCAAATAGCCGTTCGCATGCATTAGCGCCAGCGTGCCAGTCGCAATCAGATAGAGAGCGACAATGGTACTGAGCAGTCGCGGCACGACCAGAATCAGCAGCCCCGCGATGATCGCCATCACCGGGCCGAGGTTAGTAATCATGTTCATGGGGTACTTTCAACGAAACCGAGACGCACGTACTGCAATCGCGCCTGACGGGACAGGGAATTCTATTCGTGGCTGGCTGTCGCCCTGCCATTTGCCGCCGGCAGAGGTGGGGCCTCTGCCGGTCAGGGCGCTGCGCCGAATAATCAATAACGATAAACGCGGTCGCCTTCGATGCGTACGCGATTGCCGACATACAGGTCATTCATGCTTTCCTGAAGCACGGTCACGTAGCCGCCATTGTCCAGTCGTACATTGATCTGGAACTGATCACCGCCACTCGTTTCAGAGCGACGCTTTTCAACCTGGTTCCCGACCACTGCGCCGCCGACTGCGCCAGCGACAGTGGCTGCCGTGCGGCCTCTGCCGTCACCCACCTGGTTACCAAGCAAACCGCCCACCAGCCCACCGAGGACTGCGCCAGCGCCGGACGAGCCGCTGCTACTGCCGCGTACGACCTGGATCGAATCGATCGTGCCATAAGCAGTGCGATAGCCCTGCTGCTGTTGGTACTGTTGCTGCTGTGGATACTGCTGCTGATACGGCTGCGATGGATATTGCTGCTGCGAGTAGTACGGCGCATCGCTGGTAGCGCAGCCTGCGAGCAGCGTTGAAGTCAACGCTGCGGCGATGAGGTAAGAGGAACGAGTTTTCATGACTTCTCCTTAAAGTTGTTGAAGTAAGAGTAAAACTGCAAGAGTGAGAGGGTCTGTGCGCTAACGTACTTAGAACTGGCAGGTTAAATGCCTGCCATCCGACCTGCAGCGCACGGGGCGCAGGCCGGACCGCTTCGAAAAAGTGGAATAAATCACATTATGTTCGCTAGCGAACGGAAGTACCGGATGGTGCGGCGTAAAACGGAATCAGCGTATATAGTTCTTCCCGCCAAGAAGGAGGGCGTAATGAATCAGGATGTTTTTGAAGATGAACGGGTCCCGCTAAAAGACCGCAGCAAACAGGCGTCTGACCAGTTCACCGATGATCATCTGGAGATAATCGCGCGCAAACGCGGGCAGCTGGACAAAAGAATCCAGCACACCTATGACGACGACGATGCCCGGATCCAGCAGCAAACGATTCCCTCGTTTGAAGCGCGCCACAGGTTTTAAAAAACAAATGTAGTCCGGAGCGCGCACATTACTGCTGCCGGACACGCGCCCAAAGGGATAAGAATGAAAAAAATCATCAACACCGTGGCACTGCTGTTCGCCGGCTTTGCGCTGATCGGCTCTGCCGGCGCAGCCAATGACACCAGCAAGGCCGACCTGAAAGCCGCCCGGCAAACCGCCGCAGATAACTACAAGGCTGCCCGCATGGTCTGCGATGGCGTGGCCGGCAATCCGAAAGATGTGTGTATCGCCCAGGCGCGTGCTGAACGCGTCAAGCTGGAAAGGCAGGCCGACGCCACGAATAAAAATACGCTGAGCGCCCTGACCAAGTCACGCAAGGACATCGCGGCCGCTAATTATGACGTCGCCAAGAAGCAGTGCAACAGCCGCACCGGCAACGAGCGCGATGTCTGCGTTCGCGAAGCCAAGGCCGTATTGACAGGCGCAGTGGCCGATGCAGACGCAGACCGCAAGGTCTTCAACGCGCGCGTTTCAGCGCGTAATGACAAGGCCAGCGCCATCTACAAGGTCGAGGTAGAAAAATGCGACGCGCTCGCCGGCGCGGCCAGGAACGACTGCGTGGCCAGCGTCAAACAGCGTTTTGAAGGAATTGCCAAGTAAAAGTTGGCATCATGGAGTCGCCGCTATTCCGCATTCTGCGGAACAGTGTTTTGAGTTTTAACTAAAAAAAGGAAAAAAACATGAAATTAGCTAACCGCTTTGTCACGATGATCGTCACCGCAGCCATCGTCGTTCTGGCCGGCTGCGCCGCCACGCCGACGCGCGAAGGCACGGGCGAGTACATCGATGACACGCTGATAACCACCAAGGTCAAGGCCGCCATCCTGAACGAGCCGACATTGAAATCTTCGGAAATCAATGTCGAGACTTTCAAGGGCACAGTGCAGCTGAGCGGCTTCGTCAAGGAAGCAGCCGACATCGGTAAGGCCACTGAAGTCGCGCGCAATATCGGCGGCGTGAAATCGGTCAAGAACGACATGCGCAAGAAGTAATTTCTGGCTGACGCGGCCTGGGCTGGCGGTTCCTCACGGACCAGCCAGCCCAGGCCGTTTTCACATGCAGGTCGAATTATCAGCAGCACTCAGTACATCAGGCAGAACGCATGAATCCGCAAAAAGTCGAAGCGCCTATCGTCCTCACCGTTGACCAAGTGGAGGAGTTGGTCGACGCCGACGAACCTGCGTCTGCGATCGCAGCCGTATCAATACTTCCCCTTCTCAAGAAATTTGACGCCAGCCGCGTTGCGCTGGTCATCATTGCCACGCTGGCCCTGCTGTTTGCGCTGCAATGGGCGCAGAAATTCCTGATCCCGCTTTTCTTTGGCATCTTCATCGCCTACACCCTGAACCCGGTGGTGCTCTGGCTGGAGAAGCGCTCCATTCCGCGCGTGCTCGGCAGCTCGCTGGTGATGCTGACCATCCTGATCGGGGCAGGCTTCACGGCGAACACGCTGTTCGGCCAGTTCCAGTCGATCGTCGAGCATCTGCCGGAATCGGCGCACAAGGTCGCGCGCGCACTGAAAAAATCCCCCGGCACGATCGCCCAGCTGCAAAACGCCGCGACAGAAATCGAACAGGCCGCCGGAGTACAGGCGCCAAATCTGAAGAAAGCCGCGCCGGTGGCGGAGCCGCCGATGTTCCGCGTCAGCCAGTGGCTGGTCGCAGGGTCGATGAGCGTGGCGGCCATGGTCGGCGAGGCCACGATCGTGATCTTCCTGGTATTTTTCCTGCTGCTGGCAGGCGACAGCTTCAAGCGCAAGCTGATCAAGCTGACTGGGCCGACGCTCAGCATCAAGAAGAACACAGTGCACATGCTGGACACCATTAATACCTCGATCCAGAACTACATGTTCATGCTGCTGGTGACCAACGTCATGCTCGCGGTAATGATGTGGATCGCCTTGCGCATCATCGGCCTGGAAAACGCCGGCGCATGGGCAATGGCCGCGGGTTTCCTGCATATCGTTCCGTACTTCGGACCTCTGCTGATCATGTGCGCCAGCGGCCTGTCAGCCTTCATCCAGTTCGAATCGATCTCGATGGCGCTGCTGGTGGCCGGCGTTACTCTGGCCGTCGCGACCGTGGTCGGTACCTTTGTGACGACCTGGATGACTGGTCGAATTGCGCGCATGAATCCGGCCGCAGTGTTCATTTCACTGCTGTTCTGGGGCTGGCTGTGGGGCTTGTGGGGAATGCTGTTGGGCATCCCGATCATGGTGATCATCAAGGTCATATCGGAACATGTGGTCGACATGCACACGATCTCGGATGTGCTTGGCGATTAAGCCAGAAGCGTTAGTGCCAAGATTTTTGTCAAGCCAGATTTTTTTGGCGAAGTTTTGCTCGATTTATTGGGTGGAGGAAGGCTGACCGCCGCGGCCTGCCCACACAATAAATCGATCAATCCAAGTCGAAAAATCCCGCATGCGCAGTAATACTGAATCCAGCGTTACACCAGCCGATACTTCAGCAGCTCAAACTTTGCATACGCATACAGCACCGGCGCCGCGACTACGCCGGGCAGGCCATACGCCGTCTCCAGCGCCAGCATCGCCACCAGCAGTTCCCAGGCACGGGCCTCGATGTGCGAACCGATGATGCGCGCATTCAGGAAATATTCGAGTTTGTGGATCACGACCAGGAACACCAGCGAACCGACCGCGACGTCCAGCGAATGCGACAGGCCAACGACCACGAGGATCGTGTTCGACACCAAATTGCCGACCACCGGCAGCAGGCCGCAGACGAAGGTGACCAGTATCATGGTCTTCACGAGCGGCAGGTGGATGCCCATCAGTGGCAGAATGACCAGCAGGTAAACTCCGGTCAGCAGCGCATTGATGCCGGCGATGCGGACTTGGGCAAACACGATGCGCGTGAACGCATCGTTCAGGCGCGCCAGACGTTCGGTCAGCGCGGCGGCCAGCGGCGCGGTCGAGGTCGGGACGGCGCTTTCGTGCAGCGCAGCCATCGCGCCGATGATCATGCCGATCAGGATATGGGCAAACGCGCGGCCGGTTTTTTCACCGATGATTTTCGCTTCGGTCGCATGTTCGCGCAGCCAGGTAGTCAGCATTTCACGCAGCGCATCGGCGTTCTCGGGCATACGGCTCAGCAGCCATGCAGGCAGCTGCTTGCGCGACGATTCGATCACGTCCGCCAGACGCTGCATCAGCGACTGGATATTGCCCGCATCGCTCTGGAAAAACGCATAGGCGCCCCAGCCGAGCAGTGCCAGCACGCCGATCACCAGCGCGCTTAATGCCGCGACCGCGACCAGCTTTGCCGTCCTGTCGTTGATGCGTCGCTCGAGTATCGGCGCCAGAATGTGCACCAGTGAAAACACCAGCAGTCCGGAAAACAGTGCGCCGACCAGGCCAAAGTGAAGTATGTAGAGCAGGGCGCCGGCGGCAAAAATGTAGGACGCAACGGTCGCGGCCCGGATCGTTGTTAAAGAATGCATGAAGGCCTGCTGTGGGGGATGAAAGTGAGGGATGATAACAAGGAATCTGGCGATGGCATTTCAACATACGCCGAACAATATTCATGTCATTTTTAGAGGGCGAAGAATGCCTTGATGAAACAACAAATATTTAATCTTGCACAGGTAGCTTTTCGGTTGATAGTAGGTATAATGAGGCGTCGTTGGAATTCGAGGTAGTGGTGCAGTATTAGTCTGTCATTCCTTTCTTGGTTCAATAACGATCTATCGGACGTACCGTCCAAATTAAACTGTAATAGGAAATGTAATGGCAACTGGCATCGTAAAATGGTTCAATGATTCGAAGGGCTTCGGCTTTATCACTCCTGACGAAGGCGGCGAAGATCTGTTCGCTCACTTCTCGGCTATCCAGTCGAACGGCTTCAAGTCACTTCAAGAGAACCAGCGCGTTTCTTTTGAAGTAACTGCCGGTCCTAAGGGCAAGCAAGCTTCGAACATTCAGCCTATCTAAATTGCGCTGAACTACCGAAAATAAAAAATCCCTGGTCCTCCGGGGATTTTTTTTGCCTGATGCATTCGTATCGCCCAATGCGCCAAGCTGACTCGGCACTGCAGTTCACAGAACGCGGCGCCGGCAGTAATTGCGTATACTACGCACAAGACGGGTCACGGCGTTCGGTCCGATATTACCTATTTCATTCATCATTTCAGGAGAACCAGATGGCGCTTCACCTTCCCGCAGGCATGCAAATTACCGGCGAAATTAAGCCCGGCTTCGAAAAAATCCTCACGCCCGAAGCGCTGGCGCTGGTTGCCAAACTGGCGCGCGCCTTTGAGCCGCGCCGCCTGGAACTGCTGGCCGCGCGCGTCGAGCGCGCACGGCGCCTGGACGCGGGCGAGCGGCCGGACTTTCTCGCGGCGACTAAATCGATACGCGAAGGCGACTGGAAAATCGCGCCGATTCCGCAGGCGCTGCAGTGCCGCCGGGTGGAAATCACCGGTCCGGTCGAGCGTAAGATGGTCATCAATGCGCTGAACTCCGGCGCTGACAGCTACATGACCGACTTCGAAGATTCGAATACGCCGAACTGGGAAAATCAGATCAACGGCCAGATCAATCTGACCGAAGCCGTGCGCCGCACGATCTCACTGGAACAGAACGGCAAGAGCTACAGGTTGAATGACAAGACCGCCACGCTGGTAGTCCGTGCGCGCGGCTGGCATCTCGAAGAAAAGCATGTGACAGTCGATGGCAAACGCATCTCGGGTGGCGTTTTCGATTTCGCGCTCTACACCTTTCATAACGCCGCCGAGCTGCTGGCGCGCGGCGCCGGCCCTTACTTTTATCTGCCGAAGATGGAGTCGCATCTGGAAGCGCGCCTGTGGAACGATATTTTCGTCATGACGCAGAACGAGCTCGGCCTGCCGCAGGGCACCATCAAGGCGACCGTGCTGATCGAGACCATACTCGCCGCCTTCGAGATGGATGAAATCCTCTACGAATTGCGCGAGCACAGCGCCGGCCTGAACGCCGGACGCTGGGACTACATTTTTTCCTGCATCAAAAAATTCAAGCTCGACAAGAACTTCTGTCTGGCCGATCGCGCCAAAGTCACCATGACCGCGCCCTTCATGCGCGCCTATGCCTTGCTGCTGCTGCAGACTTGCCATAAGCG
>Ga0326735_1000296_pt1 | contig 11809 bp, 5 predicted proteins | sample 37_GP2_1092_FD_207945 | JGI IMG/M metagenome (GOLD analysis project Ga0326735, IMG submission 207945) | Glacier ice microbial communities from Ngari, Tibet, China - 37_GP2_109.2 | ecosystem: Environmental > Aquatic > Freshwater > Ice > Glacier | place: China: Ngari, Tibet | collected 2018-07-31
TCGGTGGGCAGCGTCAGCACCTTGAACAATCTGCTGCGCATGCTGTATTCGCGCGCCGGCGACTATCCGCCTGGCCAGGATTTGCTGTACGCCGAATCGTTTTCGCCCAATACGCCCGAAGGCGCCTGCACCACGTGCCATGGCCTGGGCCGGGTCTACGACGCGACGGAAGAGTCGATGGTGCCGGACGACAGCCTGACGATTCGCCAGCGCGCGGTGGCGGCCTGGCCGAGCGCCTGGCACGGCCAGAACCTGCGCGACATCCTCACCACCCTCGGTCATGACGTCGATACGCCGTGGCGCACATTGCCGAAAAAAGAGCGCGACTGGATCCTCTTCACCGACGAGCAGCCGACGGCGCCGGTGTACGCCGGCTTGACGCCGGCCGCAGTACAGCAGGCGTTGAAGCGGCGTGACACCCCGAGCTACCAGGGCACGTTCACAAGCGCGCGCAACTACGTGTTGCAGACGTTTGCCACCACCGAGAGCGCGTCGATGAAAAAGCGCGTCGCCCGCTACATGGTCAGTTCGAGCTGCCCGCAGTGCGGCGGCCGGCGGCTGCGCCGCGAATCGCTGTCGGTCACTTTTGCCGGCCTCGACATCGCCGAGATGGGGCGGCTGCCGTTGGCGCAACTGGCCGGCTTGTTGCGCCCGCATGCAAACGGCAGCGCGGGTGGCACATCGCCGGCCCGCGCCAGGGCGACGGCGCTGCATCCCGAAAAACGGCTCGTCACCCGCCGCATTGCCGAAGACATGGTGGCGCGCTTGGGCGTGCTGCTCGACCTCGGCCTTGGCTACCTGGCGCTCGAGCGCAGCACGCCGACCTTGTCGCCGGGCGAACTGCAGCGCCTGCGCCTGGCCACCCAGGTGCGCTCGAACCTGTTCGGCGTCGTGTATGTGCTCGATGAACCCTCGGCCGGCCTGCATCCGGCCGACACCGAGGCCCTCTTGAACGCGCTGGCCCAACTCAAGGCGTCGGGCAATTCGCTGTTTGTCGTCGAACACGCGCAGGGCGTGATTGCTCGGGCCGACTGGATCGTCGATGTCGGACCGGGCGCCGGCGAGGCCGGCGGGCGCATCCTGTACAGCGGGCCGCCGGCGGGACTGAAGCAGGTCGAAGCGTCGCAGACGCGCCGCTTCCTGTTCGCCGAAGGCAAGCCGCCGGTGCGCACGGAGCGCGCGCCGACGGACTGGCTGCGGCTCGAAGGCGTCACCCGCAACAACTTGCAGCGGCTCGATTGCGCGTTTCCGCTCGGCGTGCTGACCGCGGTCACCGGGGTCTCGGGCTCGGGCAAATCGAGCCTGGTCAGCCAGGTGCTGGTGGAACTGGTAACGGCCGGCCTGGGCCACGCGCCGCAAGCCGGGCTTGACCTGGATGAAAGCGCGGACGCGACGCTGGAACAGCATGCGCCCACCCCGCTGGAAGGGCGCATCGTGCACGGCCTGGCGGGCGTCAAGCGGCTGGTGCGGGTCGACCAGAAGCCGATCGGGCGCACGCCGCGCTCCAACCTGGCCACCTACACGGGCCTGTTCGACCATGTGCGCACACTGTTTGCGGCCACAAAAACCGCGCGCGCGCGGCGCTACGACGCCGGGCGGTTTTCGTTCAACGTTGCCAAGGGCCGCTGCGCGCACTGCGCCGGCGAAGGCTTCGTGATGGTCGAACTGCTGTTTTTGCCCAGCGTGTACGCGCCGTGCCCGACCTGCAAAGGCGCGCGCTACAACGCCGAAACGCTCGAAGTGCGTTTCCAGGACAAGAACATCGCCGAGGTGCTGGCGCTGAACGTCGACGCCGCCGCGCAGTTTTTTGCCCGGCACAGCGCGGTGGCGCACTCGCTCGACATGCTGCGCGAAGTGGGGCTTGGCTACCTGCGCCTGGGCCAGCCGGCAACCGAGCTGTCGGGCGGCGAAGCGCAGCGCATCAAGCTGGCCACCGAACTGCAGCGCGCCGCGCGCGGCAACATGCTGTACGTGCTCGACGAGCCGAGCACCGGCCTGCACCCGGCCGACGTCGAAAAACTGGTGGTGCAGCTCGACCGCCTGGTCGAGGCCGGCAACACGGTGATCGTCGTCGAGCACACGATGCGCATCATCGCCGCCTGCGACTGGGTAATTGATATCGGTCCGCAGGCGGGCGAGGCGGGCGGCATGATCGTCGCCGCCGGGCCGCCACGGCACGTTGCGCGCGCCAGCAACAGCCGCACCGCGCCGTACCTGGCGCGCTATTTCGACAGCTAAAAAGACCCAGCAGGCAGGCCGGTCAGCGTACGATTGTTTCGTGCTTTCGAGCATCTAAGTTAAACTACCGCAATATTTTTAATCAGCGGATAGTGACGATAGATGATCGACAACAGTCAGTTCCGCCGCATCCTGGCGCGCAACGTCGCCGTACCGCTGGCGGTCGGCATTCTCGGCGCCGCCGTGTTTGTCGGCATCATCGCCTACCTGATCAGCGTGCTGAGTTCGGTCGAGCATTCGCAGCGCGTCATCGGCGACGCCAACCAGGTGTCCAAATTGGTGGCCGAAATGGATACCGGTTTGCGCGGCTACCTGATCACGGACGATGAGCGCTTTCTGGCGCCCTACCTGCTGGCAAAGCCGCGCATCGCCGCCGAACTGGCCGCGCTGTTGCAAGAGGTGGGCGACAGTCCGGCCCAGGTCGCGATGCTGCGCAAGGCCGCCGCGGCCCAGGCGATGTGGGAGCAATTCGCCGCCGAGATGATCGAGGTGCGCCGCCAGGACGGCGAGTATGTTTCGCTCGTCAAGAGCGGGCGCGGCAAGGCGCTGACCGACGAGGTGCGCCGCCAGTTCACCGCCTTCCTCGATGTCGAGCAGCAGCAGCTGCTGCAGCGCGCCGAGGCGGCCAGGAGCGTTACCGGCTGGTCGGTCGGCCTGTTTTTGCTGTTCAGCCTGACGGTGTCGGGCTTGCTGGCGCTGCTCGGCCGGCGCCAGCTGGTGGCCCTGTCGACGGCGTACACGGCAGCGCTCGGCGAGCAGCAAAAGCATACCGCGTTGCTGGAAAACCAGGCCTGGCTGCGCACTGGCCAGTCCGAACTGGCGCTCAGGATGGCCGGCCACCATGCGATGGGGCAGCTGGCCCAGGCCACGCTCGACCATATCGCGCGCTACCTCGACGGCGTGGTGGCAGCGCTCTACGTGCGCGAGGATGGCGGCGCGATGCGGCGCGTGGCCAGCTACGGCTTTTCCGCTTCGTGGGCCGGCCAGGAGCAGCAATTCGGCCCGGGCGAGTCGCTGATCGGTCAGGCGGTGCGTGAAGAGCGCATGCTGGCGCTCGACGATCTGCCGCCGGACTACATCAAGGTGTCGTCGGGCCTGGGCCGCGCGGCGCCGCGCCAGCTGTTGATCGCGCCGTTTCGCAACGAAGGCGAGATCAACGGCGTCATCGAAATCGGCTTTCTGCACAACACCACCCCGCGCGAGATCGAATTTTTGGAATTGATGGGCGAAGCCGTTGGCGCCGCCGTGGCCGCCGCCAGGTACCGCCAGCGATTGCAGGAGTCGCTGGCCGAGACCCAGCAGCTCAACGAAGAATTGCAGGTCCAGCAGGAGGAACTGCGCAGCGCCAACGAGGAACTCGAAGCGCAGTCGCGCGTGCTCGAACAGTCGCATGCGAGCCTGGAAAACCAGCAAGCCGAACTCGAACAGATCAACGCCCAGCTGGCCGAGCAGGCGTACAGCCTCGACACCAAGAACGTTGCCTTGGGCGAAGCGCAAGACCAGCTGCGCCGGCGCGCGCGCGACCTCGAACGCGCCAGCCGCTACAAGTCCGAGTTCCTGGCCAACATGTCGCACGAACTGCGTACCCCGCTGAACAGTTCGCTGATCCTCGCCAAGCTGCTGGCCGACAATACCAGCGGCAACCTGAGCGCCGAGCAGGTGCGCTTTGCCCACACCATCTATTCGGCCGGCAACGATTTGCTGGCCCTGATCAACGACATCCTCGACATCTCCAAAGTCGAGGCCGGCAAACTCGAACTGGTGCTCGACACGCTGCCGGTGCGCGCCATCGTCGAGTCGCTGGGCGCGTCGCTGGCGCCGCTGGCCGGGCAAAAGCAGCTCAGCTTCAAGGTCGACGTCGAGTCGTCGGTGCCGGCCACCATCCAAACCGATCGCCAGCGTCTCGAGCAGATCCTCAGGAACCTGCTGTCGAACGCGATCAAGTTTACCGACAGCGGCGCGGTGTCGCTCACGGTCAGCAGCACGGCGAACGGGCCGCTGCAGTTCGTCGTCGCCGATTCCGGCATCGGCATCCCGCCCGAGCAGCAGCACGCCATTTTCGACGCGTTCCACCAGGCCGACGGCACCACCAGCCGGCGCTTCGGCGGCACCGGGCTGGGCCTGTCGATCTCGCGCGACCTGACCGCCTTGCTCGGCGGCGAACTGACGGTGGTCAGTTCGCCCGGCAGCGGCAGCACGTTTACGCTGGTGCTGCCGCGCACCTGCCCGGCGCTGTCGACCGGTGCGCTTGTGGTGTCCACCCCGACAGCAAACCCGGTGCTGCCTGCCGCGCCAGCGCTTGCGCCCGACGCCGCGCCGTTCGACGACGACCGCGCGTGCCCGCCCGGGGCCGCCAACCGCACGGTGCTGGTGATCGAGGACGACGCCAGTTTCGCCGCCATTTTGTATGCGCTGGCGCGCGAGATGGGCTACCGCGGCCTGGTTGCGCTGACCGGCGCCGAGGGCCTGGAACTGGCAAGCCGCCACCTGCCGGATGCGATCCTGCTCGACATGCGCTTGCCGGACCGCTCCGGCCTGTCGGTGCTGCAGTTGTTAAAAGACAATCCGCAGACCCGGCATATCCCCGTGCACGTGGTATCAAGCGCCGACAACGGCGGCGAGGCCCTCAGCCTGGGGGCGATCGGCTACGCGATGAAGCCAACCACGCGCGCCGAACTGGAGCAGGTGTTTCGCAAGCTGGAGGAAAAATTCACCCAGAAGATCAAGCGCATCCTGCTGGTCGAAGACGACGAGCGCCAGCGCGCCAGCGTGGTGGCGCTGATTGCCGACGCCGACGTCGAGATCGCCGCGGTGGGCTCCGGCGAGGAGGCGCTGGCGCTGCTGCGGACAAGTGTGTTCGATTGCATGATCATCGACCTGAAGCTGCCCGACATGCAGGGCAACGAACTGCTGCAGAAGATGTCGCTTGAGGCGCTGTGCTCGTTCCCGCCGGTGATCGTCTACACCGGCCGCAACCTGACGCGCGCCGAAGAGAACGACCTGCTCAAGTATTCGCGCTCGATCATCATCAAGGGCGCCTGCTCGCCCGAACGCCTGCTCGACGAAGTGACGCTGTTCCTACACAAGGTCGAGTCGACGCTGTCGAGCGAGCGCCAGAGCATGTTGAAAACCGTGCGCGGGCGCGACCGGGTGTTCGAGGGCCGCACCATCCTGCTGGTTGACGACGACGTGCGCAACGTGTTCGCGTTGACCTGCGCGCTCGAGCAGCATGGCGCGAAGGTCGAGATCGGCCGCAATGGTTTCGACGCCATCGCCAGGCTCGATGCGGTGGCCGGCATCGACCTGGTGCTGATGGACATCATGATGCCCGGCATGGACGGCATGGAAGCAATGCGCCGCATCCGCGCCGACGGGCGCTTCGAGCGCTTGCCAATCATCGCCATCACCGCCAAGGCGATGAAGGACGACCAGGAACAGTGTTTGGGCGCCGGCGCCAGCGATTACCTGGCCAAGCCGATCGACCTGAACCGCCTGTACTCGCTGCTGCGGGTGTGGATGCCGAACCTGGAGCGGATGTGACGGCCCCGCTGCACGCCACCGACATCGAATTGCAGCTGCTGATCGAGGCCGTCTACCTGCATTACAACCACGATTTTCGCGACTATACGGCGGACTCGCAAAAGCGCCGGGTGTTGCACGCGGTGCGGGAAATGGGCTGCGCCAGCATTTCGGCCTTGCAGGCGCGGGTGATGCACGATCCGGCCGCTTTTGCGCGCCTGCTGCAGTTTCTGACGATCCCGGTCACCGAGATGTTCCGCGACCCGCTCTTTTACGCCGCGCTGCGCACGCAGGTGGTGCCTGTCCTGCACACTTATGCGTCGCTCAAAATCTGGATTGCCGGCTGCAGCACCGGCCAGGAAGTGGTGTCGATGGCGATCCTGCTGCGCGAAGCGGGCTTGCTCGAGCGGGCGATGATTTACGCCACCGACATCAACCCGCAAGCGCTGGAGATGGCCAGGCGCGGCGTGTTTCCACTTGAACAGATGGCGCTGTACGCAGAGAACTACGTCGCCGCCGGCGGCACGCGCATCTTTACCGACTACTACACGGCCGCGCACGGCGGCGCGCTGTTCGACCAGTCGCTCATCGAGAACGTCATTTTCGCCGACCACAGCCTGGCAACTGACAGCGTGTTCTCGGAAACCCACCTGATCAGCTGCCGCAACGTGATGATCTACTTTAATCCGCGCCTGCAGCGCCGCGTGTTCGGCCTGTTCCACGAGTCGCTGTGCCACCGCGGCTTTCTGGCGCTGGGCAGCAAGGAAAGCATCGCGTTGTCCGGCTACGCCGGCCGCTTCGATCCATTTGTCGGGCGCGAGCGGATCTACCGCAAGGCGACGTCGTGAACAACATTGCTGGAAAAAAATGAAACAACACATCGCCAGCAAGGTGCTGATCGTCGACGACCTGGCCGACAACCTGCAGGCGCTGGACGCGCTGATCCGCCACGAGCAGCGCCTCGTGTTCCATGCGGCGTCCGGCGAACAGGCGCTGCAACTGCTGCTCGAGCACGAATTCGCGCTGGCCATCCTCGACGTGCAAATGCCCGGCATGGATGGCTTCGAGCTGGCCGAACTGATGCGCGGCACCGAGCGCACCCGGCATATCCCGATCGTGTTTACCAGCGCCGCCGGGCGCGAACGCAATTATGCCTTCAAAGGCTACGGCAGCGGCGCCGTCGACTTCCTCTACAAGCCGCTCGACAGTGATGCCGTGCGCAGCAAGGTCAACGTGTTCGTCGCGCTCGACCAGCAGCGCCACGAGGGCCGGCGCCAGGTCGCCGAGCTCGAGCAAAGCCGCCGCGAACAGCAACAGTTGCTGGAAGAACTGCACGTGACCCAGGCTGAACTGCAGCGCTCGCTGCGCATGCGCGACGACTTCATGTCGCTGGTGGCGCACGAATTGCGCAACCCGCTCAGCACCTTGTACCTCGAAAGCCAGATGCGCAGCGTGCAACTGCAGCGAGGAAATTTCAAGGCGCTCGGCCCGGACCGCCTGCCGGCGATGGTGGCGCGCGACCTGCGCCAGATCCAGTCGATGATCCGGCTGATCGACGACATGCTCGACATCTCGCGCATTCGCAGCGGCACGCTGTCGATCCGGCGCGCCGGTTTTGAACTGACGGGCCTGCTTGAGCGCATCGTCAGCGACCTGGCGCTGCAAGCCGCTGGCTACGGCAGCAGCATGACGTTGCATCCGCATGCGCCGGTGCATGGCTGCTGGGACGCGTTCCGCATCGAACAGGTGATCATCAACCTGCTGACGAACGCCTTGCGCTACGGCAACGGTAAGCCAATCACCATCGTGGTGGCGATCGACCCGCTGGCCGGCGCCGCGATCGATGCGGCGCAAGAACGGGTGCAGGAAGTGCGCATCGACGTCATCGACAGCGGCATCGGCATTTCCGAAGCCGACCAGCAGCGCGTGTTCGAGCCGTTCGAACGCGGCAGCGCCAACGGCGAAGTCAAGGGCCTGGGCCTGGGCCTGGCGATATCGCGCCAGCTGGCCGCCGCCCATGGCGGGCGCCTCGGCGTGACCAGCGACGGCAAGAGCGGCTCGGTGTTCAGCCTGACGCTGCCGTTGGACAGCGCCGGCGCCGTTATCGGCGCCTGACGGCGCACGCCTGTTGCGCCTCGGCTTGCCTGGCCCTGATCTTGACCTTGACCCATACCAATAGCAGGCTGGGGCGCGGCTCCTACGCGCAGTGCAGGCGGTGTCCTATGGCGCAATGGGCGCCTGCGCCATATCGTCATGAATATGACCAGACATGCTCCCCACCTGAGGCATCAGGGCGTGCACGCGATCCGCCGCAACGCGATTGCCACTCTGCTGCGCGGCGTCTTCGGTGTCGAGCGTCTGCGGGCCAGCCAGCAGGACGTCATCGACAGCGTCCTCGACGGTAAAGACACGCTGGCAATCATGCCGACCTGCAGCGGTAAATCGCTGTGCTACCAGATTCCGGCGAAAATTCTGCCTGGCACCACGGTCGTCGTCTCGCCCCTCATATCGCTGATGAAGGACCAGCTCGAAAAGCTGCACCAGATCGGCATCCACGCCACCCAGGTCAACAGCAGTTTGTCGGCCGAGGAGGAACACGACGCCCTCGACGGCATCCGCAGCCGCCGCCACGAAATCGTCTTCTGCACCCCGGAGCGGCTGGCCCAGGCCGAATTTTTAGCCGTCCTCGGGCAAGTCGACATCGCGCTGGTCGTCATCGACGAAGCCCATTGCATTTCGCACTGGGGCCACGATTTTCGCCCGGCCTACCTCGAGATGTCGGCCGCGATCGAGGCGCTGGGCCGCCCGCCGGTGCTGGCGCTGACCGCCACCGCCACCGTGGATGTGGTGGCCGACATCGGCCAGCAGCTCGGCCGGCCGAAGCTAAACATCGTCAACACCGGCATCTACCGCCCGAACCTGCATTACGGCGTTGTCCAGGTGACCAATGCGCGTGAAAAAATCGGCGCCGCGCTGCGCCTGGTGCGCGACGCCAACGGCTGCGGCATCGTCTATGCCGCCACCGTCAAGGCGGCCGAGGAAATGCTGCACGCACTGCTCGCAGCGGGCGAGAGCGCCACCATCTATCACGGCAAGCTGGCAGCGCGCGAACGCAAGCAAAACCGGGACCTGTTCATGGCCGGCCAGCACCGCATCATGGTCGCCACCAACGCCTTCGGCATGGGCATCGACAAGAGCGACACCTGTTTCGTGATCCACCTGCAGGTGCCGGCCAACCTGGAAGCGTATTACCAGGAGTCGGGCCGGGCCGGACGCGATGGCGAAGACGCCGTCATGGCCGGTTTCGTCGAACCGGCGTAAGGTAAAGGCGCAAGGGGTAAGGGGGGCAGATGGCGGATATGGTAATTGTGCGCAGGCAGGGCCTGTACTGCGTGCCGGGCGACTTCTACATCGACCCATGGCGCCCGGTGGAGCGGGCAGTGATCACCCACGCCCACGGCGACCATGCGCGCGTTGGCCACGCCCATTATTTGTCGGCCGAGAGCGGCGTTGGCATCCTGAAATCGCGCCTTGGCCGGGACATCCGCATTGACGGCATCGAATACGGCGCGCGGATCGGACACCAGGGCGTGACGATTTCGCTGCATCCAGCCGGCCACGTGCTGGGGTCCAGCCAGGTGCGGATGGAACACAAAGGCGAAGTGTGGGTGGCGTCGGGCGACTACAAGGTCGAACCGGACCGCACCTGCGCGCCGTTCGAACCGGTGCGCTGCGACACCTTCATTACCGAATCGACGTTCGGCCTGCCGATCTACCGCTGGCAGCCGGAACAGGCCATTTTCGACGACATCAACGCCTGGTGGCGCAGCAACGCCGGGCAAGGGCGCTGCAGCGTCGTGTTTGCCTATTCGTTCGGCAAGGCCCAGCGCATCCTGTCCGGGCTTGACCCTGGCATCGGCCCGATCGTCTGCCATGGCGCCGTGGAGCCGCTGAACCGGGTGTACCGTGCAGCCGGCGTCAATTTGCCGCCAACGGCGATGGTCACGAACGTCGACAAAGCGGCGTTGAAATCGGCCATCGTCATCGCGCCGCCGTCGGCTGCCGGCACGTCGTGGATGAAACGCTTTGGCGACTACAGCGACGCCTTTGCCAGCGGCTGGATGCAGCTGCGCGGCGCGCGCCGCCGGCGTGGCGTCGACCGCGGCTTCGTGCTGTCGGACCATGCGGACTGGCCCGGCCTGATGATGGCGATCCGCGCCACCGAAGCGCCGCGGGTGATCGTCACCCATGGCTCAATTGCCGTGATGGTGCGCTGGCTGCGCCAGGTCGGGATCGATGCGTCGGGGTTCGACACCGAGTATGGCGACGAAGACGCCGAGGTGGCCGAAGTAACCGAGTCGAGCCAGGCAGCGGCGGAGAAAACCGATGCGTGAATTCGCCCGCCTGTTCGCCGCGCTTGACGAGACCACCGCCACCAACCGCAAGCTCGACGCCCTGCAAGCGTATTTCAGCAGCGCGGCGCCGGCGAACGCGGCGTGGGCGGTGTATTTTCTTGCCGGCGGCAAGCCGCGCCAGGCGGTGCCGACCAGGCTGCTGCGCGACTACGCGATTGAATATTCGCAGCTCGACGGCTGGCTGTTCGACGAATGCTACCACGCCGTCGGCGACTTGGCCGAAACCATCGCCCACATCTTGCCGCCGCCCGAGCACCACGGCGACGTCGGTCTGGCGGTCTGGATGCAGGAGCGCATCGGCCCCTTGCGCGGCGCCGATCCGGCCGCCATCCGCGCCGCGCTGTTCGGCTTCTGGAACGAGCTGGAGCCGCGCGAGCGCTTTTTGCTGACCAAACTGATCGGCGGCGGTTTCCGGGTCGGCGTGTCGCGCTTGCTTGTCACGCGCGCGCTGTCGAGCATTGCGGCGGTCGACAGCAAACTGATTGCGCAGCGCCTGATGGGCTGGACCGACGGCAGCGTGGCGCCGACCGCAAGCGGTTTTTTGCAGCTGATCGCCGGCCAATCCGACGACGAGCACAAGCTGCGCGGCGGCCAGCCCTACCCGTTTTTTCTGGCCCACCAGTTGCAGGGCGCGCCCCAAGCGCTGGGCGCGCTGGCCGACTGGCAGGTCGAGTGGAAATACGACGGCATCCGCGCGCAACTGGTGCGGCGCGGCGCGCAGAACTACCTGTGGTCGCGCGGCGAAGACCTGATCACCGAGCGTTTTCCTGAACTGGCCGCGCTGCGCCTGCCGGAAGGCACGGTGATCGACGGCGAGGTGCTGGTCTGGATCGACGGCGCGACTCGGCCGGGACCGTTCAGCGACCTGCAAAAGCGCATCGGCCGCAAGACCTTATCAAGCAAACTGCTGGCCGAACTGCCGGCCGTGCTGGTCGCTTATGACTTGCTGGAAGAAGCCGGCGTCGATCTGCGCGCGCTGCCCCAGCATGAACGCCGCAGCCTGCTGGCAGCGCTGGTGGCCGGGATCGGCCAGCCGCAGCTGACGCTGTCGCCGCTGATCGAGGCCGCGGCTTGGGACCAGCTGGCGCAGATCCGCACCGAATCGCGCGCGCGTGGCGTCGAAGGGATGATGGTGAAGGCGAAAGACGCGCAGTATGGCGTCGGGCGCACCAAGAACGTCGGCACCTGGTGGAAGTGGAAGATCGATCCGTACGCCATCGATGCGGTGCTGATCTACGCCCAGGCCGGGCACGGGCGCCGCGCTTCGCTCTACACCGACTACACGTTCGCGGTGTGGGATGCGAACGAACTTGGCGAGCGCAGGCTGGTGCCGTTTACCAAAGCCTATTCGGGGCTGACCGACGCCGAGATCGCGGTGGTGGACAATGCCATCCGCAAGACCACGGTGGAGAAATTCGGCCCGGTGCGCAGCGTGCGCCCGACCATGGTGTTCGAGATCGGTTTCGAAGGCATCGCCCTGTCGAGCCGCCACAAGGCTGGCATTGCGGTGCGCTTTCCGCGCATTCTGCGCCGCCGCGACGACAAGAGCATCGACGACGCCGATACGCTCGACACGCTCAAGGGCTTGCTGGCGGCAGCCGGTGCGTCGCCTCTGTCCCCGTCCCCGTCCTTGTCCC
>Ga0326735_1000297_pt1 | contig 11797 bp, 6 predicted proteins | sample 37_GP2_1092_FD_207945 | JGI IMG/M metagenome (GOLD analysis project Ga0326735, IMG submission 207945) | Glacier ice microbial communities from Ngari, Tibet, China - 37_GP2_109.2 | ecosystem: Environmental > Aquatic > Freshwater > Ice > Glacier | place: China: Ngari, Tibet | collected 2018-07-31
ATCGGAAACTGGAGCGAGGCGCGCAGTACGCTCGCGCCGATGGCGGCCAAGGCCGGTGCCGACGGCTTCGACGCTCGCTTGGCACTACTCGAAATCGATCGGTCAATAGTCAAACAAAAAACACTGTTAGATCCGCAACGCAGCCGCGTCGAAGATGCCATGGGAGCACAAATACAGGCAATGCTCAACCAAGCGGCGCCGTTAGCGGCACTCGAATCGTTGGCGCAAGTAAGCCGCGAGTTGAACCGTCCGGACCTGGCTGCCCGCGCCTTCGCGCGGCTCGCCGACGCTGATCCGGCTTCCCGGCAGCGCTGGCTGGCCTTGACCGCGCGCGAATCGCTAGCCGATGGCTCTCCGCTTAAGGCCGCTTTCGCCTACGCCACCATTGCCACGCGCGCAGACAACCCGCCGGCCGTCCAACGCCACTACACGTTGCTCGTATTCGACACCTTTGCAGCGGCAAACGAGGGCGCCGCCGCGCTCAAATTCGCCGAGTCGATCGTCGACAAGTTCAGCACCGATGCCGCCGTGATGGAGCGCATCGTGGCCATAGCGCGAAGCCAGAATGCAGTACGGGACGCGCAGCGCTTTGGCCGTCGATTGCTCGCATTGTCGCCCGATTCGCCAGCCGCGCTGGAAAAACAGCTCGACATTGAACTGGCTGCTAACGAACTGCAAGCTGCCTTGTCGCTGGCAACCCGGCTAGTGACATTGGCCCCTACCGTGCAACACCGGACACGGCTCGCACAAATCGCCGATTGGAACTCTGCACAGCTCCTGGCGCTGACCCACTGGACGATCCTGGCCCGCCTTGCCCCGATAGGTCCAGCCATGGATCGCGCCCTCGAGCTGGCGCGCGCACGCAGCCAGGATGTCCTGTGGCTCGAGTTAATCAGCAAAGCCACCAAAACCCGTTTGCTGAGCGCGAACGAACAAGCTTTTTTGCTGGCAATCGCACAGCGGACGCCGGGATTGCGCCCGCTACAGCACTATCTTTCGGCCTACCTGACGCGCTTCCCAGCACCGCTTCAATTATGGATGACGCTGAGCCAAGCGCACGCTGCAGGGGGAGACTTTGAGGCGGCGGCCGCGACCCTGCGGCGCATACCCGTCGGGCTCGCCGGCCCGGTCGAGTCGGCCGGGCTCGAAGCACAACTGCTGGCGCGCGCTTTCAAGCCGGGCGACGCATTGGAGCGATTAAGATCTGTGCGTCCGTTGGCCAGTGACGCCGAAATCGGCTATTGGGTTCTGCTGGGTGACTTGGCGTGGGAACGCAATTACCAGGCGGAAGCGCTACATGCCTACCGTGTCGCATGGGCCGGTGGCGCTGGTGCTGCCCAGGTGGCCGAACGCCTGATTGAAGGAAACATTGCGGGCGGCGACTACCACCGCGCCATCCTGCTTGGGCGCGAAGCTTACCAACGTTTCGACGATCCGCGCTGGTTGTTGTTGGCGATGGATGCAGCGTCGCGTGCAAACCGATGGGCCGAACTGAAAGAGATGCTGCGCGTGGCGAACGGCAAGCCCTGGCAGTTCGAGTCGCTCGAGACGTACTGGATGCTCTCGGCCCACCTTGCCAATCACGATGGAAAAAAAGAGGTGGCGCGCGCAGCCTTTCAACGGGCACTGCTGCTCAATCCCAAGGCAGTGTCGGTCCGCGTCGCACTGCTCTGGTTCGAAATCGACAACAACGAGCTTACGCCACTGGCCATATTGCTGCAGCAATGGCGAGACGATGCGGTCGCTAACTCAGCATATTGGAAACCTTTTGCAGCTGGCATGCTGCGTTTGCAACGGGCGGAAGAATCGCTGCGATGGTTTCAGCGACAGTTACAGCAGACGCCGGATGATGTCGAGTGGACGCTCGAATACGCCACGGCGCTTGTGCAAGCCAGACGCCCGTCGGAGGCGCTGCAGGTGCGCCGACTGGTACACCACAAATTACGCCTGCGGTTCGAGTCAGGCAAACGGCGTGGCGCATCACTGCCGAAGCCGTTGATGCTGCCTTACGCGTCAATGGTGCGCGAATTCGAAGGTGCCGCGGCCGCGCAGGCGATATTGATCGGCATGATCGAGCGCGGCGAGGATGCTGAGTCGGCCAGCGAACTGTTGGTGGACACCATGCTGGTGCAGAAGAACTTCGACGGTGCACACTATTGGCTTCGGCGCGCCCGAGCCGAGCGCTATATGCTGCCTGCCTGGCAGTATCTGGCAGTGGCGCAGGCACGCAACGACAGGCAGGAAATCGTGGCGCTGCTGGCGTCGCCAGCGTCAAGGTTGTCGGATCTCGATCGCATCGGGGCGCTGCGAATACTGAGGCAGAACGCGCAGGCGCTCGCGCTTGCTGAAGCGGCGTCACGCCGGCCGGAAAACACCAGCAACCAAGCCCTTGCCAACGCTACTGCGCAACTGCGCGCGCAGCAGAGCAAGCGGACCGGAATGGTCGCGGAACAGCGCCAACTTGGCAACCTCGACATTCGCGAGCTGGAACTGTACGGCAGCGTTCCAATGCCAGCCGGACGCATTACCATGCGTCTGGCCAACATCAGGCTGAGCGGCACAACGCCGGCGATACCAGGCAGCGTTAAGGAAAACGACCTGGCCACGGTCGTTGAACTGCCGTTGGGCAACGGCATGGCGCGCATCACCCTGGGTGGCAACAAGCGGCAAGGCGATTCGGTCCTGTACGCCCGCACCGCATGGGAACGCTCGCTTTTGCCGCGTGCCAGCCTGCTGGCAAGCGTGTCGGTCAATGCCTTGAGCGACGAGTCCGCGCTGATGAGGGCCATCGGAAAAAAGGACAAGCTGAGCGGCGCACTGACGTTCGACCTGGACAATTCACGCTACGCGCGGCTTGAACTGGCCGGCCAGCACTATGCCACGCGCCGCGGTTCCCAGCTGGGCAGCGGCTATCGAATGGAAGGCGAACTGGGCGCAACGGTGTTCAAGCGCGATCCCCTGCTGATGCAGTTGCGACTTAGCGGAAGCTGGGAACGCAACCGGCTTGCCGCGCGATTGCCCAGGGACCTTGGAAATTTTTTTATACCGCCGGCATCGGCCGCCGTCGGCGACGTCATTCCGGCGCGTTATGGCTGGCTGGGTGTCGGCAGCACTGCATTTTTCGGTAACCAAGATAACGTCCCCGCCCGTCTGCATGGGCAGATCGACGCGGTGCTGGGAAAACAATGGCCCGAACGCAGCTTCGCTCACAGCCTGCGCGGCGTTATAAGCCTGCCGCTGACGGCCCGTGACACGCTGCGCTTCGAAGCATTTCACAGCAACGTGAAAGGTGGCGTCGCAACCGCGGCAAGCCGGGGCATTCGGTTCTCATATCAATACCAATTTTAGGCAACCTGCTGACAACGACAGCCGTGGGCAATGGAGAAGACATGAATTTGTATGACGCCAGCGGCGTGCGACCGTGGTGGGTATTGAGCACCGGGCACTGCAGTGCCGCCGCTGAAATCACGGTGCTTGCTTTCGTGATTCCGGAGGTGCTGTTCCTGGCGCGGCCTCAGCTGACAGGGGTACTGCTCCCGCTGCTGTCCTTGATCCCACTCTTGCTCGGCTTACGTTACGGTTTCGTGGCCAGTACCGCCGCGTCCCTGATGCTAATGCTGGTGCTGTTTCAGTTTTACTACTATCCGCCGCACGCGTTAAAGAATTTCCCTAAGCTGCAAGCAATTGTCTACCTGCTCGCTGGCAGCGTGGCTGCACAGTTTCACGATTACTGGCGCCGGATCCTGCATGACGCACGAGCGTTGGCTGCCCAGGACCGGCTGCGCCTGGCGCAATTTACCAGCACTTTTCATCTGCTGCAGGCGTCGCATGCACAGCTCGAACGGCAACTTGTTGGCAATCGCATCAGCTTGCGGACATCGTTGCAGCGGCTTAAAGACCACTTGGCAACGTCCCCCGCAGATGCCACTAAGCCGCTGGGAGGATTTGGGTCTTGGCTGCTCGAACTGTTGGCCGAAACGTGCAACCTGCACGCAGCTGCTGCGTACACGATTAACGACAACGGCCTGATCGCACTGGCGCCGGCGGCATCGTTTGGCGTCACCACCAACCTGTCGCCTTTCAACCCATTGTTGCGCGAAGCGCTCAGCAGCGGCAGAGTCGTTAGTCTGGGCGCCAACGATACCAGCGTCGAACATGTGATCGCGGTAGTGCCGCTAGTCGATTCGCGAGGAAAGATACATGGAGTTGTCAGCATAAATCACATGGCGTTCATCGCTATCCAGCAGCGCACGTTCGATCTGATGGCAATCATTGCCCGCCAGGCGGGCGACATCATGTCCGGACATGCAAACCTGCTGGCCGGTGCTGATGACAGCCAGGTGCTGCTGGACTACCTTCGCCGTGGCATTGCCAGCGCACACCTGCACAGATTGCCGTTGGCGGTGGTGGCGGTGAAGATCGTCGAACCGTTGATGCAAGAACAACTGATTGCGCGATGCCTTGAAGTGCATCGCGGAATCGATCAGTCATGGTTAAGCCATGATCGCCTAAACCGCCCGGTCATCGTGATGCTGATGCCGATGCCACATCATGACGCAGCACGCAACAAGGTGCAGCGCTTGCGCGATCATGTGGCCGAGGCATGCGGCACCCAGGTCGCCGCTAAAGGAATCGAGAACTTCGTCATGATGCTCGACCGGGACTGCAGCGCAGAGAACGCGCTGGAGACAATGTTGCTTGCGTGCGATATGAAAACGCCGCTGAACCATGTGCCGGCTGCTGCATCCGAGGAGGTAATGTGATAATCGTTTGCCTCGTCGCGATGGTAGTAGCAATCGGACTCGACCTTGCCAGCCTGTGGCTGCTGATACAAACGCAGGGCTCCGCTGCCCCACCGGCCGGATTTGGCAGCTTGCACGGCAGTGCCTGCGCGATTGCTGCTCTTGCCTTCAGGAGCCTGCTGCCTGCAATTTATCGCCAGCCCGTGTGGGCTGCATGGCTGTTTTGTTTCATTATCGCACTGTGTATTCCCTTGCTTGGCCTTCTAGGTCTAGTACTTGGCCTGGTGCCCGCGCTGTGGAGCCAGCGCCCGCCCGCCCGCCGTTTCGAATACCTGCATTCAACCGTGGCGACCTTGCTGGACAGGGCAATTTACCAGCGCCATGCCGCGCCGGTCAGCGATGGCCGTCTGATGAGCGTATTGCTGAGCACTGCCGATCACAGCAGCCGCTTGCGTGCACTGACCGAGACCTTGCCGCTGGAGGACCAACATGCTGTGCCACTGTTGCGTACTGGACTGAAGGATCGGGATGACGATGTGCGCCTGCTGGCCTATTCGCTACTCATGCGTAAGGAAAAGGCACTCGAAGGACGCATATTTGATTCGCTCGGACGACTCGACGACGCGACGGGGGCGGTGGCATTTGTGTCGCATCGCGCACTGGCCTGCGACTATTGGGAATTGGCCCGCATCGGCGGCTCCGGCAGCGCCAATCTGTTCCTGCTGGACCGGGCACGCACGCATGCACTGGCTGGCCTTATGCTGCAGCCGAAAGAAGCCAGTCTACAATTATTTCTTGGCCGCATATTACTTGAGGAACAGCAGTTCGCACCGGCCCGTTCTGCCTTGTTGCGCGCTGTGGCAGGCGGCGTTGCGCTCGAAAAGGCCGCCCCTTTTCTTGCCGAGATCGCTTTTAACCTGCATGAGTTCCGCCAGATCGGGCCTTTGTTGCAATTCAAAAAATCGGCTGCCTCGCGCTCCACGCTGCACCAATTGTTTACTTACTGGAACGGTACTCGCCATGCTGACTGACCGCGCTGGAGCCGACGTCACGCTGCTACTGGAAGGCACGTATCCGTATGTGCGTGGCGGTGTGTCATCGTGGGTGCATGATTTGATCACGGGGCTTCCGGAATTACGCTTCGCACTCGTCTTTCTCGGCGCGCAGAAACTGCCGCTGCACGACGCCACGCAATATGCAGTGCCGTCGAACGTGTGTGCGCTAGACCTGCATTTCCTGATGGACACTGTCGCTATCGGGCCAAGGGCTTGTCCAGGCCACGCACCGTTCTTTCGTGCCAACGCCGCATTGCACGACTGGTTTCGCGATCCACGTGGTGTGCTCGATGATGACCTGTTCGACGCTGCGGTGCTACAAACCGGACGCAGCAGTGAAATGTGTTTGTTGGAATTTTTTCATAGTGAGGCGGCATGGGCGCAAATCTTGCGCAGCTACACTCACTTTTGTCCTGAAACTTCCTTCCTGGCCTACTTCTGGGCAGTGCGCAATACACACGGCCCACTGATCAAGCTGGTTGACATTGCGCGAACCGTTCCACGTTCGAAAATCTATCATGCGGTTAGTACTGGGTATGCCGGATTGCTTGGGGCAATGCTACATCGCCTGCACCAGCGACCACTGATTCTCACCGAGCATGGAATCTATACCAAAGAGCGAAAAATTGAATTACTGTCGCTTTTTTTAAAAGAAACACAGGGATTTCTTGACGTTGTCCCGGACGGCGGGCTGGAACATCGCGAACAGCTATGGCTGCGCTTGTTCGAGGGCATCGGCCGCCTGACTTACGCCGCAGCTGACCCGATTGTCTCGTTGTATGAACAGAACCGACAACGACAGATCGCAGATGGGGCCGACCCGGTCCGTACCCGCATCATTCCAAATGGCGTCGATGTCGAACGCTACGCGCCACTCAGGATACAGCGCACGCAAGCCATCCCGCACGTGCTGGGGCTGATCGGGCGCATCGTCCCGATCAAGGATATCAAGACCTTTATTCGCGCCATCCATGCGTTGGCGCGCTTGATGCCTGATGTCGAAGGATGGCTGATCGGCCCGGAAGAAGAAGACCCGGGCTACGTTGCAGAGTGCCGCGACCTGGTGCGCATGCTGCACCTCCAGGCGCATATCAAATTCCTGGGCTACCAGCGCATTGACGACATCTTTCCGCAGCTCGGCTTGACGGTTCTGACCTCAATCAGTGAGGCCTTTCCACTCGTAATTGGCGAAAGCTATGCTAGCGGCGTGCCGGTACTGACGACAGATGTCGGCGCATGCCGCGACCTGGTCGAAGGCGTCGATACGGCCGACCGCGCCCTTGGCAATGGCGGCTGCGTGGTGCCGATTTCCGATCCCGATGCGCTGGCTCGCGCGGCCTATGGACTGCTGAGCGATCCAACGCGCTGGCATACCGCGCAGCAGGCCGGCATCGCGCGCGTTGAGCGCTATTATCGGCAATCGAGCGTAACGTTTGCCTACCGCGCACTGTACCAATCGGCGGGGGTGACCTGATGGCCGGGATCGGGTTCGAACTGCGCCGCCTGATGCGTAAGGATACGCTCCACGCAATAATGCAGATCTACACCTACGCCGGCCTGATCAGCAGCGGGCCTTGGGTAATTTCAATTGTGGCAATCCTTGTTATCGGCCTGTTTGCTACCGTCAATACTGCCCAATCGATGATTGTCGAACAATTTCAGGTAACGATCAGCTACTTGATGGCAGGCTCGCTGATTCTCTCCAGTCCTTTGCAGATGATGTTTACCCGCTTTGCCGCCGATCGTATTTTCGAAAAACGAGATTATATGATCCTGCCAAATTTGATCGGCGCGCTCAGCATCACGGTAGTGGCGAGCGCCGGACTTGCTGCCATCGTATTGACGCTGTGGTTCGAGGGCTCATTTGTCTACCGCTTGTGCATGTTGACCAGCTTTGTCATACTTTCGTGCATTTGGATAGTACAAATTTTTGCGTCTGCCATCAATTCGCCCTTCAAGATGGTCATTGTGTTCGCCATGGGGTATGCAATTACCGTAGCGGCTGCCTTATCCCTGCGCCGCTTTGGCTTGGAAGGCCTGTTGTGCGGATTTATTGGCGGCCAGGTGTTTCTATTTTTCCTTTTGTTAATCATGGTCGTCAAACAGTTCCCGGCCGACCGGCTGGTCGCATTTTCATTCTTGCAAAGACGCGAAGTGTTTCCCGGTCTGGCGTTGACCGGCCTGCTTTACAACCTCGGTGTATGGTCCGACAAATTCATTTTCTGGGGCGATGCATTGACTGGCGTGGCAGTCATTGGCCCTTTACGCGCCTCTCCAATCTACGACTTTCCCATCTTCCTTGCGTACTTGTCGATTATTCCAGGCATGGCAGTTTTTTTCATGCGCATGGAAGTCGATGTCGCCGACCAGTGCCAACGCTATTATCTGACCGTAACTCAGGGCGGTACCTATACGGCGATATTAAACGAAAAATCTAAGTTGATCGCCGTCATCACGCGCGCTTTACTTGACATGCTGAAAGTGCAGACTGTGGCGACATTGGTGTTGCTAATGTTCGGCGACGAGATCCTGCGCCTGTTTGGCATGTCGCTTTTGTACCGCCCGCTGTTCAGCATCGACCTGGTGGCCGTAGCGATGCAACTTGTGGTGCTGGCGATCCTTAATTTCTTGTTTTACATGGACCGCCGGAAGATGGCGCTGGGCCTTTGCCTGTTGTTCTTCATCACAAACACCGTATTTTCATTGGTGAGCCTAGATGCCGGCCCGCAATTTTATGGCTATGGATTTGCCGCTGCGATATTGCTGACGGCTCTGGCCGGCGCTATATGCCTGTCCCTGACGTTCGATCGGCTTGAGTACGAAACCTTCATGTTGCAGCCGGCGCAATCATGAATAAACTGCCCGCGCTGGATGGCCAGCGCAGGCAATTACCGACTAGTTCGGTTTATTGTAATAAAGGAGATGAAAATGCATTGCCAATCTTTCCAATATTCACGACCGCTTGCGCGCACTGCGATCGGATTTCTACTCTGCCTAGGCAGTTACGCAGCGCTCGCTGGCGGCCAGGCTAGCACTCCGGCCGGAGACGTCACCGCGGAAACCCCGGCAAAAAATCCAAAACACGTGGCAGTGCGGGCGAAAGTCGAGGAGCCTCGCATTCCGACCAAACCGCAGCGTGCAGTAAAGCAGCTCAAGCAAAAATAATCAGGCGACAGCCTGATGGAATGTGTCAAATTATTTCTCGTTAAGGAGTAAAAATCATGTGCCAAGAAACAATTTTGCAGACCGCGCCGCGCTGGCACGGATGGGGTGTCGTGCTAAAGCGTATTTCGCTCGCGTGGGGCTTGCGCTGGGCGCGGCTGTTGCACACGTTAAGCCCGGCAGCAGGCCGTGCCCTGCTGCTTTGTTCTGTTGTAATGGTAATGCCGACCATGACCCGGGCCGAAATAGCCAAATCGATCGACATGAAATTACTTGTGATAGCGGCCGACGGCACTGAACCGGTGCTAACAGGAATCAAGTCTGTGCTGGACCAAGTCGGCGTACCATACGACGTTCTGATCGCCGCGACAACACCGTTAAACGCTCAGTTGCTATCCGATGGTGCCGGTGCAGGTCGTTACCAAGGCATTATATTAACCACCGGCAACCTTGGTTTTGAGACGGCGACCGGCGAATTTGTCAGTGCACTTACTGCCGCGCAATGGCAGATGCTGTGGGATTATGAAGCGACTTTTAAAGTGCGCCAAGCAACACTGTACACGTACCCGGCCGGGGAGCCTGAAAATTACGGCCTTATTTTGAATAGCGGTCTCGACACTACAACTGCACCGCAGCAAGTGTCTGTAACGGCAGAAGGAAAAAATGTATTCAACTATTTAAATGCGGCGAATCCGATCACGATATCGAATGCATGGACTTATTTGGCAACTCCAGCTTCGTCAACCAATCCAATTCCGCTATTAAAAACCAGTGACGGATATGCCATTGCCTCGATCTATAACTACCCCAACGGGCGTAGCAACCTTGCCGTGACCGCCGACGGCAATCAAAACCTCATCCACTCTCTAGCGCTGGGCTACGGTATTGTGAACTGGGTCAGTAAAGGAGTGTTCCTGGGCACACGCAAGGTTTATCTGAACGCCCAGCCCGATGACGTTCTGATCGAGGACGATATGTGGGATCCTGTGCGCAACACGCCAGATGGCACACCTTTCCGCATGACGGGGCCTGATCTGCAACAAATTGCATCGTGGCAGCAAGCTGTCCGATTGGCCCATCCGACTGCTGGTGCGCTGACGATTGAAATGCCGTTTAATGGCGTTGGCGCTACCGGAATTTATCCAAACGATACACTGACGTCGTCAATCAGACTGCTACAGCAAAACTTTCGATGGATCAGTCATACCTACACCCATGCTAATTTGGATACGATTAGCTATAGCAGTGCCTTAGCGGAACTTCGTAAGAACAACAGCATAGCAAACAACACATTAAGCCTGACAAATTATTCTAAAAACACGATGATTCAACCGGATATTTCGGGATTGAATAATCCGCAGTTCCTGCAAGCAGCGGTTGACTTCGGTATTCGCTATATTTTGTCAGACACTTCGCGACCGGGATGGGACAATCCAAGTCCGAATACCGGTTTTTACAGCAGCTATCAACCGAGCATACTGATTCTTCCGCGCCGGCCTACCAACCTGTATTACAACGTGTCGACACCGGGCGAATGGGTGTCGGAATATAACTATTTCTACGCACCGGGTGGGCAATTCCCTTACTGGGATCATGCGCTAAGCTATGCCGAAATACTGGACAAGGAATCGGACATGATGCTGCGCTATATGCTGAGGTATGATGTGGATTCGCTCATGTTCCATCAACCGAATTTGCGCGCCCATGACGGAACAAACTCGCTGCTGGGCGATTTAATCAAGGCAACGTTGATAAAATATGAGAAACTGTTTAACCTGCCTATCCTCAGCCCTGGTCAAATAGGCACCGGCGACCAGATGGCAACGCGGATGGCTTACAACAAGTCCGGAGTAAAAGCGACGTTACTATTCGGAACCACGAACAGAATCGCGCTGCAAACGGTTAATGCCGTGACCGTGCCAGTCACGGGAATTTCCGTGGGCAAGACAGTCGAACAGTATGGCGGGCAAGCCGTGTCGTACATAAAATTAAGTGCCAGCCAGGTAACCACGATCGCCGGGCCAGCTTGGTAAAAAATGCGTAGGACGTCGAGTAGCTATTTCTGGCCCGCTATACGCAATAGCGGGCCATTTACTCACTAACTATCAAGGGTACTGTCAACTTACGGCAGCCTGCAAAATTTTGTAGAGTAGCGGGATGAAAACTTCCAAAACTTACCGCGGCTTCCGCGGTTTTGTCGCGTTGTTCGGCAAAAGGCGGAATTTTCTAGAAACGCCACTGTGCCCTTCAAACTGGACGGACTTGTCCTGCCAACGCATAAAATTGGTCGGCGAATGACATTTCATTGGCGCCATTGGTAGCGAACTGGCCCTTGCGGATCATGTGCATGAGCTCGATGCCGGCGAGTACGCCGCCGGCAGAGCGGAACGATTTGAAGTTGAGCATCGGCCTGGTCACCCGCTTGATGGCGCGATGGTCTTGCTCGACAATGTTGTTGAGGTATTTGACCTGGCGCACCACGATCGGCACGCTGCGGCCGGCGTTGATCGCGTCGATGGCCGCCTTGTTGGCGCCGCTCTTGTCCATCGCGATCTTCTTGGGCTCGCCGTTCATTTGCATGGCCTTGTCGAAAAAGCGCTTTGCCGCAGCCATGTCGCGCTTTGCGGTCAGCAGAAAGTCGACGGTCTTTCCCTGCTTGTCGACAGCGCGATAGAGGTATTTCCAGATGCCCTTGACCTTGATGTAGGTTTCGTCCATGCGCCAACTGCTGCCAACTGCGCGCTTGTGTTTGCGGGCCACCTTCTCGATGAGCGGCAAGAAACGGATTGCCCACCGGTTGATCGACGAATGATCCACCGACACGCCGCGCTCTTGCAT
>Ga0326735_1000298_pt1 | contig 11791 bp, 11 predicted proteins | sample 37_GP2_1092_FD_207945 | JGI IMG/M metagenome (GOLD analysis project Ga0326735, IMG submission 207945) | Glacier ice microbial communities from Ngari, Tibet, China - 37_GP2_109.2 | ecosystem: Environmental > Aquatic > Freshwater > Ice > Glacier | place: China: Ngari, Tibet | collected 2018-07-31
TCTGCCATACGCGGCTGTCCTAGATGAAACTGGCGCCAACCAGGTCGCGCATGGCACCGATCAGCACAGGCTCGTCAGACAAGGGCGAGACGATCGCGGCGTAGCAGGCATCCTGCACGGGAATGCCGCTGCCGATCAGGCGCGCGGCGGCAATGAGCAGGCGCGTACTGGGCACTTCGGCCAGGCCACGGTCGCGTAGCTGGCGCAAGCGGTTCCCCAGCGTCACCAGGGAGTGGGCGACACTGGCCTCGACGCCGCCCTCATGGGCCACAATCGCGGTCTCGCGCTCGGGTGGCGGAAAGTCGAAATCGAAAGCCACGAAACGCTGGCGCGTACTTGGCTTCATATCCTTGAGCATGCGCTGGTAACCGGGGTTGTACGACACCACCAGCTGGAAGCCCGGGGCGGCAACGACGGTTTCGCCGGTCTTGTCGATGGGCAGGATGCGCCTGTGATCGCTTAACGGGTGCAGCACGACCACGGTATCCTGGCGCGCTTCGACCACTTCGTCCAGATAGCAGATGGCGCCTTCGCGCACCGCTCGGGTCAAGGGACCGTCATGCCAGGTGGTGCCATCGGCATCAATTAAAAAGCGCCCCACCAGGTCGGCGGTGCTGAGGTCGTCATGGCAGGAGATCGTGATCAGCGGGCGCAACAGGCGCCACGCCATGTATTCCACGAAGCGCGTCTTGCCGCAACCAGTCGGGCCTTTCAACATCACGGCAAGCTGGCGGTGATGGCATTGTTCAAATAATGCCACCTCGCCTGCATGCTCGATGTAGTACGGCGCCGTCGCGGCGCCCTCCTCGTCCTTCACATCAGGTCCCCGGGTTAAGCCGCAGGGCGTCTTCTTTGCCGCCAGCGGCATCGTGCACGGTGTCAAACTTTGGCGCGAAGCGGAAGAAATCGATGATGAACAGCGCCACGCCGATGGCAAACAGCGAGCCGGTGGCCAGCAGCATCACAAAATGGATCTGAATTTTGAGCTGGGCGTCAAGAAAGCCCAGCCCCATGATGCGCTCGAGGTAGACCTGGCCGATGCCGGCGGTGGCAAACGACAGCGTCATGCCGAACATGCCGCCCAATTGCAGCCAGAACGACCAGTACCCCATTGCGGTCCCCTCTTCCGGGCGCCGGGTCAGGCTCGGGGCGGCGTAGGTGATCATCGCCAGCACAATCATGGCGTAGGCGCCATAGAACGCCGCGTGCCCGTGCATGGCGGTGATCAATGTGCCATGGGTCCACTTGTTTACGGCTGGGAAGGTATGCGCCAGGCCCAGCAGTCCAGCGCCAAACAATGTGAACACCGCGCTGCCCACGGTCCAGTGCAGGGCCAGTTTGTTGGGGTGCGACATGCCCGAACGCTTGATGGTCGAGTAGGCGAACATGGCCATGCCCACCAGCGCGAGCGGTTCGAGCGCACTGAAGATGCCGCCGATCGGCAGCCAGTAAGCCGGTACGCCAACCCAGTAATAGTGGTGCGCCGTGCCCAGGATGCCGGCGATGAACACCAGGCCGACAATCACGTACAACCACTTTTCCATGACTTCGCGGTCAGCGCCCGACAAGCGTATCAGCAGGTACGCGAGGAAGCCGCCCTGGATCATTTCCCACACACCCTCCACCCACAGGTGGATCGTCCACCAGCGGTAGTAAATCGACACGGTATAGTTTTCGTAGTGCAGCAGCGCGGGCAAGTAGAGCAGTGCCGCCAGGCCCAAACCGGCCAGCAGGACGCCTTCGGTGGTGGTCAGGCGGCCCGATTTCTTGATCGTCATGCCGATGTTATAAAGGAACATCAACATGACGATGACGATGACAATTTTGTGCGGCAAAGGCTGCTCCAGCAGCTTGTTGCCCGTTCCCCAGCGAAACAGGTAGCCAATGATGGCGGTTACGCCCATCAGCACCCACAGCACAAGCTGGATGTAGGCGATCTTGGTGCTGTGCAGCTCAGTGCGCGATTCGTCCGGCACCATCCAGTAGGTAGCGCCCATGAAGCCGCACAGCACCCAGACGATGAGCAGGTTGGTATGAATCACCTTGGTGACATCGAACGGCAGGATATACAGCAAGGGATCCGGTCCCAGGTACTTCGTGGCCGACAGCAGGCCAAATACCAGTTGTAGGCCAAACAGGGCGAGCGCGACGGCAAAGTACCAATATGCAACAGACTGCGACTTGTATTTCATGAAGAATAGCTCCGGCAAATAATTTCGAATCAGGCGGGCAGGCTGGCGCTCAGGTTTATTTCAGCGACGTCAGGTAGGCGACCAATTGGTTGATCTGCTCTGGCGTTAAATCCTTGCCATAGGTGTTGGGCATAAAGGACTGGCCATTGGCCGAATACATCGCGCCCGGTACCACATGCGCACTCGGACTGGTCACCGCTTCGCGGATATAGCCCTCGACATCGGTGGCCTTACCCTTGTAGTCGGAACCTGCCAACAACGTCGAGGTGCGCGCCACCAGGCCAGCCAGGGTTGGACCGGCCATGTTGACGCCCGGGGCAATCGAGTGGCACGCAGTGCAAGCCGGTACGGCACTGCGAAATACCCGCTCGCCAAGGGCAATCGGATTGTCCGAACTGGTCGTCGGACGCGCCGCCGGCGGCACGCTTCCCGGCGCTTTGTCAGCGCCAGCAGTGGCCGGCGCACTGACGTCCGAGCCGGGAAACGTGGCGCCGGTCACCAGCAGCGGCCGCGGTGGCCAGCCCTGGTTGTCGACATTCGACACCCAGTCCAGGAACGCGATCAGCGCGGCGATTTCGACATCGCTGATGTCCTGTTTGGGCATCAGGCGACGGTGTTTTTGTTCGTCGTAAAATTTAGACGGGTCTTTCATGTATGCGGTCAGGTAGGCCTCCCCGCGCAGCTTGGTAATTTTGGTCAGGTCGGGCGCGTAATAGGCGCCCTCGCCAAACAGCGTATGGCAATTGATGCAGTTATTTTTGTGCCACACGTCTTTCCCAAGCGTGACCTGGGACGTGATCTTGTCGGCGTTGGTAAGGCGCCCAAACTGGCGGTGGCTGTCAAGCGTCAGGCCGAGAAAAACCACGGTGGCGACGACGGTTGAACCGATGGCGAAAAGGCGCGCTTGGCGTTTGTTCATGGCGGCTCCTTAGACGGAAATTGCCGGCCAATACAGGACCGAAATGACGGTCGCGTAGCCGATGGCTACGGCCATCAACAAAATAACCACGTAGGCAAACAATTTCAATGGCAAAGCCCATCCTTGCATACTGCCTCCAAAAATTTGTTTTCGCGTTATGCTAGCATATAATTACTGTTGCCATCGTTACATCCGTGCGACAACAACTTGCTTCCGGCAGCATCTTCATTCGCTAGCGTGCATGGCTGTCGCTTTAACTTGCGCTGGATACGCCGTGAGACATTTTTTGGTACAAAGGCAGCTCTCGCGCATCGATTGCGACTGCACTACTTCTGCGCCTTCACGATTTGCATGGCGCTGGCGATCAGGCCGCTCATCTCGCCCAGGTTGGCCGGCACGATGATCGAGTTGTTGGTCTTGGCAAGGTTGTTGAAGGCACTCACATATTGCTCGGCCACTTTCAGGTTCACTGCTTCCTGCCCACCCGGCTCGCGAATAGCGGCCGCGATCTGGCGCAGCGCTTCTGAATTCGCTTCGGCCAAGTGCACAATCGCCTTGGCCTGGCCTTCGGCGCGATTGATCGAGGCCTGCTTCTCGCCCTCGGAGCGCGCAATGGCCGCTTCGCGTTCGCCAGTGGCGATATTGATTTGCTCTTGCTTGCGACCCTCCGACGCCGCAATCAGGGCGCGTTTTTCGCGCTCGGCCGTGATCTGCGCCTGCATCGAATGCAAAATTGCCTCGGGCGGCGTCAAGTCCTTGATTTCGTAGCGCAGCACCTTGACGCCCCAGTTCGCGGCCGACTCGTCGATTGCGTTGACGATGGTGGTGTTGATGTGGTCACGCTCTTCAAACGTCTTGTCGAGCTCCATCTTGCCAATCACCGATCGAAGCGTCGTCTGCGCCAGCTGCGTGATCGCTGCAAGGTAATTGGACGAACCATATGAGGCGCGCATCGGATCGGTCACCTGGAAGTACAAGATGCCGTCAACCTGCAGCTGGGTGTTGTCCTTCGTGATGCAGACCTGGGGCGGCACGTCGAGCGGGATCTCTTTCAAGATGTGCTTGTAGGCGATGCGGTCGATAAACGGAATCACGATGTTCAGTCCGGGCGCCAGCGTGGCGTGGTATTTGCCAAGCCGCTCCACCACCCACGCGTGCTGCTGCGGCACCACGTTGATGGTTTTGAAAACGAAAACGAGTGCGATGACGAACAGTACCAGCGTGAAAATTCCAAATGCTTCCATGGTTCCCTCTTTCAGTGTTTTTTATGTTTTAGGTATTCGAGACGACCAGGCGGCTGCCGCGCACTTCGACGATCCGAAATGCGCCTGCGCCAGGCAAGGCGCCTGGCGCCAGATCGATGTCCCACATGGCGCCGCGGTACATGACGCGCGCCTTGCCGTCGCTCCAGGCGTCGACGTTGACGTTCTGGCCGATGTCGAGGTTGACGTTCGGATCGCGCGCGGCGTCGCCTTTCGCAGGACGGCCAAAGCGGCTGCGGTGCAGTACCCCGGTGGCGACGACGCCAACGATGGCCGCGGCCAGAAACTGCATGGAAGGGGCCATGCCGATGGTGGCCAGGATGGCGCCGAAAGCGGTGCCGATGGCGATCATCAGCACATAAAAAGTGCCGGTGAACAGTTCAAAGACCACCAGCACGCCGGTGATTACAAGCCAGATCATCCAATCATCCATGCCAGTTCCTAGGTAAAGAGAGCAGGCAGAGTCTATCGGGTCTGGACAAAGTGTCAATGCTTTTCGGCCTCTGCGGTGGCAAGCAGAAAGCGTTGGGTAAAAAACCGCGGCCAAAACGACGCAGGGCGGATAAGCGCTGCGCTTATCCGCCCTGCGTTCCTACGTTTCAGTTCTGTTACTTGAGCGACGCCAGCTTCTGCCAGGTATCAATCACCGAGTCAGGATTGAGCGACATCGATTCGATCCCCTGCTCCATCAGCCACTGCGCAAAATCAGGGTGGTCCGACGGCCCCTGGCCGCAAATGCCGATGTACTTGCCCTGCTCGCGGCACGCCTTGATCGCCATCGACAGCAGCGCCTTGACGGCCGGATCGCGCTCATCGAAATCGGCCGCCAGCAGCGCCATGCCCGAGTCGCGGTCCAGGCCCAGCGTGAGCTGGGTCAGGTCGTTCGAACCGATCGAGAAGCCATCGAAGTGCTGCAAAAACTCGCTGGCCAAAATCGCATTGGATGGCACTTCGCACATCATGATCAGGCGCAGGCCGTTTTCGCCGCGCGTGAGGCCATTTTTGGCGAGCAGATTTACTACTTTTTCGGCCTGGCCCAGGGTCCGCACAAACGGCACCATGATCTCGACGTTGGTCAGGCCCATGTCGTTGCGCACGCGCTTCATGGCCGAGCATTCCATCTCGAACGACTCGGCAAAGTCGGGCGACAGGTAGCGCGCCGCGCCGCGAAAGCCCAGCATCGGGTTTTCTTCGTCCGGCTCGTAGCGCGAACCGCCGATCAGCTTTTTGTACTCGTTCGACTTAAAGTCCGACAGGCGCACGATGACCGGCTTGGGCCAGAAGGCAGCGGCGATGGTGGCGATCCCTTCGGCCAGCTTGTCGATGTAAAAGGCCTTGGGCGAGGCGTGGCCGCGGGCGACCGATTCGACTGCCTTCTTCAGGTCCGCATCGATGTTCGGATACTCGAGAATCGCCTTCGGATGCACGCCAATGTTGTTGTTGATGATGAATTCAAGACGGGCCAGGCCGACGCCGCCGTTCGGAATCGACTGGAAGTCGAAGGCCATCTGCGGATTGCCCACGTTGAGCATGATCTTGGTAGCGATTGGCGGCAGCTCGCCGCGCGCCACTTCCGACACCTCGGTCTCTAGCAGGCCATCGTAAATCATGCCCTCGTCGCCTTCGGCGCAGGACACGGTAACAAAAGTGCCATCCTTCAAAATGTCGGTGGCGTTGCCGCAACCGACAACGGCTGGCACACCGAGTTCGCGGGCGATGATCGCCGCGTGGCAGGTGCGCCCGCCACGGTTGGTAACAATGGCCGAGGCGCGCTTCATCACCGGTTCCCAGTTAGGATCGGTCATGTCGGCTACGAGCACATCGCCCGGCTGCACGCGCTCCATTTCCGACGGATCGGAAATCACACGCACGGGACCTGCGCCGATTTTTTGGCCGATGGCGCGGCCCGACACCAGCACCGTGCCGCTACCCTTGAGTTTGAAACGCTGCTGCGCGTCGGTCGCCTTTTGCTGCGACTTGACCGTCTCCGGACGCGCTTGCAGGATGTACAGCTTGCCGTCACGGCCATCCTTGCCCCATTCGATGTCCATTGGACGACCGTAGTGGTTCTCGATGATGACGGCGTATTTGGCCAGCTCCACCACTTCAGAGTCGGCCAGCGAATAGCGGTTGCGCAGTTCGATCGGGACGTCGACCGTCTTGACCGAACGGCCCGCTTTGCGGTCGTCGGTAAATTCCATCTTGAGTAATTTGGAGCCGATATTGCGCCGAATGACGGGCGACTTGCCTTGCTCGAGCATCGGCTTGTGGACATAGAACTCGTCCGGATTGACCGCGCCCTGCACCACTGTCTCGCCCAGGCCGTAGCTTGAGGTGACGAACACCACGTCCTTGAAGCCCGATTCGGTATCAATCGTAAACATGACGCCGGCGGCGCCCAGATCCGAGCGCACCATGCGCTGCACGCCAGCGGACAGGGCCACTTCGGCGTGGGTAAAACCCTTGTGTACGCGGTACGAGATGGCGCGGTCGTTGTACAGCGACGCGAACACGTGCTTCATCGCCTCGAGCACGTTGTCAATGCCAACCACGTTCAGAAACGTCTCTTGCTGGCCTGCGAACGAGGCGTCGGGCAGGTCTTCGGCGGTGGCCGACGAGCGCACTGCAAACGACATTTCGGTCTCGGAATCGGCCACCAGGCGCTCGTAGGAAGAACGAATGGCGGTCTCGAGCTTTTCCTGGAACGGGGTCTCGACAATCCACTGGCGGATCTCGGCGCCGGCCACGGCAAGCGAACGCACGTCGTCGATGTTAAGGCCCTCAAGGCGCTTGGCAATGCGCTCAGCCAGCGAGGCGCCGCCGTCAATGGCGTGCGTGAGGAAATCACGGAACGCTTCAGCGGTCGTGGCGAAGCCGCCCGGCACACGCACGCCGGCGGCCGCGAGCTGGCTGATCATCTCGCCGAGCGAGGCATTCTTGCCGCCGACCGATTCCACATCGGTCATGCGCAAGGACTCGAACGGCGCCACGTAGACGCCCGTGCGTTCTGGCACCTTGTATGCTGCGTTGGACAAACTTGTCATGATAAACACCCTTACTTTTAATAGAAATCTGTACGCCAGGCTGGCACGGCCGTTTCTTGTTATTCTTCGTCTGGTGCAGCACCATCGTGGCGTTGCAAAGCATTTTACAGCCTGTATAGTAAATTAACAGCCCACAACCTTGAAACATTGCAGCATGTAAGGGTGACAAGACAATATGACGACAGAAGCGCGAACACCCCTTCCCACCTCGGCACGGACCGTGTTTTTCGTCTCCGACGGCACTGGTATCACAGCAGAAACGTTCGGCCACGCGGTGCTGACCCAGTTCGACCTGCGCTTTCGCCAGATCCGGCTGCCCTTCATTGATACGCTCGACAAGGCCTACGAGGCAGCGCGCCGCATCAATGACATCTTTGCCATCGACAACCAGCGTCCGATCGTGTTCTCGACCCTGGTCAAGCCCGACTTGTCAGAGGTGATCCGCAAGTCGCATGGCATGCACATGGACCTGATTCAAACCTTTGTTGCCCCCTTGGAACAAGAACTGGGCATCAAGTCAACCCACACGATTGGCCGCTCGCACAATATTGTCGACAGCGAGGAATACAAAAACCGCATCGAGGCGATCAATTTTTCTCTGGCGCACGACGATGGGCAATCGCACAAGAACCTGTCGGCGGCCGATGTGATCCTGGTGGGGGTGTCGCGCTCGGGCAAAACCCCGACCAGCTTGTATCTGGCGATGCAGTATGGCATCAAGGCGGCCAACTATCCGTTGATCCCGGACGACTTCGAGCGCGGCAAGCTGCCGTCGTCGCTGCCGCCCTTCCGGTCCAAGATTTTTGGCTTGTCGATCACGCCAGAGCGGCTCTCGGAGATCCGCCACGAGCGCCGGGCCGGCAGCAAGTACGCCTCGATCGAGAATTGCCGCTATGAGGTCAACGAGGCTGAGCTGATGATGAAACGCGAAGGGATTCGTTGGCTGTCGTCGACGACCAAATCGATCGAAGAGATCGCGACGACCATTTTGCAGGAAATTAAGCCGGACCGGCGCGAGTATTAGGCACGAGTATTAGGCGCGAGTATTAGGCCCGGTAGTAAGCCTGCCAGCGGGCCCTGGCAGGCCTACTGATGCCTGACTGGCCAGACCGACCAGTTGCGAGGAAAGTAGGCACCAGTGCTCGCTTGAAAACTAGGTGCATTTCTTCAGCCGAAAATGATAGACCATTGCCGCCCCCTTGATGTCGCTGCTGTCAAGCGACACCATGGCGTCACCGGCGCCGTTCAGTTCCAGCGCCATCGTGACGTTGAGCTTGGCGTCGGCGCCGCACCCGACCCGTTTCATTTGCCCGCCACCGATGGTTTCCGTAAAGAAGTAGTCAGCGTCATGCGCGCCTTTTACCTTGCGCTTGAAAACGCGTCCATGCTCATTGCCGTGCGGGCCCAATGCATACTGCACCTCGAGCGCGCTTTCCTGGCCCGGCGCCAATTTTGCAAAGCCCCGGTAGTCCACTTTGTAGACGCCCAAGGACATATTCGCAGGCAAATTCAATGGATGCGAAATCTGACATTGCTTGCGCTGTGGGCCAGCGTTCCCGGCAGGACTGGCGTTCAGCTGGAATTGGTCGAACAATATGCTGAGCGAACTGTTGTCGGGCGCAACCACGACCGTATAGCTTCCCTGGGGGCAGCCATCTTGCGCGGCTAGCGCAGGCAAGGCCATAAAGGCACTACTGGCCAACAAAATTTTTAACTGCAAACTCATGAGCACTGTCTCCCGTGTGGTGGGATCCGACACATCTTGCCGGATCCGCGAACTGTATTAGCTACCGCACTTGCGCCATTGGAGCTGATAAATGATACCGGCACTGACGTCCTGGGAATCGATTGACGAGATCGCTTCCAGATTGGACACGGTCTGCACTTTCATGCTCGAATTGGTGCGCAAGTTGACGTCGGCGCCGCATCCGGACCACACCATCGACTCAGCAACAAGCTCATTGTTGATCAGGTAGTCCTCATCGAGCATGCCGCGAAAGCTACGCTGGAATGCAGGGCCTCTGGTGCCGGCGAAAAAGTACTCAACATTGAACTGCGAGGACGCCCTCGTTGGCAAGCGATTAAAGCCGCGGTAGTCAATCTTCATCACGGCCACGCTCATGCCCTGCGGCACATGCACGGGGATGGCAATATTGCAGCTCTTGCGATCAAAGCTCTTGCCGGTGGTCCCCCCGACGGCGATCTGGTATTTATCGAACAGCAAGCTTAACGACTTCGCGTCCGGACTGAGGGTGGCCGAGACTGAGCCGGCAGGACAACCGGTGCCGCCATACCCTGGCGTTCCCAGAGAGATATCATCGGCGGCAAGTACCGGAGCGGACAGGGCGAAGGCCGAGAGCAGAAAAAGGCACGATTTCATGTGAGTATCCTTATAGAAGATCTGGGGGAAGGCAACTGCGATCCGCAACCAACACCATGTTGGGTACAGCGCATGCAGCTACCTTAGCCGCCAAGATATTCCTCAGGTGTATTAACCGCGTTTCATCTGTAAGTATCCGTAAGTGCTCAAGGCCAGCAGAGCGCTGTGCCGATCAAACGGTGTCGGTCCGCTCGAATCGCACCGGAGGGCGAGCTTGATGTGAGATGTGCGGCGCTGGAAGTATCAGGCTTTCAGCCGCAGGAAAATGAAGCCGGGTCCGGGCCCGGCTCAATCAAAAAACTGCATCCAGTCTTCGAGCCAGCCGGCGAACGCTTCGGCCTTCATCGGCCGCGCGATGTGGTAGCCCTGGGCATAGGTGCAACCGAGCCCCTGCAAAAAATCCCAGTCCTGGCGCGTTTCCACGCCCACCGCGCACGATTCACGGTCCAGGCTTTTGGCCAGCCCAAGGCACGAACTGAGCACCGTTCCAAGTGCGCGTCTGCGCGAGGCCCCGTCCACAAAGCTGCGGTCGATCTTGAGCTCCGTAAACGGCACGCGCGCCAGCAACTGCAGGTTCGAACGCCCGGTCCCGTAATCGTCAATCGCCAGACCGTAGCCGAGCATGCGCAGCCTGACCAGTCGCTCGAGAAAACTCGGGTCGTGGGTCAGCACCGAGGACTCGGGCATTTCGAACGTCAGGTATTTCGGCAGCACGCGGTGGCGTTCGATGCAGGCGCTGATTTGCTGGATAAAGGCAGGATGGGCCAGCGTTTCGGGCGCCACGTTGATCGAAATCTCGATCATCAAGCCCTGGTCCTGGAACTGGCGACAGCACTCGACTGATTTTTCGATCATGCACCAGTCGAGGAAATCGATGCGGTTGTTTTGCTCAAGCGCGTCGATGAAAGCGCTCGGGCCCAGTGCGCCATGCTCGGGATGGACCCAGCGCGCATAGACTTCAAGCCCTTTGACATGGCCCGTTTCCAACGCAATCTTGGGCTGGAAGTAGGGCTCGAACTGGCGCGCCTGCAGCCCGGCGCCAACCTCGGAAAAAGTGAACGTGGGCCCGGCCTTGCGGGTGGCCGACAACGCAACCGGGGGCACGAAATGATTGAATAGTCCAAGCAGCGGCTGGGCCTTGACCGGCTTGCCCAGAGCTCCCAGCAGCTCGACGCCATACGCCTGGGCCATGGTCTCGATCGAAAAAAGCAGGGTATTGGGCAAGGCGCCGATCATGATGACGCGGGTGCGGCTGTTCATGGCCGCCAGGCTGCGGATCAGCTCCAGGCCGTCCATCCCGGCCAGTGCGATGTCGATGATCGCAATATGCACGGGCGGCGCATACGTATCGTGGAAACAGCGCAAGGCGGTATGCCCATCGGATACTTCAGTGATGTGCGTGGCCCCCAACTGACCCAGTACCTCGCAGAGGGATGCGCGGGCGCCAGGTTCGCCTTCGGCGACTAAGAAATGCAAGTGCGCGATTTCCATCTTTACTCCAAGAAAGCCCTGCCTTCAAGAGTACCGAATAATTGTCACATCGCTGACATCTGTTTTTGGCGCAACTGTTCGAAAAAGCACACCGCAGCGCAGGCGGCGACATTGAGCGATTCGATCTGACCCAGATGAGGAATGACAACTTGATTGCTGGCTAATCCTAGCAGATCATCGGCCACTCCTTGCCCTTCGTGTCCGAATAACCACGCGACGGGTTGACGCAGGTCAACGTCATACAAACGTTGTTTGGCGTAGCCGCTGGTGGCCAGCACCGGGATGGCGGCAGTCCTGATCAGCGCGGCCAGGTCAACGTTTTCATGGATGTCGATGACGAAATGGGCGCCCATGGCCGCGCGCAGCACTTTGGGCGACCAGCAAAAGGCTGTGCCGTGGCTGCAAAAAACCTCGGTGATGCCGGCCGCTGCCGCGCTGCGCAGGATCGAGCCGACGTTGCCGGGATCTTGCAGGTTGTCGAGCAAAACGGCCGACTCGCCGAG
>Ga0326735_1000299_pt1 | contig 11772 bp, 10 predicted proteins | sample 37_GP2_1092_FD_207945 | JGI IMG/M metagenome (GOLD analysis project Ga0326735, IMG submission 207945) | Glacier ice microbial communities from Ngari, Tibet, China - 37_GP2_109.2 | ecosystem: Environmental > Aquatic > Freshwater > Ice > Glacier | place: China: Ngari, Tibet | collected 2018-07-31
TGTGGATGCGACTGTTCCCGAACAGCGTCCATATCCAGTGTCGCGATTGCCATCGCCGCTCGTGCCTGTTGTAAGCGCAAGGAACGCAAGCGTTTCCACTGGTCCTGTTCCTACACGACACAAATGCAAAACGCTCCGGTTAAGGAGCGTTTCGTTTTCTGCTAACTGCTTGAATTATTGGCGGAAAGGGTGAGATTCGAACTCACGGTACACCAAAGATGTACACTGGATTTCGAGTCCAGCGCATTCGACCACTCTGCCACCTTTCCTGATTACTTCTCTCGCTTGTTGCTGCGAGGCCGAATTATAGCAGGGTCTGAAAAAAACGGGTGGAAAAACCCCGATAATATGTCATTCAGGCTGCAACCGGCGTCAGGCGCTGCAATCCGCCCATGTACGGCCACAATGGCTGCGGGATGTCGACGCTGCCATCGGCTTGCTGATGGTTTTCCAGCACAGCAACCAGCGTGCGACCGACCGCCAGGCCGGAGCCGTTCAAGGTGTGCAACAACTCAGGCTTGCCCTGGGCATTGCGGAAACGCGCCTGCATGCGGCGCGCCTGAAATGCTTCCATGTTCGACAACGAGGAAATCTCCCGGTAGGCATTTTGCGCCGGCAGCCACACTTCCAAATCATAGGTCTTGGCTGCGCCGAAGCCGATGTCGCCGCTGCACAGCGCCATCACGCGGTAGGGCAAGTTCAGCCGCTGGAGTATCGTTTCGGCGTGACCGACCATGTCTTCGAGCACCTGGTAAGACGTGTCCGGATGCGCAATCTGCACCAGCTCCACCTTGTCGAACTGATGCTGGCGGATCATGCCGCGCGTGTCGCGCCCGTAACTGCCCGCTTCCGAACGAAAGCAGGGCGTATGCGCCGTCATTTTCAACGGCAACTGATCCAGGCTCAGGATCTGGTCGCGCACGATGTTGGTCAGCGGCACTTCCGAAGTGGGGATCAAATAAAAAATCTCGCCCTCCCCTTCCTGTCCGCCCTTCTTGACCGAAAACAGGTCGGCTTCGAATTTCGGCAACTGGCCGGTGCCGCGCAACGAATCGGCATTGACCAGGTACGGCGTATAGCATTCGGTGTAGCCATGCAATTCGGTGTGGGTATCAAGCATGAATTGCGCCAGCGCCCGGTGCAGGCGCGCAATGCCGCCCTTCATGACGGAAAAACGCGCACCGGTCAATTTGGTCGCGGTGTCGAAGTCGAGCCCCAGCTTTGCTCCGACATCGACATGATCCTTGAGCTCGAAATCGAACACGCGCGGCGCGCCGACCTTGCGCACTTCGACATTCGCACTTTCGTCGATGCCGATGGCGACCGACTCGTGCGGCAGGTTCGGCACCGCCTGCATGAACTCGCCCAGCCTCGTCTGGACGCTGGCCAACGCGGCTTCATCGGATTTCAACGCATCACCCAGCCCGGCGACTTCCGCCATGACCTGCGACGTGTCTTCGCCCTTGCCTTTCAACATGCCGATCTGTTTGGACAGCGTGTTGCGCTTGCCCTGCGCATCTTCAGTGCGGGTTTGAATCGCCTTGCGCTCGGCTTCGAGCGCGCTGAAGCCGGCCACGTCGAGCTGAAACTTGCGCGTCGCCAGGCGCGCCGCGACATTGTCTATATCTTTGCGTAACAGTTGGGTGTCTATCATGGGAATGGGGGAAATTGCCGCTATGTCGAAAGTACGATTGTACCAAGGCAAGGCGGCGTGCGAGCCGCGTCGATGACTATTTCGCCGCTATTGGCCGCAATTGGCCGCTATTTTTTGGCCTTGGCGCGCGCCGCCTGATCGAGCGATTGCAGATAAGCGAGCTTGTCGCCGATCTTGCCTTCGAGTCCGCGCGGCGTGGGCACGTACCAGCGCGATTGCGCCATGCCGTCGGGCAAATAGGTTTCCCCTGCGGCGTAGGCGTCCGGCTCGTCGTGCGCATAGCGATACAGCTTGCCATAGCCGAGTTCCTTCATCAGTCTGGTCGGCGCATTGCGCAGATGCTCGGGCACCGGGCGCGACTTGTCCTTGGCCACCAGAGCGCGCACCGCGTTGTAGGCGTTGTACGCGGCGTTCGACTTCGCCGCGCAGGCCAGATACAGCACCGCTTCGGCCAGCGCCAGTTCGCCTTCGGGCGAGCCGAGCCGTTCATAGACTTCGGTCGCATCGAGCGCCAGGCGCAGCGCGCGCGGGTCGGCCAGGCCGACATCCTCGCTGGCCATGCGGATGATGCGGCGCGCCAGGTAGCGCGGGTCGGCGCCGCCGTCGAACATGCGCACCAGCCAGTACAGCGCGGCATCCGGATTGGAGCCGCGCACCGATTTGTGCAGCGCAGAAATCTGGTCGTAAAAGGTATCCCCGCCCTTGTTGAAGCGGCGCAGCGCGTCCCCCAGGCAAGCGGCCAGCAGTACCGAGTCGACCTTGGTTTGCTGCTTTGCTGCCGCAGCGCGGGCGACGATTTCGAGGTTGTTCAGCAATTTGCGGCCGTCGCCGTCGGCGCTCGATATCAACGTCGCCTCGGCCTCAGGCGTGAAGTGCAATTGAATCCCCTGCTGCACGGCGCGGGCCAACAGCAGCGCCAGCTCAAGCTCGCTCAGCGATGTCAGCACGTACACTTGCGCGCGCGACAGCAAGGCGCCATTCACTTCGAACGATGGATTTTCAGTGGTGGCGCCGATGAAGGTGAACAAGCCGCTTTCGACATGCGGCAGGAAAGCGTCTTGCTGGCTTTTGTTAAAACGGTGCACCTCGTCGACGAACAAGATCGTGCGGCGGCCCGAATTGGCCTTGATCACCTGCGCCCGCTCGACCGCTTCGCGGATATCCTTGACTCCCGACAGCACCGCCGACAGCGCGATGAATTCGGCGTTGAAACTATCCGACATCAGCCGCGCCAGCGTGGTCTTGCCCACGCCCGGTGGCCCCCACAGGATCATCGAATGCGGCTGGCCGGATTCGAATGCGATGCGCAAGGGCTTGCCGGGACCCAGCAAATGTTCCTGCCCGATGACTTCAAGCAAGCTGGCCGGGCGCAGTTGTTCGGCCAGCGGGGCGGAGCTAGAAGGAGGCTGTAGTGCGTTCATCCTTGATCAGTTATTGAAGATGTCGGCGCCCTTGGGCATCACGAATGTGAAGTGCTTGGGTCCCAGCGCCGGATTTTTCTCAAAATTCTTGAACCTCAGCACCGACAACTGGCCGAAGCTGTCGCGCAGCTCCATCGCTTCGGGCAAGCCATTGCGCAGTCCGATGCTGATTTTTTCAAACGTGGTGTCCTTGGCCTTCGGCGTCGCCTGCAGCCATTCCAGGCCATCGCGCGTGCCGGCCTCGACCAGCGTGAAATTCTTCGCCAGGTCGTTACTACCGAACAAGATCGCCGCCGGCGACGAGCCTAGCGCGTTGCCCAGTTTCCTGACCGTGACCTGGTTCAGGTCCTTGTCGTAGATGAACAGTTGCTCGCCGTCGGCTTGCAGCAACTGGTCATACGGCTTGACGTAAGTCCAGATGAATTTGCCCGGGCGGGCGAACACGAAGGTGCCGCTGGAAGGTGCCGACGCCTTGTCCTTGCCATCGACTTGCTTGATCTGGTGCTGCGTGAATTCGCCCTTGGCAGCCTTGGTGCTGGACACGAACGACGTGAACTGGTCGAGCGCGCCGGCGCTGGCGGTAGCGACGAACAACAAGCTGCACATCACAGCCGACAGCGCAAGCGACTTGAAGCTAGGGTTGACATTGGTTTTAAAATTGGGCATCGGGTATGGCTCCTTATTCAGCGTTCGCAACCGGCACCAAGATTTCCCGGTTGCCATTCGATTGCATGGTTGAAACGACCCCGCTTTGCTCCATTTGTTCGAGCAGGCGGGCCGCGCGGTTATAGCCTATGCGCAAGTGACGCTGCACCAGCGAAATCGAGGCCCGGCGATTCTTCAAAACGATGCCGACGGCCTGGTCATACAGCGCATCGGCCTCGCCGCCGCCCTCGCCGGCCGGAGCGCCACCTTCGCCGCCCTCCTCTAACGTGCCGCCGTCCAGTATGCCGTCGACGTAATTCGAATCGCCTTGCTCCTTCAGGTACTTGACCACCCGGTGCACTTCCTCGTCCGACACGAATGCGCCGTGCACCCGCACCGGAATCCCGGTGCCGGGCGGCATGTACAGCATGTCGCCCATGCCCAGCAGCGCCTCCGCACCCATCTGATCGAGAATGGTGCGCGAATCGATCTTCGATGACACCTGGAAAGCAATCCGGGTCGGGATATTGGCTTTGATCAAACCGGTGATCACATCCACAGATGGGCGCTGCGTCGCCAAAATCAAGTGCAAGCCGGCGGCCCTGGCTTTTTGCGCGATACGGGCGATCAATTCCTCGACCTTTTTGCCAACCACCATCATCAGGTCGGCCAGCTCGTCGATGATGATGACGATGGTCGGCAATTTATCCAGGGGCTCGGGCGCATCGGGCGTCAGGCTAAATGGATTCGGGATGTGCTCCTCCCTTTTCTTCGCGTCGGCGATCTTGGCGTTGTAGCCGGCCAGGTTGCGCACGCCCAGTTTGCTCATCAGCTTGTAGCGCCGCTCCATCTCGTTGACGGCCCAGTTCAACGCATGGCCAGCCTGACGCATGTCGGTCACAACCGGCGCCAGCAAATGCGGTATGCCTTCATAGACGGACATTTCGAGCATCTTCGGATCGATCAGAATCAGGCGCACGTCGGCCGGGTCCGATTTGTACAGCAGCGACAAAATGGTCGCATTGATGCCAACCGATTTGCCCGAGCCAGTGGTGCCGGCGACCAGCAGATGCGGCATCTTGGCCAGGTCGGCGATGACCGGCTTGCCGGCGATATCCTTGCCCAGCGCAACGGTCAGGCTGGAGCTCGCATCGTTGTAAATCGACGAGCCGACAATTTCAGCCAGGCGCACGATCTGGCGCTTCGGATTGGGCAATTCGAGCGCCATGTAATTCTTGCCGGGGATCGTTTCGACGACCCGGATCGAGGTCAGCGACAGCGAGCGCGCCAGATCGCGCGCCAGGCCGACAATCTGGCTGCCCTTGACGCCGGTGGCCGGCTCGATTTCATAGCGCGTGACCACCGGCCCGGGATAGGCGACGACGACCTTCGCGTCGACCCCGAAGTCGGACAGTTTTTTCTCGATCAGGCGGCTGGTGAATTCGAGCGTCTCGATCGACACCGTTTCCTGCACCTGGGCCGGCGCATCGAGCAGCGACAGCGGCGGCAGGCTGCCGTCGGTCACATCCTGGAACAGCCTGGCTTGCTTGACGAGCGGTTCCGGCTTGACGGCGGTGGTGAGGACGGCGGCAGCGGTAGCGTTGGATAGCTGCGGCTCGATCCTGACCGCCGGGGCGCCACCTGGTTTTTCAAACGGATTGTCGACGCGCTGCTGGAACGGCTTTTCAAGAAGCTTGTCGAGCGCTTTTTCCACCGATTTCTCGCGCGTTTTCTCCATTGCCTTTTCTACATGCTTGTCGACGTGCTTGGCGCGTTCGTTGACGACGACTTCATCGCGCTTGACGGCGGCCACCTCGCCCTGGCGCCGGTCTTCCCGGTCTTGATAGCGCAGACGCGACCAATCGATCGCCAGCTCGACCGCGCCACCGATGCGCTCGGCGACGGCCAGCCACGACACGTGAAAAAACAGGCTGAAACCGAGCCCGAACAGCAGCAACAATAGCAAGGTGGCACCGGTGAAACCGAACGCGACATGGGCTGAATGGCCGATCAACTGGCCCAGCACACCGCCCGGCGCGCGCGGTAAATCGATGTGCAACGAGTACATGCGCAAGTATTCCAGGCCGACGCTGCCGGTAAACAGCAGCACGAAGCCAGCCGCGCGGATCAATCCTTCGTAGCGGTGCTCGGGGTCGAGGTCTGCCTGCGGAACCGGCACGGCGCCCGGCGTCAGGCGACGATAACTGTTCCAGATCACGCGCAACAGGCAGATGCACCACCACCACGCCGAGAATCCGAAAATGAACAAGAGCAAATCGGCCAGCCAAGCGCCTGCCGGCCCGCCCAGATTGGCCACGTTGACGACGACCCTTTCGTGCGACCAGCCGGGATCTGCCTTCGAAAAACTGAACAGTATCAGGACGAAATACAGGCCGAGCACAGCCAGCGCCAACCAGCGCGCCTCCGACAGCAGACGCACAACGCGGCTCGGCAGAGGCTGGCGCTCGGTGACATTGCGGGTATACGCGGATGTGCTGGTCGGGCTTGAGTTGGGGCTTGGGCTTGGTTTCGTCATACGCTTTGAGATATTGTCACTTTATACATGTTGTGACTAAGGAATCACCATACCCGGCATTTTAAGCCATATGCGCCCCGACGACCCTGGTGATTCATCCATTATCGCCGCTTGGACTATAATTCGAACACGCTCAGGCGAGCGCCAACCCCGCCAACTTAATGTCAACTTAATGTCAATTTAATGTCAATTTGACGCCTTACCTTCCATCGAAAGTTTCCATGACCACACCCAAGCATGCCCGTGTTTTGATTCTCGGTTCCGGCCCCGCCGGCTACAGTGCGGCAGTCTATGCCGCGCGCGCCAATTTGAAGCCGATGCTGGTTACCGGCGTCGAGCAAGGAGGCCAGCTGATGACCACCACCGATGTCGAAAACTGGCCGGCCGACCCGCTCGGCGTGCAAGGCCCGGACTTGATGCAGCGTTTTTTGCAGCATGCCGAACGCTTCAACACCGAGATCGTGTTCGACCAAATTCATACCGCCAAGCTCGATGAAAAACCGATTCGCCTGATCGGCGACAGCCACGAATACACCTGCGACGCCTTGATCATCGCGACCGGCGCATCGGCGCAATACCTCGGGCTGGAGTCGGAGTCGGCGTTCATGGGCAAGGGCGTGTCGGCCTGCGCCACCTGCGACGGCTTTTTTTACCGTAACCAGGAAGTCGCCGTCGTCGGCGGCGGCAATACCGCAGTCGAGGAAGCGCTGTATCTGTCGAACATCGCCGACAAGGTGACGCTGGTGCACCGGCGCGACAAATTTCGCGCCGAAGCAATTCTGATCGATCGCCTCAATGCCAAGGTAGCCGAGGGCAAGATCGTGCTCAAGTACCACCACACGCTCGACCAAGTGACCGGCGATGACGGCGGCGTCACCGGCGTCAACCTGAAGTCGACCATCGATGGCACGGTCACGCCATTGAAGGTGCACGGCGTGTTCATTGCGATCGGCCACAAGCCCAATACCGGTATCTTCGAAGGCCAGCTGGACATGCACAACGGCTACATCAAAACCCGGACCGGCCTGGTCGGCATGGCGACGGCGACCAGCGTGGACGGCGTGTTCGCTGCCGGCGATGTGCAAGATCACATCTACCGCCAGGCCATCACCAGCGCCGGCACCGGCTGCATGGCGGCGCTCGACGCCCAGCGCTACCTCGAAGGCCAGGAGTAAACGTGCTGCTGAAGGACTTGGCCGACCTGAAATTGCTGCGCAAGACGCTCAAGGAGCAGCAAGAGGCGCGCGTCGTGGCCAGCACCCAACAGGCCAGGCGCGCGCAAGTCGACTTGCAAAACGCCAATCTGTTTCGCCACAGCGTGGGCGACGTCAAGGCGATGCCGCAACCGGACCGGCAGCCGGGCCGCGCTCCGCGCGCAGCTATTGCGCCCCGCGAGCGGGAAGACGAAAAGCAGGCCGTGCTGCGCGAATCGCTGTCGGACTTGTTCGAGGTCGATGCGCTGATGGAGGAAGACCCTGCGCTCAGTTACGCTAGCCAGGGTCTGGGCTTTGACGTGGTGCGCAAAATGCGCAAGGGCCATTGGCCGGTACAGGACGAACTCGACCTGCACGGCTTGCGGCGCGATGATGCGCGCGATGGCTTGGGCGCATTTTTGCGCCATGCCAGCGCGCGCCATTACCGCTGCGTGCGCGTGATCCACGGCAAGGGCCTCGGATCGAAAGGTCAAGCGCCGGTGCTGAAATCGATGGTGCACAGCTGGCTGGTGCAAAAGGAAGAAGTGATCGCATTTTGCGCCGCGCGCCCATCGGACGGGGGCGACGGCGCGCTGATCGTGTTGCTGAAGGGAGCGTTGCAGGCGCCGCGCTAAGTACCGGTGCGAAATACGCAGCGCGCCGGCCAGAGCATTGACTTGTGCGTTAGACGGCTTCCGGTCCGGTCTCGCCGGTGCGGATGCGGATCACCTGCTCGACATCTTGCACGAAAATCTTGCCATCGCCGATCTTTCCGGTGCGCGCAGCCTTGATGATCGCATCGACTACTTGGTCGACCATGCCATCGTCGACGACGACTTCGACCTTGACCTTGGGCAGGAAGTCGACTACATACTCGGCCCCTCGGTACAGCTCGGTATGACCTTTCTGGCGGCCGAAACCTTTCACCTCGGTGACCGTCAAGCCGGTCACGTTGACGTCGGCCAATGCCTCGCGCACCTCGTCGAGCTTGAACGGCTTGATTACAGCGGTAATCTGTTTCATGACTTCTCCTTGAATAAATCGGCGTTACTGAATTTGAATTATTGGCACGGCATCACTCATAAAATGTCGAAGTGATCGGATAGCGCCAGTCGCGGCCAAAGCCGCGGTGCGTGACCCGTATTCCCACCGGCGACTGGCGCCGCTTGTATTCATTGATCTTGATCAGGCGCGTGACCCGCGCCACATCGGCCTGCGCATAACCGGCCTCGATAATCTCGGCCACCGAACGATTTTCTTCCATGTACATCTGCATGATCGGATCCAGCACGTCATACGGCGGCAAGCTATCCTGGTCGAGCTGATCGGGGCGCAACTCGGCCGAGGGCCCGCGCGTCAAGATGCGCGCGGGAATCACCTCCGACACTGCGTTGCGGTAGGCGCACAGGCGGTACACCAGTGTCTTCGCGATATCCTTGATCACGGCAAAGCCGCCCGCCATGTCGCCGTACAGCGTGCAATAGCCGACCGCCATCTCGCTCTTATTGCCGGTCGTCAAGACGATGCTGCCGTGCTTGTTCGAAAGCGCCATCAACAGCAAGCCGCGGATGCGGGCCTGAATATTTTCTTCAGTGGCGTCTTCGGCCAGGCCGGCAAATTCCTGCGCCAGCGTCGCCCTGCAAGCATCGAAGATGCCATCGATCGCCATTTCATCATAGCGCACGTTCATCCGCTGGACCATGTCGCGCGAGTCGATCAATGATATGTCGGCGGTATAGGGCGACGGCATCATCACGGCGCGCACCTTGTCGCAACCCAGCGCATCGACCGCAATGGCCAGCGTCAGCGCCGAATCGACACCGCCCGACATCCCGATCAGCACGTGCGGAAAGCCATTCTTGCCGATGTAGTCGCGCACGCCCAGCACCAGCGCATGGTAGACCTGGGCCTCGACCGATAGCAGCGGCGCCAATGCCGACGGCAGCGGCGTCGCGCCATCAAACTCGACGACTTGCATGTCTTCCTCGAAATGCTTCAAGCGGGCGCAGATCTTGCCGCCTTCATCCATGACAAACGAGTCACCGTCGAAGATCAATTCATCCTGGCCGCCGACCAGATTGGCGTAGACCAGCGCCATGCCCTGCGCGCAGACATTCTTGCGCATCATCTCGTAGCGCAAGTGCTGCTTGTTCATGTGATAAGGCGATCCATTGAGCACCAGCAGCACTTCTGCACCGGCTTGCCTGGCCAGCGCGGGCGCTTGCGCAAACCATGTATCCTCGCAGATATTGATGCCGAATTGCACGCCCTTGACGGCAAACACCAGCGCCTGATCGCCAGGCGTAAAATAGCGTTTCTCGTCGAACACCGAGGTATTGGGCAAATCGCGCTTGCGGTAAGTGCACTTGACTTTCCCGTTAAGCAAGACCGAGGCCGCATTGAAGCGATGCTCGCCAGGGATGTCGATGACAGGCAGGCCGATCACCACGTGCAAATCCTTGAACTGGGCCAGGTCGAGCGCCAGCGCAGCCAAGGTTTGCTGCGTCCTGGCGTAAAAGGCAGGGCGCAGCAACAAGTCTTCCGGCGGATAACCGACCAGCGACAATTCGGGCGTGAGCACGATGTCGGCGCCGAGTTCGAACGCGCGACGCGCAAAGTCGACGATGCTGGCGCGGTTGCCGGCGAAGTCGCCGACGATACTGTTCATTTGAGCGATGGCGACTTTGACTGTCATGATGGCGGTAGTGATGTGGTATTGATAGTGGTGAATGAATCATGCGGGGCTGAACCCGCAAGCCTGCAGCGGCCGTTCGCTGATGAATGCACAATCGAAAACATGAATTATCGCACGGGTATCGTTTCTTCCTTGGCTGAAATTGGCGAACCGGCGTGGAGCGAATTGCTCGCGCACCAGGCCGACGCCAATCCTTTCCTGTCATTTGCCTTTTTGCATGCGCTGCATGAATCCGCTTGCGTCAACGCCGACACCGGCTGGCAACCGCAATATCTGGTCCTGTGGCACGGCGCGGCGCTGGCGGCGGCGATGCCGCTCTACGTCAAATCCCACTCCTACGGAGAATATGTGTTCGACTGGGCCTGGGCCGACGCTTATCAACGGCACGGGGTGGAATATTATCCCAAGCTGTTGTCCGCGATCCCGTTCACGCCGGTTACCGGGGGGCGCCTGCTGGCGCGCGATGACGCGGCCCGGTCCGCGCTACTGGCATTTTTGCAGGAGCGGCAACAAGCCTGTGGCCTGTCGTCGTGCCACATCCTATTTCCACCCGAAGCGCAGGCGCTGCAATTGCAGCAAGCAGGTTATATGCTGCGCAGCAATATACAGTTTCACTGGATCAATGCCGGTTATCGCGACTTCGACGCGTTTCTCGGCACGCTGGAATCCAAGAAACGCAAGAATATCCGCGCCGAGCGGCGCAAGGTCGCCGAGGCCGGCGTCACGCTGCGCCAAGTCAGTGGCAGCGGCGCCAGCCTGGATGACTGGCACCTGTTCCACCGCTGCTATGCCAATACCTATGCCGAACACCGCTCGTCACCCTACCTGAATCTCGATTTTTTCCTGCGCATCAGCCGCACGATGCCCGGCAATATCCGGCTCGTCATTGCCGAGCGCGGTGGCGTCGGCATCGCTGCCGCATTGCTGATCCATACCGAAAACACGCTGTACGGACGCTACTGGGGTGCGCTGGAACATGTGCCTTGCCTGCATTTCGAAACGGCGTATTATCAGCCGCTGGAATTTTGCATCGAGCAAAAAATAGCCACCTTCGAAGGTGGCGCGCAGGGAGAACACAAGATGGCGCGCGGCTTCCTGCCGCAAAAAACATGGTCGGCGCACTGGCTGGCCCATCCCGCCTTCTTTGATGCGGTCAAACACTTCCTGCAACGCGAAAACGGCGGCATCGAAAATTATATCGATGAACTTACCGAACGCAATCCATTCAAGCCGGCCTGATCATCTGGCACAAGCTGTGCACCAGTCACATCAGGCCGGCGCCGCCAGCAGCAACGGGTCGCGCAATTTGACGATATGCACGAATTGATCGCTATCGATGACTTCGATGCTGGCCAGATTGTTTTTGCTGACCTCGACAAAAATGGATTGCGGATGGCGAATCATATGGTCGAGACCCTCGACGGCGACCGACAAAATGTCGCTGCGCGTATCGTAGACGACACCCAGCAACGGCACCCATTCGGCCTCGATCTGGCTGCCGATATCGAGCGCGTCGACCTCAATCTCGGCGCTCTTGCCGACCAGGTTTTTCGACACTTTATCGAAATAATGATGCCATTGCGGCTTGTCGATTTTTACTGTAGCCATGCCAGCCTCCATTGTGGTTT
>Ga0326735_1000300_pt1 | contig 11759 bp, 5 predicted proteins | sample 37_GP2_1092_FD_207945 | JGI IMG/M metagenome (GOLD analysis project Ga0326735, IMG submission 207945) | Glacier ice microbial communities from Ngari, Tibet, China - 37_GP2_109.2 | ecosystem: Environmental > Aquatic > Freshwater > Ice > Glacier | place: China: Ngari, Tibet | collected 2018-07-31
GCTTCCCGGTGATGCAGACCTATTACATGTGGATGAACATGGATGACCCGGTAGTGGGCGGCTATGGCAAGGACAGGGTGGCGCTGCGGCGCGCGATCGCGCTCGGCTACAACAGCGTTGAAGACATCAGCGTGCTCAAGAAGGGGTTTGCGATCAGGGCGCAGTCGCCGCTGCCGCCGAACGTGCTCGGCTACGATCCGGCCTACCGCAGCCCGGTAGATTACGACCCGGCGCTGGCCAACGCCTTGCTCGAGCGCTTCGGCTACCGCCAGCGCGATCCGGACGGGTTTCGGCGCCAGCCGGAACAGGGGCGTAGCGGAGAAACGGTGCCGCTGACGCTGGCGATGCACAGCGAAGCGACCGCGGGCGGGCGGCTGCGCGACGAGTTGTGGCGCAAGAACCTGAACGCGATCGGCTTGCGCGTGACGTTTATTACCGACAAGAAAACCGAGATCATCAAGGCGTCAAGGCTGGGCAAAGTGATGATGTTCGAGAGTAACTGGATCGCCGATTTCCCCGACGGCGACAATTTTTACCAGCTGCTGTACGGCCCCAACGCCGGGCGCGCCAACTACGCCCGCTTCAACCTGCCGGCCTACAACGCGCGCTATGAACACGCCCGCGCGCTGGCCGACTCGCCGCAGCGCCAGCGGCTGTACGGCGAAATGAACCAGCTGATCCACGCCTACAACCCGTGGGTGCCGTTGACCCACGTGATCTCGGCCGACCTGCGTCAACCGTGGCTTAAAAACTACAAGCGCCACCCGGTCGAATTCACCAATTGGCGTTATCTCGATGTTGACCTTGCGCAACGACAACGGGCCAGTAAAATGGTCCGTTAGACAACCCAAGGCGATGGCCCGGGAAAACCCAAGGAGAGCGTGCGTGAAGTTGAAAAAATTGACCCACCTGATTGCCCTGATCGGCGTTGCCGCTCCGGCACTGGCTCAGCAAGTGTCACTGCCGCCATCGCCGTCAGCCATGCAGCGCGTTGAAATCACCGGCAGTTCGATCAAGCGCATCGCCAGGGAAGGCGCACTGCCGGTCGAGATCATCACCAGAACGCAGCTGGAAGAGCAGGGCATCGTCAGCGCCGAGCAGCTGATCATGACGCTCAACGTCAACGGCAACGGTTCCGACAACCTGGCCAGTAACGCCGACGTCACCTCCGGCGCCCAGCGCGGCAACAACGGCGCGTCGTCGGCCAACCTGCGCGGCCAGGGCGCCGACAGCACCTTGATTCTGCTCAACGGCCGGCGCGTGGCGACCTACGGCATGAAGGGTTCGGCGGTGGACCTGAATGCGATCCCGTTTGCCGCCGTCGAGCGCGTGGAAGTGCTCAAGGACGGCGCCTCGGCAACCTACGGCACCGACGCCATCGGCGGCGTCATCAACTTCATCCTGAAGAAGAATTACACCGGCCTCGAAGCGCAGGCGTTCACCGACGTCGCCCAGGCCGGTGGCGGCAGCATCTCGCGGCTGTCGGTGGTCGGCGGTTTCGGCGACCTGAACGAGCAGGGCTTCAATGTGCTCGTCACCGGCGCGCGCAGCGAAAATGCGGCATTGCGCGGCAACCAGCGCGACTTCGTCAACACGTTCCAGCCCGAGCGCGGCCTGTCGGTCGACACCCGCGGCGCGCCATTCGCCAACCTGTTCGCCACCACCGTCGGCCCGTCGTTCATGGCGCGCACCGGCGGCGCCGGCCCGACCATCCCGGGCGCCGGCAGCCAGACCTACAACGGCATCAGCCTGCTCGACTTGCCGGGCGGCGCCGGTTGCGCCAGCATCGACGGCATGGGCGCATACGACGAAAAACTGTGGGACAGCGCCGCCGCCAAATACGGTTGCGCATTCGATACCGGCCGCGCCGCCGTGCTGCAGCAGCCCGTGTCGAGCGACAACGGCGTGATCCGCGCCACCATGAAGCGCGGCGCCAGCCTGCTGTTTGCCGAAGGCGTCGCATCGCACACCACCGTCAGGAAGCGCTTCTCGCCGAACCAGATTTCGCCGGGCGCGACGACCTTTCCCGCCAGTTCGTTCTACCCCAGCACGGGCGCCGCCTACAACGGCGTGGTTGGCGCCATGGTCGCGGTATTTCCGACGCTCGAAGCGAATCGCGGCCTGCCGCTCGCTTACCGCTGGCGCTGCATGGAATGCGGCAACCGCGAAATCGAGACCACCACCAAGGCCGGCCGCCTGCTGCTCGGCGCCGAGGGCCCGATCGGCAAGTTCGACTACCGCGTCGGCGTCTCGCGCGCCTTCAGCGAGTCGCAGTCGATTGTCGGCGGCGGCTACAACTACACGGTGGCGCTCGCCAACGCGCTCGGCACCGGCGTCATCAACCCGTTCCTGAAGGCCGGCGAACAGCAGTCGCAGGCAGCGATCGCGCTGATCAACAGCACTTCGGCCAGGGGCGTCGTCCTGTACGGCGGCAAGACCACGCTGACTCAGGTCGACGCCGCCGTGTCGGGCGAGCTCTACACGCTTGCGAGCGGCGCCATCCTCGGCGCGATCGGCACCGACCTGCGCCGTGAAGGGTATGCCTTCAATGGCGACGCGCGCGCCGTCTCCGCCCGCCCGGCGATCCTCAATGCGCCGTTCGACGACGCCAACGTACTGTCAGGCGCGCAGCGCGACGTCCGCGCCTTCTACGGCGAAGTGATGGTTCCGGTAATGACGTCGCTTGAAGTGACGCTGGCCGGCCGCCAGGATCGCTACACCGGCTTCGGCAACACGTTCAATCCAAAGCTGTCGTTGCGCTACCAGCCAATCGCCCAGCTGCTGTTGCGTGGGTCGTACAACAGCGGTTTTCGCGCGCCGTCGTTCAACCAGCTGTTCAACGGCGTCACCGAGTCGCCGTACTCCGGCAAGGACCTGGTCGATCCGGCCAGGTGCCCGGCCCTGAAAGTGGACAGCACCAGGCCGGGCTGCGAGTCGATCACGCCGAATACCCTGACCGGCGGCAAGACCACGCTCGGCCCGGAGACCGCAAAACAGGCCAGCATCGGCGTCGTCTTCGAGCCATCAACGCGTTTTTCGGCCAACCTCGACCTGTGGGAAATCCGCAAGGAAAACACCATCGACACCTTCACCCTGGCCACGCTGCTGGCCAACTACGAGCTGTTCAAGGGCAACTTCATCCGCGACGGCGCCGGTGCCCTGGTGCAGATCGACCAGCGCTGGGTCAATGCCGGTACCCGCATCACGCGCGGCATCGAAGCGGGCGCCCGCACCAACGGCCGGGCCTGGGACGGCGCCTGGTCGGCCGCCATCGACGGCGCTTACCTGCTGGAGAAAAAATCGCGCGCCACCGACAACACCCCGTTCGGCGCCAGCGAAGTGGGCAGATTCACGTTCACCGGCGACCTCGGTCTGAAGTGGAAGCACACCGCCACCGTGGCGTTCAAGAAGGGCGACTGGAGCACCGCCTTGTACAACGTCTACCGCGCCGGTTACAAGGACCAGGTGTTGCCTGGCGTTGCCAACGGTCTGGTCACGCCAGCCAATTACCAGCAAAAAGTCGATCCGTACTCGATCTTTCACGCCAGCGTCAGCTACAGCGGCATGCGGCACCTGACATTGACCGCCGGCGTCAAGAACATCTTCGACCAGGACCCGCCGTTCGCCATCACGTACGACAGCAACACCGGCGCCGGCAGCGCGTGGGAGCCGCGCGTGGCCGATCCGCGCGGTCGTTCGATCAACCTGTTCGCCAGCTACAAGTTCCTGTAACAGCAGCAAAGCAGCACCCTGCTCGCCCGTTGCACACGCCATCCGGCCGCTGTGCAACGGGCGTTTTTCGTTGCATGCGCCTTCGCCACAGCGAAGCCTGGCGGCGTAAGTTGGGTTTTTCTTGCGTTATCGAAAAAGCAAGCGAACTCTGGCGTGCGCACCATCAAACCGCGCTCCCGCGCTCGCTCCGTATGCTGGGTCACGGCCAACTTCCGGCGCAACCATGGCAGCTTGCGTGTCGTATCGCTGCTGATGGCTGCGCCAGATTCGCGTTTGGCAAACACCGTCCCCCATCGACCGCCCCAGGAGCCACCATGAATCGTCGCAAAAAATTGATCGCCGCCGCGCTCGCCGCATTTCCTCTCATGCCATGCCACGCCGCCATGGCCGTCGCTCCGATGATGGCCTCGCCGCTGCTGGCAGCGTCAGCGCTGCCAGCAGACTTGGTGGCCCGGGTGAACGCTGCCAACGACAAGCGCGGCCTCGACCGCGACCACGGCCATGTCGTCGCCTCCCGTCATCCCGGCGTGGCCGGCACCCAAATCACCCGGCTGCAGCACACCTACAAGGGCGTGCGCGTGTTCCAGTCGGAAACCGTGCTCGTCACCAACGAGGCCGGCAAGATCGTCAGCGAGTCGGTGACCGACCGCCGCTCAAGCCTCGGTTACGGCGCCAGCAGCATGGCAGCAGGGGGCGCCCATGCCAGCTTCAGCGTGCGGCCGTCGATCGCGCCGGCGCGCGCCATCGCGCTGGCGCTGGCGTCGATCTTCCCGGCCGGCGAGCACGGCGCCAAGCCGGGCGTGGAGCTGATCGTGTTCCCGCTCGTCGACGCGGTGCGGGTGGCGGCGGCCGCCAACAAGGTCGACAGCGAGCTCAACGCCCTGGACCTCGAACAGCAGGTCAGCGGCTATGCCCTGGCCTACCTGGTGCAAAGCCGCATGGTTCTCGGCGGCCACCAGCCGGTGCATGTCGACACCATCGTCAGCGCCGCCGACGGCCGCGTGCTCAAGCAGTGGAAGGCGCTGCAGACGGTGCTCGGCACCGGCAACAGCCAGTACAACGGCAGCGTGCCGATCAGCACCACGCTGGCCGACAACCTGTACAGCATGAAGGACCCGACGCGCGCCATCGGCGGCGCCTTCGGCGCGATGGCAGTCACCAACGCCAATCACGGCAGCAGCGCCGGCGCCCTCTTCACCAGCACCACCAACACCTGGGGCGACGGCCAGCAGTACATCGCCGGCGGCAGCACCACCAACGCCAACGGCCAGACCGCGGCGGTGAATGCCATGTGGGGCTTGACGAACACCTACGACATGCTGAAGAACACCCTCGGCTGGCACTCGCTCGACGGCAACAACACCGCCACCCACATCGCCGTCCACGTCTTCAGCAACTACGACAACGCCTTTTACGACGACCGCTGCAAGTGCATGTTCATCGGCGACGGCGCCTGGTTCAAAAGCCTGGGCGCGATCGACGTCATCGGCCACGAGATGTCGCATGGCGTCACCGCCGCCACGTCCAACCTGACCTATGCGGGCGAGTCGGGCGGCTTGAACGAGTCCAATTCGGACATCGGCGGCGAAGTGGTGGAAGCATACGCGCGCGCCGGCGGCGCCGGCGCCACCATCCCCAACAGCGGCAACGACTGGATGCTTGGCACCGAGATCAGCCGCACCGCCACGCCGCTGCGCTGGATGTACAAGCCGAGCAAGGACGGCAGCAGCCCGGATGCCTGGAGCAGCGCCATCGGCAAGCTCGATGTGCACTACAGCAGCGGGCCGAACAACCGCATGTTTTATTTTCTGTCGCAAGGCTCGAAAGCGACTTCGACGGGCGACTATTACAGCGCCTATCTGACCAAAACGCCGCAAGCGATGAGCGGCATCGGCACCGACAAGGCCTACCGCATCTGGTTTCGCGCGCTGACCACCAAATTTACCGCCGCCACCAATTACGCCGACGCTCGCGCCAAGGTGCTGCTGGCGGCCCAGGAACTGTACGGCGTGGGCAGCAGGGAAGCCGTTGCGGTGCAGCGCGCGTATGCGGCCATCAATGTCGGCGCCGACGTCGACGAGGCCGGCGCCGCCGCGCTGGCAATCCGGGCCAACCCGGCCAGCGTTACCGTGGCCGCCGGCGCGCTGGCCAGTTTTTCGATCCTTGCCACCGGCGGCGTTGCGCCCTACACCTATCAGTGGCGGCGCAACGGCACCATTATTGCCGGCGCCACCGAACCGGGCTACCGCTTGACGGCGCAAACGGCCGACAACGGCGCCGCTTTCAGCGCGAAGGTGACCGATTCGGCCCGCGTGCCGGCCAGCGCGACCAGCAGCGCGGCCACGCTGACGGTGTCATCGAACCTGGCGAGCGAAAAGATTGCCAACGGCAGCTTCGAGTCTGGCACCGCCGGCTGGGACGGCAACACCTGGGTGATCGGCGCCCATGTCGGCCAGCCGGCGCAGGGCGGCGCCGGTTTCGCCTGGCTCGGCGGCAACGGCTACGCCCGGCGCGAAAACCTAACCCAGACGGTGACGATTGCATCGAACGCGAGCGCGGCCAGCCTCAGCTTCGCCTTGCACATCGACACTGCCGAAACCGCCGACAACATCGCCCGCGACAAGATGGTGGTGACGGTAAACAATCCGGCCGGCGCGGTGCTGGCCACGCTGGCGACGTATTCCAATCTGAACCCGGCGCCCGGATACCAGGTGCGCACTTTCGACCTGCTGGCCTACAAGGGACAGACGGTGACGCTGTCGTTCGCCGCCACTGAAGATGCTTCGCTGCAGACCTCGTTCGTGCTCGACAACGTCAGCCTGATCACCCGCTAACGAGCGCGCGCGCGATCAGGATCTTCTGGATGTCGCTGGTGCCTTCGTAGATCTGGCACACGCGCACGTCGCGGTAGATACGCTCGATGGGAAAATCGCTGACGTAGCCGTAGCCGCCGAACACCTGCATGGCGCTTGAGACCACCCGCTCGGCCATCTCGGAGGCGAACAGCTTGGCCATCGCCGCTTCCTTCAGGCATGGCAGCCCGGCATCCTTCATCGCCGCCGCGTGGTGGGTCAATTGGCGCGCCGCTTCGATCTTCGTTGCCATGTCGGACAATTTGAACTGCACCGACTGGTGCTCGAAAATGGGTTTGCCAAAGCTTTCGCGCTGGTGCGCGTACGCCAGCGCGGCGTCGAACGCGGCGCGCGCCATGCCGACCGATTGCGAGGCGATGCCGATGCGCCCGCCCTCAAGTCCCGACAGCGCAATCTTGTAGCCTTGCCCTTCCTCGCCGATCAGGTTCTCGACCGGGATGCGGCAGTTCTCGAACAGGATCTGCGCCGTGTCGGACGAGTGCTGGCCCATCTTCTGCTCCAGCCCGGCGACGATGTAGCCGGGGGTCGCGGTCGGCACCCAGAACGCGCTGATGCCGCGCTTGCCGGCAGCCTTGTCGGTGACCGCCATGACGATGGCGACGTTGCCGTATTTGCCGCTGGTGATGAACTGCTTGCTGCCGTTGATGACGTACTCGTCACCGCTGCGCACGGCCGTGGTGCGCAACGCCGCGGCGTCGCTGCCGGTGTGCGGCTCGGTCAGCGCAAAGGCGCCGAGCATGTCGCCTTGCGCCAGCGGGCGCAGCCACTGTTCCTTCTGGGCGTCGTTCGCGTACATCATCGCAATGCTGCACACCGGGCAGTTGTTGACCGAAATGATGGTCGAGATGCCGCCATCGCCGGCGGCGATTTCTTCCAGCACCAGCGAGAGCGAAACGTAATCGAGGCCGGCGCCGCCCAGCTCTTCCGGCACGGCGACGCCGAACGCGCCCAGCGCCGCCAGCGCTGTCAATTCCTCTTTCGGGAAATGGTGTTCCTTGTCCCAGCGCGCCGCATTCGGCGCTAATCGCTCCTGCGCAAAACTGCGCAGCGCGTCGCGGATCATCTGGTGTTGTTCGGTCAGTATCATGATTTCTCGCTGTGGTTGTCGGTACGCGCGTTTGCTGCCGGCCAGTCCGGCCGGCAGGGGCGTGGTTACGCCATCTCGAACGCCATTGCGGTCGCTTCGCCGCCGCCGATGCACAGCGCGGCGACGCCGCGCTTGCCACCGGTCTGTCGCAACGCGCCCAGCAAGGTGACGATGATGCGCGCGCCGGAGGCGCCGATCGGGTGGCCGAGCGCGCAGGCGCCGCCGTGGATGTTGATCTTGCTGTGGGCGATATCGAGTTCCCGCATCGCCGCCATCGGCACCGCGGCGAATGCTTCGTTAATCTCGTACAGGTCGACGCTGGCCGCGCTCCAGCCGGTTTTCGCCAGCAGCTTGTGCAGCGCGCCGATCGGCGCGGTGGTAAACAGGTTCGGCTCCTGGGCGAAGGTAGCGTGGCCGACGATGCGGGCAATCACGTTTAAACCCAGCCTGGCGGCGGTCGATTCGCGCATTAGCACCAGGGCGGCGGCGCCGTCGTTGATCGACGACGACGAGGCAGCGGTGATGGTGCCGTCTTTTTTGAACGCCGGGCGCAGCGAAGCGATCTTGTCGAGCCTGGCCTTCTGCGGGCCTTCGTCCTGGTCGATGACGGTGTCGCCTTGCCGGGTGCTGACGGTGACGGGAGCGATTTCCCATTTGAAGTGGCCGGCGCTGGTGGCGGCCTGGGCGCGCTTGACCGAGCTAATCGCGAACGCATCCTGCTCTTCGCGGGTGAACCCGTACGTGCTGGCGCATTCTTCGGCGAACGTGCCCATCGAACGGCCGCCGCCGGTTTTTTCGTCGCGGCTGTAGGCGTCTTCCAGGCCGTCCTGCATCATATGGTCGTACATCATGGCGTGGCCGATGCGGTAGCCGCCGCGCGCCTTTGGAATCAGGTACGGCGCGTTGGTCATCGATTCCATGCCGCCGGCGACGATCACCTCGGCGCTGCCGGCGAGCAGCGCGTCATGGGCGAAAATCGTCGCCTGCATGGCCGAGCCGCACATTTTCGACAGCGTCACGGCGCCCGCCGACATGGGCAAGCCGGCCTTGATGGCGGCCTGGCGCGCCGGCGCCTGGCCCTGGCCGGCCATCAGGCAATTGCCGAAGTAGACGTGCTCGACGAGGTTGCTGTCGACGCCGCAGCGCGCCACGGCAGCGGCGATGGCCACCGCGCCCAGGTCATTGGCGCTTTTGGAAGAAAAGTCGCCCTGGAACGCGCCCATGGGTGTGCGGGCGGCGCCGACTATCACGACTGGATCATTCATTGCGACTGGATCATTCATTGTGCAGGTTCTCCAAGTAAGGGATGGTCAACGCCGGCGGCGCTGCGCTGGCCGGGGTGGTGAGGGGGGCCGCGCCTGACGCGGCCGAAGCAAGATGGCAAAACCGGATCTGCTGCGGGTACGGATAAACATCTTCGATGACGCCGTCGAGGATGCGCTGTTTGCGCGCCTGCCAGAAGTCGCGCTGCAGCAAGTCGGCGTGGTGGGCCAGAAAGGCCTGGCGAATCTTGGCGTTGCCGAGCAAAAAAGCGCCGAACTGCTCGGGAAAGACGTCGTGCTTGCCAACCGGATACCAAGGCTCGGCCGACATCTCGTCTTCCTCGTTGCGCGGCTGCGGGATGGTGCGGAAAATGCAGTCGGTGATGGTTTCGATCTCGTCGTAATCGTAAAACACCACGCGGCCATGGCGGGTGACGCCGAAGTTCTTGTACAGCATGTCGCCGGGAAAGATGTTGGCCGCCACCAGTTCCTTGATGGCATTGCCGTATTCGACGATGCCGTGCTCGATGAGCGCATCGTTGCCGGCCTGCTCGGCCTTGGACAAAAAAATGTTCAGCGGCACCATGCGGCGCTCGATGTACAGGTGGCGCAAAATGATCTGACTGCCGTCGATTTCGACCAGCGACGGCGCGTGCTGCATCAGTTCGGCGACCAGTTCTTCGGAAAATCGGGCCAGCGGGAAGGCGACGTTGGAATACTCGAGCGTGTCGGCCATGCGGCCGACGCGGTCGTGGTGCTTCACCAGCTGGTATTTTTCCTTGACCTGGGCGCGCGTGGTGTCTTTCGGCGCCGGGAAGAAATCCTTGATCACCTTGAACACGTATGGGAACGACGGCAGCGCAAACACCAGCATCACCAGGCCGCGGATGCCGGGCGCGGTCTCGAAGCGGTCCGAGGTGTGCTTCAGGTGCTGCAGGTAATCGCGGTAAAACAGCGTCTTGCCCTGTTTTTGCAGGCCGAGGATGGTGTAGATTTCGCTCCTGGGCTTCCTCGGCAGCAGGCTGCGCAAGAATTGCACGTAGGCCGATGGCACTTCCATGTCGACCAAAAAGTAGGCGCGGGTAAACGAGAACAGGAGGGTGATCTGTTCCTGGTCGTGGACCACGGTGTCGAGCACCAGTTCGCCGTCGCCGTTGTGCAGGATTGGCACGATGAACGGCACCTCGCGGTTACCGTTGATGCCCTTGCCGACGATGTAGGCGCCCTTGTTGCGGTAAAACAGGCTCGACAGCACCTGGATCTGGTGATTCGGCTCGAGCGTGTCGGGGCCGAAGAAGTGCTTGAGGCGCGCTTCGACCAGGCCGACGTCGTGCTCGAGGTTGGCGAATTTGGCGTCGAGCTGGAAATCGGTGACCACGCGCTCGAGCGTGAAGCGCAGGCCGTCGACGTGCGGGTAGTAGACGCGGTAGGTCGGCAGCAGCTCTTGCGTGTCGATGTACTCGGTCGACACCACCGGCCGCACGAAGATGAAGTCGTTGTGAAAATACGTGCGGTGCAAGATGTTGCAGCAGACCGAATTGAAAAACGTTTCGGCCAGTTCCGGCTGCTTATGGTCGGACAGCATGCCGATGTAGTGCAGCTTCAGTTCGCGCCACACCTCGTCCGTCAGATCGCTGTCCGCATACTCGTCCTCCAGCGCCTGCACGCATTCCTGCACCCGCTGGTCATAGAAACCGATGCGCTCGCGCGCCGCCTGTTGCGCCACCGCCCAGGCGCCGGTTTCAAAATGGTGCTTGCCGCGCTGGCTGGTCTGGCGGAACAGCCGGTAGTGCTTGTCGAAGCCGTCGAGAATTGTGCGCGCGATATCGAAGGCGATCTGGGACGACAGCAGTTTCGGAAACGCAGCCTGGGTCATCGTGGTGCTCGTGTCGAATCAATCAAACCATGTTACCTGCGTCGTCCTCGCGAACGCGCGAGGAGTCGGTCCTGCCAATGGCAGGGACGATTGCTCAACGAGTCTCGGCATACAATTCGCGCCCGATCAGCATGCGGCGGATCTCGCTCGTTCCCGCGCCGATTTCATACAGCTTGGCGTCGCGCCACAGCCGCCCGACCGGGTAGTCGTTGATGTAGCCGTTGCCGCCCAGCGCCTGGATCGCTTCGCCGGCCATCCAGGTGGCTTTTTCGGCGCTGTACAGAATTGCCCCGGCGGCGTCCTTGCGCAGGTTGCGGATTTGCTCGGGCGAACTGGCGCGGTCGCATGCCTGGCCCACCGCGTAGACGTAGGCGCGGCACGCCATCATGGTCGAATACATGTCGGCAAGCTTGCCCTGCATCAGCTGAAATTCGCCGATCGGCTGGCCGAACTGTTTTCGCTCGTGCACATATGGCACCACCGCGTCCATGCAGGCGGCCATGATGCCGAGCGGGCCGCCCGACAGCACCGTGCGCTCGAAGTCGAGGCCCGACATCAGCACGTTGACGCCGCGGCCCAAGCCGCCCAGCACGTTTTCGGCCGGCACTTCGCAATCGACGAACACCAGTTCGCCTGTGTGCGAGCCGCGCATGCCGAGCTTGTCGAGCTTTTGCGCCACCGAAAACCCCTTGTAGCCTTTTTCGACCAGAAAAGCGGTCATGCCGCGCGCGCCTGCTTCCAGGTCGTTCTTGGCGTACACCACCATGACGTCGGCATCGGGGCCGTTGGTGATCCACATCTTGGTGCCGTTCAGGACCCAGCGGTCACCCTTGAACTCGGCGCGCAGTTTCATGCTGACGACGTCGGAGCCGGCGTTCGGCTCCGACGTCGTCAGCATGAAACTGCGCGCCGAGTTCAAGGGTGACCGC
>Ga0326735_1000301_pt1 | contig 11749 bp, 12 predicted proteins | sample 37_GP2_1092_FD_207945 | JGI IMG/M metagenome (GOLD analysis project Ga0326735, IMG submission 207945) | Glacier ice microbial communities from Ngari, Tibet, China - 37_GP2_109.2 | ecosystem: Environmental > Aquatic > Freshwater > Ice > Glacier | place: China: Ngari, Tibet | collected 2018-07-31
GTATTGCGAGATCTCGGGGAGACTGTGCTTGTGATCGACAAAAGCGACGCCGGCCTGGCCAGGGGTCTACGACTGGCGCAAGCAAAATTCGGTGGCTCGATCGCACTCCACGGAAGCAGTGACTTTATTGAGCGCAACTGCTTTATCGCCGCCAAAAACGGGCTTGATATCGAGTTTAAAGATCCCGCACACCAGGCGATATTTGTCGCGTGCCGGGAGTCGTTTAAGCGTGAAGAACAAGCCTGCGCTGAGCAAGCTCGCTTCAAGCTGCAGTCAGACGCAAGTTGGCCCGGCCGGCCGCTCGGCAGGCTGCACGACCTGCGCGATGAAATGGTCGACGTTATCGACTTGCGCACCGCTGAGCGTCGCGTCGACGAGACAAGCGCCGCGATCGTGGCGGCAATTGCTCGAAAAGAGCAGCTGGAAAAATTCGGGTCGGCGCTACCGTTGAAGCCAATTCGCCGGCCAGCCGCCGCGGTCGCAAACGGATCAGCTGCAGCGCCAAAGCGGAAGACATACCGACACCAGATGCTCGAGAAGACTTACGGCCAGTCCTCAGAGAACCTGGCGAAATACTGGCGCGTCGATAAGTCCCGCGAAGGCGTCGTTTTCAGCAATCGCGACGGCCGTATCGTCGATCGTGGGGTTAGCATTCACTGCGACCATGGCAACGGCAAAGAGATCGAAGCAATGATCGATCTCGCCAAAATCAAAGGCTGGAAGTCGCTCACGATGCGCGGGGGGAGCGACGATTTTAAATACAACGCAATGATGGCGTCCCTCCGCTCTGGACTTGAAATCGTTGCAACTACACCAGGCGACAAAGCGATTTTGGTCAAGGTGCAAAAAGATATGGAGGGCATTGGCGGAAGCGGCGGCAGCAAAATCGGCGACATTGGCGGCGGCGGGCATGCCACCGCGCCGGAAAAATCCGCAGCGGACGCCTCGGCAGCACTCGCGCTGCGTATGTCGACAATGCTTGGCAGCGAAGATCGACGCAAAGAAGCGCGGCGATCTGACAAGAAAATCCGTCCGAAGTGACGCTTTTCAGAATGCAAATAGGGCTTTGTGTGAGCGCTATTTTTTTGCCTGCAGCAAAATGCCGCACTTCAGCGTACACTCAGAAAATGGTCAAAAACGACACATTTTCGACGATTCCGATTGATTCGCGGACGTTAAAGGCGCCGGCGCACTCAGCGTGGATCCGCGCCCTGGCGCCGTCTCTCGAGTCGCTGAAAAAGCTGCTCGAGGACGTCGAGCGCGAAGATCGCACGGAAGCACGAAAATGAGAATGGTTTCGCCAGACGAAAGCGCTCGACGCTTAGCTGCATTGACGATCGCGCGCTCGACTGTCGACCTGTCGACTTACGGCTACGATCCTGTCGGCTCGTTGATTGATCAGCTTTACGTTGACGGTTTCATCGACGACAACCAGCTTCTCGAAATCGCGCTAAAGCGATATCGGGCGAACTGGTCCCAACTGTAGCTCGCCTTTACAGCCATACCTTCAGGGATATATCCTTGAAGATATGTTTCTAACTACAGTGCTGCCTTCATCGCAGCGATTTTCGTTTTCAGCCTCTCATTGTAGGCGCTGTACACAGTGCCAAAATCGGTCACGATCTCGCTGTTTTCCGACATTTTTTTGTCGGCGGCATCTGTATACTTCAGCGTTGCATCGCGGCCAGGCGTTGCGAAATGCGCGCAGAGCGCGCCGTGGCTCGCGGCTTCTTGAAACGCGCGCATCATTACGTGTCGTGCGACTGTCTGCGTCGCTTCGATTTTCAGTAGATTAATAAGTGCAGCAGCTAACTTGAGGCGTACTGCAGATCGATGTCGACGCACTGCTCCGCCCAACATTCCAGCGGCCGCGGTCGCCTGGGCCGGCGTCGTTGTCGCATGCGCGCGAACGAGTGCCAGGCGAATTTCCGCTGTGTTTTTCGGAATCGCAAGTTCGATCGCGAGTTTCGCAGCAGCAGCTGCAGCAGCATGGTTCAGCATCATCTCTCCGGTTCATTGTTCAGGGATATATCTTGGAACACTTTCTAAGCTTGCGCAAGTGCGTTACCGATCAGAACCTAAGATTTTTCTCTGCATCGAAAAAAATTGCCGGACTAATGGAGTCTGAGGATATATCCCTGAATTACCACTTGGTTGCTCCGCGCTGGTCGCCGTCCCATCAGATCTGCGCGGCGGCCGGCGAGCCCGGCGGTTCGAGCTGCTCGAGAAAATTCGGCGGGAACTCAGACACGAGCTCGACAAGATCCGCGACGACGCCCAGGGCTGCAGCTTGCTCTGCGCTCACCTCGGACGTGTCAAAAACTACGCAAAGGCGCTCATATTTGCCCCCGCACTCGACAGTCGTGCCCAGTGCGGCCGCCAGCGTTTGCATCGCTTTTTGGTACTGCTGCCAGCGTGCTTTTTGCTGCATATTTGGCATTTCGGTTCCGATCTTTTCGCCGGTCATTCTTCTTTGCATTCAACGACTTACAACCGATTTTGGCGATCTCGGTTCCGATCTTTTCGGCCGCGGCCACGGCGGGCTTGACGGCGACGAAGGGAGCGGCCTGGCCAGCCCCTAAACGTTACATCGAAAATTCGAAGGATGCCGAACTAAAGATGCTGTCTTCGCGCCAAATAACCTTCTTCCTGGTGACATGGAGGTTCCATGTTTCGCTGTCGACCGGATTGAGCTTGTGGAATGCCGTTGGAGTGAGAACGGCTACGCAAGCACCGCCGCTGGGATCGCGGACGGATTCGTAGCGCACCATTTGCACGCCGTTCGAACGCGCCTCGCGAGCAATCGAATGGCATGGCGCGTAGTCGGTGTTGCTAATCCATTGTGCGCTCTCGGCCAGATAGGGCGGAACGCGTAAGTCGATGCAGCTGCCTTGAATATCGCTCTGGAACAAGGTTTGCTGACGGGGCTCGATCGAATCGAGCTCGCTCTCCATCAAAAAACGCCATCGCCAATAGCCCAATTCGGCGCATGCGGTGCGGCGTTCGTCAGCGGCATAAAAAACACCAGGGTCGAAAGGCGCTCTGAATCTAGAGCCCGACGGCAGGGGCGGATATCGAAACGGCGTGAAAAGCAGCCAGTGCAGCGCAGCTGCATCTGCGGGAATTGGCGGCTTGGACGATTCCAAAATCGTCTCCAGGATGCCCTGCTCTTCCATGGAGTCGGCGAGCAACATGGTCGAGACAATGTGCTGCGCTTCGACGGCGCGCCAACCGAGGATGGCGGCGTGGTGGATGCTAGATGCGTCCACGGTAGGCGTCCAGATAGTTGAGCACATTCACGATCCCATCGATTTTCACCATCAAATCGATCGGCTTGGCGTTGAGTGCCTTGTTATGCCCTTGAAGCCACTGCCTGGCGCTTTCACCATGACCAACCAATGCGTCGAGCGAGCGGAAGACGCGGACGAACAGGATTGCCAGATCCCACTCGTTTCTTCGAGCGGCTCTTAGCGTGTACTCGCCGCTGAATAAACGCGAAACGGTTGGCGGACTGATCCCGAGTATTTTTGCCAGCATGGACTGGTTAATGTCGAGAATGGCAGCCGCTTTCAAAACCGCGGTGGATAGGACTTTCTCAGGTACGGCCGCTGGCTGTTCCATCGGTTTCATGATGATCTCCTCGTTCTATGGAATCATCTTAGCATATTTATTTCTGTAGAATCGCTCATCTCATGAAAATCAAGAGCTTATCCCCGCCTTGATGCGCATATGCGCATGTGCGCATCAACACTTAAGCGCTTTTGCGTACAAATTCATTGGAGTGGATGAGCGTATGCGCATATGCGCATGTGCACTTTTATGCAAAGTTATTTTTCGGCGTATTCGCGCAAGAAGTTCGCGACGATCTCGGTCATCGTTGTGCCGTTCGCGACCGCTTTCATTTTGACTGCTAAATGCAGATCTTTCGGAATCGCGATGTTCAAGCGTACGATTGCCGCCGGCGCTTCGATTGCATTGTGCGCAGCTGTGACGTGAGCGGAAACCGGAGTTTGTGCTGCTGTCGCCATTTGCTTGATCGTTGGTGTTTTCATAGTGCGATTACCTTTTCGTCGACGAGTTCTTGTAAAATTGCCAATACTTCTTTTGCTGCTAAAGACTGCGGCCGGTATTCGAGCGCGGTTTTTGATCCAAGGTCTGCCGTGCGATGTGTCGAGCGCTCGCTCAAGTGCGCGTCAAGCACTGGCAAGCCGAGCTCGAGCAGCGCATCAGTAATCTCGCGCGCGATCTTCTCTTTCTTATTGCTCCGCGTCACGACAAACAGCGCCCGCGGCAATCCGCCAGTGAGTTCTTGGCGTTGTTTGACGAGTGCGACGGTGTCGACTGTCGATTCGAAATCTTTCCAGGCGGCTTGCACAGGAATGATCACGACGTCAGAAGTACGAATAATAACGGCCGTCGCTGGACTGACGCCGGCGCCACCTTCCAGGAATACGAAGTCGTTCGACGCTGCTTGCGATTTCGCGTTGCCTTCGATTGCGCTCGGCACGTCCACGCCGACCACTAGTGGAAGCGCTGCAGCATTGTCTTTGCAGCGCCGGCCGTACCACTTCACACTAGTCTTCTGAGAGTCAGTGTCGATGATCAGCACTTTCTTCTCGTACTCAGAAGCAAGCGCTGATCCGAGCGCTTGCGCCAAGGTGCTCTTAGCTGAGCCGCCCTTTTGGTTCACTACTCCGACGATCAAGCCCATTTTTCGCTCTCAAAGTTATACAACACAGCCATAGTATCACGAATGCGCATGTGCGCACATGCACAAACGCGCTAAAGTGCTAATATGTGTCTGTGTTTTTGTGTTTTAATGCTTAAGTGTGTTTGCTCGTATGTGCATATATGCATAAGTGCATATGTGTTTATGTGCATTTGAACATCTGCGCTTAAGCTCACGATTGCATGAACATCGATATGATGAAGTTTCAAAAAAAAGGGGGCATCGTGCAGAAAAATACGACGGGCAAGACCACGGCAGAAATCGAGGCCATGGCTGAGAGCATTTTTGATGACCCTGCAGCAGCGCAGATCTGGCTGCACTCTGCGAACAGCACTTTCGCAGGTCTGTCGCCGATCGATTACCTCGCGAGCGACGCACACGAGCCCGCCGCGGCCGTGCTTCTCGTACTGAACGCGATCGCCACCGGCGGCGCCACTTAACGCGCCCGCCGCGGCGGGTTTTCGGCGACGTTGCGATCGTGACCGGCCAGGCGGCCGCGCCACAAGTTCTACATTGTTTTGCAGAAAAATTGTTCGGAAGCGCGCGATCTGGCACATTGACAGCAATCATGATGCTACCATTTATCAATTGCACGACAACCACGCACGGGAGAGCGAAAATGAGTTCAGACACTAGTGCACATGAGAAAACTTCGAAAGCGCAGCGGCGCAAAATCAGCTTGACGATCGATCCGCACCTGCTCGCCGAGCTTGACTCAAAAACCAATGCCTTGGGTCTCAGCCGCGCAGCCGGTTTCGCGCTAGCCGTCTCTCGATTTCTTGCAGCAGAAAAACGCGAATCAAGCCGCGTTGCTTAGTTCGCTGGCAAATAGCGCAAACCGAGTAAGACAATGAAGAGGCGGAGACATGGAACCAAGAAAGCCCCCAACCCTTGAAAAAACCCTAGAACTTGTTAGCAAGATGGCAGGGACAAGAAAAAGGGAACCAAAGGTGCGCAATCCAGATGAACCGGTCCAGCTGGCTTTTTGGCCCGACGACGTGCTCGCCATGCCTAACGCTCTTGCCCGTTCAGCAATTTTTGCAGTCATAAGGCGTGGAAACCGGCGCATGCTCCAAGACGAACAAATCATGAGCAGAAAGGACGGTTTCGTTACCGGGAAAGGACTGCAGCTGGACCAGGCCGACGGCGATTTGTGGTTGCATCTGACACGATTCGCGCGTAAGGCGCCACTCGGAAGCAAAATACATATCAACAGACACGAATTACTCCGGATGATTGACCCCGAAGTGAAAGTAGGGGCTTCTCAATATACATGGCTTGCTGACTCTATCGCACGGCTCCAAGAGGCAAGTTTTCGTATTGAGACGAAGAAGTATCGCGCCGGACTGAGCCTGATCAGCAGCTATCTCTTTGACAAAGAAACGAACGAGTATTGGATCGTGATTGACCCCGAAGCAGCTAAGCTTTTCTCCGAGTCCATGTTCGGATGGATCGACTTAGATAAGCGCCGGAAACTTGGGCACAACGACCTGGCGAAATGGTTGCAATCGTATATTTGTTCGCATGAGTCTGGCCACGAGCACACGATCAATATCGAGCTTCTGCATGCGTGGTGCGGCGTCTCCGGCCGGCTCCGGTCTTTCAGAACAGCCATGGGAAAAGCGATAGCTCTACTCGAGAAAGTTGAAATTATTAATAATGCAAAACTGCGCGAGGATGGCAAAGTCACTTGGTTTCGCCCACGCGAAGACAGGCTGACCAGCCGCGCGCCGCTGTTGATGCTTGAAGCTGATACGCGAATCGAATCGGTCTAAGAGTAGGCGTAGCTCGGCGCTGAACAATCCAAAAATGGGCGACTTTCCGCCCTTCTTTCGCGTCTGCAGCGACAAAATAGCGGCAAAGACTAGGCATAGCTCGGCGCCCCTACTGAAAACCGACGAGTCACCCAGTTTTGTTGTATCACTACAAGCAATCTAGCGCAGATGACTAGGCATAGCTCGGCGCTTGCTTAAAAATCTGACGTTTTGCGGGCATTTGTTGCAATAATATTAATAAACAACCAAGACGATTAGGCATAGCTCGGCGCTTGCTAAGCAAAAAGGCACGCTTTTTCGTGCTTTCTTTCCCATGTGGCAAGAAATTGATGGCGGCGACTAGGCATAGCTCGGCGCACTAAAAAGCAAAACGGCCGGAAGATCGAGTTTTTCATCGTCGGTGTACAAGAACACTGTCTAAATATACATATTAAACATGCAATTTCCACGATTTTAGTAATTAATTGATATCTTTTTAGCGATTCGACCTTGACTAGGCATAGCTCGGCGCACAGTAGGCATAGCTCGGCGCAAACACAGATACGAGTAGGCATAGCTCGGCGCAAACTAGGCATAGCTCGGCGCAAACTAGGCATAGCTCGGCGCCCCCCCCGCTGAAACCCGCATGGATAAAGGCTTTCAGGCGATTTTGTCCTTTTAACCGTTATTAACCATCTTTAACCTCGCGCGCGTGGTTTTAACCCGGGCCTGTGCATAACTCACTCAAAACACCATCAGGCAAAAGCTACGGCAAGAAGCAAAACAAGTTAACGACAAGGAGTGGGGGAGCTCCATCCAAGGTCTCGCAGTGAGCTGAAGGCTACAAATAGAAAACTCTATAGCTCTGTCAGGCGGCTAGGCCCCCTGACAGAGCGTAAACACTCAAACTTTGAAAAATTTAGAATTTGCCGCTCTATAGCTCTGTAGTGCGCCTCAGCGCACTACAGAGCGTAAACAGCAAACTTTTAAAAAATTAGTGGTTTACATATTTTGTGGCCGCGCAATCGTCGCTCGCGGGGACAGCACGCGAAACCGCTCCTAAATTGCTCGTGAGACGCCGGGGTGCCCTGCGGGCATCCTCACGTTCGGACTCAAATCGCCCCCGGGCGGTAAGCTCGCTCCAAAACGACGCTAAGTGGGCTCGCAATGAAGCCCTTAGAAGCGTTTTTCAGAAGCAATGCTGACTTCGTATCCCTTAAATGCTCAAAACGCCTCCTAGAGGCCGTCCAAGCGGTCTGCAATGGCGGCACGACGTCGGCGCGTCTCCTGGCCGCCGAAGGTACGCGGTGCGCACACTACGACGGAGCGGGCGATCGTGTTCTTCTGTGATTATCAAATCGCCTGCGTGATTCGGCGCGAGCGTTACTGCTCGATTTTGAGCGAGCGGCCGGCCCGAAATCTTCATCTGTAGGCTCCACTTTGTGCAGATGCGAGCAGATCAGCCAAGGTTTGTCGACCTTTGACTGTGCCTAGGTAACTCGAGGGAGTTGCGCCGGCGAGTGCCGGTAATGGCGCGGCGAGCCACGCCTTGACCCAAGCTGCGGCATCAAACTTCTCGGCCGTGCCAGATTGTTCAACCATTGTTTGCACCTGGTTGACTAGTGCGTCAACATCAGCCGCGCGGGCATCTTGATTCTTCGACATGATTGCAGACTGATGCACTACGAAATCGATTGGAACCGTTGTCGTTTTAGCATTTTTCGTGCTAAACGAGCATGATTGTGGGTGCTTTAACCCGGGTACCGGCAAGTAGGAGGTGAAAAGCCCCGCCCGAGGCGTCTACGCAGATCGTTTGGGGACTTCATCGTAACACTTCGACAGTTTTCGAGCGCACGTCACTTAATCGGTTGAATTAATATCCGATTAAAAAATAACAATAGTGTAGTTATAACATTGTTTACAAAGTATTAACATTTCTCATAAGCAATAGTTTGTATCATACTAAGTTGCTTAAAAAAGCTAGAAAATGTTGATGGGTCCTGTTTTTTAATTCTAACGAAAACTATCTATAACCTAGCTCGATATGATGCCAATAAACGTGGACCGAGCGAATGGGCATTAATTTCACCTAAATGCTACTAACTTCGTCCAAATACATCTTATTTTTCTGCTGCTAAATGGTGGAGAGTGACAATCCGCGCTTTTTCGGCGTCACCAGGTGTCGACCGCTGATTTTTCCGAATAGTTTGTGTAAAACGGATTTACTAAATTTGTACGGTTTTCTGCTAATTTTTTTGATGGGGCGCGTTTTTAGAAAACCATCGGAAATCACTGTCGATCATCCTTGATCACTCACGACCATTCTATTGCATACTCGAGCATCCTGGACGGCCGCTGGCCATGCCCGACCACGTTGGTCCTCATTCGAGCATCGCAAAACATAGCCGATCATCTTCGATCATCTTGCTCCATCACTTACACCCGATTTACACCTTTGCCGATCTCCGGCCCTATTCGGTCACCCCTGGTCATTTTCGACTGCAGCGGGCCTACCTCGCGCATCGCGCCGCACGTTCAACCATCGTGGGTCGACCAGCCGGCGCCTAACCGCCCGGGTGTAAGTCGCGATCCCGACCGATTCAAGACTTTTCCAATATTTTACAAGTTTCATAAAAACAACTTTTTGTTAGCAATATTTTGGTTTTTGGGCTGTAGGCCGGCGTGCTCTGTACAGTTGACATAACGCTCGTTCAACGAAGTCGCGTTTTTTGAAATATATCGGCATGTGTAAGACATTACGGTTGACAGGTGTAATTTACGCATTTACACTTACGTACATAAAGATCGTAATTACACTTCACCCAAGGCGCATATGAACGAGCAGCAGAAAACTGGCAATGTGACGAAAGACGATGTCGCCGCCGTTGTGCGTGACAACGATCTCGACATCCAGCAAGTGAGCAGCAACGCCCTGAGAAAACTCTTGGGTCGTGGTTCGTTCTCGACGATCCAGAAATTCATCGATGTTTTGCGTTCGGAAGCCCGTGCTGCCGCTGCGCCGCAACTCGAAGCTGCGCCGCCGGCGCCGCCGGCCGAAGTGCTCGCGGGACTGTGGTCTGCGGCGTGGTCCGCAGCGCAAGGTATGACGCTATCTCATGTAGTGCAGCTGACAGCCGACCGCGATGCATTTAAGCAGACAGCTGCTGCGCAAGCCGCCGACCTGGGCGAGTTGAATGACGAGCTCGATACACTGCAAGCTGATCGAGAGCGGGATGCGCAAAACATCGCAGAGCTTGAAAAGACACTGCAAGCCGTCGAAGCAACCGCACAAGCCGCGATCGATACCAAGACTAATGAAGTGGTCGCTGCCAACGCGGAGCTTGCACGTGTTACGGCTGCTGCTGCGCAAGCCGCCGCGATCGCTGACCGCGACATGACCATTAAAGAGCAGTGGCTGCAGTCGACCATCGATTCTTTGACGACGCAAGTCGGCGAACTTAAAGCTCAGCGCGTCGCTGCGCAGTCGCACGAAGATGCTGTGCTAGCCGGCCAGGCCGCGGCTGCCGCTACATTGGAACGAGCCCAGGCGACGATGCAAACGCAAGCAGTTGAACTTGCCCAGGCGCAGGCGGAAATCGTTCGTGCGCAGTCAGAGGCAGCGCATCAAGCTGAACTGGCACGACGCGACGTTGCTGATGCTAAAGGCCAGATCGAGGCGCTGAAAGCGCAGATTAGCCAACTGCAGCCGAAGGCTTAATTAAGAACGGCCGGCGAGCCGTGAATTCAGTTTCACCGTTTTTTGCGAGAGGGGAGCAAAAAACGCACTTCGGGCGACTTAGTGGACACACACCGAGCGACCAACCATGTAGTGTGTTTTTAAACTTGTTCACTCACCCAAAAAAACGGAGGCTGTCAATGAAAAGATCTATTATTAATGCAATGTCGCTTGCGATTATGTCGCTGTCGTCGTCTTTGTCGACTGCGCAAACGATTAACAGCGCGGTCAATGTGCCTACTATCCCAGGCGCGAAAGTGCTTTGCGTGAACGGCGGCGATACAGCGGGCGCACATGATTCGACTTGGAAAAAGCTGAATACAGACGCGGGGGCTGCGAATACCTGGAAGCGCGTCGGGGAGTGCATTAGCACACCTTCGCCGGCGCCGGCACCAGTGCCAGTTCCCGTGCCAGTGCCGCCGCCAGTGCCAGTGCCAGTGCAGGTGCCGCCGTCAGCGCTACCTTCAATTACGTGCGCGCCGGATTCCTGGATCAACAGCAGCATGACATGCCCTGCGGGATATACTGGAAACATAGTCAACGTCACTGAAGTCACTTGCCCAGCAGGACCTTATGGAGCGCCATTCGTCAGGACTGGCGACGTGAATAGCTGTGTGTTGACGCCGCTGCCAGCAGTGCCGGTTCCTGACCCCGTGCAGCCGTTTCCGAGCCCCGCGCCGGCATGCCCGCCGGACCAAAATTACTGCGACATCTGGGGCGGCAGCGATGGCGGTCTTGCTTCTGCTCCACCACAGGATTACGGCATTATTAAATACTCAGGTGCGACCTGCGCGCCAACTTATATCCCGCTCGGGACGTATGCTCCTGTCAACGGGTGCCCATATTCAGCACCGCCGACATGCACTGATCCTAGTGCACCCGGACAAAATGGGGATAACAATTTTTGCGTTCCTTAAACTGCGCAGAATGCAATCTTCTGGAGCAGTGCGACATGCACTATGTCGCGCTGCTTTTTAATCCTTTAAGAAAAATCCTATGAAACCGAAAATCGAACCACCGAAAGACCTTGGTCTCGAGACAGCAGCGCCCAAAAAACGAGGACGTAAACCGAGCGGCTTGTCACGAGCCGAAATCGAAAATCGATCGGCAAAAGCACATCGGCAGAGCTTGCTCGAGCGAGGCTTAGTGGAGATGAAGATTTTCGTGAAGGCCGAGACGCGCGAGAAACTCACTGACGAAAAAATAGTGCGACAGAAAACGACGCTCGGCGAAGTAATTGACGAAATTGTTGACGAAATATTAAAATATAGGTCTAATAAAGGTGAAACACCTACGTAATTATGTTATAATTGATTCAAGATAAAATAAAAGGAGCCGGAAAAATGATGAAGCATGCAAAACTCGCAGCAGCAGTGTCCCTCGCCCTCGCCTTAGCCGCCTGCGGCGGATCGAGCTCTGCCCCGGCTGCCGCGCCGGCGGCTCCAGCGCCGGTTGTAGCGCCGCCGCCGCCGCCGCCGCCGCCACCGGCGAGCGATCTGCAAACGAGCGTCGCTGCAGCAACGTATGCTC
>Ga0326735_1000302_pt1 | contig 11747 bp, 13 predicted proteins | sample 37_GP2_1092_FD_207945 | JGI IMG/M metagenome (GOLD analysis project Ga0326735, IMG submission 207945) | Glacier ice microbial communities from Ngari, Tibet, China - 37_GP2_109.2 | ecosystem: Environmental > Aquatic > Freshwater > Ice > Glacier | place: China: Ngari, Tibet | collected 2018-07-31
TTCGAGCCCCATATCAGCTGCGCCAGGCCCTCGATGAAAAAAGCCAGCCCGATGGTGGCCATGAACAGCGTGATCTCGGGCTGGTTCACCAGCGGGCGCAGCACCACCTTTTCGATCGCCAGGCCGAGCGCGATCATCACCACCATGGTGATCGGAATGGCCACCCACATCGGCGCGCCGAACTTGTCGACGATGCCGACGCAGGTGAGGGCGGCGAAAAACACCATCGCTCCCTGGGCGAAATTGAACACCCCGGAGGCCTTGTAGATCAGCACGAAGCCGATCGCCACCAGCGCGTACATCACGCCCGACAGCAAGCCGCCGATCAGCACTTCAAAGAAAAAACTCATGGTCGCTGTCGCTTTCTAGTGGGCCGCGCCCAGGTAGGCGCGGATGACCTCCTGGTTGGCGCGAACGTCATCGGGGGTGCCATCGGCGATCTTCTTGCCGTAATCGAGCACCACCACGCGGTCGGAGATGTCCATCACCACCCCCATGTCGTGCTCGATCAGCACGATGGTGGTGCCGAACTGGTCGTTGACGTCGAGGATGAAGCGGCACATGTCCTGCTTTTCCTCGACGTTCATGCCGGCCATCGGCTCGTCGAGCAGCAAGATGGTCGGTTCGGCCGCCAGCGCCCGGCCCAGCTCGACGCGCTTTTGCAGCCCGTACGGCAATCGCCCTACCGGCGTCTTGCGGATCGCCTGGATCTCCAGAAAATCGATGATCTGCTCGGCCTTTTCGCGGTGGGCGATTTCTTCGCGCCGCGCCGGACCCCAATACAGCGCCTGCAGCAAAAAGTTCGACGTCATCTTGAGGTTGCGCCCCGTCATGATGTTGTCGAGCACCGTCATGCCCTTGAACAGGGCGATGTTCTGGAACGTGCGCGCAATGCCAGCCTTGGCCGCGCTGTAGCAGTCCATGTTGGTGCGGTGGGCGCCGCGCAGCACGATCTCGCCTTTCTGCGGGCGGTACACGCCGTTGATCACGTTGAGCATTGAACTTTTGCCCGCGCCGTTGGGCCCGATGATGGCGCGGATCTCGTGCTCGCGCACGTCGAACGAAATGTCGGTGAGCGCTTTTACGCCGCCGAACGACAGCGAGATGTTGTTCAGCTCGAGGATGACCGGCCCGATCTGGCGCTCGTTTGCACCCGTGGCACCCGTGGCGCCGGTGTTGTCCGTGGCACCAGTGTTGTCCGTGGCGCCGGTGAGGCTGCTCTGGTTCATTTGCATCACGCCGCCTTTTCTAACAGTGGATAGCAGGTCACGTCGCAGATGCGCAGATCGGCGCTGACCGTGCCGACCCGGCCATCCTCGAACTTGACCTGGGTGCTGATGAACTGCGACGCTTTTCCTGCATACAGCGCCTCGATCAGCACGGCGTATTTTTCGGCGACGAACTTGCGCCGCACCTTGCGCGTGCGCGTCAATTCGTCGTCGTCCGGATCGAGCTCCTTGTGCAGCACCAGAAAGCGCCGCACCTGGGTGTCGGCCATTCCCGGCTCCCCCGCCAAAATCGCGTTGACCTGGGCGACGCAGTCGGCCACCAGCGCGTACGTCTGGCCGTGGCAGGCCAGGTCGGTGTAGCCCGAATAGGCCAGGTTGCGCCGTTCGGCCCAGTTGCCGACCGCTTCCATGTCGATGTTAATAAAAGCGCAGACCTGGTCGCGGCCATTGCCGAACGCCACCGCTTCCTTGATGAAGGGGAAGAACTTGAGCTTGTTTTCGATGTAATTGGGCGCAAACATGGCGCCGCCGGTGAGCTTGCCGACGTCGGCGGCGCGGTCGATGATTTTCAAATGGCCGTCGGCATCGAAGACGCCGGCGTCGCCGGTATGAAAATAGCCGTCGGCGTCGATCACCTCGGCGGTGGCGTCGGGCCGCTTGAAATAGCCCTGCATGGTGGCCGGCGACTTGACCAGCACTTCGCCGTTGGCGGCCAGCTTGACCTCGACCCCGGGCGCCGGCAGGCCGACGCTGTCGAACTTGATGTTGCCGTCCGGTTGCAGGCAGACATACGCGCACGTCTCGGTCGAACCGTACAGCTGCTTGAGGTTGACCCCGATCGAGCGGTAAAAGCGGAACAGCTCCGGGCCGATCGCCGCGCCGGCGGTGTAGGCGACCCGCACGCGCGACATGCCGAGCACGTTCTTGAGCGGGCCGTACACCAGCACGCGGCCCAATGCATACTGCAGCCGGTCGCCGGGCGAGACCGGCTTGCCGTCCAAAATGCGCGCACCGCAGCGGCGCGCCACCGCCATGAAGTGGCTGAACATGCGCCGCTTGATGGCGCTGGCGTCTTCCATCCGGATCGTCACGCTGGTGAGCATGTTCTCGAACACCCGCGGCGGGGCGAAATAACAGGTCGGGCCGATTTCGCGCAAGTCGTTCAATACCGTGTCGCCCGACTCCGGGCAATTGACCGTGAAGCCGGCCACCAGCGCCTGCGCCAGCGAGAACAGGCAGTCGCCGACCCACGCCATCGGCAGGTATGACAGGATGTCCTCGCGGTCGGTCAGATTGTCGAACGCGACCGCGCCGGCGCCGGCCGCCAGCAGCGCGGCGTGGGTCTGCACCACGCCCTTTGGTTTACCGGTGGTGCCCGAGGTATACAAGATGATGGCCGGCTCGACACCGGTGCCGGCGTCCACCGCGGCGTCGAACTTGCCTGGGTTGGCCAGGTCCCAGGCGCGCCCCTGCTCTTGCAACTGCGCCAGCGACATCACGCCGGCCTGGCGGTAATGGCGCATGCCGCGCGGGTCTTCGAAGGCGATGTGGCGCACTTGCGGGCACAGCGCCGCCAGTTCGAGCAATTTATCGACCTGCTCCTGGTCCTCGACGACGGCAAAGGCAATGTCGGCGTCGTTGATCACGTACGCCATGTCGGCGGCCGGCGCGTCCTGGTACAACGGCACCGGCACGCCGCCCAGGCACTGGGCCGCCAGCATGGCCCAGTACAGGCGCGGGCGGTTGTCGCCGATGATGGCCAGGTTCATGCCGCGCTGAAAGCCGAGTGCGGCCAGGCCGCAGGCCAGCGCACGCACTTCGGCGTTGACCTCGAGCCAGCTCCAGGTTTGCCAGATGCCGAGATGCTTTTCGCGAAATGCCGGCCGCGCGGCGCGCACTGCGCCGTGTGCGCGCAGGCGGCGCGGAAAAGTCTCGAGCTGCGAGCCATCCGATTTGTTCACCAGGTCTCCTTGTGTCGATGGCGCCGTTGCCGCTTGATCAAAAGCGGGAAGGCGCGTTTTTTGTGGGATGATAGTAGACTCAGATCAATTCCCATGCTGTCTTTTGGATGACAATTGCGCGACTTTCGATGTTGCGCCGCACAAATGCCAACTCGCCCACAGACCCTGACGGAACACTTGCGCTCGACCATCTGGGCGCGCGCCCTTTCCGCTGCCGAGATGACGCAGGTGGAAGCATGCTGCCACGAGCAGTTCGTCCCGAAAGGCGGCTTCGTGTGCCGCAAGGGCGAGGCGCTGGAAACCTGGGTCGGCATCATCGACGGCCTCGTCAAGATCAACAATTTTTCCCCCGGCGGCAAGAGCGTGACGTTCGCCGGCGTGCCGACCGGCGGCTGGTTCGGCGAAGGCTCGCTGCTCAAGGACGAAACGCGCAAGTACGACGTCATGGCGCTGCGCGACACGCGGGTGGCGCGCATGCCGCGCGCCACGTTCGAGTGGCTGCTCGAAACGAGCCTGCCGTTCAACCGCTTTTTGCTCATGCAGCTCAACGAGCGGCTCGGCCAGTTCATCGGCCTGGTGGAAAACGACCGCACCCTCGACGTCGACACCCGCGTGGCGCGCTGCCTGGCGGCGATGTTCAACTCCCATTTGTACCCCGGGCTGGAAAAAATGGTGCCGATTTCGCAGGAGGAGATCGGCTACCTGTCGGGCGCGTCGCGCCAGCGCGCCAACCAGGCCTTGCAACTGCTCGAAAAGGAAGGCTTGCTGCGGCTCGACTATGGCGGCATCCGGGTGCTCGACCTGGAGGGGCTGCGCCACTTTCTGGCCTGACGGCTTTTTCGCCCGTTGGGGGTATCATGAGTGCATGACAATTCCCTCCACTGAGCTTTTGCGCGCCGAGGCGCTGTCGCAGCTGCGCGCCGTCATGCAGCGCGAGCACATCGACGCCGTCCTGATCCCGTCGGCCGACCCGCACCTGTCCGAATATTTGCCGGGCCGCTGGAAGGGGCGCGAATGGCTGTCCGGGTTTACCGGCTCGGTCGGCACGTTTATCGCCACCGGTGACTTCGCCGGCGTCTGGACCGATGCCCGTTACTGGGACCAGGCCGAGACCGAACTGGCCGGCAGCGCCGTCGCCTTGATGAAAATCCCCTCCGGCGCCAGCGTGCTGTACATCGACTGGTTGTCCGCCAACCTGCAGGCCGGCCAGACGGTGGCGGTCGACGCCCGCGTGCTGAGCCTGGCCACGGCGCGCTTGCTGGCCGCGGCGCTGGCCGCAAGCGGAATCAACCTGCGCACCGACCTCGATGTGCTGGACGAAGTGTGGCCCGAGCGGCCCACGCTGCCGGGCGAAGCGGTATTTGAACACGCCGCCCCGCACGCGGTGGAAACGCGCGCCGGCAAGCTGGCCGCGGTGCGCGCATCGATGGCAACGCATGGCGCCGGGCACCATTTCATCTCGACGCTCGACGACATCGCCTGGCTGTTCAACCTGCGCGGCGCCGACGTCCGCTTCAACCCGGTTTTTCTGGCCCACGCACTGATTGCACCGCATCGCGCCACGCTGTTCGTCGGCGCCGCCAAGGTGCCCCCCGACCTTGCTGACACGCTGCGTTTTGATGGCGTCGACCTGGCGCCGTACGCACTGGCCGAGGCGGCGCTGGCGCAGTTAGCCGACGACAACGTGCTGCTGGTCGATCCGCGCCGCATCACCGCCGGCATGCGCGCCGCCGTGCCGGCGGGCGTGTCGGTCGTCGAGGCGACCAATCCGAGCACGTTTCTGAAGTCGATCAAATCGGACGCCGAAGCGGCCCACGTGCGCGCGACGATGGAGCACGATGGCGCCGCGCTGTGCGAATTTTTTGCCTGGCTCGAGGGCGCGCTGGCGCACCGGCAGCGCGCGCCGCTGACCGAGCTCGATATCGACACCGAAGTGTGCGCCGCGCGCGCGCGCCGGCCCGGCTTTGTCAGCCCGAGCTTTGCCACTATCGCCGGCTTCAACGCCAACGGCGCCATCATGCACTACCGCGCCACCGACGCTGCGCACGCCGCTATCGACGGCGACGGCCTGCTGCTGATCGACTCCGGCGGCCAGTACCTGGGCGGCACCACCGACATCACCCGCGTGGTGCCGGTCGGCACGCCATCCGCCGCCCAGAAGCGCGATTTCACGCTGGTACTGAAGGGCCTCATCGCGCTGTCGTCGGCGCAGTTCCCGCGCGGGACCCGCTCGCCCATGCTCGACGCCCTGGCGCGCGCGCCGATCTGGGCCGCGGGCCTCGATTACGGCCATGGCACCGGCCACGGCGTCGGGTTTTTTCTGAACGTGCACGAAGGCCCGCAGTCGATCTCGGCCACCACCATGCCGGAGCCGCACACGGCGATGGAGCCGGGCATGATCACCTCGATCGAGCCGGGCATCTACCGGCCGGGCCGCTGGGGCGTCCGGATCGAAAACCTGGTGCTCAACCGCAGTGCCGCGCCTGCCGAATACGGTGAATTTTTGCGCTTCGAGACGCTCACCCTGTGTCCGATCGACACCCGCTGCGTCGACGCAGCGCTGCTGCGACCGGACGAGCTCACGTGGCTCAACGACTACCACGCGCTGGTGCGCGCGCGCCTCGGGCCCCACGTCGACGGCGCGGCCCTGGCGTGGCTGGGCGAACGCACCCGGGCGCTCTGATGGCAAGCCCGCGTTCCACCCGCGCCAGCGCCGCCGTCGACCGCCTCAAGCTGCGCACCAACAACCCCGGCTATTCAATGGCGCGCACCGGCGACGGCCTGTTCTTCGTCAGCGAAAAACCCGGCGCGCCGCCGTTGTGCGCGCCGCTCGAACTGGACGCTTTCGTTGCCTTCGTCAACGCCCTCGGTCCGCAAGTGGCGCGGCGCGTCAGCAAGCTCGATGTCGCGTTCGAAAAACAGCTGGTCAAGAAAAAACCGTCGTAACCATCAACGGCCGAGCGCCGTCCTGAAAGACATTATGCCGACCTTCGACCTGCTGGCCACTTACTGGAGCAAACCGGAAGTGGCCACCAACGGCCTGATTTTGCTGAACCTGCTGGGCGCGCTGCTGCTCGGCCTGCTGGTCGGCTACGAGCGCTCGTACCACGGTCGCGCCGCCGGCATGCGCACCTACGGCATCGTCTGCATGGCGTCGGCGGCGCTGACCATCATCGGCGGCTATCCCGGCTTCTGGTTCGGCGGCCACGGCGGCGCGGTGGTGATGGCGGCCGACCCGACCCGCATCATCCAGGGCGTGGTGACCGGCATCGGTTTTCTCGGCGCCGGCGTGATCATGCGCGAAGGCTTCAACATCAGCGGGCTGACCACGGCCGCCTCGATCTGGGCCTCGGCCGTCATCGGCATCATGGTCGGCGTCGGCTTTTATCTGGCGGCGATGGGCCTGGCCTTCATGGCGTCGATGATCATGATCTACCTGCACAAACTGGAAGCCTATTTACCGTCGCGCCACGCGATTGCCATCACCATGCGCTTTAAAAAGGATTACGTGCCGCTCGAGTCGACCTTGCGCCGGGTGGCGCTCGAACGCGGCTACGAGATCGCCGGCGGCACGCTGGCCATCGGCGGCACCGCGGGCGAGCAGGAATGGCGCTTCGTCGCCCTCGCGCTGTCGCGCAAGAGCGGCGTGTCGCTGTCGCACCTGGCCGCCGAACTGGCCAGGTTTGACGGCATCAACAGTTTTCAGCTCTCCCACGCACGCAACTGAAACGCCAATGAAAGCGGCTTAATGACTTCACAAGCAACCCCGCAGGCAGTCCTCGATTTCTGGTTTTTGCCCGAATCGGCCGAAGGCCACGGCAAGCCGCGCGACGCCTGGTTTCGCAAGGATGCGCAGTTCGACGCGCAAGTGGCCGAACGCTTCGGCGCCGTCATTACAGTAGCGCTGGCGGGCGGCCTGTGCGCGTGGGACAACGATGGCACAACCGCCACGCTCGGCGCGCAGGGCACCCTGGCGCGCATCCTGGTGCTCGATCAGTTCACCCGCAATGCGTTTCGCGGCACCAGCGCGTCGTTCGCCGGCGACGCCCTGGCGCTGGCGGCGGCGAGCGAACTTGAAGGCAGCGGGGCCGACCGCACCCTGGCGCCGCTGCAGCGCTGGTTCGCCTATTTGCCGTTCGAGCACGCCGAAGACGCGCGCCTGCAGGAAAAGTCGGTGGCGCTGTTCGCTGGCCTGGCGCTGGAATGCGGTGAATTTGATGGCGCGTTCGCCGGCGCCCTCGATTTCGCGCGCCGCCACCGCGCCGTGATCGATCGTTTCGGCCGCTTCCCGCACCGCAATGCGATCCTCGGCCGCGCTTCGACGGCGGACGAACTGGTGTTTCTGAGCCAGCCGGGATCGGGATTTTGACCATGACGCCCACGCTCAACATCATCGGCGCCGGCCGCGTCGGCCGCGTGCTCGGCCGGCTGTTCGCCGCCAGCGGCGCGTTCGTGGTGCAGGACGTGCTGACGCGCTCGACTTCCAGCGCGCTCGACGCCGTCAATTTCATTGGCGCCGGGCGCGCGGTGGGCGGCGTCAACGCGCTGCGCCGCGCCGACGCCGTCATGCTGGCGGTCGGCGACGACCAGATCGCACCGGCGTGCGCCGCGCTGGCCGCCGCCGCGCTGGCCGGCGCCCTCGACGGCGTGCTGGTGTTCCACTGCAGCGGCGCCTTGTCGGCGGCGGCGCTGGAAGCGGCGGCCCGCCAGGGCGCTTTCACCGCCAGCGTCCATCCGGTGCGCAGTTTCGCCGATCCGCAGCAGGTGGCGCGCGAGTTTGCCGGCACCTGGTGCGGGCTGGAAGGCGACGCGCGCGCGCTGGCGCTCTTGGCGCCGGCGCTGGCGTCGATCGGCGCGCGCTCGGTGCCGATCGACGCCAGCGCCAAGACGGTCTACCACGCCGCTGCGGTGTTCGCTTCCAACTACCTCGTCACGGTGCTCGACGTCGCCTTGCGCGCCTACCAGGCGGCCGGCATGCCGGAGCAGGTGGCGCGCGAACTGGCGCGCCCGCTGGCCGCCGAAACGCTCGAGAACGTGTTTCGCCTCGGCCCGCGCGCGGCGCTCTCCGGGCCGATTGCGCGCGGCGACTTTGCCACCGTGGCGCGCCAGCAGGCGGCGCTCGACGGCTGGGACGCGCCAGCCGGCCGCTTGTACCGCGCGCTGGCCGATGCCACCAGCGCCCTGGCAACGGTGCCGATTTCACCGGGTTCACCGAATTTTCCACCATCGACCTGAAGGATACTGCATGCACCTGACCGCCTGGATCACCCTTGCCGCACTTGGCGTCTACACCTGGACCGGCTTCAACGCCGGCGCCGCCCGCGTCAAATACGGCGTCAAGGCGCCGTCGATGGAAGGGCCAATCGGGTTCCAGAGCGCCCAGCGCGTGCAGATGAATACGCTCGAGCAATTGCCGCTGCTGCTGGCGCCGCTGTGGCTGTGCGCGCTGTTCCTCGGCGACACGTGGGCTGCGGCCGGCGGCGCGCTGTGGTGCGTTGGCCGCATCCTGTATGCGCTGGGCTATTACCGGGATCCGGCACAGCGCGAAGCCGGCTTCGTCATCGGCATCGCCGCATGCGGCTTGCTGGTGGCCGGCGCCTGCACGGGCCTGGTGTTGCACTGAAGCGCTGAATTTGCGCCGGCTCGGCGTTGTTACCCCGGCACCTCGATGTGATACAGCGCCCACGGGCATTGGCCGAAGCGTTCGGCCAACGGTCTCGACGACAGCTCGGCAATGCGGTCGGCGTCGACTACTGCCCATAGCGGGCCGAGTCCGCCCAGCGGCATCGGCTTGCCGTCGAGATGGGTGGCGACCATGTAGCGCTGGCGGCGCGCCTGGCCGACATCAAGCATGACGGCATAACCGTCGACTTCGCGCAGCACCAAACGTGCCGAGTCAGGCGGGCGGGCGCCGGCAAGCGCGAGCACGTCGAGCAGCAGCGGCCCGCGCAGCAGGTGTTTCTTGTTGTCGTACTCGAGCGTGGGCTGGATGGTCACAGCGGGCAGCGTGAGCAGTGCTGCAAAATCGAGGGCGAAGCCGCGCTCGAAGCTGATTTTTTGCTTGTGCATCATCTGGTCGAGCGCCGGATCGAAGACCCCGCGGTTGGGCCGGCGAATGGCGCCGGTCACCGTCAGCAGGGCGGGGCTGTTGCCGGCACTGGCGCTGTGCGCGCCATCCGAACCACCTGCACCACCTGCACCCGTCTGGCCGAATACCGGGCCGGCGCCGGCCAGCGCCGCGGCGCCGAGAAATTCGCGTTTGTTCATGGCATGATGGTGGGTGCAAAGCCTTATTCTGATCCATGGACTTATTTACATCAAGCAAAATACTGACGCCGACGCTCACGCCGATCCCGGTGGCCGACGGCGAGTTGTCCTTTCTCGAACAACTGCCGCTTACCCTGCCGAACGACGCGGTGCTGGCCCAACTCATTGCCGAGACCGCCTGGCGCAGTGATGTCATCACCGTGTGGGGCAAGCAGCATCCGCAGCCGCGCCTGACCGCCTGGCACGGCGAGGCGGCCTATGCCTATTCGGGCCTCAAGCTTGCGCCGCTGCCGTTCACGTCCTTGCAGCAAACGCTGCGCACGGCGGTGGAAGCGGTGAGCGGGCGACGCTTCAACAGCGTGCTGCTCAATTATTATCGCGATGGCCGCGACAGCATGGGCATGCACAGCGATAACGAGCCGGAACTGGGGCCAAACCCGGCCATCGCTTCGCTCAGTTTTGGCGCCACCCGCACGTTCGTGCTGCACCATAAGACCAGCAAGGCGCGGTTCAAAATTGCCCTGACGGATGGCAGCCTGCTGTTGATGGCGGGAAGCTTGCAACATCACTGGGTCCACGGAATCAATAAAATTTCCCGCTTTGCTGGCCCCAGAGTAAATTTGACTTTCCGTTTCATCGTTTGACCGCGCTTATTGATGCTTATTGATGCTTATTGTTGATTATTGTCGCTTTAATTGATTCATTTAATAACTGAATGGTAGGTCATTAATCCGCCTGTATTGCTTACATCTCATTACATTTCTTACCTGAATGCTACTGACATGGCAATTTGACGATGCTATCTTGGTCATCTCGCAATTCATTCCGACATTGCGGGCCAGACAACTCATTGACCAAGGGATTCCGCATGAAAAACCTCATTTTTGCACTCATTGCCACAGCAACGGCAGTCGGCACGGCCCAGGCTGCCGGTCCCTACGTCGGCGTCGGTATCGCCAGCGCCGACCATAGCTACACCCTGTCGGGCGCCAGCAACGGCAGCACCGATGGCTACAAGGCGTCCGGCAAGATTTTCGGCGGCTACGACATCGACCCGATGTGGGGCGTCGAAGCCGGTTACACCGACTTCCGGAAATCGACCTTCGATTACACCAGCACCGCGACCAACACGGCTGGCCGTGCTCAGTCGGACGGCCATGCGTTCTACGTCGCCGGCAAGGCAACCGCGCCCATCAACGAGCAGTTTTCCGCCTTTGGCAAGTTGGGCGTCGCCCGCAACAAGGCCACACTGAGCAGCGCCACCACGCCTGCCTTCAATACCAGCGACAGCAAAACTGAAGTCTACGCAGGCGTTGGCGTGCAGTACAAGCTGAACCAGAAAGTGGCGTTGACGGCGGAATACGAGCGTTACGGCAAAAGTAAGGATTTTGGCGCGAAAGCGGACGTGCTGACCGTGGGCGCCAAATACGCTTTCTAAGAAAATGGTGTTTGGTCTAAAAAACAGCCCGCTTTTGCGGGCTTTTTTGCCTCCGGCGTTGGTGTCAGGCCTGGCGCTTGGGCAGCAGCCATCCGGCCGCGGCGAACCGGTGCAGCGACGACCATTGCCAGTTGCTCGCCTCGCTGCATAGGCCGTGCCGCAGGGGGTTGCCGTGCACGTAATCAATCAGGTCGCCGTATTCGCACTCGCTGGTGACCCGGTGATGGCGGTAATGGGGCTCCCAGATGGCGCTGTCGGGTCCGGCGGCAGCCTTGCGCAGCGCTTTGGAAAACGCGATCTTGACGGCGCGCCAGCGGCTCGCGCAGTCATGGTCGCCTGGGGGCAAGGTCCAGATCGCGTGCGCATGGTCGGGCAGCACCACCCACGCATCGACGTGGAAGGGCCGCTTGCTGCGGGCTTGGCGCATCGCTTCGCCGAATGCGGAAAAATGGTCGGTCAGCAGCGTGGCGTTGCGGTCGAGCAGCCGGACGGTGAAGAAAAACGTCCCTCCGGGCACCCGGTTGTGGCGGTAGTCGGTCATCAAGGCAGTGTGCCAAGTCGACCGCCGATTGATATCGAATGGCGCAAAAAAGAGGCCGCTTTGAACGACCTTATCCGCTGTAAACAGTTCCGACGTCCTGCCGGCGCGCAGCACGATGACATCGGCGCGCATGAAAAAAGTTCCCCGCAGGGAGCCTCGTATTCACACTCGACTGACGTGGTTCAGCCCATAGGTTTATACACATCTGCCAGTCCGACAGTTGTACCAAATTGACAACATCATGACCGGAAAAGTCGTCAACATCCAAGCACTTGCGAATGGGGTTGTAAACCTTTGAAATTTCAGGTTTA
>Ga0326735_1000303_pt1 | contig 11739 bp, 8 predicted proteins | sample 37_GP2_1092_FD_207945 | JGI IMG/M metagenome (GOLD analysis project Ga0326735, IMG submission 207945) | Glacier ice microbial communities from Ngari, Tibet, China - 37_GP2_109.2 | ecosystem: Environmental > Aquatic > Freshwater > Ice > Glacier | place: China: Ngari, Tibet | collected 2018-07-31
GTTCTCGGCCAGGTCGGCCGCTTTTGCGGCGGCTTTTTCGGCATGTCCGAAACGGCCTTCGAACAAGGCCTTGAGCGCATCGCGCAAGCCCTTGTTGCCATCGCGTTCGCGCTTGCGGCGGCGGTAGGCGGCCACCCGCGCCGGCATGCTGACGGTGGCGTAAAAGGCGCGCACCAGCGCATACAGCAGCATGAACAGCAGCACTTCGAGGACGATGAAGAAATTGAGCGACAAGTCGATCCGGTGCGGCGGATAAAACAGCACCACGTTGCCGGGATTGAAGCGCGCCGTGACGGCGATGCCGATTGCCGCGGCCATCAATGCTACGAGCCAGAGAAGGAGGCGCATGGCTTAAGGCTTCGCTTTGTAGGTGCGCACGGCGTTCAGGCTGTCGGCCAGGGTCGGCATCTCGATGGCCAGGTTGTTCGACTGCACCTGGCGCAGCGTCCCCTGGGCGGCCTGGGTGGCGCGGGCGCGGGTGTCGAAATACTTCACCAGGGTGTCTTGCGCGGCGATCAGGTCGCTGCGAAACGCCGCTTCATTGCGCGACAGCAGGGCCAGGCGCGCATTGAGCAGGCGCAGCTTCAGGTTCTCGCGCAGGAAATACGATTCGCTCGGCGACAGCATCAGCGCTGCCGGCGTGTCGACGCTGCGCACCCGGATCAGCTGGCGCACTTCGTCCCACATTTCGCCAGTCCAGCTGCTCCAGACCTGCTGCACGCCGGTGGTGAACGCATTCGGCGCCGGCGCCGCGGCGCCCGGCTTGCCGTTTGCCGGGCCGCTCTTGCGGGCCAGTTCGGACGGCGCCACCGGCTTGTGGTCCGACAGCATCGGCAGCGTGTCGACCTGGGCGATGACGGTGTCGAGGCGCAGCGCGACGCCGGCCATGTCGATGCCGGGCAAGGCCTTCAGCTTGTCGGTGTCCTTGGCGATGGCGCGGCGGATGGTGATGAATTGCGGCTTGTCGGCGCGCGACAGCGAGCGGTCGGCGTTGGCCAGCGCGATCAGCGCGCCTTGCACGTTGCCGGCCAGCTGCAGCTGCTGGCTGGCGGTCGACAGCACCTGCTCGATTTCGGCCAGCGCCCATTCGTCGCGGTTCTTCGACAAATCCTGGTACAGCTGTTCGAGCGCCAGTTGCTGGCTCTGGGCTTTTTCCTGGCGGTTTTCAAGCGCACCGACCTTCGACTGCAGCTCCTTGGTCTGTTCCAGCACCTGGCGCGCCAGCGCGATGGTTTCGTTGCTGGTGGCGTCGCCCTTCTGCAAGCTGCGCGCCACATCCTGGCGCAGATGGGTGATGCGGTTATGGGTCGACCAGGCCAGTGCGACGAACAGCAGCAGGAACCCGATCACCACCTTCGACAGCGGGCGCTGCAACAGTTCGGCGTAGCTTTCCCCGGCGCGGGCGGCAGCCGGCGCCGGCGCAACCGCATTGGCGGCCGCCGCATTCTGTTCAGGTATGTTGGGCAATTCGGTAGGCAATTCGTTCATGCTTGTAATTGTAACGCGGCAAGCAGGCTGGCGTCGCCTGATCCTGCGAGGGTGAGTCGGGCAAGGCCTAGGGCAGCAGCGGTTTCGGCAATCCTGGCGTGGGAAACAATCACATGTTGCTGTTGCATTTTTGCAACAAAAGCCCCGCTTTTGCCGGCCCCGACCGCATCGAGTTCGGCCAGCAGTCCGAACAGGCCGCGCAGGGCTTCCGAACTGGTGATGATCCAGTCGTTCCGGCGCGCCAGCAAGGCGTGCAAGGTGGCACCCAACTGCACCGTCAAAGCCGGCACTGCGCGCCGGTAGGCGGCCACGGTTTCGACGTGCGCGCCGGCCGCCCGCAAGCCGTCGGCCATCAGCTCGCGCCCGCTTTCACCACGCACGATCAGCACCCGCTTGCCGGCCAGCGCGCCCAGGTCGAGGGCGTCCAGCAGGTGTTCGGAATCGCTGCGGGCCGGGTCCCGCGGGCTGAAGATGGTGGCATTGCCAGCGTCGACGCCATGCTTGGCCAGGCAGGCGCGGCTGGTCTCGCCAAGCACCGCCAGCGCGACGCCGGCCGGCCAGCGGACAGGCTGGCCAAGGTGGCCAAGCTGGTCAAGCTGGCGAAGTTGGGCAAATGCGGCGTCGATCGCGTTCGGCGAGACGAACGCCACCAGCGCATACGCTGTGGTGCCGGCCATCATGTCGGCCAGCACGCAGCGCAGCGGCGCCGGGTCGGCCAGCGGGAAAATATCGAGCAGCGGCAGCAGCACCGCCTCGCGCCCGAGCGCGGCCACGCCGTCCGCCAGCGCCTGGCATTGCGCGCGCGGGCGGGTGATCACCACCGGATCAGGCATCGGCCGGGTCCACATCCACATCTGCCTGAGCCTGGGCCTTGCATTCGGCCAGAATGGCGTGCGCATCCTGCAGTTGCAGCAAGTCGGCCACTTCGCGGCCGAGGCGCTCGGCGGCGTCTGCGGTGTCGAGCGCGCCGCGTGCCTCGGCGGTGGCAACCCGCTTGCCATCAGGCGTGGCGACCATCGCGCGCAGCCGCATCTGGCCGGCCTCGATGGTGGCAAACGCCGCCAGCGGGATCTGGCAGCTGCCGCCGAACGCTTTCGACACCGTGCGCTCGGCCGTGACGGCCTGGGCACTGGCCACGTGATTGAGCGGCGCCAGCAGCGCACGCAAGTCGATGTCAGTACGCCCGGCAACAATTTCGATCGCCATCGCGCCCTGGCCGGCAGCCGGCAGGCTGATGTCGGGTTCGAGCAGCGCGCGGATGCGCCCAGGCAGGCCAAGCCGCTTGAGGCCGGCCGCGGCGAGGATGATGGCGGCGTAATCGCCCCGGTCGAGCTTGCCGAGCCGGGTGTCGAGATTGCCACGCAGCGGCTTGATCACCAGATGCGGATGGCGCGCCGCGATCAGCGACTGGCGCCGCAGGCTGCTGGTGCCGACCACCGCGCCGGCCGGCAAGTCGGCCAGGCTGGCATACTCGTTCGACACAAACGCGTCGCGCGCGTCTTCGCGCTCGAGCACGGCCGCCAGTTCGAAGCCGTCCGGCAAGTCCATCGGCATGTCCTTGAGCGAATGGACGGCCAGGTCGGCCCGCCCCTCGGCCATCGCCACCTCGAGTTCCTTGACGAACAGCCCCTTGCCGCCGACCTTCGACAGCGCGCGGTCGAGGATCTGGTCGCCGCGGGTGGTCATGCCGAGGATCTCGATGCTGCAGTGCGGATATAATAAACACAAGGCGTCGCGCACGTGCTCGGCCTGCCACATGGCCAGCCGGCTCTCGCGCGAGGCGATGACCAGGGTCGCTGGCGGCTGCGGCGCAGCGGTCGCTGTACTCGTCAATGTGCTAGCCGAGGTGCTGGCCGAGGTGCTGGCCGACGTGCCGGTCAATTCAGTTGCTTTCAAAACGGATTCTTTCACTGTCGTTAGCCTCAACCGGCGCATGCCAGTCAACGGCCCATGCATGGAGTCACAAATTTTATCATGCGGCTTCTTTGCAGAACCTGGCCAGAAGCCTTTGCACCAACTTTTCTCCTTACCCTATGGTCGACATGGAAAATTCAGCTGCTGCTTCAGAGACACCGCAAGGCGCCGACAAGGACGCTCCGCTCAAGGAAGACATCCGCCTGCTCGGGCGCCTGCTCGGCGACGTATTGCGCAACCAGGAGGGCGAATCGGTGTTCGACGTTGTCGAGACGATCCGCCAGACGGCCGTGCGCTTTCGCCGCGAGGACGATGCCGAGGCCGGCAAGGAACTGACAACCTTGCTCAACAAACTGACGCGTGACCAAGCCATTTCGGTGGTGCGCGCATTCTCGTATTTTTCGCACCTTGCCAACATTGCCGAAGACCAGCACCACATCCGCCGCCGCCGCGCCCACCTGCTGGCCGGCTCGAAGCCGCAGCAAGGCAGCGTCGGCTTCGCGCTCGACAAGCTGAAAACGGCTGGCGTCGCCCGTGACACCGTGCAGGCGTTCTTCCGCGAAGCCCTGATCGCGCCGGTGCTGACCGCCCACCCGACCGAAGTGCAGCGCAAGAGCACGTTAGATGCCGAGCACGACATCGCCCGCCTGCTGGCCGAGCGCGACCTGCCGCTGACGCCGAAGGAACGCCAGACCAACCTGCAGCTGCTGCAGGCGCGCATCGCCACCTTGTGGCAGACGCGCATGCTGCGCTACTCGAAACTGACGGTGGCCGACGAAATCGACAATGCGCTGTCGTACTACCGCATCACCTTCCTGCGCGAGCTGCCTGGCCTGTACGACGACATTGAGGAAGAGCTGGCAACCCATTATGGTACCGCGCCGGATGCGCTCGACGCCGCCTCGTACGTGCAGATGGGCAGCTGGATCGGCGGCGACCGCGACGGCAACCCGAACGTCAACGCCGCCACCATGCAGCACGCGCTGGCGCGCCACGCCACCACCATCCTCGACTTCTACCTCGAAGAAACCCACGCCCTCGGCGCCGAACTGTCGATCTCGACGTTGATGGTCGGCGTCAGCCCGGCCCTGAAGGCGCTGGCCGACGCTTCGCCGGACGCCTCGCCCCACCGCAGCGACGAGCCGTACCGGCGCGCCCTGATCGGCATCTACGCGCGCCTGGCGGCGACCGCCCGCGCGCTCGGCGCCACCAACATCCTGCGCAAGGAAGTCGGCCCGGCCGCGCCCTACCCTGATGCCGCCGACTTCTGCGCCGATTTGCGGGTGCTGATCGACTCGCTGGCCGCCCACCACGGCGCCATCCTGGCGCAGCCGCGCCTGAAGCGACTGACTCGCGCGGCCGCCATCTTCGGTTTTCACCTGGCCTCGCTCGACATGCGCCAGACGTCCGACGTCCACGAGCGCGTGCTGGCCGAACTGTTTGCCGGCGCCGGCGTCGAGCCGGCCTACGGCGCGCTGCCCGAAGAACGCAAGGTGGCGCTGCTGCTGGCCGAACTGCACCAGCCGCGCCTGCTGTTTTCGCCGTACGCGACCTATACCGACGAGACCTGCGGCGAGCTGGCAATCCTGCGCGCGGCGCGCGACATCCGCGCGCGTTACGGCGTGCGGGCGATCCGCAATTACATCATTTCGCACACCGAAACCGTCTCCGACCTGCTCGAAGTGCTGCTGCTGCAAAAGGAAACCGGCCTGCTGCGTGCCGCCACCGGCGAACTCGACGCGATGGTGGTGCCGCTGTTCGAAACCATCCCCGACCTGCAGCGCGCCGCCGGCATCATGGACGCCTGGATGGCGCTGCCGCTGGTGGCGCAACTGATCGCGCGCCAGGGCCAGCTGCAGGAAGTCATGCTCGGGTACTCCGACTCGAACAAGGACGGCGGTTTTCTGACCTCGAACTGGGAGCTGTACAAGGCCGAGATCGACCTGGTCAAGGTATTCGCCGACGCCAAAGTCAAACTGCGCCTGTTCCACGGCCGCGGCGGCACCGTCGGGCGCGGCGGCGGGCCGAGCTACGAGGCGATCCTGGCGCAGCCGCCCGGCACCGTCAACGGCCAGATCCGCCTGACCGAACAGGGCGAAATCATCGCCTCGAAGTTTTCCAACGCCGAGATCGGCCGGCGCAACCTCGAACTGCTGGTGGCCGCCACGCTCGAAGCGAGCCTGATGCCGCATCTGACGGTGGGCGCGCAAAGCGAGCGGCTGGCCGGCTTCGAGGCCGTCATGGCCGAGCTGTCCGAACGCGCCTATCGCGCCTACCGCGACCTGGTCTACGACACGCCCGGTTTCACCGACTATTTTTTTGCCGCCACGCCGATCGCCGAGATCGCCGAACTGAACCTCGGTTCGCGCCCGGCCTCGCGCAAGTCGACCCGCCGCATCGAAGACCTGCGCGCCATTCCGTGGGGCTTCTCGTGGGGCCAGTGCCGGCTGCTGCTGCCGGGCTGGTATGGCTTCGGCTCGGCCATCGGCGGCTGGATCGCCGACGGCGCGCGCGACGAACGCATCGCCACCTTGCAGGCGATGGTCAAGGAATGGCCGTTTTTTGCCACCTTGCTGTCGAACATGGACATGGTGCTGGCCAAGACCGACCTGGCAATCGCCTCGCGCTACGCCGAACTGGTTCCCGACGCCGTACTGCGCGAACGCATCTTCAAGCGCATTGCCTTTGAACACGGCAACACCTTGCGCTGCCTCGAGACGATCACCGGCGTCTACGAACGGCTGGCCGGCAATCCGCTGCTGGCACGCTCGATCCAGAACCGCTTCGCCTACCTCGATCCGCTGAACCACCTGCAGGTCGAGATGATCCAGCGCCACCGTTCCCACATGCTGCACCACGGCGAACCCGACAGCCGGGTGCACCGCGGCATCCAGCTGTCGATCAATGGCGTTGCGGCCGGCTTGCGCAACACCGGCTGACCGGGCCCATCGCGCCAGTCGGGCCACACGGCCTGGCCGCAGCGGAAATCGAACCGGATTTTGCTGCGGCCGTAATTTTTCTTTCTGATGCACGCCGCTTTGCATGCCGCTGCGCATGACGTGACGTGATGACCCTTCCTGTCTTCTCCCCCCCTCGCCGCCAGGCGCGCGCGTCCGCCAATCCCGTCCATCCGAGCCATGCGCACGAGCTGAATTGAATACCGTCAACAGTGTGCGGGTCTGGCCCGCTTTGCGCTAATCTCATGGTTGATCTTGCATTCTTTCGAAAGGATGACTCGAATGGCCAATAACGCAGAACTGCCCATCGGCGACGCCGCCGTGACGATGTCGGTGCTTCAGGAAGAGATCAGCATTGGCACGCGCACGGTCGACACCGGCCGCGGCGTCAGGATCAGCAAAACGGTGAGCGAACTGCCGTTCGAAGTCAACGAAATCCTGCACCACGACGAGATCAGCGTGCGTCACGTCCCGATCGACCGGATCGTTGCCATTGGCGACGCGCCCGCTTCGCGTTACGAGGGCGACACGCTGATCATTCCGATTGTCGAGGAAGTACTGGTGGTGGAACGGCGTTTGCGCATCAAGGAAGAGCTTCACGTAACCACGACCCGGCGTGACGAACACTACGCCGAAACGGTGATGCTGAAGTCGGAGCAGGTCCACGTTGAACGTTTTGACAAAGCCTCGGACAATTGAGTACGTTTCCTAACCTTAGGAGGATTCACCATGCAACACACACTTGTAGCCGTTTTTGATAACCGGGCCGATGCGCAGTCAGCGATGGACGAACTGTTGGCGTCCGGATTTTCCAACCAGGAAGTGCGCATGAGCGAAGCGGCTGCCGACGCCATGGGCACTACCGGTACCACTGGCGCCATGAGCCCCACCAGCAGCATGGGCACCACCAGCACCACCGGCGCCACCGGCAGCACGGACGAAGGCTTCGGCTCAGGCATCAAGCATTTCTTTGCCGACCTGTTCGGCAGCGATGATGACGAACCGACGCGCAAATATTCGGAGGCGGTCACCCGCGGCAGCCACGTGCTGACGGTTACCACCGGCACCCTGCCGGAAGTCGAGCGTGCAGCCGACCTGATCGAACGCTTCGGCCCGATCGACATCGACGAGAAAGTGTCGCAATGGGGCGGGGATGCCACAACCGGCGCCATCGCTGGCGGCGCAATGCGTTCGAGCAGCGGCACGCAGCAGCAGTCGGCACTGCTGTCGCAGCAAAGCCAGCAAAATCAGCAAAATTCGTTGTCAAGCCGACAGGATTCGTTGATCGGCGGCTCGCAGCAGCTTGACGCCACCAGCGAAAACACCGCAATCCCCATCATCGAGGAACAGATGCAGGTCGGCAAGCGCGAAGTCCAGCGTGGCGGCGTGCGGGTGTTCCAGCGCATGGTCGAAACCCCCGTCAGCGAAACCGTCAACCTGCGCGAGGAGCACGTCAGCGTCGAGCGGCGCCCGGTCGACCAGCCGATCAGCACCGCCGACCTGGCCGCGTTCCAGGAAAAATCGATCGAACTGCGCGAGAGCGCCGAAGAAGTTGTCGTGCAAAAGACCGCCCGCGTAGTCGAGGAAGTCATCATCGGCAAGGAGGTCACCCAGCGCCAGGAACAGGTGTCCGACACCGTGCGGCGGACCGAAGTCGAAGTCGAGCAGCTTGGCGCGGGCTCGATTACTGGCTCAAGTACTGGCTCGACCATGGGCTCGAACATGAGCGCGGACGACACCTACTATCGCAACCACTTCGACAGCAACTACGGCAGCGCCGGCGGGCGCTACGAGGATTATGCGCCTGCCTACGGCTACGGCTCGACCATGGCCGGCAACGACCAGTATCGCGGCCGTGCATGGGACGACGTCGAGCCGTCGCTGCGCAGCGATTGGGAAACCCGCAATCCCGGTTCGACCTCGACCTGGGAAAAAATGAAGGCATCGGTGCGTCACGGCTGGAACAAAATCACTTCCTGACCTGCTGATTGCAGTCCGATCGCAACCCGCTGTCCCCCAGGAGCAGCGGGTTTTTTTATTTCAAGCAAGAATCCTTACCGCTGGCAGCGTGGCCAGTGTATCGTTGGTGTCATTTTGTCAGCAGGCGGCTCCCATCCCGCACCGCGTCATCAGGCGTTGCATCGGCAGCGCTACTGACCGAGGTAAAAACTGGGTCACCACACAGGATGCAGGATGCCGCAGAAACAAATTGTTTTGCTTACCGCGCTGGCCATGATCGCATTCGCCGGCAATTCGCTGTTGTGCCGCATGGCCTTGGTGAACACCGGCATTGACGCCGCCACATTCACGTCGATCCGGCTGCTTGCCGGCGCCCTTGTGCTATGGCTGATCGTCAGCTTCAAACGCAAGCACGCCGGCCCCGCCGGCAGCTGGACGTCCGCTTTTGCGCTGTTCGCCTATGCAGCCTGCTTCTCGTTTGCATATGTCAGCCTGTCGGCCGCGACCGGTGCGCTGCTGTTGTTCGGCGCCGTGCAGACGACGATGATCGGTTTCGGCTTGTGGAAGGGCGAACGCTTGCGCGGGCCTCAACTGGCCGGCCTGATGCTGGCCGTGGCCGGGCTGCTCGGGCTGCTGCTGCCCGGGCTGTCGGCGCCGCCGCCGGCGGCCGCCGCCTTGATGCTCGGCGCCGGCGTGGCGTGGGGGGTGTACTCGCTGCGCGCCAAGGGTGCGGCCGATCCCACCCTTATCACGGCGGGCAACTTCATGCGGGCGGTGCCATTTGCGCTCGCACTGAGCGCGGCCATGTTCACCCGCCAGGCGGGCGGCGCGACCGATGCAATGGGAATTGGCCTGGCGATCGCCTCCGGTGCGCTGGCGTCGGGGCTTGGCTACGCTGTCTGGTACACCGCCTTGCGCGGCTTGAACGCCACCACTGCGGCGACAGTGCAGCTCAGTGTACCGGTCATCGCCGCCTTCGGCGGCATTGCCTTCCTTGGCGAAGCGATCACGCTGCGCCTGCTCGTCACCTCGATGGCGATCCTGGGCGGCATCGCGCTGATCACGCTCGCCCCGCGTCCGCTCAAAGCGTAAGCCCGGCGCCGAGGCGCGCACGACGCAGGCGGCAACGATAAATTTATAGCAAGACTGGCATCGAAATCCGGATTAGAATCAGTCCCATCATTCCCGAAAGGCGATCACGGTGGCGGCGCCAGCCGGCGCGGCACGCAATCGCCGCAACCATGGCATGGGACAATGGCATGGAACAATTGCCTATACGAGCGAAGAGGAAACTTCAATGGTCAGCGATCAATCGACGGCTGCCGTCAGCGGTCAGGGAATTGCCGCAAAAGCGGCCGAGGTAGCGAACGAGGCTGCAGGAAGCAATTATCTGTGGGGCGGCAAGACGATCAAGGGCTTCGATTGTTCCGGCTTTGTTTCGCATGTTTTCGGAAAAATTTTCCCTAACGCTAGCGCAGCCTACCAGATGTCGGTCGCCGGCTACATCGCAAGCGATCTGTTCGATGCTGTTGCCGAAGCAGATAAAAAGCCGGGTGACATCGTGATTTTCCCTGCCCATGGTGGCTCGCCCAATCACATCGGCATCGTTCTCGATGGCGCCACATGGATCGGGTCGCAGTCGTCTACCGGCGTCAAGGACGTGAAGTTCAGCAACTCGTTGGGGCGCACGGCCGCGCAGGTTTCGTCGCGTGCATGGCTTGTCGACAGTCGCGATCAATGGCGGCCGCGGCATGCTTCACGCCGCCGTACAATTCGCATGACGCACTCGAAGGCAGGGATCGCCTTGATGCTGGCCGCTGCAACGCTGGCGTCCGCCTCCTGCGCACAGGCGCCGGTTGCCAGTCCGTTCTCAAAACCTGACTGGACAGTGGCAAAGGTCTCCTGCCCTGCCGGCTGCGCCGATCAGACGCTGCACTTCCTGCAAGCGCAGATCGGCCACAAGGTGCAATTGTCGGGCAGTGCGCTGGAGGCGCCGTTCCTCGACCAGTGCGACGGCAAAGTGCGATGGCAGTTGCACGACGGTTCGCCAGAACTGGTCCTGGCGGCAGTAAACAAGGGCGCCGCGTCCGCGCGCCGCCCGGTACGTCCGGCGGACCTGGCACTGACGCCTGGCGCGATGGTGACCGGCGGCGCCGCATTGTGCGCCGGCCGCTACGGCGAACTGGTCATGGCGCGCGTCCTCGTGGTGACATCGCAACGGGTCATCATCCTGTTTGAGCAGCAGTCGTTGATCGAGTTGCGCTGATTTACACCCACGCTTGCACGCGACAGCGCAAGCAAGGCAAAAAAAACTGCGCCCCCGTGATGGCTGGCGCAGTTTTTGTTGCACGGTGCTGGACCGCTGGACCGCTGGACCGCTGGCGCGCTGAACGCCAACCCTTGCTTAATGGTTGTGCAGGAAGCTTTTCAGCTTGTCCGAGCGCGACGGCTGGCGCAGTTTGCTCATCGCTTTCGCTTCGATCTGGCGGATCCGCTCGCGCGTGACGTCGAACTGCTTGCCGACTTCTTCAAGCGTATGGTCGTTCGACATTTCGACGCCGTAACGCATGCGCAGCACCTTCGCTTCGCGCGGGGTCAGCGAATCGAGCACTTCCTTGATGACGTTGCGCATCGATGCGTGCAGCGCGGCGTCGAGCGGCGCCAGCGTTGCGTTGTCTTCAATGAAGTCGCCCAGCTGCGAATCGCCATCCTCGCCCATCGGTGTTTCCATCGAGATCGGCTCCTTGGCGATCTTCATGATTTCGCGCACTTTGTTTTCCGGCATTTCCATCTTCAGCGCCAGCGTTGCGAGATCCGGTTCGCTGCCCGTTTCCTGCATGATCTGACGCGAAATGCGGTTCATCTTGTTGATCGTTTCGATCATGTGCACCGGCACCCGGATGGTGCGCGCCATGTCGGCGATCGAGCGCGTGATTGCCTGGCGAATCCACCAGGTCGCGTAGGTCGAAAACTTGTAGCCGCGGCGGTATTCAAACTTGTCGACCGCTTTCAGCAGGCCGATATTGCCTTCCTGAATCAGGTCGAGGAACTGCAGGCCGCGGTTGATGTATTTCTTGGCGATCGAAATCACCAGGCGCAAGTTGGCAACCGTCATTTCGCGCTTGGCGTGGCGGGCGCGTTTTTCGCCAGCAGCCATCTGCTTGTTGATCTTGCGCAGGTCGGCCAGCGGCAGCGCCACCCGCGCCTGCAGCGCGATCATGCGCTTCTGGTGCTCCTTGATGGCCGGCACGTTACGGCCCAGCACGGCGCTGTACGGATAGGCGCAGTCGACTTCGCGGTCGACCCACGCAAGGTCCGTCTCGCAACCCGGGAACACCTTGATGAAGTGGGCGCGCGGCATGCCGCAGCGGTCGACGCAGATCGCCAGCACCGCTTTTTCGATGTGGCGCACTTCGTCCAT
>Ga0326735_1000304_pt1 | contig 11735 bp, 11 predicted proteins | sample 37_GP2_1092_FD_207945 | JGI IMG/M metagenome (GOLD analysis project Ga0326735, IMG submission 207945) | Glacier ice microbial communities from Ngari, Tibet, China - 37_GP2_109.2 | ecosystem: Environmental > Aquatic > Freshwater > Ice > Glacier | place: China: Ngari, Tibet | collected 2018-07-31
CAAGACCGGCGCAAGGCTGGCAGGCGAGGTACCGGCGAGGTCTTCTTCATCCAGCGAGCCGAGCCAGGCGCTGATCAGCGCGGCGACCTGGCTGGCGGCGGTGGACGGCTGGTTCGCATTGACCAGGTCGAGTGTCTGCGTACGCAGATCCTGTGGCATGTGCTTCATCGTAGCTTCTCCAATACGTTGTTGTTGCTATCGCCCCCGCCGCGGCTTGTGGCCATGCGAAAGCGATCTACAGGCAGACCGGGGTGGCCGGTCCAAAAATATGGTCAATAACTAAAGTTAAGAGCTAGGGTCAATCGACACTGCCGGTATTAAAACAGCTAACGGCGGCAGAATCAAACCGCCCGGGCCACGGTCACGACAAATCGTACAGCGTCGGCAAATCGAGTATGCGCATCAGTTCTTCCAGCGCCAGCGCGCATTCGATCGCCAGCTGCGGGTCGGCCAGGTCTTTCGGCTCGAGGCGGTCGCGGTAATGGCGGTCGACCCAGTCGACCAGCCGCGCGTACAAGGCCTCGGTCATGATCACGCCCTGGTGCATCGCGTTGGCCTCGGCGGCGCTCAAGGCCACGCGCAGGCGCAGGCAGGCCGGGCCGCCACCGTTGCGCATGCTCTGGTGCAGGTCGAATTCGATCAGCTCGTCGATCGCGCCTTGGTTTGCCACCAGTTGCTCGAGGAAGCGCGACACCGCCTGGTTCTCGCGGCATTCGTGCGGGATCACCAGCGCCATCGCGCCGTCCGGTTTGCTGAGGAGCTGGCTGTTGAACAGGTAGCTGGTCACCGCGTCGGCCACCGACACCGCGCGCGTATCGACCCGCACCGGCGCCAGTTGCGCGCCGACGCCGTCCATTGCCGCGCGCAACCGGTTAAGTACCGCAGCCTCGTCGGCGAACGCCTGCTCATGATAGAACAGCACGTTGGCGTTGCCGACAGCGATGACATCGTTATGAAACACGCCCTGGTCGATGATTGCGGGATTCTGCGAAGCGAACACGGTGCGGCCGGCGTCCAGGCCATGCAGCCGCGCGATCGCCTGCGACGCTTCGAGCGTCTGGCGCGCCGGATAGCGCTTCGGACTTGGTGCGGAAGGGTCGAATTCGACCCTTCCGTAGACAAACAGCTGCACGCCCTTGTCGCCATGGCTGGCGGCCAAGCGCGTATGGTTGGCGGCGCCCTCGTCGCCGAACGCCGGCGTCGACGGCAGCGCGTCGTGCACGGCGAAGTGCCGCTGGTTGCCGAACAGCGCGCGCAGCGTGCGGGTCGACTGTTCGTGTTCGCCAGAACGGTGCAGCTTGTTGTTCAGGTTCGCCGCCGTGAAGTGGACGCGGCCATCGAAGCTGTCGGCCGATGGGCTGACGGTGGCGGCGTTGGCGGTCCACATCGGCGAAGCCGACCAGGCGCAGGCGAGGATCACCGGCGCCTCGCGCCAGGCGCGCGCGAGGACGTCGGCGTCGGTGCCGGCAAAGCCGATCCGGCGCAGCAGGCGAAAGTCGGGCCGCGCCTGCGGCGGCAGCAGCGCCTGGGCGAAGCCGCGCGCGGCCAGCTCGCGCATCTTTGCCAGTCCCTGCAAGGCCGCCTGTTTCGGGTTCGAAGCGCTTTTGACGTTACCCAGCGAGGCCACGTTACCGAACGAAAGCCCGGCATAATTGTGGGACGGGCCTACCAGTCCATCAAAATTGTATTCGCGCCCGGTGTGCATGGTTGACCCCTTTTAAAAGCTCAGCCCGGGCGACAATGTGGCCGGCATCGCCAGTTCGCCCGTTTCGATCGACGCCACTGGATAGGCGCAGTAGTCGGCCGCATAATATGCGCTCGGGCGGTGGTTGCCCGACTTGCCGACGCCGCCGAACGGCGCCGAACTGGCAGCGCCCGTGGTCGGGCGATTCCAGTTGACGATGCCGGCGCGCGCCTGCACCGAAAACCGCTTCCACAATGCCTCGTCGTTCGACAGCAGTGCCGCGGCAAGGCCGAATTCGGTGGCGTTGGCGACCTCGATGGCGGCATCAAAACTGGCCACGCGGATCACTTGCAGCAGCGGGCCGAACCACTCTTCGTCCGCGATCCCTTTTGCACCGGTGACGTCGACGATACCGGCGGTCACAAAACCGGCGTTCGGGTCAAGCTGGCGCATCTGCAGCAGCGTCACGCCGCCCTTTGCCACCATGTCGGCTTGCGCCTGCACCAGCCGGGCGGCGACCGCGGCGGATACCACCGGGCCCATGAACGGCTGCGGCTGCGCGTCCGACGCGCCCACCGCCAAGCTCGCCGCCACCGCGACCAGGCGGTCGACGAAGGCGGCGCCGGCAGGCGTATCTTGCACGAGCAAACGGCGCGCGCAGGTGCAGCGCTGGCCGGCCGAGATGAACGCCGACATCACCGTATGGTGCACGGCGGCGTCGACATCGTCGACATCCCACACCACCAGCGGGTTGTTGCCGCCCATTTCCAACGCCAGCATTTTGCCGGGCTGGCCGCCGAACTGCTTGTGCAGCGCGATGCCGGTCTGGCAGCTGCCGGTAAACAGCACGCCGTCGAGCAGCGGCTCGCGGCCCAGTGCGATGCCGGTGTCGCGGCCGCCGTTGACCAGGTTGATGACGCCGGCCGGCAAGCCGGCCTGCTGCCACAGTTGCACCGTCTTGATGGCGGTGCGCGGCGCATATTCGCTCGGCTTGAACACCACCGTGTTGCCGGCGATGAGGGCCGGGACGATGTGCCCGTTGGGCAGGTGGCCGGGAAAATTATACGGTCCGAACACGCCGAACACACCGTGCGGGCGGTGGCGCAGCACCGCGGTGCCGTCGGCGACCTTCGCTTGCGTCTCGCCGGTACGCGCGCCGTAGGCCTGCACCGAGATGTCGACCTTATTGGCCATCGTCGCCACTTCGGTGCGCGCTTCCCACAGCGGCTTGCCGACTTCTTCGGCGATGATGTGGGCCAGCTCCTCGGCGTGCTGCCTGAGCAGGTCGCGAAAGCGCGCGCACATGGCGACGCGCTCATCAACCGGCGTCAACGCCCATTGCGTAAAGCTGGCGCGCGCCGCGCTGGCGGCGCGCTCGACATCGGCCGGCGTCGAGGCGTTGCTCGACCAGCTCTGGCGGCCCGTGGAAGGGTCGATCGTCACCAGCTCGGCACCGCTGCCGGCCTGCCATTGACCGTTAATGAAATTACTGAGCTTAAGCATTGGCGTTCTTCCTGACGTTAAGGGGCAAGGTGCGCAACGGGTCGCCATGAAGGCAGTGCAGCAGGTCGAGCTGGGCCGCCGACAAGGCAATCGCGCCTGCGGCCGACGTCGCGCGGGCGACGATCATGCGAAAATCCTGCAGCACCGTGTTGGAGATCAGGGTGTATTCCGATTCTTCCGACGCAGCAGCCTCGGTGGCGGCGACGATGGCGCTGTCGCGCACCGAGCGCAACTCGGCGACGCGTCCCTGCAGCACCGGGCCGGCGTCGAAGATGTCGATGTAGCCTTCGAAGTGCATGCCTTCCTGCTCGAGCAGCTTGCGCGCCGGCGCCGTGCTGAGGTGGACCTTGCCGATCACTTCCTGGGCGTCTTCCGGCAGATAGGCCACGTACAGCGGCTGGCGCGGCATCAACTCGGCGATGAAGGATTTTTTTCCGAGCGCGGTCAGGTCGTCGACGTAATCGAAATCCATCTTGAAGAAATGGCGGCCGAGGCCTTCGTAAAACGGCGAGCTGCCGTCTTCGGCCTGGAAGCCGCGCATCTCGGCGATCAGCTTTTCGGTGAACAGGTGGGGAAACTGGGCGATGAACAGGAAGCGGCTCTTCGACAGCCACTTGCCGTTGTGGCCGACCCGGTAATCCGGATGCAGGAACAGCGAACACAGTTCGGTCGACCCGGTCAGGTCGTTCGACAAATACAGCGTGTCCATGCGGGTGAAAATATCGAGCTCGCGGCTCGAATGCACCAGCGTGCCGATGCGGTAATTGTAGAACGGCTCGGTCAGGCCGACCGCAGCCTTGATCGCGCACACGCCGGCCAGGCGGCCGGTCGAGGTGTCTTCCATGACGAACATGTAGTCGCGCTGTTCGGGCGCGATGGTTTGCGCGAACGACGCCACCGCCACCGCGATGCGGGCGCCCAGCATCGTGCGGTCGGGCTTGAGGGTGGTCATGCCGGTACCGACCTGGCTGGCCATCTCGAGCAATGCATCGAGGTCCGAGGTGGTGATTGCGCGTACGACTAGCATAGAGTTGTCTTTCAGGTTCTGACGCAGATGACGCTGTCGCCGGGCGCCACCATCAGCGCGTCTTGCGCATTTTGCGTCAGGTAAACCAACTCGCCGGATTCGACCGGCGGGCAGGTGGCCGTGATGGCGCGGAAGCTCTGCTCGTTGCTGGCGGCGATGGCGTAAGTCGCCGGCGCGTCGCCGGCGGTGGCAAGTTCAGGAACGGCCAACGCCACGCGGCGCACGAGCGCGCCGGTGAACGAACGCAGCGAATTCTTGTGCGCCTGCAGGATCGGGCCGCCATCAAAAATATCGATATAGTCGTCCGCTTCGAAACCTTCGGCGGTAAGCAGGTTGAAGGCCAGTTCGCCGTCCGGATGAATCTGGCCCATCGCCGCCTGGGCGTCGCCCGGCAGCAGCGGCACGTACACCGGATAGTGCGGCATCAGCTCGACGATCAGGGTGCGGTTGCGGGCGCCGCCGATGACTTTTTCGGCGTCGAGGAAATCCATTTTAAAAAATTTGCGGCCCAAAGCATCCCAAAACGGCGACGAGCCGCGGGCATCGGTGACGCCGGCCAGCGGCACAAAGAAACGGTCGCCGAAGCGGTGCGGCGCCAGCACCGCAAACAGCAGGCGCGCACGCGACAGCAGCGCCGCCGCCAGGCCCGCGCTGCTGTCGCGCACGTAAAAGCTGGAGAGCTGCGAGTACGCTGTCAGCTCGGAGCACAGGGTCAGCGCGTGCACGCTGTGGCTGATATTAAGGTCGCGCGACACCTGTTGGATGACGTCATTGCGAAACGAAAAATAGGTGCCGTTCGAGCCGGCCGAGGCGAAAATCGCCGCGGTGCCGACGATCGCGCCGCTGACCCCGTCCTCCAGCACGAACAGGTAGGATTCCTCGCTGGGGATGTCGACATGGGCGGCGAACGAGGCGATCGAGCGCTCCACCGAGGCGGCGATTTTCTCGCGCGTTTTTGGTAGCGTATGGACACCGGGCATCGTCACGGCGGCCAGTATTTCCAGCGCCGTGATGTCGGACAGCAGGGCCGGACGGACAACATGCATGGGGATTCCCTGGGTTGAGTTCGTTGCTTGCCCTGCTTGCCTTGAGTGCCTTGCGTGCAAATGCAGGTTCGGGTTCAGGCAGCCGCCAGCACGGCGTCGGCGGCACCGCGCATGATGCGGTCGGCTTCGGCGATCTGTGCGTCGGAGACGATCAGCGCCGGCGCCAGGCGGATCACGCCGGGTCCGGCGATCAGCAGCATCAGGCCGAGGCTTTCGGCCGCCTTGGTGAAATCCTTGGCGCGGCCGGCGAAAGTTTCGGCCACCGGCAGGCCGATCAGAAGGCCGCTGCCGCGCACCTTGCCGAACAGCTGGGGATAGTCGGCCGCCAGCTTCGTCAGGTTGGCGAAGATCTGCGCGCTGGCCTGCTTCACGCGCGCCAGGAAGCTTGGGGTGTTGATCGTATCGAGCACGTTCAATGCAACGGTTGCGGCCAGCGGATTGCCGCCGTAAGTGGTGCCGTGCGAGCCGACGTTGAAGTGTTCGGCGATAGTCGCGGTGGTCAGCATGGCGCCGATCGGATAGCCGTTGCCGAGCGCCTTGGCGGACGTCAGAATGTCGGGCGTGACGCCGCACTCCATGTACGCATACAGCGCGCCGGTGCGCCCGACACCGGACTGGACTTCGTCGAATATGAGCAGCGCGCCGGTTTCGTCGCAGCGCTCGCGCAGCGCCTTCAGGAAGGCCGGATCGCCCGGGACCACGCCACCCTCGCCCTGGATCGGCTCGACGATGACGGCGGCGACGTCATCGGTGATCGCCGCGCGCGCGCAAGCGATGTCGTTGTACGGAATGTGGTTGATCTCTTGCGGCAGCGGTTCGAACCCTTCGGTGTATTTCGGCTGGCCGCCGACCGACACCGTAAACAGCGTGCGGCCGTGGAACGACGCCAGGCAGGACACGATGCGCGACTTGTGCGGGCCGAACTTGGTGTGGGCGTATTTGCGCGCCAGTTTCAAGGCCGCCTCGTTCGCTTCGGCGCCGGAATTGCAAAAGAAGGCACGGTCGGCGAACGTGGCCTCGGTCAGCGCCAGCGCCAGGCGCAGGACCGGCTCGTTGGTGTAGCCGTTACCGAGGTGCCACAGGGTGTTGATCTGCCTGGTGAGGGCGTCGACCAGCAGCGGATGGCCGTGACCGAGGCTGGTGACGGCGATGCCGGCGGTGAAATCGAGGTAATGCTTGCCTGACTGGTCCCACAGGTCCAGGCCCGACGCGCGCACCGGCACCATCGCGGCCGGGGCATAGGTCGGCACCAGCACGTCGTCGAAAGTCTGCCGTGTGACAGGCCGCGTTGTGACACCCGAATCAAGCTTAGCGTTCATGGCAAATCCTCATCCAATGTTGGTAAATCACCCGAACTCGACGGCCGGGCGTTGCACCATTATAGGAAAGCCGGCAACAAAATTCTTTTCGAACTGCGACAGTCTTTTTCATTTTTGGCCGTACCGGCAGCACGCCATCAATTTCCTTAAAACAGGGTCAGACCCGTTTTTTATCTGGCCAACGCCTATTTTTTCCACCTTTTATCTGTGCGGCCGGCCGATTTTTCGTGGCATCAAGTTGCGCCCCTGAAATTGCGCAAACTTTCCGACGAATTCGGGACTTCCGAGCGCGGTATTGCCATGAGTGGCCTTGCGTACCTGAACCAAAGCGTCGCTCCCGAGTACCTCGTCGAAAAGAGCACGATAAGCGCTTTGCCGGGACGCTGGATCAAGCCCCATCCGACTGTAGAGCTCATGCGGCGCGACGATCTTGCTTTCTCGCCCATGCGCGTTATGGCGATAACTCGACCAGCGATAGGCAGACGGTTCATTCACCAGGCACGCCCGTACCGGATTGAGCTCGACGTACCGCTGGCAAATCATCAGGTAACGCTCTGATTGCACCAGGCACGAACGATAGCGGCCCTCCCACAGCGTGCCAGTCCGGCTGTGGCGGCGGTTCACGTATTGCACGTAGCGTTCGCCAACTGACTTCATCAGCATTGCCGGCCCTTGCGCGTTAGTGGGCGACACCACCAGGTGGACATGATTGCTCATTAACACATAGGCGTGAATACGACACTCGGCGCGGATCGATGCGGCGTGCAGCAACTTGAGATAGACCAGGAAGTCGGCTTCCTCGAAAAAACACGGAAGTTTGTTATTGCCGCGCTGGGTAATGTGAAGCGGAACTTCAGGAATGACTGGACGGGATTGGCGTGGCATTGGACGCTCGCGAAAGCAGGGCAAAAGTCACACCTTATCTTGGATCCGGCCTGCCGCCCGCGAGCAATCTCAAGCGCGCCACGATCCAAGCACGTTGCCAAGAGGGGCAAAAAAACGGGGTCTGACCCGTTTATTCAACGGCATTTGCAGACTTTCGACATCAAAGAAACGGGTCAGACCCCATTTTGAAAACAAAGCGTGGAGCTTGCGCTGTCGCTCTTCGCGAGGGTTTTATGATTGCGGCATGAACCGATTTTTTGACGGCGGTTCGGAACCACCGGCGTTGAAAAAACGGGTCTGACCCCATTAAAAGTTAGCCGTTGAGCTTGCGCTGGCGCTCTTCCCGCGGGGTATTACCAAACAGGGCGCCGAAGGCCGTGGAGAAATGCGAGCCGGAGGAAAACCCGCACATCAGCCCGACCTGCACGATCGAATAGTTGGTGTCGAGCAGCAACTGGCGGGCGCGCTGCAGCCGCAGTCCGAGGTAATAGCGCGATGGCAGGCTGCCGAGGTATTGCTTGAACAGCCGTTCGAGCTGGCGCCGCGACAAGCCGACCAGCCCGGCGATATCGTCGGTCGACAGCGGCTCCTCGATGTTCGCCTCCATCAGCGTCACCGCCTCGCTCAGCTTTGGCTGCAAGGCGCCGAAGCGTGCCTGCAGGGCGACGCGTTGACGCTCGTCCATGCCGCGTACGCGGTCGACGCACAGCGTTTCCTTGATCTGGGCCTGCAGCGTGACGCCATAGACGAGCTCGACCAGGGTCAGCGCGAAGTCGATGCTGGCAGCGCCGCCGCAACAGGTCAGGCGGTTACCGTCGATCTCAAACAGGTGCGGCGTGAAGATGGCGTGATCGGCGTTGGTATCGACGTCGAGGTAAAGCGCCCACGGCAGCGCCGCGCGCACGCCGCCCAGCAGGCCCGCGTCGGCCAGCCACAGCACGCCGGCGCCGACCCCGCCCCAAAACGGCGCCGCGCGCGCGCGCTCGATGACGATCCGGCTGCTGGCCGGTTTCTGCGCAGCTTCCGATTCGTCCGCCACCAGCAGCACCAGGTGCCAGTGGCACAGCGCATCAAAGGCGAACTCGTCGGGGCCGCGCACGTCGACCAACAGGCGCTGCGGCCCGAGCAGCCTGGCGGCCAGCCGCAGCGGCTGGTACAGGCCGGACCAGGTCAGCGAGCCCGGTTCGCCGGCGTTCACCAGCAACACGCGTAGTGGCGCCTCGTGGGCCAGCTGGGCCAGGCGGGCGAGATCGGCGGGCGGCATGAGTGGCATGAGTGAAATGAGTCGAATAAGTCGAATAAGTCGAATGTTAAGCAGCGAACGCGTTTACTCGGGCGCCAGCGCGGCCGCCGGGCGCGGTGCGGCGTTCCACTGGCTGACGATCATCCCGGTGATCAGCAGCGCGCCGCCAAGCCAGCCGCGCGCGGTCATCGACTCGGCCAGCCAGAAAAAGGCGAAGAAGGCGGCGGCGGCCGGTTCGAACGAGTAGATCACGGCCGCCTCATTGGCAGTGGCGCGCGCCTGGCCCCAGCTTTGCAGCGAGATGATGGCGGCGGTCGCCACCACCCCCAGGTACAGCAGGTTCACCGCGTACTGGCGCAGGCCGTGGGCGATATACGTCCAGTCATTGGCCTGGTCCAAGGCGGCGTCGATGGCGGTGCGCGGCACGTCGCGCGCCAGCAGCCAGATCGCCGCACACAGGGCTACCGTGACGATCTGCGCCGCCGTCAGCGCCATCAGGCGCGATGCGCGCCGGGTATAAAACTCCATCATCCTGATGTACAGGGCAAAAGCGACCGCGCTCATCAAAGCATAGGTATCGCCAAGGCCCCAGGGCCCGCCATCCCAGCACAGCGCCGTCAGGCCGGAAAGCGCCAGCAGCAGCGCCAGCGCGATGCGTTTTTCCGGCAGCTTGCCGCCAACCAGGCCCAGCAGCGGCACCATCAGTACCGACAGCCCGCAGATAAAGGCGTTGCGGTTGGAACTGGTCAGCGCCAGGCCTTCAACCTGGAACAGGAAGCAGAAGAAGAGCAGCACGCCGAGCAGGCCGCCGGACACCAGGTCGTCGCGCCCGGCCTTGTAGAGAAAGGGCGCGAGCAACACGGCGGCAACGAAGAAGCGGATAAAGATGATCCAGGCCGGCGCAAAATACGCGGTCAGGTCCTTCATCGCCGGGAACGTCGTGCCCCATACCAAGGTGACGAGCAGCAAGGCGAGGATGCCGCGGAACTGATGGGTCATGAAAGCTTTCGGCGACTATTTGAACAAAAATACCTGATGGACTATGCGTATGGTAACTGCCTCTGCCGTAAAAGGCGAACAGACCCCACTGGCAAATCATGCGGGCCAGCTATAATTACGGCATATGGGGGAACGATACTTACGCAGTGTCCGCTTGCTGGCGGAGTGCATGCAAGGCTTCGAGCGCTTTTCGGGCGAGTCGGTGCGCCAGTGCGGGCTGACGCATGCCCAGTTCGACATCATCGCCACCCTCGGCAAAACGACCGGAATGACCTACAAGCAACTGGGCGAACGCACCCTGATTACCAAGGGCACCCTGACCGGGGTGATCGAACGGCTGGAACAGAAGGGCCTGGTTGCGCGCGAGCGCAGCGGCGGCGACAGGCGCTCTTTTTTTGTGCGCCTGACCGCCAGCGGCGAACAATTGTTCGACCAAGTGTTCCCGACCGTCGTTGCGCACGGCAAGCAACTGTTCGCCTCCTGCAGCGACGCCGATTTCGATGCCATCGACCAAGCCCTGTGCAAGCTCAAGCAACTGATCACCGACGCCGGCGCCGGCACCCCAACCTCAACGCCACTACCAAAGGAAAAACCTTGAAAACCGCCCTGCTCGACGGCAAAACGCCGGCCAATTTTGACAAGAACATCATCGGCAACCTATTGCTCGATATCGCTTCCAGCGCCGAAGTGCGCCAGGAGAAAATGTTGATCGGCGTGCGCAACGAGGCCGGCGACATCTATCGCCTGATCGGCGCCACCAAGGTCAACAGTTTTAACAACGCAGTCGAGGAACTGGAAGACCTGGGCTTGGTCGACGAGCTGAAAGACGCCGCGGCGCCCGCGGATGGCTGCGACGCCATCTTCAGCCTGCCTTGACACACGCCTGCAGGCCGGCGAAAAAATGCTTTTGAGAACGGCTTAGACATTTCCACGTCACCATTGGGAGTATAATTTTTCCATGGACAGACTCGAAGCTTTCAAAAGCATTGCCGCCCAGGCTGGACGGGGCGAGCTCACTTTCCCGACCAACATCGACGCCACCCTTAAGCTGCAGAGGGCGCTTTGCGACCCCGAGCTGCATGCGGATAGCGCCGCCAGGCTGGTGCAGGCCGAACCGCTGCTTGCCGCGCGCACCGTGGCGATCGCCAACTCGGCTGCCTACAAGCGCTCCGGCAACGACGTCACCCATGTGCGCGCCGCGGTGCAGCGAGTCGGCGTTCGCACCCTCAACGCGCTGGCCGCCGCCGTCATCGTGCGCCAGCTCGACAGCAAGATCACCGAACCCCGCCTGCGTGCCAAAGCCGACCAGCTGTGGAAGCATTCGGCCCATGTCGCCGCGCTGTCGCAGGTGATCGCGCGGCGCGTTACCTGCATCGACCCGGAAACGGCGATGTTTGCCGGCATCGTGCACGAAGTGGGCGGATTTTATCTGCTCTCGCGCGCCGCCGAATTTCCGGGCCTGCTCGACGGCGAGCCCGAGGAATGGATCGAATATGGCGAAATGGCGATCGGGCGCGGTGTGCTCGCCAAGCTCGGCGTGCCGGCAGCGGTGATGCAGGCAATCGAAGCGATGTGGGGCGGCATGCGCGCCTTGCCGCCCGAGACGCTGGGCGACACCCTGATGCTGGCCAACGATCTTGCCCCGGTCGACTCGCCGCTGCATGTGCGGCCAGGCGCCACTTCGCGCCGGTCGGCCGCAACGGTCGACTTCATCGTCGGCGAAGGCACTCTTGCCGCGATCCTCGAAGAATCAAGCGAAGAAGTCAGCAGCCTTACCGCCGCGCTGTTCTGAGTTGTTCCGATAACAGTAAAACCATTTAGGCAAAAAAATGCCCACTCCGGTAAGGGAGTGGGCTAAGTCCAAAACTAGGGATGTCCTGAAAGAGACAGCTTCACTATAGTTCTGACCGGCGTAACGTTCTGTGCGTTGCCCCACATAACTGGAGCATTTCTCTCGTTTCCACGCCTATCTTTCTGAGCAAGCAAAAAAGGGCAGCGTGCGCTGCCCTTCAACGACTTGTTGCCTGGG
>Ga0326735_1000305_pt1 | contig 11726 bp, 8 predicted proteins | sample 37_GP2_1092_FD_207945 | JGI IMG/M metagenome (GOLD analysis project Ga0326735, IMG submission 207945) | Glacier ice microbial communities from Ngari, Tibet, China - 37_GP2_109.2 | ecosystem: Environmental > Aquatic > Freshwater > Ice > Glacier | place: China: Ngari, Tibet | collected 2018-07-31
ATGCCGATCATGGCGCCGTTGGCCGACCTGGTGGGGGTGTCGCGGCAGACCGCGGTGCTGGCGTTCCAGTTCGGCGAATTCACGCTGCCGATGATCCCGACCTCGGGCGTTACCGTCGGCGTGCTGGCGCTGGCGCGGATTCCCTGGATCACCTGGGCCAAGTGGATGATACCGCTGCAGCTGATCTATTTTGTGATGGCGCTGCTGCTGCTGATCCCGCCCTGCCTGATGAACTGGCAATAGCGGCGCGGCCGGCCTCACGGATAGTCAACCGGCGTGGCTGATGCATCCGGCAAATCCGGCAACGGAATGAATTCGGTTTCGCCCGGCACGCTCGGAAACGCCTGCGCCTTCCAGTCCGTTTTGGCCTGTTCGATCCGCTCGCGCGAACTGGAGACGAAATTCCAGGCCAGGTAACGCGGGCCGTCCATCGGCTCGCCGCCCAGCAGCATCACGCGCGCACCGGCGGCACCGCCCGCGGCCAGCGTCAACGTGGCGCCGGGTTTGAGCACCAGCAACTGGCCGGCGCCAAAGCTGCCGTCGCGCCCCAGGTCGAGCGCGCCGTCGACTATGTACAGCGCCTGCTCGGTGTATTGCGCCGGCATGGCCAGGCGCGCGCCGCGCTGCAACTGCAGGTCGACGTAAAACAGCGGCGAACTGGCCGGCGCCGGCGAGGACTGGCCGAAAAACTGGCCGGCAATCACGCGCGCGGTGGCGCCCTCGCCTTCGATCACGGGCAGTTCGCTTGCGGGCGTGTGCGAAAAACCCGGCGCTGACTCTTCGAGTTCACGCGGCAGTGCGACCCAGCATTGCAGGCCGAACAGGCTCGAGCCGGCCTGGCGCTGCTGCGGCGCCGTGCGCTCCGAATGAACGATGCCGCTGCCGGCGTTCATCCAGTTGACCGCACCAGGACGAATCGCTTGCACCGTTCCCAGGCTGTCGCGGTGCATGATTTCGCCATCGAGAAGATAGGTGACGGTGGCCAGGCCGATGTGCGGATGCGGACGCACATCGAGGCCCTGCCCGGCAGAAAAAACATGCGGCCCCATCTGGTCGAGAAAGACGAATGGCCCGACCATGCGCCGCTGTCGGCTCGGCAACGCGCGCCGCACGATGAATTGGTCGCCGAGATCGTGGGTACGCGGCACGACGACGACTTCCAGGGCCGACTCGGCATTCTGGCTCATGGGACTGACCTTCCTGTGCGATACTGGCGCAAAAATGCACCGCGAACGACAATATTGTCGCCGCCGCGATGCGCATTTTGGCTGCCATAACCGGCGCGCTGCTGTGTTGGCCGTTGCTTGCGTCGCATCCGGCTATGTTTGCCAAAACCTCGCATTTATTCCTCGACGAGAATTTACGACGAGGACTTACAACAAGTACTTACGACGCGTACTTAGCCGTGCGAGCGGCCCCCCAGGCGGCTGACCAGGTAGATTGCGTACAGCGCCGACAGGCCGACGAGGATGTAGACCAGCCGCGTCATCTGGGTCTGGGTGCCGAACAGCGTGGCCACCAGGTCGACACTGAACAGGCCCACCGACGCCCAGTTCAGCCCGCCGATGATCAGCACGGCCATCGCAATGTAGTCGAGCGCCGACAGGCTTGCGTGCGAGCGCGTGTCGCTGCCCGTGGTGCGCCGCTCGGGGATGTGACGCCGCTCTGTGGTGGGGATGTTCATGGTTGCCATTGTTACCTCCTGGTTGCTGTTGCAGTTGACGCCGCCGCTGTGGGCGCCGCCGCGGTCTGCCGAATTGGCAGGGCTGCAGGTCAGACAACAAACAAGCTGCCAAGTTTTGCCGGGGCCGCTTAATTAAAGATAAAGACCGCCAGGCTTCTCCAGCGCCAGCCTGAATGAATTTTTCTTGTCGATTTGCTTGTGCGGTGTCAAAACGCTGATTTCTGTGTAATATATTTGGGGCGCACTGGGGCGCTACTTCATCAACCACGGCGCACGCCGTTTTTGCGGCTTGATGCGGGCCGGCAAAACCATTCTCCCGGTCTCATCGACAGCCATTGCAACACGGCGGACCAAGTTATCGGGAATTTGTAGCGAAGATCGCCAGATCCATCGCAGGCATCGTTCAGCGTCGCGGCGCAATTTAGGGTAAATTAGGTTCCCTTCAGAAATATTTCTTGTATGAAAAATACTACTCCGGCTGTGAAATCGTTTCCTGCATCGGCGGACATCAAGCTTTCCGAGTTGATCGGCGCACTCAGTCACGCGCTCGACATCACTGAAGGTCAGCCTGAGGGGCACTGTATCCGTTGCTGCTGGATTGGCATGCACATTGGCCGCGAAATCGGTCTGTCCGAAGATCAGCTGTGGGATTTATATTACACCTTGCTGCTTAAGGATTTGGGCTGCAGCAGCAATGCCGCTCGCATCTGCGAGCTGTACCTGACGGACGATATCAGCTTCAAGCGCGACTTCAAGAGCGTTGGTGACAGCCTGCCGCAGGTACTGAAATTCGTGCTTTCGCACACCGGACTGAAAGCCGGTCTGGCGGAGCGTTTCCGTACCTTTCTGACACGACTGCGCAATGGCGACAAGGATGCCCAGGAATTGATCATTACCCGCTGTCAACGCGGGGCCGACATTGCCCGCCTACTACGTTTCTCGGATGGCGTGGCGGACGGCATTTATAGCCTCGACGAACATTTCAACGGGCAAGGCAGGCCCGAGGGACTGGCGGGCAACGCCATTCCCATTCTTGCCCGCATCGCGCTACTGGCGCAAGTCATCGATGTCTTCCACACCGCCGGCGGCGAGCAGGCGACTTTGGTTGAAATCCGTCTGCGCTCGGGCCGCTGGTTTGATCCTGACCTGGTGCGCGCATTTGAGCGGGTCGTCCAGACGCGCATCTTCTGGCCGACGCTGCGTGCATCCAATATTGCTCAGGCGGTGCTGGCGCTGGAACCGGTCAGCCACGCAGTGCCACTGGACGACAACTATCTTGACGACATCGCCGCCGCGTTCGGCCAGGTCGTCGATTCCAAGAGCCCTTACACCAGCGGCCACAGTGCCCGGGTCGCCTTATATACCGACATGATTGCCGAAGCATTGGACCTGTCGTTCGAGCGCCGCCGATGGCTCAAGCGTGCCGCCTTGTTGCATGATGTGGGTAAATTGGGCGTCAGTAACAGTGTGCTGGACAAGCCTGGAAAACTCGATGCGGAAGAGTGGGAGGCGGTGAAGCTGCATGCCACGTACACTGAAACCATTCTGGCGCGCATTGGCGCGTTCGCCGAACTGGCGCGGGTGGCCGCAGCCCACCACGAGCGGCTTGACGGTGCCGGCTACCCGCGCGGCTTGACGGCGGACGCGATCAGCCTCGAAACGCGCATCATCACGACGGCGGATATTTTTGATGCCATCACCGCCGAGCGCCCCTACCGCGCGGCGATTCCGGTGCCGCGCGCGCTCGAGATGATGGCCGAAACGGTGGGCAGCGCGATCGACAAGACATGCTTTGACGCACTCAAGTCAGCGCTGACGCGCTTGGCGGATCTGGCGCCCGCTGCGGTGAGTAAAGCGCTACCGGCCTGACGCGATGCCAGGCGCCGCGCAGCGCGCCGGCTAGCCTTTCCAGCTGCGCTTGAGGCCGGTGTCAACGTGGATCCAGCCGCCGCTTGCGCCGGCGCGGTAGTAGAAACCGACCCCGCCCTGGCGAAAGCTGCGCACCAGGCCGCCGAGCACTTCGGCGTTCAGGTTGGCGATCCGGATGTCAGCCGCCTTGCCTTCGATATGCAGCGACTGGCGCGCCGCCGGCACGCCCTGCTCGATCAGCCTGGCATTCGACCTGGCGGTGCGGTAGCCCGACAGGATTTCGAGCGGCTGCTCGATGCCGTAGCGCGCCACGAAGGCCTGCGTGCCCCACAGCGTTTCGAACAGTTTCGGGTCGATCGGCGCGGTTTCCTTGCCGTTGACGTCGCGCAGGATATGGCACAGCTCCTGATAGGCTGAATCAATCACCTCGCCGTCGCGCCAGTACAGCACCCTGGCCTTTTCGCCGCTTTGCGGGCGGATCACCGACAGCGTGCGCGGCTTGAGCCAGAATTCGAGGTCGAGCGCCTGGGCGTCAAAAATATCGGGCGGCGGCGCCATCTCGACCGGCCCGGCCGGCACCTGGATGCGGGCGGGCACGTTGCCGCCGCGGCCAGATCCGGATCCGGCCGCAACCGCAGTCGCCGAAGGGTTCGAAGCGGCGCAGCCGGCCAGCGGCGTCGACAGCGCGCCAAGCGCGGACAGGCATAAACCTTGGTGTAGAAATTCTCTGCGCGAAGCCATGGCGTACTCGTCAATTAAAGCGGCTCACTATAACGCAAGTAGCCGCAAGCTGACGCAAGTTGACCCAAACCGAGGCAAGCCCGTGCAAGCCGGCAATTGGGAATCCCGTCCGGTCCATCACGGGTTGCAGCTGCAAAAGCGCGTGCCGCCAGCGACGTCGACGCCCGGTGCGGCGTTCAGCTTTTTCCAGAACAGGCTGCATTCGAGGCCGTAGCACGTCTTTTCCTTGCCGCCGTTGATGTAGCCGTTGCGGGCAAAAAAGTCGCAGGCGCTGACGGTGCTCTGCAGGCTCAAGGCGCCGATTCCCCATTCGCGCGCTTTTGCTTCGACGCCGGCCAGCAAGGCCTTGCCGACGCCGCAGTGCTGAGATTCCGGCAACACATAACACAGCGACAGCTTGCCCGCCTGCGTCACCAGCGCCACACCCACCAGGGCGCCGTCGCGCGTGGCGACGAGCATATGATTGGTGGGCGACGCGATCCAGCCGCCGACCGTGCCCGGCGTCTTGTTGCCGAGCCAGGAGTCAAGCCTGGCGCTGTCGCCGTGATGATCCTGCTGACAGCATTCCTGGATCGAACGGCGTAGCACAAGGCATACGGCAGCGGCGTCTTCAGGTGCCGCGGAGCGAACGGTTGTACTCATGGCAATAAACAATAAGCAATGGTTTGGAGAAAAGGCAGGGCGACCTTTAATGTACATACGTCTTGACTATACACTGAAGGCCGGCAGCTCACCGGTTGAGTTAAACTTCGTCGGCGCCGCTGGAACGTTGCCATTCAAGCATATGATGAAACACATAAAACACTATTTCCGTTTTCCACGCCCATTCTAGACCATGCTCTTCTATATTATCAACACTGCACACGCGAGGACACGATGACCACTACTACGCCGCTCAACCAACGCCACCCACGCCATCCACGCCGCCGGCTCCTTGCCGGGTTCTTCAAGTCGACCCTGGGCGTGACCTTCGCCCTCGGCGCGCTGGCGCTGCCTTTCACTGGCGCTGCCCGCGCCGCCGATGCCGAATTGCTCAACGTGTCCTACGACGTGGCGCGCGAACTGTACAAGGAAATCAACCCGGCGTTCATTGCCGACTACAAGAAGAAGACGGGCGACACCGTCGTCGTCAAGCAGTCCCACGGCGGCTCGAGCAAGCAGGCGCGCTCGGTGGCGGACGGGCTGGAAGCGTCGGTGGTGACGATGAACCAGGCGAACGACATCGACATGCTGTCTGACCACGGCCTGGTTGCGCCCGACTGGGCCAAAAAATTCCCCAATAACGCCGCGCCGTACTATTCGACCATGGTATTTTTGGTGCGCAAGGGCAATCCAAAACAGATCAAGAACTGGGACGACCTCGCCAAACCCGGCATCAAGGTGGTGATTCCGAACCCGAAAACTGCCGGCAACGGCCGCTACTCCTACCTGGCCGCCTGGGGCTCGGTGTTGAAAAAAGGCGGCACCGAAGCACAGGCGCGCGAGCTGGTCGGGCGCATTTTCAAGAACGTGCCGGTGCTCGACGCTGGCGGTCGCGCCGCCACCACCACTTTCACGCAGCGCGAAATTGGCGACGCCCTCGTCACGTTCGAAAACGAAGTGCAGCTGGTGCGCCAGGAATTGGGCGACAACTTTGAAGTAATCTACCCGCCGACCTCGATCCTGGCCGAGTCGCCGGTTGCCGTCGTCGACAAGGTCGTCGACCGCCGCGGCGTACGCAAGCAGGCGACAGCGTATCTGAACTTCCTGTATTCCGAGGTCGGGCAGGAGATCGGCGCCAAGCACTTCATGCGCGTGCGCTCTGCCGCCGTGTCGAAGAAATATGCCGCCAACCACAAGCCGATTGCGCTGTTTACGGTCGACGAATTATTTGGTGGCTGGAAACAGGCGCAGAAAAAACATTTCGATGACGGCGCCGAGTTCGACAAGATTTATCAGCCACAGTAAGTTGTCCGCACAGCTTGTTTATTTAAAAAGGCTCTGCCGCAACGCAGGGCTTTTTTCCATAAAATTGTGAACTTTCGACCGGTTTCTACAGGTGCGCCTAGACACACTTCGGGCTTGGTGCTATCTTCCCGCAATACATAGTTGCCACAAAACTAGAGTTGCTTTACAGCTTATTTTGCGTTACAGCTAAGTTGCTGCAAAGTTAAACCATTTTCATGTCGCGCAGCTGTCGCCCCGGCGCCCGATATTGACCGTAGCATCCAATGAGCCTGCCCAGATGAAAAAATTATTCGCCACTGTCCTGCTGTCGATCTCGGCCGTGTCCGCCGTGGCCGGTGCGTACGGATCGCAATCGGTGCTGGTCGTCGAAGACGACACCGGCAAGGTCCTGATCGAGAAAAACGCCAACGCCGTCGTTCCGATCGCCTCGCTGACGAAGCTGATGACGGCGATGGTCGTGCTCGACGCCAGGCAGGACATGGACGCGCCGATCTCGATCGACAAGGTGGATGTCGACATGCTCAAGCACAGCACCTCGCGGGTGCCGGTCGGCGCCAGCATCGCCCGCCGCGACGTGCTGCAACTGGCGCTGATGTCGTCGGACAACCGCGCCGCCGCCTCGCTTGGCCGCACCTACCCGGGCGGCACTGAAGCGTTCAAGGCCGCCGTCAAGGCCAAGATCGCCGCGCTCGGCATGACCCAGACTTCGATTGAAGAGCCGACCGGCCTGTCGCCGAACAATCGCTCGAGTGCATCCGACATGGTAAAAATGGCGGTTGCCGCTTCCGCCTATCCGGAAATTGCCCGCATCACGACCGACTCGAAAGACATCATCAACATCAACGGCCGCGGCGTCGAATACCACAACACCAACCGTTTCGTCGGCGCCAAGGGCTGGGACATCGGCCTGTCGAAAACCGGCTACACCGAAGAAGCCGGGCGCTGCCTGATCATGCGCATCACGGCGGCCGGCAAGAACGCCACCCTGGTGCTGCTCAACGCCAGTGCGTCGTCGGTGCGCGCTTTCGATGCGGTGTCGATCCGCCGCTTCATGCGCGGCGAAGACGTGCGTGTTGCCCGCGCCCATCCGCGCGCCGAGGACCGCGTCGCCAAGAAGTCGCTGCGCACCCGCGTCGCCAAGCACAGCAAGGCGCGCCACCGCCGGCCGTGAAAATCGGGACGGCGGCGTTCACTGCTCCAGCATGCTGCGCAAGCCGCTGGCGCGCCGGGTCTTGCGGCCGATCGCCTCGGCCAGCACCGCGCCAACCGGCGACACCAGCGTAAATTGCCTGCTTGCCCGCGTGATCCCGGTGTACACCAGTTCGCGCGCCAGCATTGCGCCGCCCGCCTTGGGCAGCACCAGCACGGTGTGCGCAAACTCCGAACCTTGCGCCTTGTGCACCGTCATGGCGAACGCCGTCTCGACATGGCGCAGGCGCGTCGCCAGCACGCTGCGCACTGCGTCGCCGACCAGAAAATACACCCGCAGCGAGTCGGGCCGCCCGGGATCCGCCAGCGTCAACCCGATATCGCCGTTGTAGACGCGGGTGCCGTAGTCGTTGCGGGTCACCATGACGGGGCGCCCCACGTACCACTCGCCGCGCCGGCGGATCAGGCGCGATGAATCGAGACGCTGCTCGATCGCCGCGTTCACGCCGGCGACGCCCCACTCGCCTTCGCGCACCGCGCACAAGAGGCGAAACGACTCGAAGCGTTGCAGCACCGTGCGCACCCAGCCGTCGTGGCCAGCCTCCCCGCCTTCGCTCTGCCCGTCGCTCATTCCCTTGCCGGCGGCAATCAGCTCCAGGTAAGGCCGATAGCCGGCGCCGGCCAGAACCAGCACGTCCTCCTGCTGCGCGTGTTCGATCCAGCGCAGCGCCGCGCCGCCAGCGCGCAGCACTGCCTCGGCGCGCGCGACGTCACCCAGGTTGACCGCCAGCGCCAGTTGCCCGATCGGGCCGCCGAAGCGGCGGCTGTGACGCAGCATCACGGTCTGCTGCGCCAGCGCGCCGGCATTGCCTTGCAACTGCGGTGGAATCGCTTCGCCGCTGGCGGCCAGGGCGTACGCGAGCGTGTCGGCGTTGTAGCCGCCGGCCTCGGCGTCATGGCACAAGTCGCCCAGCACGGCGCCCGCCTCCACCGACGCCAGCTGATCCTTGTCGCCCAGCAGCACCAGCATCGCTCCGACCGGCAGCGCGTCGAGCAGCGCCGCCATCATCTCCAGGTGCACCATCGAGGCCTCGTCGACGATCAGCACGTCGACGTCGAGCAAATTGGCGCGGTTGTGGGCAAAAGCGCGCGTGTCGGGCCGCGCCCCCAGCAGGCTGTGAAGGGTGCGCGCATCGCCCATGCGGCTGGTCAGTTCGCGCAGCGGCAGCAGGTCGCCGACCTTGTCGGCCAGTTCGTTCAGCGCCTTGTCGATCGACTGTTTCAGGCGCGCCGCCGCCTTGCCGGTCGGCGCCGCCAGCGCAATGCGCTGGCGGCTGGCGTCGGGTGCCAGCGCGAACAGCAGCGCCAGCAGGCGCGCCACGGTATAGGTCTTGCCGGTGCCGGGACCGCCGGTGATGATCGCCACCGCGCCGCGCATGGCGATGGCGCAGGCCAGCTTCTGCCAGTCCGGCCCGCCCGCGCCATCGGTAGCATCCGTGCCAGGGGCAGTAAACAGGATGTCGAGCCAGGTGCGTACCCGGCCGGCGTCGACCGCCCGGTGCGTCCGCGCGCGCGCGGCGATGCTGGTGGCCACCAGCGTCTCGTCGCGCCAGTAGCGGCGCAGGTACAGCCGCTCGCCGTCGAGCACCAGCGGCTGGTCGACACCGGGCTCGCCCGCCTGCCCCACTTGGGCGGCGCCAGAGAGCTGCGCGCGCCATGCCGGGACGCTTTTCGGCAGCACGGCGCAGGCGCCGGCCAGTGCGCGCCACTGTTCATCGCTCCAGCCCATCAGCGCGGCCGGGTCGTCGACCAGTTCGTCCAGCATCAGGCAGCTGTGACCGCGCCCTTCGAGCTCGGACAGCAGCACGCAAGCGAGCGCCAGGCCAGGCGCGGCGGGGCCGAGCGAAGCGATGAAGCGCGCAAAGGCGCCCGACAGCCGGCGCAGCTGGCCTGCCTCGGTCAAGGCGTCCACTGCAGCCCACAGGGTGTCGATATGATTGTTCAATATATGTTCCCGCAAGCTGTGTGCCCGGCGGTGCCCCCACCTGTGTCCCCGCCCGGATCAACGCCCAACAGCTGCCCGATGCCATCAAGCAAAGCCAGGTCGGGTTCGAGCAGGTAGCAGCCGCGCGTCGGCGGGTGAGCTATCCCGCGCAGGAACAGGAACAGCGCGCCGCCGAGCTGGCGCGCCGGATCGTAGTGTTCGCCCAGCCGGCTGCGCAGCAATCGGTGCAAGGCCAGCATGTAGATCGCGCCCTGGACGTCGTAGCGGTGGGCCGCCATCCCGGCCGCCATCGCGGCGCTGCTGTAGGCGGCGTCGTTGGCGCCAAGCGCGTTCGATTTGTAGTCCAGCACCCAGTAGCGTCCCGCGTGTTCGAACACCAGGTCGGCGAAGCCTTTCAGCATGCCGTGCAGTTCGCGTCCGGGCAGCGCGGGGCGCGCTGCGCCGTCGAGCAGGCTGCGGGTACAGAGCCGGTCGAGCGCGGCGCTGTCGAGATGGCGGCTGGGGAACCAGAATTCCATCTCCGGCAGCACGCCGCCGAGTTCGGACAAGGAGGCGCCAAGCTGGGGCAGCGGCGTGATGGCGATTTCGCGCAGCCAGGCGATGGCGTCGTCCTTGCGGTTGCCCCAGCCGGCGCGGTCGCAGCGCGCGCCCAGGCGCGCTTCGAACCCGCTTTCGTGGACGCTGGAAAAACCGTCCAGCGCCAGGCACTCGAGCTGCTCGTGCAAGAAATTGCCTGGCGCGGCGCCGCGCGGGAAACGGTGCCACGGCGTGTCCTGGACCGGCCCGGCGGCCTGCCTGGGCGCTTGCGCCTGCACGTGCGCTTCTTCCAGCAGCGTCTCTTCCTGGGCCCGCATCGGCGCCGCGCCCGCCTGGCGCGTCAGCGACGTAAACGAGCCAACCGTCCAGTTGCGCTCGAAGCGGGCGTCAAACACGGCGGCGTCGACCAGCGGCGATTGCACCGGCTGGCGCGCCAGCATGGTGACGCCCTCGGGCGCGTTCAACGCCTTCAGGTCGATCGTCGCCGAGGCGCCGCAAAGCTCTTCCCAGAGTGCGTTGATGTCCGGCGCGGCGATCGGCGCGCCGCCGCCGAGCAGGTAGCCGAGCGCCGATTCGTGCAGCTTGTTTTCGCCGGCCTTGCGGGCCGCCACCGCCGCCACGCCGAGCCACAAAAAGTGACGCGCGCGGGTGACGGCAACGTACAGCAAACGCAAGTCTTCCTCGACGCGGGCGCGGTCGACTGCCGCCAAAGCCTCGTCCGACAGCGCCAGGTCGAGCCGGCGCCTGGCGCCGGCATCGACAAACTCGAAGAAGCTGCGGTTGCGGCGGTCGGTCTTGCGCGCGGTGGCGGCGAACGGCAGGTAGACCAGCGGGTATTCGAGCCCTTTGGACTTGTGCACCGTGACCACCTTGACCAGGTCGGCGTCGCTTTCGAGGCGCAGCACGCGCTCCTCGCCGCCTTCGCCACCGTCGCCGCGCGCACCAAAACCGGCCACCTGCTCGGCAAACCAGCGGATCAGCGCCTGCTCGCCATCAAGGCCGCGGCTGGCCGACTGCAGCAGTTCGGCCAGGTGCAGCAGGTTGGTCAAACGGCGCTCGCCACCGGCTTCGCGCAGCAGACTCGACGGCAACTCCAGTTCGTGCACGAAGCGGCGCAGCATCGCCAGCACGCCGTGGCGCTGCCAGATGGCGTGCAGCGCCTTGAGCTGCTCGACGCGTTGTTCCCACGCCAGTTCGTCGGCCGCCAGTGCCGCCAGCGCCGCCAGCGACAGACCGGCCGTGCGGGTGGCGAAGGCGGCGCGCGCCAAGCCACCGTCGAGCGGGCTGGCGACCGCCTGCAGCCAGCGCAGCATGTCGGCCGCTTCGACGCTGTCGATGACGGAATCCTTGTCCGACAAATAAACGCTTTGCACCTTGCGCTGCGCCAGCGCGCGCCGGATTGCCTGCGCCTCGCGCCGGTCGCGCACCAGGACGGCGATATCGGCCGGCACCAGGCGGGTGAACGCGCCGGCGTGCGCAAAACCGGCCTGCACGTCGTTCAGCAGTGCGACGATGTGCTCGGCGCAGTGGTGGGCGAAAAACTGGCGGTAGTCGTCGGAGCGCATGTCGTCGCGCGCCGAACTGCATACTGCCAGCGCCTCGAACGGCCCGTCGACGCCGACCAGGCGCTCGCTGCGGCCGTTTGCTGTCACCGCGTCGAACGGCAGCGGATTGACCTCGCCCTGCCTGAATTTGAAGGCGCCGGCGGCGAACCCGTGCTCGGCGTGCAGGAACAACTGGTTGACCGCCGCCACCACGGCGGCGGTAGAGCGGTAATTGGTGCCGAGCTGATAA
>Ga0326735_1000306_pt1 | contig 11707 bp, 7 predicted proteins | sample 37_GP2_1092_FD_207945 | JGI IMG/M metagenome (GOLD analysis project Ga0326735, IMG submission 207945) | Glacier ice microbial communities from Ngari, Tibet, China - 37_GP2_109.2 | ecosystem: Environmental > Aquatic > Freshwater > Ice > Glacier | place: China: Ngari, Tibet | collected 2018-07-31
AGTAAATAGTAAAGCGCTGTTCAATGCCGATATTAAAGATGCAAAAGTACTGGTGTTTTCTAAAACCAAAGGTTGGCGCCATGACTCTATTCCTGCCGGTGTAGCCGCACTCCAAAAAATGGCCGCTGAGAATAGCTTCACCGTAGTGGCAACCGAAGATTCTGAGATATTTACTGAAGTGCAATTAAGCGGTTTTAATGCGATTGTTTTTTTAAATACCACCTTGGATGTGTTGGATGACAACCAACAAGTTGCCATGGAACGTTTTATTCAGGCCGGTGGTGGCTTTGTGGGTATTCACGCAGCTGCAGACACTGAATGGGAAGGCGATTGGCATTGGTACAGACGTTTAGTGGGCGCTGTCTTTAAGAGCCACCCAAGTCAACCTAGCAATGTGCAACTTGCACGCGTTGAAGTTGAGGATGAAGAACATCCTCTGGCGAAATCCTTACCCGTCGCTTTTGAAATTGCGGATGAGTGGTACGACTATCGTGATCTATATGAATTTAACAAAGTCATTTTAAGTGTTGATGAAAAAACCTATGTGGGCGGCCAACATGGCGATCATCATCCTATTACCTGGTACCACGACTTCGATGGCGGCCGTTCTTTTTATACTGGCCTTGGCCACACCGCTGAAACTTTTTCGCATCCAGAGTTTATTAAATTATTACTCGGTGGTTTGAAATATGCCGTAGGTGGTAAACCCAAGCTCGATTACAGTAAGGCGATGCCAGAGCCAAATCGTTTTATTAAAAAAACACTGGTATCTAATTTAAATGAGCCTGTTAATTTAAGCTTCTTTGCTAATGGCGATGCTTTAATTGCAGAGCGTGGCGGCAACATTAAAGTTGTCGATTACAAAACGGGTGAGTTACGCGAAGCCGGTAAAATTGAAGTTGATCCACACGGCAATTTAGAGTTTGGTTTATTAGGTTTTGCGGTAGATCCTAAATTCGACAAGAACAAAAATATTTATGCAACCTACAATGCAGCAAAACCAGATGGCAGTACGGTTGAGCGTTTGTCGCGTTTTAAATGGGCGGATGGCAAGTTAGATCTCAAAACAGAAGAGATTTTTTGGGAATTTAAAGTAGACCACAATTGCTGTCATACCGGTGGTGACTTACAGTTCGGCAATAACGGTGAATTATTTGTGTCGAGCGGCGACAACTCAAATCCCTTTACCGAAGAAGGTTATGGCCCATTGGATATGCGTGCCGATGCCGCGAAAAGTGATGGCTTGCGCAGCGCTGGCAATACGCAAGATTTGCGCGGTAAAGTTATGCGCATTATCCCCAAAGAAACTGGTGGCTATGATATTCCTCAAGGCAATTTATTCAGTAACGCAAAAGACGGCCGCCCAGAGATTTATGTAATGGGCACGCGCAACGCTTACAAAATTACTTACGATAAACCTAGCTCAACTTTGTTCTACGGCGACATTGGCCCAGACGCCGGTGCAGATTCAGATTTAAAAGGTACGCGTGGTTACGATGAAGTTAATCGCGTGACCAAGGCGGGCAATTTTGGTTGGCCATTATTTGTAGGTAATAATTTTGCCTACAAAGATTTTGACTATGAGACGGGGAAATCAACCAAATATTCTAATCCGCTCGCGCCTATCAATTATTCGCCGCGCAATACTGGCTTAAAGGAATTGCCACCTGCGCAACGTCCATTATTGTGGTACCCCTATGGGCCGTCAGATCAATTTCCTGAGTTAGGCAAAGGTGGGCGCATGGCTTTGGTGGCGGATGTTTATCACGCAAATGATTACGCTGATAATCAACATCGCTATCCTGCGTATTACGACAATAAATTATTTATTTTAGATTTTATGCGCAACTGGGTTAAAGCGGTCAGCTTTGATGAGTTTGGGCGCATTATTAAAATTGAACCTCTTGCTCCGCAAGTTGAATATACCTCGCCCATTGATGCACGTTTTGCGCCGGATGGAACCTTATATGTATTGGAGTATGGCAAGGCTTGGTTTAAAGGAAACCCTGAGGCGAGTTTGAGCCGTATCGAATATTCCGGTGCAGGTAATCGCCCGCCCATCGCAAAAATTGCTGTTAATAAAGCACAAGGTGCAGCACCTTTTACGGCAGTGGTTGATGCTAAGTCTTCCATTGATTTGGATGGCGACACATTAACTTATGCTTGGTCGATGAAATCGCAAGAGGGAAAAATAACTAACTTGGGTACGCAACAAACGCAAGATATTAATCTTGCAAGCGCGGGTGAATATACGCTGGTGTTGAGTGTTAAAGATCCGGCGGGCACATCGGCAAGCACAGAAATAAAAATTCAAGTGGGTAATGAACCGGCGGAAATAGATATTAAACTCGAGGCTAACCAATCGTTCTATTGGCCCAATACCGCCGCTATTAAATATGCTATTGCGGTTAATGATAAAGAAGATGGTGTTATTAAAAATGATAATGCCAATCTTTTCATCGCCTTTGCCGCTAAGGCGGATGAAGTAGCAGCGCAAGGTCACCAAAAAGCAGATGTTGCGACAGTGGCCAAAGGTTTGATGGAGGCCAATGGTTGTAAGGCTTGCCATAGCTATGACACCAAAGTTGTTGGCCCAGCATTAAATGATGTGGCGGCGCGCTACAAAAATGATAAAAAAGCGTTGGAGTATTTGGCCAACAAAATCAAAAATGGCGGAAGCGGTGTTTGGGGTGAAGTGAATATGCCCTCATTTGCGACCTTGAGCGATGAAGATAGAAATGCCTTAGCAACGTACATTTTATCTTTAGCGGATGTTAAAAAATCTTTGCCATTACAAGGTTCATTAAGTTTTACTGCGAATCCGCAAGATCAAAAAACATTTGAATCCGGTGCCGAACCAAATGATATTGCAACTCAGACGTTTGAATTAGTAACCTCATACACAGATAAGGGTAGTGCGGTTATTGCCCCAATAAGTGTTAAAAAATCGGTTACTATTATTCCTGCGCGTTTCTATTTGTATCCTGTTTTTGATTTTGCTAACGCAGATAAACTGATTGAAAAAGCAAGACACAAAAAACGTGATACCGTTAAATTGCCAGCCACAGGTGCATGGATAAGTGTGCCCTTAGGTAAATATGATTTAACCAGTATCACAGCATTGCGTATTGGAGCTTGGTCAACACTGCAAGGCACAGCATGGCAGTTTGAATTACGTGGTGGTTCTGCAACAGGCGCCGTGCTTGCGAAAGGTGAAAATCCTTCGAGTATCGCAGATACCTATTCGCGCACTGAACTTAGTCTGCAAGCGCAATCGGGATATCAGAATCTTTATCTGGTGATTCGCAGTAATGGTAAGTCAGAAAGTGAATTGCATTTGTTGGATGCTTCTTTTCACAAATAAATATCCGCGTTCTTAGAGCGTGGTTTTATTTAACTTCACAATATAGAGATGCTAAGCCAGTCTTCGAAGACTGGCTTATTTTGCACTGATACACGTGATGCTCTCCCCTCCATAGCATTATCTGTAAGTCCTAAGATGCTGCTTTTTCATATGCTTGACTCAAATGGTCGATCCTTTCCTCAAGGAATTGGTGCCGAAACCTTCTTGAGTAATTAAGTCCAAGCATTGTGTTTTCGTTCTCAATAAAAAGCCCGACTGTAAATTTACAGTCGGGCTTTTTTGCGCGCGAATAATGGAGAAAAATAAATTTATTTTTTAAACGTTGCCCAAATAGGGCAATGGTCAGAGGTTTTTTCCATTCCCCTTATATCATAATCAATGCCGGTATCAACGCAGGCAGCGTGTAGCTTTTGGGTGGCTAGAATTAAATCAATGCGTAGGCCGCGCTTGGGGGTATCTTCAAAGCCACCGCTGCGGTAATCAAACCAGCTGAATAAATTGGTGGTCTCAGGGTTGAACTCGCGAAAGGTATCCTTGAAGCCCCATGCCAATAATTCATTTAACCACACACGCTCCTCTGGCAGGAAACTGCATTTACCCGTGCGCAACCAGCGCTTGCGATTATCGTCGCCGATGCCGATATCACAATCTTGATGAGAGATATTCATGTCGCCCATTAAAATAATATTATCATTTGGTGTGTGGTTGTTTTTTAGGTAGCCCAATAAGTCTGCATAAAACTTTGCTTTGGCGGGGAATTTTATGGGGTGATCGCGGCTCTCGCCTTGTGGAAAATAGCCGTTGAGAACGGTGATTTCTCCGTAGGGTGTGTCAAAAGTCCCGCCGATAAAACGGCGCTGGGCTGATTCATCATCGCCTGGGAATCCTTTTAAGATTGCTTTAAAAGGATAGCGTGAGAGTAGGGCGACACCGTAGTGAGTTTTTTGGCCGTGAAATGCAAAGTTGTAACCCAGCTTTTCAATATCGGCTATAGGGAAATCGGGGTCATTCACTTTGGTTTCTTGTAGCCCGATAAAATCCGGTGAATGAGTATCTATAACGGCTTCTAAATGACTCAAGCGCATGCGAATACTGTTTACATTAAAGGAGATTGCTTTCATAAAGGAGATTGCTTTTAAAGTAGGTTGCTTTTATAGGTTAGTTGAGTTAATTGAATAGGTTAGTAGATTTGAAAAATAGGTTGCTTTTGTAAAGTAAATTATGGCGATAAAAAAACCCGAGTTTACAAACTCGGGTTTTGCTTGTCATCAATAACTGGTTAAGGGGTTGCTGCTTTTTGGCTCACTTGTTTTTTGGTGTGGATAATAAAGTCGCCCAAAATTTTTCCGGTTTCAACAAGGTAGGGGTCTTTTTCCGGCTCTAGGTCTTTCTTCTTGGGTGCTGCCGCTTCCTCTTCATCTTTCTTTGTTTCTTTGGCTTTGTAGTCAGCATAATTTGCATAGACTGGCTCGCCTTTACTTCTGCGCTTTTGGTTTTCAATATCCAGCGTACGCTGCTCGATTAATTTTTGTTCTTGCTGACGTGCGGCTAATTTTAGTGAAACCGTTTTTTTGTTATTAAGCTCATCGTAGAACGCGGCTTGCTGTTGAACATATACAAATTCTGGGTCAGCTTTTACACGCTCATTGTGGGCCGGTTTGAGCGCAGGAAGAATGGCTCCAATATTGTTGTAGACATCATGCGGTGCGGGGTGAATTTGATCCCATGGTAAGGCATTGTCATAACTGCTTTCACCCAGCTCTTTCATGTTAACCACACTGGGTAAGGTAATATCGGGGATAACGCCGCGGTGTTGCGTGCTGTCGCCAGAGACACGATAAAATTTTGCTTGAGTAATTTTTATATTACCTTCGCCTTTTTCTATCGGCATATAGGATTGCACTGAGCCTTTACCCCAAGTGGTAGAACCGACGACAAGACCACGACCATAGTCTTGAATGGCTCCGGCAAAAATTTCAGAGGCGGATGCACTGAAGCGATTAATCAATACAATCAAAGGGCCGCGATAAACCGCAGGTGTAGTGGCCCGTACATCGCGATTGATAACTTCGCCATGACGAATCTGCACCACAGGGCCCGGATCTATAAATAAATTGGTAAGGGTTGCGGCTTCAGGAAGCGAGCCACCGCCGTTATCGCGCAAATCTACAACAAGGCCGTCAATATTTTCTTGCCGTAGCTCTTGCATGAGACGATAGACATCGCGTCCAACACTTGAACTATCAAAGTTGCCGTAGAAAACGGGAATATCTATAACACCCAGCTTTAATGTTTGCGCGCCGTTCTTAATGTTCAATACGGACTTTTTGGCTTTTTGATCTTCAAGCTCAATGGTGTCGCGCTTAATTGAAATAATTTTATGTGCAGTAACTGTTGGGTCCGCAGCGATGACTTCAAGGCGAACAATAGTGCCTTTGGGGCCTTTGATTTTCTTAACAACATCGGTAAGGCGCCAGCCGATAATATCTTCGAATTCACCTTTCTCGCCTTGAGCAACTCCCACTATTTTATCATTGGGTTTTAATTGCCCCTGCTTTTCAGCAGGGCTTGCAGGAATGAGGCGAGCGACCTTGGTGTAGTCTTCATCGGTTTTTAATTCTGCCCCAATACCCTCAAATTTATTGGTCATGCTAGTCTTAAAATTTTGCGAGTTATCGGGCGATAAGTAATTGGTATGTGGGTCAAATAAAGTAGTCAGTGAATTCATAATAAGGCTGAATACTTCTTCTGAAGTTTGCTGCTTAAAATAGCGCAACTGCGTGGCGTATCTTTTACGTAACGTGGTGCGGCTTTCCTCAGGCGTCTTACCGCTAAGCATAGAGCTTAAGAGGCTGGCTTTTATGTGCTGCATCCATAACTTGTCTGCATCTTCAAGGGTGAGTGGCCAGCTTTCCTGTTTTCTATCTACTTTGAAAGTTTCGTCAGTATCAAATGTAAAGACTATTTCTTTATCATCCAGCATGGCGACAACTTTTGTTAAGCGGGCGCTAAACCGCTCACCAAATCGATGATAAATATTAAAACCGTTTTGCAATTTTCCTACTTTGAAATCATCGTCAAAGGTTTTGCGATATTTATCGAACTCTGCAAGATCTGAGGCGATAAAGAAATTTTTTGAGGAATCGAGTGTTTGCAAATATTCATCTAAAAAGCGCGAGCTTAAACTATCGTTCAACTCTTGCTTGCGGTAGTGATGTTGATTGAGTTGGTTGACAATTTCTACTGCGGTTTTAGATTGAATTTCAATGGGCTTTAATTTGGCTGTTTTAGCGGTGTCGTCGAGCGCAAAACTACTGAGGCTGAAGGCAATTGAAGATGCTAAAAATGCGGTGCACAATAAGCGAGAAAACAATGGTTGCATAAACAAATCTCAAATGTTGGACGGCAGCAGCACCCTTGAGCGGCGGCATGCGAAGGCAACCACTATAACGTACTTGTTGCTCGGCAAGCCATAAGCAGCTTGGCAGAATTTACGGTGCTATAGGCTGGTTTTGGCCGCTCTGGCTCTTAAATCCTCAATGGTAATCCAGAGCTCTTTGCGCGCCAGCGGGGTGGCTTTGGGCAGAAAAGGATTTTCTATATAAAAGGCTCGGCGATTGGGTAAGTCAGCGTGCTCTAACGCATCTTTTACTTCTTTACTGTTGTAGAAATAGGTGTCAAAGCTACCATCTCGAATCGCAGTCTCAAGACCGTTTTCAATATCTTTTGCTAGTGCCGGGTCACCCTTGTGAACGAAGAAATAAGTGGGCAGGGGGTACACCAAGACTAATTGTTTTTCTACCGCTAGATTCAGCTTTGGGAACGCAGCCATTTCGCTCCAAGCTTCGTTGGCACCGCGCGGGAAGGCATCAAATCGGCCGCCATCCAACATATAAAATAGCCCCGGCTTTTTAGTGCTGGTGACCACATCAAAGCCAGCGCTTTTCATAATGCTGGCATCTTGCCAGCTGCGGCCTTGGCCAAATTTAATCTTGCGTAAGTCGTCTAGGGTTTTTACCTCGTCAAAGCGCGCTTGGTCGCCATTGCGAATAATAAGTATGCGGTGGCTCATTAGGCCGCGGTACGCATCTATGCGTATAGGGAGATAATCGCCTTCCATTTGCTCTGAAGTTCCGCCCCACATAAGCGATACGCTACCGTTTTTAACCGATTCCATCAGGCGTGGGCGTGAATAGGTTTCTTCCGTGGTAGAAAAGACGTAGTTTTTTCCACTGTAGTTGAGCGCAAGTTTGAGTAAGCCCTGCATATAATCTGTTTGCACGTTTGAAGGCATGTTGTACTTGACGTGCTTTTCGACTGCACAGACTTGCGTGCTTAGTGACGCTAGCGCAAAGAAGATACTGATGTGAATAAGAGTGGGGGTTTTAAACGGGTTGGGCATCATTTTTCTCGCTAAGGCACTTTTATCACTTAAATTTAGTCTATAAAGCGATTTTTGCCTGAAAAAAATGAAAATGCCACATATCCAAAGATATATGGCATTGATGATCCTTGATAAGTTTAGTTACGCAAAGGCTGCGGCTGTACTGCAACGCCAAATCATATCCATAAATTCATGTTGTTCTGCATGGGTAATAGCAATACTTTCAACACGACATACTTTGTGTTTATACCACGTTAAATCATGGCGGATAAATGCAAGTTCTCCGCTTGGGAAATCATCGACAGTCACGGCAACCGTGTGTGCTTCGGTTAGTTCCAACTGCTGAACAAGATCATTCAGCAAGTTGTGCATAGCCGTAGGGTTTTTAAGCGGTAATTTGATACCTTGTTGATTGATAAAAACATAATCACGCCCTAGCAATTGACTAACACTTACGTGCTCCAGATCAATGCTTAGGTGCTCGGGCGAATAATTCGCAAACTGAGGTAAATCTGTACTTTGCTGAAATGCATGTTGACTAATTGCCATGCTTTTGCTCCGTTGAAAACTTAAATGATTAAGTGATTAAACAGGCCGAAGTCTGGGGCGTGAATGGATGCAGATAGTGACACAATCTAACGACATAAACTGACCGTTGAAATGCTATCGGACTGTACCTATACGCGTAATGACTTCGTTATATTTGTAATGTGTCGAGCTATTGGCAGTCCGTTGAAAACGAATCTATCAGGCAATTATTTTAATTGCTAAGAATTCTTAGTTGAATTCTTAATAAGAAAATCGAAAAAAGGTAATAAATAACGGTTTTTAGGATAAGAAAAAAGCGGCATAATCCGCTTTTTTTAATATAAATCAATAAGATATCTATATATTCTAAAGTGATCTATCACGTAGCGTGGTTTTGATTGTGTCGCGCATCTTTCGTACCACATTTTCAGTTGTTACCCAGTCGATACACGCATCTGTTACCGAAATGCCATATTTTAGGTCACCTAGGTTTGCTGGGATGTTCTGGCTGCCAGCACCTATGTTGCTTTCTACCATCAAGCCTATGATCGATTTGTTGCCTTCGGCGATTTGATTGGCAACGTTTTCCATCACTAACGTTTGCAATTCATGATTCTTGTTTGAATTCGCATGGCTGCAGTCCACCATGATATTCGGGGTGACTTTTGCCTTGGCTAGATCCTGTTCACACATTGCAACGCTGACTGAATCGTAGTTTGGCTTGCCATTACCACCGCGCAATACCACATGACCATAGCTATTACCGCGGGTATGGATTATGGCCACCTGACCTTCGGTGTTGATGCCTAGGAATCGGTGTGGTTTAGACACAGACTGAAGCGCGTTAATTGCCACAGTCAAACCACCATCAGTGCCATTTTTAAAGCCAACGGCAGATGACAAGCCGCTCGCCATTTCGCGGTGAGTTTGCGATTCGGTAGTACGCGCCCCAATCGCCGACCAGCTAATCAAATCGTGTAAGTACTGTGGAGAGATTGGGTCAAGCGCCTCAGTGGCGGTTGGCAAACCCAGTTCTGCTATATCTAACAGTAACTTACGGCCGATATGTAATCCTTCTTGTATTTTGAAAGAGTCATTCAGGTACGGGTCGTTAATCAAGCCTTTCCAGCCTACAGTGGTGCGTGGCTTTTCAAAGTAAACGCGCATTACGATATAAATAGTATCGCTTACTTCTTCGGCCAATTTTTTAAGGCGCTGGGCGTAATCTTTTGCGGCTTCCACGTCGTGAATAGAGCAAGGGCCTATTACGAGGAAGATACGGTGATCTTTGCGATCCAAAATATCGCGTATAACTGCGCGACTATGGGTCACAACATCCCGTGCTTTTTCACTTAGGGGCAGCTTAGATTTAAGTTCTGCCGGTGATATCAGCAACTCTTGCGATACCACATTAAGGTCATCTACTTGAATATCAGTCATTACAGTTTTCCGTCAATTTTGTCATTTGTGAGGTTATTCTACTCAAAAATAATGATTTTGGTAGATGTATTTTATGATTATCGCGATAAAATTAATAAATTTCTGTGCTTTACGGTTTGGTTAAATTTGCAGCGAAAATGTCGGTTTTGGGATTAAAGGTGATGCCTATCCTATTTCTTGGGCGTCCAAGGCGATTTTGGATGGCATTTTAAAAAATGAGGGTTATACGGCTGCTAAGAATATTCGTTGGCGTTGATTGTGTGCGGCTTAATTTTTTTATCAATTTTCCGTCAACAGCGGCAGTAGGGCTTAACGTAATGACATTGGGTACGGAGTGGTGGCTCTTATATGTTATTTCACAATAATTTTTTCAAAAGTGTATTGCTCGTAATCTTTGGGGAGATCTGCAATAAAGGGATTGGCTAGTGTAAATATTTTTCGTTGATGTAATTTCACAAAGTCTAAATTAGCGGTTTGATGTTTCAGCCAGAGATGTTTTAGGGAGCCATCTTTATATGAAGTAATTAGGCCTTCCTGAACGCGAGCAATTAGTAGCGTGTTCTCTGAGTTGGTGTAATAAAAACGAGGCAGAGCGTAGGTTAATACAAAGGTTTCATCGTAGGTAAGTTCTGTAATATATTTGAAAGCTTCATATTCGCCCCTAATTTCATTTGCCCCGCGACAAAACAAATCAACTCTGCCTGCAGCTGTCATTTTAAACATGCCAGAGTAGCTGGGTATTTCAGCGATTTGAAATCCATTCGCGCGCAGAATGTTGGTGTCAATCCAGCCAATCCTTGCCCCATAGAGTATTTTTTGAGTTGTTCTACTGAGGTAACTCTTTTTAAATCCTCTTTGATTTTCGGGTTAACGAAACAAATTCTATATCCCAAAATACCCAGCTCAACGGGAAAATTTATAAACGTTAAATCGCCTTTTACGCTAAATTCTTTATCGTAACTTTCTTCCAGTAATAGGTTGGGGTAGATTTTTAATTTTGCTGCATACTTTGCGCGAGGGCGGTTCATGGCGGGGATAGGTTGTAGGCGATAGTCACCGTATTTTTCTTTGGTTTTATCCATAACCAGTTTAATTAATTCAAAGCTGTAAGCCTCGCGGGTATCCTCTAGTGATTCGGGAGAGCGAATGGAGACAACAAACTCAGCGCATGCAAATCTGCATATAAACACGTTGAGCAGCAGTAACGTGATCAATTTAAGCAGGAATCCTCCGCAGAAAGTCATTTTATGTTTGCTGGGCGGCATTCATTTATTTCTCTGTGAAAGGTGAGTGGTGGGCAAAGTGCTTTACTTGCTCTTAATTCTAGCAGCTGAGGTTCCATTTTCCAGTGAGCCGGTTATGGCTACCTATATTCCACCGGCGCCCCATCTGGCTTACGGAGCACAATCAAATCGCTTCGGCTAACGCCTTTGGTGGCATCTCGGCAAAGTTCAAGAAATTTATGGATTCCTGTGGTCATAAACTTTTGCTTGTGTAGTACAAAATTGAATTGTCGTTTTAAATCCAAGCCAGCAATCTCCAGCGGCACTAAGCTGCCGCGTTTAAATGCATCCTTTAATGCAAGCCGCGAAATACAGCCAATCCCCAGCCCTGATTCAACGGCGCGTTTAATTGCCTCTGTATGTTCCAGTTCCAGCAACACCTTTAAGTTGGTAAGTTGATGGCGTAGCGCTGCCTCGAATACTTGGCGAGTGCCTGAGCCGCGCTCGCGCAAAATCCAACTCTCGTTGGATAGATCTTGTAATTTTAGTTTTTTGCGATGGGCAAGAGGGTGATCCGGTGCGGCAAAAATCACCAGTTCATCGTCTACCCAAGGAGTTATGTGCAAATCCGGGTGATGGCTGTCACCTTCAATCAAGCCGAGGTCTAACTTGAAGTGAGCCACTTGTTCAACGATTGCAGAGGTGTTTTGCACCGATAGCTCTACTCGGCTACCTGGGCTCTGTTGCATATAGTGACCTATTAATAAC
>Ga0326735_1000307_pt1 | contig 11706 bp, 10 predicted proteins | sample 37_GP2_1092_FD_207945 | JGI IMG/M metagenome (GOLD analysis project Ga0326735, IMG submission 207945) | Glacier ice microbial communities from Ngari, Tibet, China - 37_GP2_109.2 | ecosystem: Environmental > Aquatic > Freshwater > Ice > Glacier | place: China: Ngari, Tibet | collected 2018-07-31
CCGCCTACAACCGGGTCGATCAGCTGTTTCTCGCTGGCGGCTGCGCGCTGATTCCAAGCTTGCAAGGCATTGTGGCGGCGCGCACCAAGATCGCCAGCAGCGTGCTGTCGTCGTTCGAGGGCATGCAACTGGCGCCGTCGGTGCGCGAACCGCGCAACGAAGCGCCGGCCTATCTGGTGGCTTGCGGCCTCGCATTGCGGAGATTTTCCTGATGATCAGAATTAACCTGCTGCCGCACCGCGAAGAGAAACGCAAGCAAAAAAAGGCGGCATTTCTTGCGCTGATGGTGTCGTGCGCCATCCTCGGGGTGGTCGTGGTGCTGCTGGTGGGTGCCTACAATGCGCGCCGCCTGGCGGTGCAAAACGAGCGCAACCTGGTGATCACGCAGGCCAATGCCGCGCTCGATAAAAAAATCGTCGAAATTGCGGCGCTGAAGCAGGAAATCGAAGCGCTGAAGGCGCGTCAGCAAGCGGTCGAAGACTTGCAGGGCGACCGCAATCAGCCGGTCTATCTGCTCGATGAACTGGTCAAGCAGTCGCCGGACGGTGTTTACCTGAAAGCATTCAAGCAGGATGGACAGCGGGTGTCGATGAGCGGCTATGCGCAGTCGCAAGAGCGGGTGTCGGAATTTTTGCGCAACCTGGCGGGCCACTCGCAGTGGCTGGAGCGGCCCGAGTTGATCGAGGTGCGCGCGGCCACGCTCGAAAAAAGCAAGGTCATCAGGAAAGTTGTCGAGTTCATCATTATTGTCGGCATCAAGCGCTCGCGCGACCAGGCCGGGCCGGGCCCGGCCAGCGCTGGCGCGCTGCGGTGAGATTGGAATTGCCTCTATGATCAATCTGAAATCGAGAAGCATGGCGCTGGCGGCGCAATTTCGCGATCTTGGCGGGCGCAGTCCCGGTCATTGGCCGCTGGCGCCGCGCATGCTGTGCGGCGCCGGCGTGATGGCCGCCGTCATCGTGCTCGGCTATTTTGCGTACTGGAGCGGACAATTCGACGAGCAGGACGCCGGTGCGCTGCAGGAAGTCAAGTTGCGCCTGGCCTACCAGGAAAAAATGGCGCAGGCGATCAATCTGAACGCGTTGCGGGTGCAAAAAGTGCAGGTCGATCAATATATCGAACGTTTGCAAAAACAATTGCCGAGCAAGGCTGAAATGGCGGCGCTGCTGTCCGACATCAACCAGGCTGGCCTGGGCCGCGGCTTGCAATTTGAATTGTTCAAACCGGGCCAGGTTGTAGTCAGGGACTACTACGCCGAGTTGCCGATCGATATCAAGGTCAGCGGCAGCTATCACGACATCGGCGCCTTTGCCAGCGACATGGCGAACCTGCCGCGTATCGTGACCTTGAACAACATGAACCTGGCTGCGGGGAAGGATGGCATGCTGACGCTGGAAGCAATCGCCAAGACCTTCCGCTATCTCGATCCGGACGAAGTGCTGGCCCAGCGCAAGGAGCTGGCCGACAAGAAAAACAAAGGGGTGAAAAAATGAGGGCCGGGCGCAGGGCGCTGCTGCTGACTATTCCCGCGCTGATGCTGGCAGGTTGCTTCGAACGCGACGTGCGGGAAGTGCAGCTGTGGATGGCGCAAGTCGAAAGCCAGACCAGGGTCGTGGTGCCGCCGCTGCGCGAACCGAAACAATTCACGCCGTTTGTTTATGCGGTCAAGGACTTGCCCGATCCGTTCAGTCCCGCCAAGCTGCAGGCCGATCTTGCCACGACGGGCAAAACTCACGGCGGCGTCAAGCCCGACACGCAGCGGCGCAAGGAATTGCTGGAGGATTTTCCGCTCGATATGTTCAAGATGGTGGGTTCATTGCAAAAAAACGGGATCAGCTACGCGCTGTTGCAGTTGGATAAAAACGTTTATCGGGTCGAGACCGGTCAGCACATCGGGCAGAATTTTGGCTTGATCACCCGCGTCACCGACACGGCGGTCAGTGTCAGGGAAATCGTGCAGGACGCGGGCGGCGAATGGGTCGAGCGCATGGCCAAGGTCGAGCTGCAAGGCAGCATGGAGAATCCAAAATGAATACACTGAAGAGCCGCAGCGGCAGCTGTTGCCGCAGGATGGCTGGCGCCTTGCTGATGCTTGCCTGGCTGGCTTGGGCGGCGCCGGCGCAAGCGCAAGACAATGCGATCGAGGCGGTCACGGCCCGGCAGCAAGGTTCCAGCGTGATCGTCAAGGTCACACTGCAGCGGCCGCTGGACAAGGTTCCGGCCAGCTTTGCGATCGTCAATCCTGCGCGCATCGTGCTTGATTTTGGCACTACTGCGAATGGCACGGGAACAAATCTGTTCGACATCAATGTGGGCGACTTGCGCAACATCAACCTGGTGCAAGCTGGCGAGCGTTCGCGCCTGGTGCTCAATCTGAAGCGCCCGCTCGGTTATGCCACCGCGATCGAGGGCAATGCCGTCATCGTCAGCATCGACGGTTCAAGCACTCCTGCATCCGCGCTCGGCGCGCCGCCGGCATCGGACGCGCTGGCCCGGCCGCTCCCGAGCAGCCGGGCGCAGCTGCGCGACATCGACTTTCGGCGTGGCCCCAATGGCGAGGGCCGCATCGTAATCGGCCTGCCGAACAATCAGGTGGCGGTCGACGTGCGCCAGCAAGGAGCCAATGTAGTGATCGATTTCATCAAGGTTGGCTTGCCCGAGATACTGCGGCGGCGCCTCGATGTGACCGACTTCGGTACCCCTGTGTCGATCATCAGCAGCGTGCAGCAAGGCGACAACGTGCGCATGACGATAGAGGCGAAGGGCTTGTGGGAGCAAAGCGTCTATCAGGGCGAAACCCAGTTGGTGCTGGAAGTGAAGCCGATCAAGGAAGAGGCCAACAAGCTGACCCAGGGCAGCCAGGGTTATCGCGGCGAAAAGCTGACCTTCAACTTCCAGAGCGTCGAAGTGCGGGCCGCGCTGCAAGCGATCGCCGACATCTCCGGCTTGAACATCATCACCAGCGACAGCGTCAGCGGCAACCTGACCTTGCGCCTGAAGGAAGTGCCGTGGGACCAGGCGCTGGACGTGATCTTGCAAGCAAAGGGGCTGGACATGCGCAAGAATGGTTCGGTGCTATGGATCGCGCCCAGGGAAGAGTTGCTGCTCAAGGAAAAGCTGGAGCTCGAACAGCGCGCCCAGATCGCCGAACTGGAGCCGCTGCGCTCCGAGATTTTCCAGCTGAATTATCAAAAAGCCGAGGCCTTTCGCACCGTGTTCGGCCTCGATTCCGCCAGCGAAGGCAAGAACCGGGTGCTGTCCAAGCGCGGCAGTGCCATCATCGAGCCGCGCACCAACCAATTGTTTGTCACCGATATAGCGGCCAAACTGGACGATATTCGCAAGCTGATCCAGAAGACCGACATCGCCTCCAGGCAAGTGCTGATCGAGGCCCGCATCGTCGAAGCCAACGATACCTTCGGCCGTGCGCTGGGCGCCAAACTCGGCTTTGCCGACCTGCGCACCGCGCGCGGCGGCGACAGCGGCTATCAGATCGGGGGCGGCAATTCGCGCATCGCGCTGGGCGGCAATTTGACCGGCGTGGGTCAGGTGACCGGACAAGTGCCCGGCGACGCTTCCAGCATCTTCAACAATACCCAGTTCGTCAATCTGCCGGCGCCCAACCTGGCCAGCGGCGCCGCTGCCGGCAATTTGGCGATCAGCTTGTTTTCTGCGGCGGCCAACCGCTTCCTGAATCTGGAACTGTCGGCGCTGGAATCGGACGGCAAAGGCAAGATCGTCGCCAGTCCGCGCGTGGTGACCGCCGACAAGGCGGTGGCGCTGATCGAGCAAGGCATCGAATTGCCGTATCAGGTCTCGACCAGCAGCGGCGCGACATCGATCATGTTCAAGAAAGCCAACCTGCGCCTCGAAGTGACGCCGCAAATCACGCCGGACGGGAACGTTGTGCTGGAAGTGGACGTCAACAAGGATAGCAAGGGCGAGGATACCAAGGCTGGATTTGCGATCAACACCAAGCACGTTAAAACCCAGGTCATGGTCGAAAACGGCGGCACCGTGGTGCTGGGCGGCATTTACGAGCAATCCGAGACGACTTCGGTCGACAAGGTGCCGTTGCTGGGCGACATACCGTATCTGGGCTACCTGTTCAAGAGTACCAAGCGCACCCGCGAAAAAACCGAGTTGCTGGTGTTCATCACGCCGAAAATCGTCGCCGAGCGGCTGTCGACCAGATGATGGCGCTGCGTGTGAAGTTTTTTCATCATGATGACAGTGACCCATGCATAATCCAGCGAAGAAAATCTTGCGCACCTGACTGATGCGGCTCCTGCTTCTGCCCCTGTTTGGCCTTGCGGGCGCATGCGGCGGCGGCGGCAGTCCAGGCACGGTGGTCGGCGTCGTCCCGGCCACCGTGCCCAATCTCTTTCCACACTCGACTGCGGCCGACGACATCGCCGGCGCAAACGTGACGGGCAACCAGGGTTCGACGCATGTCTTTACGGGGCTGCAGCACCCAATCCAAGCCCTGCGTCTCGGCCTTGATCGGACCCTTCAACGTTAATATCACAACACCACTTGGACTTTCAAGCACTTATCCGTTTACACTGGCGTTCACTTGCCCATAGGCGACAGGTCCGCCAGCGCGGGGCTCTGTCGAGTGCCGATTGATTTTTTGATTGATATTACAAAGTGTCTGACATTTACAAAAACAATATATTTCTGGTAGGGCTGATGGGCGCCGGCAAGACCACGATAGGGCGCATCCTGGCCAGGAAGCTGGGCATGCGCTTCATCGATGCGGATTACGAAATCGAAGCGCGCACCGGAGCGTCGATCCCGTGGATCTTCGAGATCGAGGGCGAGCCGAGCTTTCGCCGGCGCGAAGCGGAAGTGGTGCGCGACCTGACTGCGCTGCAAGGGGTCGTGCTGGCCACCGGCGGCGGCGCGATCCTGAATCCGGCCAGCCGCGCGTACCTGAAGCAGCGCGGCACTGTGATTTACCTGCGCGCCAACGTCAACAGCATCATGACGCGCACCAGCCACGACAAGAACCGGCCGTTGCTGCAAACGGCCGATCCGCGCAAACGGATTGAGGAGCTGGCCGAGCAGCGCGAACCGTTTTACCAGGAAGTGGCCGATGTGATCATCGATACCGGCCGTCCTAACGTACAATCAATGGTCCAAACCATTTTGACGCATCTGGCGCGCCTGGAATGCCAGGCGGCGCCCAATTGCATCACACAAGCAAAGCCTTCGATGAGTGAACAAACCAATATTTTCTTGAGCGTCGAGCTCGGTGACCGCAGCTACCCGATCGCGATCGGGCCTGCGTTGCTGGGCGACGGCGAATTGCTGGCGCGCCATGTCGGCGGCAATAAGGTGGCCATCGTCACCAACACCACCGTGGCCGCGCTGTACCTGGCGCCGCTGCAGCAATCGCTGGCGGCCAGCGGCAAGGAAGTCATCACCATCGTCTTGCCCGACGGCGAGCAGTACAAGGACTGGGCCAGTCTGATGCAGATCTTCGATGCGCTGCTGCTCAACAAGTGCGACCGCAAGACGACGCTGGTGGCGCTGGGCGGCGGCGTGATCGGCGACCTGACCGGCTATGCCGCCGCCAGTTACATGCGCGGCATCGGCTTTATCCAGATCCCGACCACGTTGCTGGCGCAGGTCGATTCCTCGGTCGGCGGCAAGACCGGCATCAACCATCCGATGGGCAAGAACATGATAGGCGCGTTTTATCAACCGCGCATCGTGATCGCCGACACCGCCACGCTGGAAACCCTGCCGGCGCGCGAGTTGTCGGCCGGCCTGGCCGAAGTGATCAAGCACGGCGCCATCATCGACGCCGAATTCTTCGACTGGATCGAAGCCAACATCGCCCAGCTGATGGCGCGCGACAAGAGCGCGCTGGCGTATGCGATTGCGCGCTCCTGCGAAATCAAGGCGGAAATCGTGCGTCAGGATGAGCGCGAGGGCGGTTTGCGCGCGATTCTCAATTTCGGCCACACCTTCGGCCATGCAATCGAAGCCGGCCTCGGTTATGGCAAGTGGCTGCACGGCGAGGCGGTCGGCTGCGGCATGGTAATGGCGGCCGATCTGTCGTTCCGCATGGGCTTGATCGACGATGGCGCCGTGCAGCGCATCCGTGCGCTGGTGGCGGCCGCCGGCTTGCCGGTCCAAGCGCCCGATCTGGGCCTTGCGCGCTGGATCGAGCTGATGGAAGTGGACAAGAAAAACGAAGGCGGCGCGATCAAGTTCATCTTGCTGAAGGGTCTGGGTAGCCCGAACATCAGCACGGCGCCGCAAGCGCATTTGTGCGCGACGCTGGCGGCCTGCGTGCTGCCCTCAGCACCCGATCAAGCAATCGATTAAGTCTAGATCAGCATGCTGCCGGAACAACACCTCGCCCCTTACGCCGCCCATTCGGATCAGGGGCAGGGGCGCTGTTTTGCAGAAAAGCCGGCGTCCACGCGCAGCCAGTTCCAGCGCGACCGCGACCGCATCATCCACTCGTCGGCCTTTCGCCGCCTCGAATACAAGACCCAGGTTTTCCTGAACCACGAGGGCGACCTGTTTCGCACCCGCTTGACGCACAGCCTTGAAGTGGCGCAGATTGGCCGATCGGTGGCGCGCGAGCTGCGCCTGAACGAAGATCTGGTCGAGGCGATTTCACTGGCGCACGATCTGGGCCACACGCCGTTCGGCCACGCCGGGCAGGATGCGCTGAACCTGTGCATGCAAGGCCATGGCGGCTTCGAGCACAACTTGCAGAGCCTGCGTGTCGTCGATGTGCTGGAGCAGCACTATGGCGCGTTCGACGGCTTGAATCTGATGTTCGAGACGCGCGAAGGGATACTCAAGCACTGCGCGCTGGCGCAGGCGCGGACACTGGGGCCCGTCGGCCAGCGCTTCATCGCCCGCACCCAGCCCACGCTGGAAGCCCAGCTGACCGACCTAGCCGATCAAATCGCCTACAACAACCACGACATCGACGATGGCTTGCGCTCGGGGCTGATCACGACGCAGCAGCTCGAAGAAGTCGATTTCTACGCGCGCCACCGGCGCCAGGTCGAGCGCGCCTACCCGGATTTGCCGGGCCGGCGCGCGATCTATGAAACCTTGCGCCGCATGATCGATGCGCTCGCGGCCGACCTGATCGCCAATTCCCGCAAACTGTTGCAAGAGGCTAATCCTGGCAGCGTCGACCAGGTGCGCGCCGGCGCGCCGCTGATCCGGTTTTCCGATGCAATGCAAGCCGAGGCTGCGCTGCTGAAACGCTTCCTGCGCGAAAACCTGTACCGCCATTACCTAGTGAACCGGATGACGGCGAAGGCGCGCCGCATCGTGCGCGAATTGTTCGAAGCATTCATCGCCGAGCCCGCGCTGCTGCCGCCCGATTATCAATTCAAGCCAGGCGAGCACGAGCCACAGGCGCGCAAGATCGCCGACTACATCGCCGGCATGACCGACCGCTATGCGGTTCGCGAGCACAAGCGGCTATTCTCGCTCGACGATTTATAGCAATTTACAATGGCGCCGGCGCCGCATCCTCGAACAATCCGATCAGCAGTTTCTTGACCGGCGCCGGCAGCGGCGCATCGGCTATCCGCGCGCCATCGACCCAGACGTGGCCGGATTCGCCGGCCAGGTCGAGCCGGCGCGCCAGGTTGATGCGGTAGGGCGCTATATGCAATTTGTAGTGCGTAAAGGCATGCATCAAAGGCAGCAAGCTTTGATACGATTCGATCTCGCCAAATTTTTTGACCGCGAGCGCCAGTTCGTCATCGAGGGCTGGCGCCACCTGGTTGCCGCCAGCAGGGGCATGTCCGCCTAATTCGGGCAATGAGAGCAAGCCGCCCCAGATGCCGGAACCGGGGCGCTGCTCCAGCAATACCTGTTCGCGATCGATGATGACCAGCATCGTCGTATGCTTTTCCGGACTGATTTTCTTGGGTTTGCGTACCGGCAATTCATGCACCCGGTCGCTGGCGTGGGCGACGCAGCGCGCCAGTAGCGGACAGCGTTGGCAATCGGGCTTGCTGCGCGTGCACAGCGTCGCGCCCAGGTCCATCAAGCCTTGCGTATAGGGCTCGATGCCCTGCAGCGGCAGCAGCGCTTCGGCGCGCCGCCACAAGCCATCTTCGATAATTTTCAAGCCGGGATAGGCATCGATGCCAAACACACGCGCGAACACGCGCTTGACGTTGCCATCCAGGATTGCGGCGCGCCTGCCGCTTGAAAACGCGGCGATCGCCGCCGCCGTCGAGCGGCCGATGCCGGGCAAGTCGGCCAGCAGTTTTGGGTCGGAGGGAAACACGCCAGCGTATTCGGCTTGCACGCGCTGCGCGCAGCGGTGCAGGTTGCGCGCCCTGGTGTAGTAACCGAGGCCGCTCCACTGCGCCATCACATCGGCAAGCGGCGCTTCGGCCAGCGCGCACAGCGTCGGGAAGCGCTGCAGGAAGCGCGCGTAATAGCCCAGCACGGCGGCCACCTGGGTCTGCTGCAGCATGATTTCGGAGAGCCAGATCAGGTAAGCGTCGCGCGTGTTTTGCCAAGGCAACGCTTGCCGCCCGTGCTGTCTTTGCCATGCTATCACCGCGCTTGAAAAGCCCGGGTCGGCCAACTCTTCATGATCCCACGTTGCAGTCTGATGCTTCATCGACTCATCTTTCATTGTTTTTTGATTGTTCCGGGATGGGCGCCAGGTTGATGCCATGCCGCGTTAATGTTGGCAATTAATGTGGGCAATTAATGCTGACAATCAATGTTGGCAATTGACGCAATAAAAAGTCGAGCGCTGCCCCTGCTTGAATTGGCGCACAGCAAAGCCGCAGATGCGGCACGGCACGCCGGCGCGATCATAGACGAAATACGATTGCTGGAAATAGCCGGACTGGCCATTGACGCCGACAAAGTCGCGCAAGGTGCTGCCGCCCTGGAGGATGGCGGCGGCCAGGATGTCGCGGATGGCCAGCGCCAGCTTGTCGCAGCGCGCCAGCGAAATCCGGTTGGCCGCCACTTTCGGGTTGATGCCGGCCCGAAACAGACTTTCGGAGCAATAGATGTTGCCAACGCCGACTACGATATCGCCGGCCAGCAGCACTTGCTTGATGGCCGCGCTGCGCCGCCGGGTTTCCCGGTGCAGCAGCAGGCCGGAAAAGCCCTCTTCCAGCGGCTCGACGCCGAGACCGCGCAGCAGCGGGTGAGCATCGACCGGGCCGTCGCTGTCGTGATGCCACAGCACGGCGCCGAAGCGGCGCGGATCGGTCATGCGCAGCAACTGGTGGCCTGTTTGTCCGTTGACGACGAGGTCGAAATGGTCATGCTTTTGCGGCGGCGTGGCGGGCACAAGCACGCGCAGATGGCCCGACATGCCCAGATGGATGATCAAGGTGCCGTGTTCAAAGCCGATCAGCAGGTATTTGCCGCGCCGCCCGGTGCGGATGATGGTGCGCCCGACCAGTGTGTGTTCCAGTCCTTGCGGGAAGGGCCAGCGCAGGCCGCTGCGGCGCAGCACTACGGCTTGCACCACATGCCCTTCCAGGTAGGGCGCAACGCCGCGGCGGGTAACTTCAACTTCAGGCAATTCTGGCATCGGGAAATCAGGGCATGGTCGAACAGGGGTGGAGGGGGTGCGTGAGCGAGCGCGCAAGCGATGGGTTGAGGGTAAAATCATTGTTTGCGCGCTCAGCCAGGATCATCCCTTGAAAAACGTTTTCGCCATTGTAACTCTGACGGCCTTGTTGTCGGCGGGCGCCGCTGCGTCGGCGCCCGCCAAGGCCGAACCTGCTCCGGTCGAAGCCGGCGCTGCCGAGCCTGCTGCTAACGAGGCTGCTGCTAACGAGGCTGCAACGCCGGACGAATCGCTGCCGAATGTCGAATTGACCGGCGATTTGCTGTACAAGCTGACCCGCGCCGAGCTCGAATTCAAGCTCGGGCAGTGGCAGGGCGCCTACGTGACGCTGATGAGCGTCGCCCAGCAGACGCGCGACCCGCGCATCGCGCAACGCGCGGCCGAAATGGCGCTGGCGGTCAAGCAGGGCGGCGAGGCGCTGGCGGCGATCCGCTTGTGGCGCACGCTGGCGCCTGATTCGCAGCAGGCCAGCCAATACTTTCTGGCCTTCGCCGTGCTGGGCGACAGCCTCGACGAAGCCGAGCAAGTCTTCGCGAAGAACTTGCGTGAAGCTGCGCCTGGCGCGCGCGCGCTGCTGATGTTTCAGATGCAGCAAGTACTGAGCCGCGCCAAGGACAAGGCCGCCGCTTTTGCGCTGTTGCAGCGGGTGCTGGTTCCCTATCAAGGAACGCAGGAAGCCCATCTGGTGCTGGCGCAAGGGGCGTTTGCCAACGGCGACAGCGCGCGCGCGGTGCGCGAAGCTACGCAAGCGCTGGCGCGCAAGCCCGATTCCGAACTGGCCATCCTGACGCTGGCGCAGGTGCGTTCCGATGCGGCCGCAGCCAGCGATTTGCTGGTCGAGTTCCTGGAAAAATACCCCGATGCGCGCGAAGTAAGGGCCGCCTATGCGCGCATCCTGATCGAGCAAAAGCACTATGCGCCGGCGCGCCAGCAATTTCTGACCTTGCTGAAGGCCGAGCCCGATAATCTCCCGACGCTGTATGCGCTGGGTGTGATGTCGATGCAGCTCGAGGATGCGCCGGCGGCCGAATCCTATTTCAGGCAATTCCTGGCCGTGCAGGAAAAACGCCCCATCGAAGAGCGCGATGGATCGAAGGTGCTGATGATCCTGTCCCAGATTGCGCAAGAGCGCCGTGATATCGACGCTGCCTTGGCATGGCTGGAAAAAGTCGAACCCAGCGATGAACCCGCTTTTTTCAGCGCCGGCATCCGGCGCGCGCAATTGCTGGCTCAGCGCGGCGACGTCGATGGGGGGCGAAAATTGCTGGCGACCATGCAAACCGGCGACGCCGGCGAGCAAGCGCGCATCCTGCTGACCGAGGCCCAGATATTGCGCGACGCGGGCCAGGGTGACAGTGCTTACAAGGTGCTCGAAAATGGCGTCAAGCGCTTTCCCGGCAGCGTCGACCTGCTCTACGATTTTGCCTTGGCGGCCGAAAAAATGAAGCGGCTCGACGTGATGGAGGCCAGCTTGCGGCGCGTGATCGCGCAGGCGCCGGATAATCATCACGCTTACAATGCGCTCGGTTATGCCTTCGCCGAACACAATATCCGCTTGCCGGAAGCCCATGCGCTGATTGAAAAAGCGCTGGCGCTGGCGCCCGCCGACCCTTTCATCATGGATAGCATGGGCTGGGTGGAGTTCCGCATGGGTAATTTGGAGCAGGCTGAGCAATTGCTGCGGCGCGCCCACGCACTGCGCAGCGATCCAGAAATCGCCTTGCACCTCGGTGAAGTGCTGTGGCAAAGAGGCGATCAGGCCGATGCGATGAAATTGTGGCGCGAAGCTCAGGCCAAGGACCCCGACAGCGCCGCGCTGAAAGACATGCTGGCGCGCTTGAATCTGAGCTTGTAGCCGGGCCAGGCTGGATTTTTCTCACATTGAAAGTTGCAGCAACATGAAAAACATCATTACATGCACCTGCGTGCTCGCGCTAGCATTGCTGGCCGGCTGCGCGACGCCGCCGCCGTCGTCGAACCGGGTCGCCGCGTACAGCGAAACGATCGAGTTGTCGGGACGGATTTCGGTCAACTACCAGAAGGAGGGCAACAGCGAATCGCTGTCGGGCAAGTTCAACTGGCAGCAAAGCGCCCAGCGCACCAGT
>Ga0326735_1000309_pt1 | contig 11702 bp, 9 predicted proteins | sample 37_GP2_1092_FD_207945 | JGI IMG/M metagenome (GOLD analysis project Ga0326735, IMG submission 207945) | Glacier ice microbial communities from Ngari, Tibet, China - 37_GP2_109.2 | ecosystem: Environmental > Aquatic > Freshwater > Ice > Glacier | place: China: Ngari, Tibet | collected 2018-07-31
CGCCATTCGGGTAAAACGCAAAACGGGGAGCGCCCGGCATGCCGTAGTGGTCATGCTGGATCGGATAGATGCTTGAACTGTAACGATAACCGGCAGCCAACAGGGTATCCAGGGTCCACAGATTGGCCGCTCCGATCGAAAAGCTGGGCGCGCGATAGCCGCTGATCCGCTGGCCGCTGATTTGTTCCAACACATCTTTGCTGGTCGATACATCTTGCGCAAACTCGTTTGGTGTCTGCTCGGAAGCGCGCAGATGAGCATAACCGTGGCTGGCCAATTCATGCCCGCTGTCAACAATCTGCCGCACCATCGCCGGGTAACGCTGGGCGATCCAACCGAGCGTGAAAAAAGTCGCATGGATGCCGGTCCGCCCCAGCAGATCGAGTATGCGGGCAACGTTGTGCTCGACGCGGCAGCGCATCATGGGCCAGTCTTCGCGCTTGATCGACCCGGCAAACGCCGATACCTGGAAATAATCCTCGACATCGATCGTCATCGCATTGCGGATAACCCTGCTCGGCAAAGAGATAGTCATTGGCTCTTACAACGCCGCTTGTTGCGGCAACCATGCCTTGACGACGGCCGCGATGCGGCCGGCCGTCTGGCCATCCCATAGCGGCGGGATCTTGCCGACCTTGCCACCGAAGCGCAAGATGTCGGCGCACAGCGACAGAATCAGCGCGGGTTCATGGCCGGCGATCGTATTGCTGCCCTCGGTCACCGTGATCGGACGCTCGGTATTGTTGCGCAGCGTGATGCAGGGCACGCCCAGCGCGGTGGTTTCCTCCTGGACGCCGCCCGAATCGGTCAATACCATGCGCGCCTCATTCATCAAGCCGAGCATGTGCAGATAGCCCTGTGGCGGCAAGGTCAAGATGGAGGGAATGTCGAGGCGATGCGCAAGGTTGAATTGCCCCAGCATGGCCCTGGTGCGCGGATGAACAGGAAATATCACGGGCAGATCCGCGCTCAAAGCGACGATGGTGTCGATCAGCGAACCAAGGCGGGCCGGATCATCGACATTCGATGGCCGGTGCAGCGTCAACAACGCATGGCCGCGCCCGCCCTGCAAAAAATCGGGGCGATCGGTTTTTGCCACGATGTGCGCGACCGGGATGGCGTCGCCCAACTGACGTCGCAGCGAGTCGATCATCACATTGCCGACATGGTGCAGCTTCGATGCGAGATGCCCTTCGCGCAGCAGATTGTCGCGCGCGCAGGGCTCGCTGGTGAATAGCAAATCCGATAGTTGGTCGGTCAGAAGGCGGTTGATTTCCTCCGGCATGCTGCGGTCAAAACTGCGCAACCCCGCTTCCACATGAATCACCGCGATGCCTTTTTTTGCCGCCACCAGCGCGCAAGCGAGCGTCGAATTGACATCGCCGACGACCAGCACGGCGATTGGCGGGTCTTGATCGAGCACCGGCTCGAAGCGCAGCATGACTTCGGCCGTTTGCAGTGCATGGCTGCCCGATCCGACGCCCAAATTAATGTCTGGCGCGGCCATGCCCAGCGCGTCAAAATACTGTGCATTCATCGCTGCATCGTAGTGCTGGCCGGTATGTACCAGGGTCAGCCGCAACGCCGGCTGCACTTGCCTCAGCGCGCAGAGGATGGGCGCCATTTTCATCAGATTCGGGCGCGCCGCGACAACGCAGACGATGTGATGTGCGACTGCGCTACTTGGGCTGGATGGTTGCATTGTGCTGGTCCTCGGCTAGAAACGAAAATTGAGGGATGCATGAAGGCTGTTTTCACGGTAGTCGATGCCTTCGTTGCTATTGTGACGAATGTGGCGCAAGTCGACCGTGCCCTGAACCCCGGGTCGAAACTGACGACTCATGCCGCTGATCAGAACCAAATTATTATCGGTCCGGCCCGCATTCAGCGACTTGATCTTGTCGTGGCTGACGCTGACATTCAGGCTGTTTTTGCTTGACATGCGCCAGTTCCAGCTGGCATTGCCGCCGACATGGCGAGTCCGATCTTCGAGCGCCGACTGGCTCGCTCCCAGCAACGGGCTGTTGATGTCGACGTTGGTCTGGGCGGTGTTCCTATTGGCCGAGAGGCTCAGCACCAATGTGCTTCGCGGTCCCGATAATGCAGCCGACAGACTCAATTTTTTCTGCAAAAAATAGCGATGGTTGAAGTAATTCACATTGCTGGCGCCGGGGCCGACCAACTGGGCAATGCCCAGGTAGATATCGATGGCCTGTTGGCGCAGTACGGGATCGGGAATATTGAACTGCCATAACTGGTTGAGGAGCGTCGAGGTATCGCTGCGCGATCGGGCCAGGAACTGAGAAAAATTGGTTGTGATATCTTCGCTATACACGATATTCCACACCGAGTTGTGGCGTCGGTGCCGGGCATTGACGGCGTAAGTATTGCCAAAGTAGCGTTTTCCTGCGCTGACAACAATGCTGGTGCGCGACGACGGGTTCCATGCCACGCCAACCGACCGGGAACGACCGGCCGGCTGAACCGATGTGCTGGCCTCATAATCGTTTTTTTCATAGCCGCCGGTGGCAAACAGGTCCAGTCTGCTGGTCAGCGGGAAGTTCAGCGATAGCGATGCATTGCTGATGGTGACAGGCTGCTGCACGCCATCATGGATTTTTCTTTGATTGTAATTGGCGCTCCAGTTCCAGATGCGGCCGCTGTTGTCGCCCACCAGGTCGAGCATCAGCGCATCGGTTTGGGCCGACAAGTTGTCATTGTCGCTGCTCACGGTGGCATGGGTGTAGCGCAATGACGTCGAGGCAATGCCGCGCAATCGATAGTGTAGATAGGGGCTGATGCTGGTGGCTTTGAGCGTGCTTTGATTGCCTGTAATATGGGTGTTATCGACGAATTGCGGTCCGAAAGCGGAAGTATTTTGCTGGCTGATGCTGGAGTGAGCATCGATGAAAATCCGGTCCGTCAGCAATACGGCTGTGGCGCTGGCCGCCAGTTGATGGTTAAGCTTGTCCGGATCGTGTTGATAAATGGTTTTATTGAGCTGGTAGGCCAGGTTCAGCTTTAACCGCTGGGCATTGCCGGTGATGGCGACACCGGGTGAAATTTCACCTACCCAGGCCGACTCGGCATCTTGTTGCGTCGCCAAGCGTATATTGTCGGAATAACTTTGACGCACGGCGAGGGTAGGCACCACTGTCCACTCGGCGCCGCTAGCGCGCTGCGGCAAGGCCAGCGCCATGACAATGACGCCAGCGGCTTTGGCTGCTGAGCAATGCATGCGCGTTGTGGGCAGGCTAATCGTAATAGCCATAGTAGACGTTGCCAGGAAACGCCTTGGTCTTGTTATATATCAAGCTGATGTTGCGGCAGGCTTCGATTTTTTGCAGTGATTCCTTGACTGCATGTTGTGTTGTTGTTTCTGCTTCCACCACCATCACGACCTGGCCCATTTGCGCCGCCAGAACGTTGGCTTCGGTCGTAATTAACAGCGGCGGCGAATCGAAGATGACGATGCGATCGGCATAGCGGTCCGCAATTTCCGTCAACAATTTGCTCATCGCGCGACTGGCCAGCAATTCGGTGGCGTGCCTGTTGCTGCGTCCTGCTGGCAAAATGCTGAGGGTTGGAATGTTGGTTTTCAAGATCACATCCGACAGCTTCATGTCGTCATTAAGCAAGATGTCCATCAGTCCTGCTTCCGCGCTCAATTCCAGCACCTTCAATACCGAGGGCCGTGCGACATCGGCATCCACCAGCAATACCGTCATGTCCATTTCCATCGCAATGCTGAGCGCCAGATTGACAGCGCAAAACGTCTTTCCCTCGCCCGGTAGCGAACTGGTGACGATGATCAAATTGCCATGCTTGATGGTATTGCCTTCGGCGCGGCGGGCGTTGCGCAGCAATGGCCGCTTGATATTGCGAAAATCTTCCGCCACGGCGACGCGTCCGCCGTCGTGCGACACCATGCCACGCAAGCTCATTCTGGCCAGGTTGATTTCGCGGAAATTTTCAGGCCTTGTTGTTTGCGTGGCCTGGTTTGCGCCATTGGGCGCGGTAGGCGTGTCGCTTATGGCGCGCGCCGAGTTCAACGATGTTTCTTCGGAGTTCTTGTCGATATTCACAGGACTACCTCCCAACGGTTGCACCTGCGCCAGCGGTGCTGGCGCAGGTCACGCAGACAAATAATTTGAGCTCTTGTTCCAGGTACCCGCTTAAAATGAACTGAGGCTGTCTGAGGCTCTGGCTAAAGCGCTGCGGCGATGTTCGCCCCTTGCTGCGCATCGGCCCAGAACCCCATTCATCGCCCACTTTATTTTGCGCGGGTAATGAGTCACGGCCGCTGCCATGCTGGGTTGTTCACCGCGAGCCGCGGGGCATGATCGCCAATACGTCAAGTAATTCATTTTCTCGACGGGAGAGCCATGGCGCACGATGAGGGAAACAATGATTTTTCTAACTGGAGAGTTATCAGACATGTAGCCGCCTTTAAGTCTTGCTGAACGTCGTTGCAAGCATGCCGCCGTACACCAGAAACAGACAAACAATGGCGATGGCAAAAGTGTATTGACCACGCTTGCGTTTGGCGTTTTCGGCGTCGGTCCAGTTCATCGATACGGTTCCCAGCACCGGCAGTCCGGTGCTCTCGCGTAACTCGGCTGGGCTAAGGAAGGTCGGGCGGACCTGGCTGATCAGCAAGGCAGTGGCAACGCCGAAGAGCAAGGCGGCGCTCAGCACCGCGCTGAAAAAAATCCTGCGATTCGGGCCGACCGGAGTCAACGGCAACGTTGGCGGATCAATGATCTTGAACGTCATCATTTCCGTCGTCGAACTCAATTCGCCCGACAATTTGGCCGATTCGCGGCTACCAACTAGCTTGTCGTAACTGGCTTTGTTGATCATATAGTCGCGGTTAAGCTGGGCCATCTGGCTCTCAACTTCGGGAACCGCATTACTTTGTTCCAAGAGTCTGGCATTGCGCAAGGTATATTCCTGGACTCTGGCTTTGATCGAAGCCACTTTGGCATCCGTTTCTGTAAGTGCAACTTTTAATTGTTGCAACATCGGGCTATAATTTTTTCCCGGATCCGTATTTACTCCATGTAATTTTTTTTCTTCTACCTTGCGCTCAACCAATTGCTCGATTAAGCGCTTGGCGGCAATGATGTCGGGATGTAACTCGGTATATTGCATCCTGAGCGCGTCGAGATTTTTGTTCAGCACTGAAATGCGGCCATCGATTTCAGGGTTCTGAATCGCTGCCGGACCTGATTCGATATTAAGCGTTGGTTCGTCACCTGCAATTTGACTATTGATTGCATTGCGAGCCTGTTCCGCTTCGACCAGTTCCAGCTTGGCGTTATTCAAACTATCCGTTGAGGCAGCCAATTGCGTATCGTAATCGATGCCTTGGCGCGGCAATAAAACTCTGTTTTTGATCTTGAATTCCTTGACCAAATTTTCAGCATCGGTTAATTTTTCTTCATAATTTTTTATTTGATCTGCGATAAATTGTATTGCTTTTTGTGAATCGCTTTTTTTCCCTTTGAAACTTCCTTCAACAAAAATGGTTAGTAGCGATTGAACCACATCCCTGGCCAGCTTTGGATTTTTGTTGTTATAAGTGATGGTGTAAATATCGTAACTGCTGGTGCCGACAATCTGTATCTTGCTCATTAAATCGTCGAGCTGCGCTTCATGTTCGCGCGCAGTTTTTACATTGATGTCGAGATCGATCATCCGCATCACGCGCTCGATATTCGGACGGCTCAGCAGGGTGCGGCTCATGATCGACACTTGTTGCTGCACGTTCGGCAAACTGGTCATGCCAGAAAGTAATGGTTTCAAAATGCTCTGAGTATCGACGAAAACTCGCGCAGAACTCTGGTAGTCATCTGGCATAGTAGACACCTTGGTCCATCCTGCAATAGAAACCAGCCATACCACGATTACTGCGTACCAGCGATACTTCCAGACGCCTTTTAATCCGGAAATCAATTGGCTAAACAGTTCCTCCATTGACAAGTCTCCTTGCTAGAATAAATTGTTTTCAACGAATAAAAAGTCAGCTGTGAACTGGCGAGACTGGAGTATAGAACTTATAACCAGAAGAAATTAATTGAAAATAATCTATTTTTGATACGTGTCAATTTAGCTTTATATCTTTTTCCCAAGCATCTAAAATTTGAGCATCATTTCATAGCTGTAATTAATTTTATTTTTTTGATGTCGGGCAGCCCCCTCATTCATTCATGCTGGCCGGCAAATTAAGTCCATGATTGATTTCAAAAAAGGCATGCCATGAACGCTATTGGGCGTCATTTCCTGAAAAAATTGTTTGGTTTTTCAATAGCTTGCGCATTGTTAAGCGGCTGCGCCCTGCGTTCCGGCGACGTGATGCCGGAAGTGCCGTTGCCCACCGGAGATTACCTGATCGGGCCTGGAGATACAGTCAGCATCAATGTATGGCGCAATCCGGAAGTGTCCACTTCGGTATCGGTGCGGCCCGACGGCAAAATCACGACGCCGCTGGTCGAGGACTTGCAGGCCAGCGGCAGGACCTCGACCGAATTGGCGCGCGACATCGAGAAAGCCTTGGCGAAGTATATTCAGCAACCAGTGGTGACTGTCATCTTATCCGGCTTCGTCGGGCCTTATTCGGAGCAGATCCGGGTCATCGGCCAGGCGGCCAAGCCGCAAGCCTTGCCTTATCGGCAGGGCATGTCGCTGATGGATGTACTCATTGCGGTGGGTGGCATCACCGATTTCGCGGCCGGCAACAGGGCCAGCATCATCCGCACGGTCGATGGCACGCAGCAAAAGTTCAAAGTTCGCTTGCACGATCTGGTCCGCGATGGTGACATTTCAGCAAATACCTCGATGCGACCGGGCGACGTGCTAGTGATACCGGAAAGCTTTTTTTGACAAATGGAACTTTTGTTGTCCTAAAATGCCCAATAGTTCTTTAACCGCTTTGCTTTGCTTCGCTGTGCTTATGTTTGGCGGTGCTTGGTCACTATCATATGACTCCTACATTTTCTTACAATGAAGCTTTTTCCCGCAACATTGGCTGGCTTCTACAAGAAGAACAGGAAATACTGCGTCACAAAAAAATCGCCATCGCGGGTATGGGTGGCGTTGGCGGGGTTCACCTGCTGACGCTTGTGCGACTGGGCATAGGCGCCTTTCACTTGGCCGATTTTGACCACTTTGACATCGCCAATTTCAACCGTCAAGTCGGCGCCAGTACATCCACGCTTGGCAAGCCCAAAGTGGACGTGCTGGCAAGTATGGCAAAGGACATCAATCCCGAACTCAAGCTCACGTTATTTCCCGATGGCGTAGACCGGGATAATTTGGCTGCTTTTTTAAAAGACGTTGACTTGTATGTTGATGGACTTGATTTTTTCGCTTTTTCCGCCCGCCAGCAAACATTCGCCATGTGCGCTGCGCTGGGCATTCCCGCCATTACCGCAGCGCCGCTGGGCATGGGAGCCGCCGTGCTTAATTTCATGCCTGGTCAAATGACGTTTGAAGAATATTTTGGCTGGGGCGATCTGCCCGACGACGAAAAAGCGTTGCGTTTTCTGGTAGGATTAGCACCGTCTGGGCTGCACGGCCAATATCTGGTGGATCCTACGGCCATCAATTTGGCTGAAAAACGCGGGCCATCGACTATGATGGGGTGCCAGCTGTGTGCAGGGGTGGCGGCGACTGAGGCGCTGAAGATCTTGCTCCAGCGCGGCCATGTGCTTGCCGCGCCACATGGCTTTCACTTTGATGCATACCGTAACAAGTTGGTGCGCACCTGGCGTCCCGGTGGCAATAACAACCCGCTGCAGCAGTTGGCGATGTGGCTGGTAAAACGCCGCCGAAGGGCGGGAGGGACATGACCATGCACGACACCCGTGTGCTGGAAAAAATTCTGGATCTTGCGCGTTGGGCGCCCAGCGGAGACAATACCCAGCCTTGGCGATTTGAATTGATCGATGCGTTCCATTTGGTGGTGCATGGTTTTGATACGCGCGACCATTGTGTCTACGATTTGGATGGACATCCGAGCCAAATATCGCTGGGTGCGCTACTTGAAAATATCGCGATTGCGGCAAGCGTGCATGGTTGGCGCATGTCCGCCCTGCAGCGACTTGGCATGCCCGACACCCATCCGACGTTTGACGTCGCTTTTATTCCCGAGCAACAATTGCCCGCCGATCCGCTCGCTCCCTACATCGAAACGCGCAGCGTACAACGCCGCCCCATGCGGATGCGGGCGCTGACAACAGAAGAAAAAACCATGCTTGCCTCAGCCCTGGGCCAGCAGCATCACGTCATCTGGCTAGAAGGAAATCAGAGGCGCTTTGCTGCGGCTCGCTTGATGTTCAACTATGGCAAATTGCGCCTGACGATGCCGGAAGCGTTCGAGGTGCATCGCTCTGTGATCGAGTGGAGCTGCCAGTTTAGCGTCGATCGCATTCCCGATCAGGCCCTCGGCGTCGATTTGATGACTGCCAGGTTGATGCGCTGGATTATGCAAAGCTGGCGCCGTGTAAAATTTTTCAATACCTTCCTGGCCGGTACCCTGATGCCGCGCCTCCAGATGGATTTAATTCCTGGAATTTCCTGCGCCGCTCATTTTGTGATTTTGGCGAAGACCCCCCCGACAACCGTGGGCGACTATGTTTTCGCCGGACGAGCCATGCAACGATTTTGGTTGACGGCAAGCCAATTGGGTCTGCAACTGCAGCCGGAACTGACGCCGCTGATTTTCGCGCGCTACGTGCGTAACAACATCTCATTTTCGACTGTGCAGCACCTGCAAGCCTTGGCGCAGCGCTTGGCCCGACAAAGCAACAATGTGATCGGTGAGAAAAACAGCTTGCATGCGGTTTTCATGGGGCGCATAGGCGCCGGCAATGTTGCCTTGGCACGCTCGATGCGGCGTCCGCTGGCGGAATTGATGTTGCCGCAGACCGATTAAAGAGTGGTTGAAGGAGACCGGCACAAAATGACTGGACTATTCAGCCGCTACCTTTATTGCAACAAAAAACCAGAATTAATGCTTCTTCACTTCACTGCGGGCAATGCCTTCACCTGTCACTTGATCGACAAATCGGGCAAATCGACGCGGCGCATCAAATTGATGAACAACTTTCGCCAGTTCGGCGGCCTTGGCATGAAACAGGGGCTCTTTGATCAGTTGCAGTACGGTTTGTCGGATCACGTCGGCGCGCAGACGGTCGGCACGCAAGACGAGGCCGACGCCGGCCCGTTTGAGCGCGGCCATGTTCAAGAATTGATCCATGTTGCTGGCGATTCCCAGCATCGGTACGCCGGCAGCCAGTGCCTGCTGACAAGTCATGCTGCCGCCATTGCAAATGACGGCAGCCGAGCGTGCAGCCGCTTCGGCTCCTGGCAAATAATCGGCCAGATAAGCGTTCGCAGAGTGGATTTTTCCTTGATCGGCGCCGACCATGGCCGCCATCACCGTCACCGGCAAACCTTTCAGCGCCTGCACAATCTGCCCGGCCAATGTTGCATCGCCGGAACTGCCCATGGTCAGATAAACGATGGGCTTGTCGACGGGCAAATTATCCCACCAGGCGGGCCGCATGACTTGGGGCGACCATAGGACGGGACCCAGATAGATATGGTTTTCCGGTAAATTACTCTTGGTTGGAAATAGTTGTGGCAGATCGGCATATAAAGTGTAGTCGGCATCGGTATACATGCGGTGCAGATTGGCCCCGAGCGAAGGCAAGCCGTGTTCGCGCCGGACCCGATTCATCGCTTTGCAGTGCAGCGAGAAGGCAAGCGGCAGCGCCAGTTGAAACAGCAGTTTGGCCAATGGAATCGGCAACGATCGACTGATCGGCAATACCGGCATCAGCGCGCCGCGTTCGGCATAGTAGGGACTCCAATAGGCATTGCTGATGGTGGCGTAGGGAATGCCCGCCAGACGCGCACTTATCGATAGCGAGAGCCGGAAGTCGCCAACAATGAGATCAGGCCGGGTTTGTTTAATCAGCGCCAAGTCTTGTTCGACATAATTGCTCAACGTCGCCGCATCGTACACCGGACTGCCGCGGGCCAAGGCAGCGATAAATTGTTCGGCGCTGATGCTGTGGATCGGCAGCGTAGGCCAGGATTCGCCGACCAGGAAGCGTTGATAGCGCGGATCGCATGCCATCAGCACGTCATACCGGTTTCGGTCCAATGCCCGCGCCAGCGCTATCGGCCTTGCCACGTGCGCCAGCGTGACCGCTTCAGCGATAAACAGAATCCGTTTCGCCGCACACATGACAGCCCCTTTTATCGGTACTTAATTTGACTAGACGTTAGCGCAACTTTTATTGAAAAGCAAGCGCGTCGCGGCGGCCGTTGTCAAAAAAAACCCGCGTCCGAACGCGGGTCATGTTTCGCAAGCAAAATACCTGGTCGTTGACCTCATGCAGCTGCGGCAGGCGCGGTGCGGCGCCGGGTGACGCCGCCCAAGGCTGCCAAGCCGATCCCCAGCAACAGCAGGCTCCCAGGCTCGGGAATCTCGGCGGCTTGCAGCAGCAAATTGTCCCTTGTCTCCATTACCAGGTTAAGAGTATAAGTGCCGCGCCGCAAGACATCGGTTGTTGCTCTGAAGCACCCTGTGGCTATCGAACCGATGGGGCAAGTCAAAGGGTTATAGTCGGGCGGATTAGCGGCGCCGGGCAAGGCCGAGATGCTTGTGTTCAGGCTGAACGCATCGGCGAATTCCAGTCCGCCGGTAATCGTCGTGCCACCGACTCCGCCACCCACACCGTCTGGTGCCCAATTGAATACCGTACCGCGCGAAGCGGGAACATTATTTGCCTGGTCGCCGACGATATTGAAGTTGACTGCCACCAGCGCTTGCGCCAGCGATACCGGAACTGTGCCTGGGCTGAGAAAAGCGCGAAGGTAAGGCGCGGCATCAAAACTGAACGTGATTTGCCCACCGCTACTGCCGACATCGAAGGTCGATGTTAACAACGAAACAGAGGAATTGCCGGCATTGGCATTGGCGCTGTTGGTTTGCACCAGCTTGCCTTCGGCCATGCTGCGAGCCCGGATGAAAGTGCCGGGAGAGGTTTGCACTGAGTCGATCGACGCATCCGCGAGCGAGAACGATGCTGCATTCCCCTCATGGGTACTCGGTGTTAAATAGCTGTCCGCGACATAAGCGGGCACCAAAGGCCCCCCCATTAACGCCGGTGCAGCGTTCAAGATACCGGCCCCGCCCGTGGTAACGCATGAGCCGTTGGGCAAGCAGGCAGTCGCGCTGGAATTGCTGACCGAAGCGGAGCCTGCGATGTTGCCATTATCCGAAATGACAAGATTGGTTATTTCATTATAGGCGACTGCATAAGCATAAGCTTGGGCATTACTCGCGGCACCAAAGGATCCCAGCATGGCCAGTGCTAACAACGTCTTTTTCATCATATTTCTCCTTAGGAAAGTATCAAAAAAATTTGGAAGCATCTCTCGCCTCACCTTGCTCCAGTAACCTCCATCAAGCAAATAGCAAATATCATGCCAATAAAAATATCGCTTTATATTCAATAACTTGGATTTGATGGTAGTTGAACATTGCTGATTTTTAATCGGCGTTGTAAAGAAAATCGACAGTCATCGTTTACAGTTAAGCGTTGGTTCAATTTTTTCCAGAAGCAGTACCAACGTCGAACAATCGTTTGCCGCCATTTTCCATGGCGTTTTTTCGTCTGGAGCGT
>Ga0326735_1000310_pt1 | contig 11679 bp, 9 predicted proteins | sample 37_GP2_1092_FD_207945 | JGI IMG/M metagenome (GOLD analysis project Ga0326735, IMG submission 207945) | Glacier ice microbial communities from Ngari, Tibet, China - 37_GP2_109.2 | ecosystem: Environmental > Aquatic > Freshwater > Ice > Glacier | place: China: Ngari, Tibet | collected 2018-07-31
CATTTAATAAATCCTTTGTTCCATCTTTGCTGTCATTTTCAACTACAACAATTTGAGACCATGAAAATTGGGTTCTGAGGCTTTCAATCAACGGAATATTAGTCCTCAAAGAATCTTCGCAATCTCTTGCAAGAGCGGCAATTATTATGTTCTTATTAATCATTTGTCTATATAAACGAATCAATCAACGAAACTGCTTTTGACAAATGATTTATTGTACAGGTTGTGTAAATTGCATTCATACGTACCTGCAAAAATAGAAGAATATTTACCTTTGAAAAGTATATGCTTTATTTACCCTTAAGTCATCTCGCCACAAGCCCCAATTTACCAGAAGTGAACCCCTTTCACTATTTACAAGTATGCTAGTATTTCCATTACTGTATATTTCCGTATTCCTGGCGGCCCTTAAAGATATTTTTCAAAAAAACCCCGGGGGCGGGCTTGTCTTCCTGATATTCGGACTATCCACTTACAACACCACGCTTTCGATACTTTACAATTTTGGCTTAAAGTCTTACATCCCTGTCCTGCAGCCTTTCAAAGAACTTGTAATTATTTCCATGCTTGGAGTCGCGATATGGAACATGAAAGACCGTATCCGGCTTCATGTAATTGATTACTGCATTGGGGCTTATCTTGGCTACACCTTGCTGTATGTTTTTATACCTATTGGTGAATATGGGTTCATGGATCGTCTCCTGGCTTTTAAGAGCACTTCTTTTTTCGGGCTAGTATATTTCGCAGGCCGTATGCTGGATCCCAAAACTATCCAGATAGGAAAATACTTTCACTTCATCTTGCTGATAGCAATTTCTGCAGCATTTCTTGTTATTTATGAGGTACTGTCTGATCAGCATTTCCAGTCGTCAACCGGATACTCTGAATATGTTTACGCCTTTTTCGGTCAGGAACCTGAAGGATCCTATGGATTAACGTGGACATTTGAACGTTTTGAAAGCGGTCATAAACGTTTCGCAAGTTTTTTTTCTGATCCTTTAGAGCATGCCTCGGCCACTTTACTGTCGATCTCCGTGATAGCAGGCTTATATACAAGAAAAGATAATGCTTTTAATCCCAGCAAATTGGGGGTTCTGGCGCTGATGGCAACGATTATTTCCGTGATATTTTCCATTTCACGTTCATCAATGGCCAGCTACTTTATTATAATATACGTGTACGCTCTGATCACCCATAAGAAATACATTCTACAAAGTTGTCATGCCTTCATTGCATTAGCTGTTCTATATATCGGAGTAGTTTTGGCCAATACCGATATCTATGATTTTATAGTATCCACCATTACATTTCAGGACGAATCAAGCTTTGGACACGTATTAGCTTGGCTCAATGGCCTGCAGGCTATAATAAGCAATCCTCTTGGACTCGGCTTGGGGGCCTCCGGACGGGTTGCAGCCAGCCTTGGTTCAACTATTGGCGGAGAAAATCAATTTATCATCATTGGTGTTCAGGTAGGAATAATTGCCGTTCTTTTCTACATATTTACCCATTTCGCGATGATCGCCTATTCCTACAAATGGTTTCCGCATCTCGAAGGCAAAGAAAAAATGGTAGCCCTAACGATATTCCTTTTTAAAGTTGGGACCACCCTGCCGCTATTTACAGCCAACCTTGATTCATACTCATATATAACTTATATCAGTTGGTTACTTTCCGGCATCTTTGTCAATATGATCATGAGGAAAGAAAACAGTAAGCCGGTGGCTATATAAAATTGTGCGCTGTAAACGACTTCACCATTCCGAGGAACAATTCCTTATACATCTTGCTTTCGGGAAATAGGGTTTTATACTCCGAGTAAGATAATAGCCTTATCTCATCAACATATTGTTTAGCGTCTTCGTGGCTCCACTTTTTCAGACGGCTTAATTTCGTTTTAATCAGCACATTGTATTTGACTGGCGCTGGTAAAAAATCAAAAAAGGGTAGAACATAATGAGGCTCAACAGGAAAATACTTGTTGGGCGTTTGAACAAAGTGATATTTCCCAACGCGCTGAATTTCGCTCGCCATGCGTTTCTGATTTTCAAGTGTATACAGATGCTCGATCACGGAGTTCGAAAATGATACATCATACTCCTGATCTGCAATACCATTGAGGTCCATAGCATTACCGGCCATACTGCGAAAGTTTGAAAAAGACGTTTTTCCTTTTTCAAGATTTAATATTGTGATCTGATAGTCCGGGTTATCTCCGTAGCCTCTGTTTGTCCAGAATGATTCAAGACCGCCTATATCCAATATCCGCACTGGCTTCGGAAGAGCGTCCAGTTTTTCTCTTAAAAACTCGAACCTTTTATTCCTGAACTGGTTACCCCAGGACTGTGGTTTATCAGAAGAATCAAATATATCTCTTATTGCCATCGTATATATCCACTTGTAACAGTGTGAAATATTAAAAACCGCAAAGATATAATAATCTGCTCTCTTTTGACACTGGTTAGGCATTTCTAACGTAAAGAGTATATTTGAGAAATATGACGAAACCAGCATGAGCTTACCGCTCAGAAAGACGTGCATATAAGCTCCAGCAAGCTTCATTGCCGATAAAAGACAAACTATATATTAATGAAAAAACTTGTTATTGGTATTGACGTGAGAGATTTAAGGATTGCGAAAACCGGGGCTAAAACTTATCTGGAAGAAATACTTAACGAGTTTAAAAGTAATGATCACGGTTGTGAAATTAAGTTTCTCGACTTTCCGTTCCCGGTTTATAGCGGCCGGAATAAGTTTTTTAAACTTATAGAACATATCCGGTTTTTTTTCTGGAAGCAGGTTGCATTACCGGTTAAAGCCTATGTCAATAATTGCGACGTCCTTTTTTGCACTGATTATTTTGTTCCTTACATCCATTTGGGATATCAACCAATACCCATGTTCTATGATGCTTTTTTTTATGAGTACCCTGAACAGTGCAATCCCCTGTGGCTAAAAATGTTTAACACCCTTGGCTTAGCAGCAGCGAAAAGAGCTCCATATGTGATTACCCTTTCGGAATATTCCAAAACCAGGCTGACTCACTTTACTGACCTCGACCCCAAAAAAATAATTCCGATACACCTTGCACCAAAAAAGACCGCAGCTAAAAAGCCAAATCCTGATTTTAAGCCATCCTTCAAGACACCCACCTCAAAATATATATTGCACGTGGGCGTGCTTGAAAAAAGGAAAAACCTGGTAAGACTTGTGGAAGCCTTCAAACAACTTCGTGATGACGGACACACGGATTACTCCCTGGTTTTAGTCGGACAACCCAGTTCAAAAGATGAACTAGATGGGTCATCTGAAATCAAGGAAATTATTCAAAGGGAAAATCTTGGAGATTTCGTTATGATGTATGGTTATGCAAGCGACGATGAACTCGCATACTTTTATAAGTATGCCTCGCTATATGTGTTCCCCTCTCTCAATGAGGGATTTGGCTTACCCGTTCTTGAGGCGTTCCACCATCAATTGCCCGTACTTATCGCTGATAATACCTGCTTGCCGGAAGTAGGAGGTGATGCGGTTTTATGCTTTGACCCGTTTGATACTGAGGATATCAGGCAAAAAGTTGAGATGGTAATTGTTAATCCCGAATTGCGCAATAATCTCATTAAGAAAGGCAATGAGCGCCTTAAATTATTTTCCTGGAACAAGAATGCAACTGAATTAGTTAAAATTTTTAAGCTTGCTGTCAATAAAAATTAGCATTTTCGTAAACATTATCTACAGTTGTTGCGTTAAGCACTAGTGAAAAACAGGACTAAATCCATATAAGTTGAAGAAAGCTTTAATATGCGGAGTTTCGGGTCAGGATGGTTCTTACCTTGCTAAATTCCTGTTAGAACAAGGTTACCGTGTTTTTGGAGCATCCCGGGACGCACAATCTTCGTCATTTATTAATTTAAGGAAACTTAATATTAAAGATGAATTAAACCTCATTTCCCTTAACATCACTGATTTTGGTAATACGCTTGAATGTATAAATAAAATTAAGCCTGACGAAATATATAATCTCGCCGGGCAAAGTTCAGTGAGGTTATCTTTTGAACAACCTCATGAGACTCATGAAAGCATTAGTACCGGAAATCTAAATTTGCTGGAGGCGATCCGTTTTAGCAATCTCCCTATCAAACTTTATAACGCAGGCTCAAGTGAGTGTTTCGGCGACACCAGTATTCCGGCTAATGAAAACACAATATTTCACCCCAGAAGTCCTTATGCCATTGCAAAAGCCACAGCTTTTTGGCAACTGGACAATTACCGGGAAGCATATAACCTGTATGCATGTACCGGGATCCTTTTTAATCATGAATCACCCCTGAGGCCTGATCACTTTGTGACTAAAAAGATCATTAGCGCTGCATGTAAAATCAGCCAGAATAAAGCCAGAAGTCTGAGCCTTGGAAATATCAATATAGAACGGGATTGGGGTTGGGCTCCTGACTACGTGCAAGCCATGTGGCTAATGATGCAGCAGGATCAGCCCAAAGATTACATTATAGCTTCCGGTAAAAGTCACACCTTAAAGGAATTTATTACAATTGCGTTTAAAACTTTATCTCTCGACTGGGAAGAACATGTTGAGATTGATGAAGTGTTGAGACGCCCTACAGATTTGCAGATCGGTCGGGGTGATCCTTCCAAGGCTAATGCTGAACTAAACTGGAAAGCCAAATTTGGCTTACATGATATTATAGAACATATGATAGAGGATGAATTGGTTTCACGATTTAAGACAACCAGCCCCTATTAACATTCATTAAAATTTCAGCAATCGTCATACCGTTCATGAAACTCATTGAAGCATAATGAGCGTTCAAAAAAATATCATAGTTTTGAAAATATTCTATGAGGTCAGACACATCTTTCTTGCACAGTTATAAATTTATCGTTGACCGTTTTCCGGGAGAATGGAAAAGTCAGGATATCATAGCGACCCTATATCGGCTTTCCTTCTTTTACCTTCGCGGTATGTTTCAGCGTTTATTTTTTAAAAAGTCCAGCGGCTGGGTATTGGTTGGGAAAGGGGCATCTATCCGTTATGCCAGACATCTTAGTACGGGAAAAGACTTCATCGTTGAAGATTACGCGGAGGTAAATTGTATGACCTACCGTGGAATTATTGTCGGAGACCGCGTTACTATCGGAAAACATGCCATCATCAGGCCAACTAATATATACGGCTCAGCCATCGGAGAAGGTTTAAAAATAGGGAACAATTCAAGTATAGGCCCATATTCATATATCGGATGTTCGGGATACATTGAGATTGGAAATAACGTAATGATGTCGCCCAGGGTTAGTATTTATTCAGAAAACCATTTGTTTGATAATCCGGAACTCACTATTAAAGAGCAGGGCGTAAAAAGAGAATTTGTTAAAATTGAAGATGACTGCTGGATTGCAGCTAATACTGTAATCCTGGCAGGTGTTACTATTGGCAGAGGCTCCGTGATAGCAGCAGGAAGTGTGGTCAATAAAGATGTACCGCCATATAGTATTGTGGGAGGTGTTCCTGCAAAAGTTATCAAAAGCCGTAGGGAAACGAAACATGCGTGACAAGAAGCAGAACTTTATTAGAACTGTCTTTGCGACGAGGCACGACGAAGCAATCACCCTTGGGAAGGATAGAAATTGCCGTGCTACGCTACCCCTCGCAATGACAGTAACACAGTCTTGGTTTTTGATTTCTTCTTCCTTGTTCCTTCCCCCTTCTTCCTTCTTCCTTGTTACTCATTTCTTGTTCCCCGTACCCAAACCCTCCCCATGTGCGGTCTGATTGGTGTCATCTCAAAAAAGGAAAACCCTCAATTTGAATCAGAATATCTTGAGCGGGTGAACCATGCTCTGGACCGGATGGAATACCGGGGACCAGATAATAAGGGCGTATGGTGCAATGATGGAATCTGTCTGGGGCACCGCCGTCTGTCTATAATTGATCTCTCAAATGATGGAAACCAGCCATTTAGCTATATGGATGGCCGATATATAATTGTTTTTAATGGGGAGATCTATAATTATAAGGAATTAAAAGACGATCTGATCAAACTTGGCCACTCTTTCAGAACAGAAACTGATACTGAGGTAATTATTGCTGCATATCTCCAATACGGTACTGATTTTGGCAATAAGCTCCGGGGAATGTTCGCCTTGGTCATGTACGATCAAAAGGATAACAAGATCATTTTTACTAGAGATCGATTAGGCAAAAAGCCACTCTTCATTTTTGAAGATAAGAATGTCATTATTTTTTCCTCCGAAATTAAGTTCTTCCATGCCTTTAACATCCCTCTGGAAGTAAACCCGGAAAGCGTTCTTAATTTTTTATCCCTCCAGTATATTCCAGGTCCTGATACGATATACAGTAAGATCAGACAGTTAAAACCAGCTGAACTATTTATTTATGATCGCAACACTTCCAAAAACATCACAAGCTTTTATTGGAATATGTTTGACCACGTTGGTAAGAGTGCTGGGATGCCGGAAATAGATGAAATAGATGAGTTGCTTGAGCAGAGTATTAAATACCGGCTGGTGGCAAATGTTGATATCGGCCTACTTCTTAGCGGAGGAATAGATTCCTCATTGCTCGCTACTTACATGCAGCAACTGGCTGGAAATAAGGTAAAGGCATTTAATGTGGGGTTCTCTGATAAATCTTTGGATGAATCCGGTTATGCAAAAAAAGTAGCAGAATCCTTAGATCTTGATTTGATCACCTTGAACGTAGAGGATATTAGTCAGGATAATTTTATTCAATCCATTTATCATGCTGACCAACCCCTGGGTGATTCCGCAATCATCCCAACTTACCTGATCGCTAAATCTATTCAGAAACATGTGAAGGTTGTTCTGTCCGGGGAAGGTGCTGATGAACTATTCCATGGTTACGACCACTACAATTATGAAAAATATTATTACGGGCTCGGGAAATTATCATTTGAGAGTGCGAGACACCTGCTTGAAATAGTAAGCGGGTCGGGGGTAAAGAAACTTGAAAAAGTTAAAAATAAACTGAGGAGCATAACCTCATTTAAAGAAGATACTGGAGTTTCTAGATGGACATCTATTTTAAGTCCTGAGCTTACCAAAAATTATATCAATCCTCAAAAGCGGGATACAGGATCTTATGAACATCAATTTCATGATTTTCTTCAGCATTTTGGGCAAAATGCAGGAAAATTAGAATCCAGTCTGATGCTGGACCTGGTTACCTGGCTTCCTGACGATCTACTGGTAAAAACCGACAGGATGATGATGGCCTGCAGTGTAGAGGCAAGAACCCCTTTTCTCGATCATAAGCTGGTGGAGAAAGTACTCATGTCATCCGGTCATTTTAACAAGCATTTGTTCCAGTCCAAAAATTATCTCCGCCAGCTGTTAAAAAGAAAACTGCCTGCTTCCGTTTCAGATATAATTTCTAAACGGCCCAAACAAGGGTTTGAAACACCTAAGGTTAAATGGCTCAATACGAATTTGTCTGAATTATCTTCTCTTTTGTTCTCTGAGGAAAATCTACGGAAAAATCCATTCCTGGATAGTGTAAATGTGTCTGGTTTATGGCAAGACTTCAAAAAACAGAAACCGGGAGTAAACAACCGGCTTATATGGAATATTTTCTGTTTCCTGGAGTGGTACCGGCAGCATGAAAACAATTTTGGTTTTAAGAAATGAGCAAACGTATTTTACTGATTGGCCATAGCGGCGATATGTATGGCGCCAGCCGTTCACTTGCTAAACTTGTTCGAATCCTGAGCAAACAACACATGGTGTACGTCATGCTGCCCCAGGACGGACCGCTATATGACATTTTAAAATCCCTGATCCCACCGGAAAGGATATTCTTAAACCGGAACTTGTATATTTTCACAAGAAAATCATTCAGGCTGACCTATCTCTTTAGCACATTATTTCAATTTTTAAAGAATATAGGAACGATAGCAGATATAATCCGGAACCAGCAAATTGATATTGTTCATACCAATTCCGGGGTGGTCCCGTCTGGTGCATTGGCGGCTAAACTATTGGGGAAAAAACATCTGTGGCATATTCGTGAGTGGTTTGGTGACTTTAAAAAATTCTGGCCTTATTATTCAGCATATATAACCCGGTTTTCAGATAAAGTGGTGTGTGTATCCGAAACAATGGCTTCCCAGTTTAAGAATAAGACTAATGTAATATCCATTTATAATGGCTTCCCTATTCCCGAAATAAGAGATAACAATTCTACATCCACTGATTTAAAAAATTTCCTGCAAGGTTCTGACCTTATTTTAGGTTGTACATCACGGATCAGGCTGGTTAGAAAAGGTCAGGAATACTTAATTGAAGCAATCGGAATACTAACCAAGAGGACCGGAAAAAAAATCCATCTGCTTGTAGTCGGCGATTATGTTCCCGGGTATGAATATCAAAAGAAAATTGTGGAGGATCTTATTCAAAAATTCGATCTTGAAAACAGAGTTCATTTTTTAGGCCATCTGGAGGATCCACTACCCTTTTATGCGCTATTCGATATATTTGTTTTGCCTTCCGGCGAACCTGAGCCTTTTGGCGGAGTAGTAATGGAAGCTATGAGTATGGGCTTACCAGTTATAGGATCAAATTTAGGAGGCACAACCGAGCAGGTCAAAGATGGGTGGAATGGTTACTTATTTGAAAACAGAAATCCCGATGATCTGGCTGCTAAAATTGAACTATTTCTTAATGATAAAGAAAAGTTGAAACAGTTCGGCGAGCGGTCAAAGGAAAGAGTAGAAAAGTTGTTCAGCTTGCAGCTGCACGAAAAGAATATACTTGATTTGTATAATTCTCTTTGAAATTATTTCGATACTTTTGCACCATTAAAATTGATTTAAGTACGCTTTGCACTAATTTATAAAATCCTTAAGTATATCTGCCATATATCGCACGCTCCGGGTACCAGGTGATATCCCGCAATAAAAAAAAGGAGCTTTAGCTGTTTAGATGAAAGTAGCCATTATCGGTACCAGAGGTTATCCTTACGTTTATGGTGGTTTTGAAACCTTTGTAAAAGAGCTGGGTGAACGTCTTGAAAAAAAGGGTGTCGAAGTGCATGTTTATTGCCAGAGACATCTTTTTGATAAGAAGCCTGAAAAAGTAAATGGTATTTACCTGCATTATGTACCTACGGTATCCGCTAAGTCTCTAAACCAAATCATACATTCTTTTTTATCAATCATCCATGCTACTTGTAGCACTGCCGATATAATTCTCGTAGTTAATTTAGCTGCAGGTCCTATGGGCTGGATACCAAAGATAACCGGAAAAAAAACAATGATAAATGTCGACGGCCTTGAATGGCTGAGGCCTAAATGGAAGGGATTAGGAGCAAAGTATTTTAAATTTGCCGCAAGGCTTGCCTCCAAACTGTATGACGTCGTTATTACTGATGCTGAGGCGATGCGAGCTGTATACTTAAAGGAGTTTAACACGGACTCGACAGTTATTGCGTACGGTGCTCCTGTATTTAAAAAGGCCGAGCAATCTCTCTTAAACCGATTCAAATTAAAGCCTGAGGAATATTACCTGATCGTGGGCCGATTGATACCGGACAACAATGCGGATCTTATTGTCAAAGCATTTTCAAAAAGTGAATCAACAAAAAAACTGGTTATTGTTGGCGACGTTCCTTACCGTGATAAATATGCTGAAGACTTAAAAAAGTACGAGAGAAATAACATCCATTTTGCAGGATACGTTACAGACAGCAATGAGCTAATGGCCTTATATCAGAACTGCTTTGTTTACATACATGGCCACAAATATGGCGGTACTAATCCAGCCATGTTAAAAGCCATGTCTAATAATTGTGCTATACTTGCACTTGATACTGAATTTAATCGTGAAATGCTTCAAAATGGAGAATTTGGTGTATTATTTAAGGAAAGCCAGCAATCTGTACTAAAAAACATGGCTTACCTTGAATCTGATAGCATACTGATCAAATCATTAAAAGACAATGCCGCGAACGGTTTAACTGATAAGTACAATTGGAACTCGGTTACTGACTTGTATCAATCTGTAATGAATGATCTTAAAAACACAAAAAGAGGAGAATAATTCTCTATGACGAGGCCTTATTTTTTATATAACAGCTTTAGATATCTAATTGATACACCGCTGTTAATACTTTCGTTCTGGATCGCTAATTATTTTTCGGACGCCAACATAATCGGCGGTTCAAACGCTTTTGTATTTCCCCTTACATCTATCCTTGCCTGGTACAGCGCCGCGCAGGCTTCGCGTCTCTACACCGACCTCCGGTCAAAGAAATTTGCCGAGGAGATCATTTATATACTTGTAACCATTATCCTGTTTGCCATCCTGCTTACTTCCCTTTTGTTCTTTCTCAGAGATAGCATACAGCTGAACAACTACTTTTTACTTCTATACTTTCCATCGCTATTTACTCTGATTATTCCCTTTAAATATATACTACGAAAATATCTGCACAGCGTATTTTATAGCGGCAGGCTTCAGGAACAGATCATCCTTGTGGGATCAACTCCTGCAGCGAAAGATTTCTATGATACAATAAATCTTCATACCTATTACGGTTATAAATGCATAGGCTTTTTAGACGATGAGCAGACCAAAATGAATGGTTGCCCTTATCTCGGAAAGATCGATGATCTGGACACTATACTTAAAAATACCGAAGTAGCCGAGGTGATCATAGCCTTACCTAACTCCAAACACGAGCAGATCAGCTCAACGATCGAGATTTGCGATTTTCACGCAACAAGGTTGCGGATGATCCCGGATCTATATTTGTATGCTGCAAGTAATATTAGTATTAATACCATTGGGCTTCTGCCTGTTATTAACCTGCGTTCTTTGCCTCAGGATAGATGGTCGAATAAATTGTTGAAAAAGAGTTTTGATGTAAGTTTTTCTCTGCTGTTCTTTATCCTGATAGGCTGGTGGTTCATGCCTTTAATCGCACTGCTGATAAAACTGACCTCTAAAGGACCGGTATTTTTTAAACAGGAGCGGTGGGGGCTAAATAATAAGAAGATCGTATGTTATAAGTTCCGGACGATGTATTACGGAAGCCCGGAAACTGATGATAAGGGAGGTTTTTTACAAGCAACCAAGAACGATAGCCGGATAACACCACTTGGAAAATTCCTGCGGGAATGGAATATTGACGAATTCCCCCAGTTCTTGAACGTCCTTCTGGGTAATATGTCTGTTGTAGGCCCCCGACCACATGTAACGCCCTTAAATATATCTTCTATCCAGCATGTAGACAGATATATGCTTCGGCATCTTGTAAAGCCGGGAATTACTGGCTGGGCACAGGTAAATGGCTGCAGGGGGGAAACCACCGCACCCGGTTCTATGCAGCGCCGGGTTAACTACGACCTCTATTACATCCATAGCTGGACTTTTTTGATGGATTGCCAGATCGTTCTTCAAACTGTTATCATTACTATTAAGGGAGATCAAAATGCCTATTAAAAATAATCGGTATTCCACCGTCCTTTTCTTACTGGCAGCCTTTCTTTTGATGAGTTCCACGCTAAAGGCACAGATCGTATGGGAGGATCCTGATAATCCGATTCACCAATTTTTGGGCAGACAGGCACAGAAGGGAAACGTTGAGATCACCGATTTTATACTTCCATTAAGCCGGAAAGAAAT
>Ga0326735_1000311_pt1 | contig 11666 bp, 10 predicted proteins | sample 37_GP2_1092_FD_207945 | JGI IMG/M metagenome (GOLD analysis project Ga0326735, IMG submission 207945) | Glacier ice microbial communities from Ngari, Tibet, China - 37_GP2_109.2 | ecosystem: Environmental > Aquatic > Freshwater > Ice > Glacier | place: China: Ngari, Tibet | collected 2018-07-31
ACAAGCATTGCGATAACCTGTTCATCCTGCCCGCCTCGCAAACACGCGACAAGGAAGCGCTGACGGAAACGGGCGTCGAAGGCATCTTGAACGAACTCGTCAACATGGGTTTCGAATACATCGTCTGCGATTCTCCGGCCGGCATCGAACACGGCGCGCTGATGGCGCTGACCTTCGCCGACGAAGCGATCATCGTGACCAACCCGGAAGTATCGTCGGTGCGCGATTCGGACCGCATCCTCGGCATTATCCAGGCCAAGTCGCGCCGCGCGCAAACCGGCAGCGAGCCGGTCAAGGAACATTTGCTGATCACCCGTTACTCGCCGAAGCGGGTCGCGGCCGACGAAATGCTGTCCTATCAGGACGTGCAGGAAATTTTGCGGATCCCTTTGATCGGCATCATTCCGGAATCGGAATCGGTGTTGCACGCCTCCAACCAGGGCAATCCGGCTATCCATTTCAAGGGTACCGACGTGGCTGAAGCTTATGAAGACGTGGTTTCGCGCTTCCTCGGCGAAGAACTCGAGTTGCGCTTCACTAACTATGAAAAGCCCGGTCTGCTGCAGCGCATCTTTGGAGCAAAGTAATGGCCTTGCTTTCTTTTTTATTCCCCTCCAAGCCGAAAACGGCGTCGATGGCCAAGGAACGCCTGCAAATCATCATTGCGCGCGAACGCAATGGACGCGGCGGCCCCGACTTCCTGCCGGCCTTGCACAAGGAATTGATCGAGGTAATTTCCAAATACACCAGGGTCAGCCCGGAAGACATCAAGATTTCGCTGGATCGCCAGGGCAACCTGGAAGTGCTCGACGTCAACGTGGTGCTGCCGGACGCATAGCGCGCCCCTTGGCCGCATGCGCGAGGTTTCTGCAGACGCGGCGCAAGGCCCGCGATCGCGCCGCCGAAACTCTGCTATAGTCAAAACGACCCTTCCCCTACGCTACCGCCGAACCGGCAGCGCCGCCTGTTACCGCGCCCCATCATGAGAATCGCCGTACTCGATCATGACCGCAGCCAGACCGACTTGATCTGCCAAACGTTGAGTTCGGTCGGCCATGTCTGCGAAGCTTTTCAACAAGGCAGGGATGTGCTGGCCCAATTGCACAAGGATGGCTACGACATGCTGATCCTCGACTGGAAGGTGGCCGACATGAGCGCCGCCGAGGTCGTGCTGCGGGCACGCGCAAAATTGCCGCCCCATGCGCCGGTAGCGTTCCTGTCGAACTTTGCCGGCCAGGACGCCATTCAAGCAGGCCTCGCTTGTGGCGCCGACGACTACCTGCTGAAACCGCTGCGGCGCGGCGAAATCGTGGCGCGGGTCCAGGCGCTGTTGCGCCGGGCTTACCCGGACCGGCTTGGCGCAGAACAATTCAAGTATGGTCAGTATGTGTTCGACATCGGTTGCAACCGACTGCTGTCGAACGGCAGCGCGCTCGAACTGACGCAGAAGGAGTTTGCGCTGGCATTGCTATTTTTCCGCAATATCGGCCGTCCGCTGTCGCGCGCCTATATTCACGATGAAGTCTGGGTGCGCGAAAGCAGCGTGCCCTCGCGCACGCTGGACACCCATGTGTCGAGGGTGCGCAACAAATTGCAACTGAAGCTGGAAAACGGTTACCGGTTGGCGCCGGTGTACAGTTATGGCTACCTGTTGGAAAAACTGGCGCAACCAGGCGCCGCATAGGCATCAAGGGACCGGCTCAACCAAGGGCCCGCACCTCGCCCGTGATGAGCGCCGGCGCGCCCTGCTTGAATCGGGCACCTGGAATCGCGACGCGTTCAGCGGCAAGGCGAAGCATGGCGCTATAATATAACGATAATTATTTCATCAAAGCAAGAAATGCAACTGCTCGCCGTCGGCTTGAACCACACTACCGCCCCAGTTTCGCTGCGCGAAAAGCTGGCGCTGGCGCCTGAACAATTGGGTCAGGCCGTGGTCGCCGCGCGCTCCTGGTTCGAGCGCATCGATGCGCGCGGCAGCGATGAAGCGGCAATTCTGTCCACTTGCAACCGCACCGAGCTGTATGCGGCGAGCCGGGTGCCCAATCCGCTGGACGCCAGCGCCCATTTCCTGGCCGACTACCACAAGCTCAATCACGCCGAACTGCGCCATCATTTGTACATGCTGCCGCACGACGGCGCGGTGCGCCACGCGTTCCGGGTCGCGTCCGGCCTCGATTCGATGGTGCTGGGCGAACCGCAAATCCTGGGGCAGATGAAGGATGCGGCGCGTCTGGCCGAGGCCGCCGGCGGCATGGGCACCTATCTGCATCAATTGTTCCAACGCAGCTTCTCGGTCGCCAAGGAAGTGCGCAGCACCACTGAAATCGGCGCCCACAGCGTCTCGATGGCGGCCGCTGCGGTGCGCCTGTCGCAGCGCATCTTCGACAAGCTGTCCGAGCAAAACGTGCTGTTCATCGGCGCCGGCGAGATGATCGAATTGTGCGCGACCCACTTCAGCGCCCATCATCCGAAAAGCATCACGATCGCCAACCGCACGATGACGCGCGGCGAACAGCTGGCGCAGCGCTACAACGGCCGCGCGATCCGCCTGGCCGAATTGCCGGACCAGCTGGCCCAATTCGACATCGTCATTTCATGCACCGCGTCGTCACTGCCGCTGCTCGGGCTGGGCTTGGTCGAGCGCGCGATCAAGGCGCGCCGCCACAAGCCGATGTTCATGGTCGACCTGGCGGTGCCGCGCGATATCGAGGCAGAAGTGGCGCGCCTGGACGACGTGTTCCTGTACACGGTCGACGACCTGGGCAAAGTCGTCCAGAGCGGCATGGACAGCCGCCAGGCCGCCGTCGAGCAAGCCGAAGCGATCATCGAGACGCGGGTGCAGTCGTTCATGCATTGGGTCGATGACCGCGCGATGGTGCCGGTGATCCAAAACATGCACGAAACCAGCGAAACGATGCGCTTGCTGGAGCTGGAACGGGCCAGAAAAATGCTGGCCAAGGGCGCCGACATCGACGCGGTGCTGGATGCGCTGTCGCGCGGCTTGACGGCCAAATTTCTGCATGGCCCGCAACAGGCGCTGCACCGCGCTCAGGGCGACGAACGGGCACGCCTGGCAACGCTGCTGCCGCAATTGTTGCGCGGACGCCGTTAGCGCCGCTGTTGCCGTCAGGCACAAGCTAATCCATTAAAAAATGCCGGGGAGGCTGCTTGCTCCGGCATTTCCGCCTATCCCCCCTTCAAGACAGACTCCCATGAAACCATCAATGCTGGCCAAGCTGGATCAACTGGCCAATCGCCTGGTCGAACTCGACGAACTATTGATGCACCCGGACGCCACGGCCAAGCTGGACAATTACCGCAAGATGACGCGCGAGCGCGCCGAAATCGGGCCGCTGGTGGTACTTTACGGCGCCTTCCAGCAAGCCGCCAGCGACAGCTGCGCCGCGCAAGAGATGCTGGCCGACCCGGAAATGAAGGAAATGGCGCAGGAAGAAATCGAAGCCGCCAAGACTTGCATGGAGCAGCTCGAAATCGACCTGCAAAAAATGCTGTTGCCGAAGGATGTCAACGACGAGCGCAACATCTTCCTTGAAATCCGCGCCGGCACCGGCGGCGACGAATCGGCGCTGTTCGCCGGCGATTTGCTGCGCATGTACACCCGCTACGCCGAACGCAATCGCTGGCAGGTCGAACTGGTGTCGGCCTCGGAATCGGATCTGGGCGGCTACCGCGAAGTGATCGTGCGCTTGATCGGCACCGGCGCCTATTCGAAGCTGAAATTCGAATCGGGCGGCCACCGCGTGCAGCGCGTGCCCGCCACCGAAACCCAGGGCCGCATTCATACGTCCGCCTGCACCGTGGCGGTGATGCCGGAAGCCGATGAAGTCGAGGATGTCAACATCAACCCGGCCGACTTGCGCATCGACACTTACCGCGCCTCGGGCGCCGGCGGCCAGCACATCAACAAGACCGACTCGGCCGTGCGCATCACCCATTTGCCGAGCGGCATCGTCGTCGAGTGCCAGGACGACCGTAGCCAGCACAAGAACAAGGCTTCGGCGATGAAGGTGCTGGCCGCGCGCATCAAGGATGTGCAGTTGCGCGCGCAACAGTCACAGGAAGCGGCCACCCGCAAGAGCCTGATCGGCTCAGGCGACCGTAGCGAACGCATCCGCACCTACAATTTTCCGCAGGGCCGGATGACGGATCACCGCATCAACCTGACCTTGTACAAGCTCGACTTCATCATGGATGGCGACTTGACCGAACTGAGTAACGCGCTGGCCGCCGAACACCAGGCCGAATTGCTGGCCGCGCTGGGCGACTAAGAGAAAAGCATTGCTCTCCCGTTCATGCGAGAATTGACGCGCGCCGCACCACCGCTGCCCGCCTGCCCGCCTGAAAACGACACCTTACCGGATACTTCCAATGAATCAATCGCGCACCCTGCTCCTGTCCATCGCCGCCGCCTGCATCGCCCTGCTGGGCGTGGCCATGGTTTTGCAGCACGTCATGGACATGCTGCCCTGCCCCTTGTGCGTGATTCAGCGCTATCTGTTCCTGGGCATCGCGCTCGCTTGCCTGGTCGGCGCGCTGGCCGGCAAGCCCCGCTTCGGCGCCGGCCTGGGCCTGCTCGGCGCGCTGGGCGGCATGGGCGTGGCCGGCAAGCACTTGTACGTGCTGGCTCATCCCGGCTTGTCCTGCGGCATCGATCCGCTGCAAACTTCGCTCAACAAGATCTTCACCGCCGAATACCTGCCCTTCATGTTTCAGGCCGATGGCTTGTGCGAAGACGCGCTGGCGCCGTTCTTTGGCTTGTCGATCCCGCAATGGGCGTTCCTGTGGTTCGCGCTGTTCGGCGTCGCACTGGCCTGGATACTGGCGCGCCGCAAATGACCTTTCGCGCCATCGCCGCCGGCAGCACGCTGGGCGCACTGCAGGTCAAGCCGCTGCTGGGGCCGCTGGAAAACCGCATGCTGCTGTGCCATGTGCTGGGCTTGTCGCGCGTGCAACTGATCACGCAATCGGAACGCGTGCTGAACCCCGATGAAGCGGCGCAGCTGTCGAACCTGATCGAGCGACGCTGGAACGGCGAACCGATGGCTTACCTGATCGGCCAGCGCGAATTCTACGGCTTGCCGTTCCACATCAACGAAGCAGTGCTGATTCCGCGCCCCGACACCGAACTGCTGGTCGATCTGGCGCTGGCCAGGTTGCCGCAGCGAGGGAGCGTGCTCGACATGGGCACCGGCAGCGGCGCGATCGCGGTCGCGCTGGCGCACACAAGGCCAGACGCGCAGGTCACCGCACTGGACGTCAGCCCGGCCGCGCTCGCGGTGGCGCGCCGCAATGCCGATCTCAACTGCGTCACCTTGAACCTCCTTCAGAGCGACTGGTATGACGCTCTCGGGCAACATGAACAATCTCAACGCTTCGACGTCATCGTCGCCAATCCGCCCTACATCGCCAGCGGCGACGTGCATTTGTCACAGGGCGATTTGCGCTTCGAACCAATCATCGCGCTGACCGATCACTGTGACGGCTTGTCCGCACTGCGTCGCATCGTGCAAGGCGCGGCACCCCACCTGGCGCCGCACGGATGGCTGCTGCTGGAGCACGGCTACGACCAATCCGAAGCGGTGCGCGCGCTGCTGAACGATGGCGGCTACCTAGAGGTCCAAAGCTGGCAAGACCTCGCCGGGATAGCCAGGGTTAGCGGCGGCCGGGTTGCCTGACCGGCTGCGCTAACAGACTGAGCTGAGCCGAAGCCGACGCACAAACCGGTTTTCGGTTACTCTCGACAACGAATAATTTGCTGGATGTACAAGAAAGGAAGTTCAAATTGCCCAATCTATTGACTCGCCGCCTGGCTTTGCTGGCGCAGGACGCCAACCGCGCGGTGCTTGCGGGCGGCTTGCGCGGCATTGAAAGAGAAACCTTGCGCGTCGAAGCAAACGGCCATCTGGCCTCGACCGGGCATCCGCAAGCGCTGGGCTCGGCCCTGACGCACCCGCAGATCACCACCGATTACGCCGAAACGCTGCTGGAATTCATCACGCCGGCCGAACACGACATTGAAATCACGCTGCAACAGCTGGACCGCATCCACCGCTACGCCTACTCAAAGCTCGGCAATGAATTGCTGTGGAGCCAGTCGATGCCCAGCCATTTGCCGTCCGAAGAAGCGATCCAGATCGCCTGGTATGGCCAATCCCACATGGGCATGCTGAAGCACGTGTACCGGCGCGGCCTGGCGCTGCGCTATGGCAAGGCCATGCAATGCATCGCCGGCATCCACTACAATTACTCGCTGGACGACAATCTGTGGCGTTTGCTGGCAGCCGACGACAATGACACGGCGTCGCCGATGTCGTATCAGTCGGACAGCTATCTGGCGACGATACGCAATTTCCGCCGCTACAGCTGGCTGCTGATGTACCTGTTCGGCGCCTCGCCTGCGCTGTCAAGCGACTTCCTGCGCGGCGCCGCGCACCAGCTCGACACGCTATCCGCCGACACCTTGTACCTGCCCTTTGCAACAAGTTTAAGGATGAGCGACCTGGGCTACCAGAACGACGCGCAGTCCGGGCTGATGCCGCATGAAAACAGCCTGGACGATTATGTGTCGACGCTGACGCGCGCCGTCAACCAGCCGTATCCTGCCTATGCGCAACTGGGAGCCAGGCAGGATGGCCAGTGGCAACAGATCAGCACCAACGTGCTGCAGATCGAGAATGAATATTATTCGACGATCCGGCCCAAGCGCGTGATCCGCAGCGGCGAGCGGCCGATCCAGGCGCTGTGCCTGCGCGGCGTCCAGTACATCGAAGTGCGCTGCATGGATGTCGATCCGTTCGAGCCGAGCGGCATCAGCCTGCAGAGCGGGCGCTTCCTCGATGCCTTCCTGCTGTTTTGCGCGCTCGACGACAGCGCGCCGATCTCGGAGCGGGAATCGCTGGTCCACACCGACAACTTCGCCCGCACCGTCAAGGAAGGACGCCGCCCCGGCTTGCTGCTGCAACAGGGAGAAACCGAAATCGAACTGCAGCAATGGGGATTGCAATTGCTTGCGCGCATCGCGCCGGTCGCCGCGTTGCTCGACGCCCAGCGCGGCGACACGGCGCACGCCGATGCGCTGGCGCTGCAGGCGGCCAAGCTGGCCGATCCGGACAGCACGCCTTCGGCCCGCGTGCTGGCGCAGATCCAAGCCGAAGGCGGCTCGTTCGCCGCCTTCGGCCTGCGCCAGAGCCAGGCCCACGCCGCGTATTTCCGCAGCCATCCGCCGAGTGCGCAGGACATGACCGAATTTGCCGCCCTGGCGGCCCAGTCAAACGCGCAGCAAGCCGCGCTCGAACTGGCCGATACAGGCAGCTTCGACGATTTTGTGCAGGCTTACCTGGCCAGCAACCTCTGCCCGCAACTGTAGCGCCCGGACCGGACCAGCCGTGCTGACCTTCTACAATGAATTGCATGGCCAGCACCGGCCGCGCGGCAACCCAGCCAGCGCGCTGGCGTGCTTTGACGCGCCGCAACGGGCCGAGATCGTACTGGCCGAACTGACGCGCAGGAACCTGGGCCGCATCGTCACGCCGCAAGGCGTCTCGCTCAATTCGCTGGAGCGCATCCACAGCCCGCGCTACCTGCATTTCCTGCGCCATGCGTGGAGCGAATGGCTGGCACTCGACCCGGACCATGCGGGCCGCGATGCGCTCGCCGGCGTGTGGCCGATACGCGGCATGCGCGACGACATCGAGCCCGATGATTTCTGCGCCAGGCTGGGCTTGTACTCGATGGATGGCGCCACCGCGTTGACGGGCGGCGCATGGACCGCTGCCAAGACCGGCGCCGATTGCGCGATCAATGCGGCCCACGCATTGCGTCTGGGCGAGCGGGCCACCTTTGCGCTGACCCGGCCGCCCGGCCACCATGCCGGCGTTGATTTTTTCGGCGGCGCCTGCTTCCTGAACAATGCCGCGCTGGCGGCCCAGCACTTGCTCGACGACGGCGCGCAGCGCGTCGCCATCCTCGATCTGGGCGCACACCACGGCAATGGCACGCAAAGCATCTTTTACCAGCGCGCCGACGTGCTGTTCATGTCGATCCACGCCGATCCGCGCAGCGCCTATCCGTTCTATCTGGGCCATGCCGACGAAAGCGGCGCAGGCGCAGGCCTCGGTTACAACCTGAATCTGCCGCTGCCGGCCGGCAGCACGGCGCCGGTCTGGTTCGCCGCACTGGAGAGCGCCTGCATCCGGCTGGCGCGCCATGCGCCCGACGCGCTGGTGGTCTCGCTCGGGGTCGACACCCATGCAGGCGAGCCGCAAGCGCGCTTCGCGCTGCAAGGCGCCGACTTCCTGCGCCTGGGCGAACGCATCTCGTGGCTGGGTCTGCCGACCGCCTTCATCTTCGAAGGCGGCCATGCGGTCAAGGAACTGGGCGTCAACCTGGTCAACGTGCTCGAAGGCTTCGAGACCGGCGACTGAGGGTTTGCCAAGCACTCCACAAGCATTGCACAAACATTAAAACCGCAATTACCACAGCAATCACCCCAGCAAAAAGGAAGCACATGATCGAATGGCAATGGCGGGCGTTTGAAGAATTGCCGTGCGCCGACCTGTACCAGGCGCTTGCGCTGCGCCAACAAGTGTTCGTGCTTGAGCAGCAGTGTTTGTACCCGGATCTGGATGGATGCGATCAGGCGGCGCACCATTTGCTGGGCTGGCAACGGGTGGACGGCCAGCGCGCGCTGGCGGCATACCTGCGCTGCCTCGCCCCGGGCGCAAAATACAGCGAAATGTCGCTCGGACGGGTGCTTACGGCGCCGCAGGCACGCGCGGGGGGCCTCGGCCGGCAATTGCTGGCGCAGGGCATCGCCGGCGCCGTGCGGCAACACCCGGGCCACGCGATCCGCATCGGCGCCCAGCATCATCTCGAGCGCTTCTACCAAGGTTTCGGCTTTTATACCGTCAGCGCGCCGTACGATGAAGATGGCATCTTGCACATCGAGATGCTGCGCGCCCCGGAATCAGCGTAGCCGTCAGATTTCGACTTGTGTGCCCAGTTCGATGACCCGGTTACTCGGAATTTGATAGTAGTCGGCGGCGCCGCGCGCATTGCGCGACATCGTCACGAACAAGTGCTCGCGCCACGGCGCCATGCCCGCGCCCGGGGTCGAGATCACGGTCTGGCGCGCGATGAAGAACGAGGTTTCCATCATCTCGAATGCGAGGCCGTACTGGGCGCACAGCGCCAGCACCTTCGGAATGTCCGGCTCATCCTTGAAACCGTAGTGCACATTGAGCTGGAAGCATTGATGGCCCAGGTCGATTACGCGCACCTGATCAAGCGGCGAGACCCACGGCTCTTCCAGCGTGAACACGGTCAGAAACACGACGCGCTCGTGCAAAACCTTGTTGTGCGACAGGTTATGCAGCATCGCATGCGGCACGCCATCGCTCTCGCCGCGCAGGAAAATGGCGGTGCCGTGCACCCGCACCGGCGGCGCGATGAACAGCGAGGATAGAAAGTCTTCGAGCGGAATCGCATGCTTTTCCAGGTTTTCGAACACCAGCTGGCGCCCGCTTTTCCAGGTCAGCATGATGATGAACAGTATCGCGCCCAGCAGCAGCGGAAACCAGCCGCCGTGGAACAGCTTCAAGGCGCTGGCCGAGAAGAACATGATGTCGATCACCAGAAAAAACCCGGTCGCGAACCAGCACAGGACCAGATTCATCTTCCAGCGGTAACGGATCACGAAGAAGGTCAGCACCGTCGTCGACAGCATCGTCGCCGTGACCGCGATGCCATACGCCGCAGCCAGGTTTTCGGACGAGCCGAAACCGATCACGGCCAGCAAGACCACGATCAATTGCAACCAGTTGACGACCGGGATATAAATCTGCCCGATCTGGCTGGCCGACGTGTGCAGCACGCGCATGCGCGGCAGGAAACCGAGCGCGATGGCTTGCTTGGTCATCGAGAAAGTGCCAGAAATGGTGGCCTGCGATGCGATCACGGTCGCCATCGTCGACAACATCACCAGCGGGTAAATGCTCCACGCCCCCAGTTGCTGGTAAAACGGATTTGAAATCGCGTCCGGGTTGGCGATCAGCAAGCCGCCCTGGCCCAGATAATTGAGCGCCAGCGCGGGAAAGGTGATCAGGAACCAGGCCATCTGGATCGGTTTTTTGCCAAAGTGACCCATGTCGGCATACAGCGCCTCGGCGCCGGTGAACGCCAGCACCACGGCGCCCAGCGCGACGAAGGCGACCAGCCGATTGTCGTTCAAGAAGACCAGCGCGTGCCACGGGTTCAGCGCGGCCAGAATTTCGGGCGCCTTCATGATGTTAATGATCCCCATGATCGCCAGCGCGGCGAACCACAGCACCATGATGGGCGCGAACCAGCGGCCGATGCCGGCGGTGCCGCGCGACTGCACCGAATACAGCGCGACCAGCACCAGCATCGTCAACGGCACCACGTAGGGCGCCAGCGCCGGCGTGGCCACTTCCAGGCCCTCGATCGCCGACAGCACCGAAATCGCCGGCGTGATCACGCTGTCGCCGTAAAACAGCGTGGCGCCGAACACGCCGACCACCATCAGCGGAAAATGCCAGCTTGACAGCTTGCTGACGGACGACAGCACCAGCGCCATCAGCGCCATGATGCCGCCCTCGCCGCGGTTGTCGGCACGCAACACCAGAGTCACGTATTTCAGCGAAACGATGAAGGTCAAGCCCCAGAAAATCAGCGAAATCACGCCCAGCAGATTGGGCGTATTGAGCGCCAGGCCATGCGCGGGATCGAAGATGGTTTTCAGCGTGTACAGCGGGCTGGTGCCGATATCGCCATAGACGATGCCGATTGCAGCCAGCGTCAATGCAACGAGACTGCTTTTTTTGTGTTCCGACGTCAAGGTTGCACCCGGGGTTGTTTTTGTGCATTGCACGATAGGACAGCCAGTAACAAATAGCAAGCGTATTTTGACACGGGGCCGACTTCCTTTTTTATCACTGGTTGCGCCAGGCACATGAATGGCAATGCGCCGCGCTGGCGCCACGGTCGGTCAATTCTACCCCCGTCGAGTCGGCCGGGCATTCCATTTTTCGGGTTCGCTTGAACCAAACCAGCTGACCTGCGGTTGCCACGCCGGTTTCGGCGATAATGACCGCTCCACTTCTTGATCGCGCTCAATGAATACAGGCATGCTGTACGCCGCGCTGGCGTTTTCCATCTGGGGCTTGTTCCCGCTGTATTTCCACGCCGTCGGCAGCGTCGGCGCGCTGGAAATCCTGGCGCACCGGATGCTTTGGTCGCTGCTCTTCCTGGGTCTCGTGCTGACCTTCCGGCGCCAGTGGACATGGCTGGGCCAGGCGCTGCGCCGGCCGCGCGTGGTGGGCAGCTTCATCGCCAGCGCGTTGCTGCTGTCGGCCAATTGGTTCACCTACATCTGGGCCGTCAACCATGGCCATGTGATCGATGCCAGCCTCGGCTATTTCCTGACGCCGCTGGTCAATGTCACGCTCGGCTATGCCTTGTTGCACGAACGCCTGCGCCGCGGCCAGTGGCTGTCGATCTTTGTCGCCGCCTGCGGTGTCGTGTGGCTGGCATTGCAGGCCGGGCAACTGCCGTGGATTGCGATGCTGCTGGCCGCCACCTTCGGCGGTTACGGCTTGCTGCGCAAGACGGCGGCGCTGGGCGCG
>Ga0326735_1000312_pt1 | contig 11655 bp, 13 predicted proteins | sample 37_GP2_1092_FD_207945 | JGI IMG/M metagenome (GOLD analysis project Ga0326735, IMG submission 207945) | Glacier ice microbial communities from Ngari, Tibet, China - 37_GP2_109.2 | ecosystem: Environmental > Aquatic > Freshwater > Ice > Glacier | place: China: Ngari, Tibet | collected 2018-07-31
GTTCTGCCGACCTGCGGCGCTGCGCAGCGCCGCAGGTCGGCAGAACAGACCGCTATTTCGCCCTCTTCAGTCCGGTTCGCCGTCACCGCCGGTCGCGTATATTCGAGGCTGCTTCATGGTGCACACCGCCAGCAGTCCAGCATAGCAATGCAGCACAATTGAAAGGAATGTCCATGTTCGGATCGTCACAACGCGGCGCCAACGCCTACGCCAAGGTCGGCCTCGAAACCGGCGTTGTCGCGGCCAGCCCGCATAAGCTGATCGTGATGCTGTTCGACGGCGCGCTGGCCGCGGTGCGCGCCGCCGCTGTCCACATGACGGCGCGCGATATCGAAAAGAAGGGCCTGGCCATTTCCAAGGCCATCAACATCGTGCAAAACGGCCTGCGCGCCAGCCTCGACAAGAAAGCCGGCGGCCAGATTGCCGAGAGCCTCGATTCGCTCTACGAGTACATCTGCAACCGCCTGGTCAGCGCCAACCTGACCAACCAACCGGCAATGCTTGACGAAGTGATCACCTTGCTGGCCGACCTGAAAAGCGCATGGGAGAGCATCGGTGACGGCGCGGCGCCAGCCAACGTCGGCGCCGCGCCGCGCCCGTCCGCGTACGACAGCCTGGCGCCGCGTATCGCCTCATTCGTCACAGCGGGGTAATCATGAATAGCGACCAGGTCATTTCGCTGTACGAAACGGTGTCCGACATTACCGGGCAAATGCTGCAGGCGGCGCAGTCGCGCGACTGGGAAAACCTGGTGGTGCTCGAGTCGCACTGCGCCAGCCAGATCCAGTGCCTGAAGGACGGCGAGCCGGTTGCCCCCTTGACCGGCGCGGTGCGCGCCCGCAAGGTCGCCATCATCCAGCAGATTTTGGCCCACGACCGCCAGATCCGCGACCTGGTCTCGCCGTGGATGGCCGAGTTGTCGGCCCTGATCAACAGCACCGGCGCCACGCGCAAGCTGTCGGCCGCGTACGGCGTCGTCTAGGCGCGCCCGGCCGCCATGTTTACCCGCGCGGACCACGATGATGGCGCCGGCGCCGGTGCCAGTTCAATAACAGCTGCGGCGCCAGCATGATTCCGGGCGTCGACAGGATCACCGTCGCGCCCGTCGGCCGGGTCGCCGCGGCGGCCGGCGCCGACGCCGTCGGCGACGCCCGCCAGCAGGAATTCGAGCGTGCCCTGGCCGGCCTGGTCGGCAAATCGGTGCCGGCCGAAGTGCTGTCGCGCCTGACCGACGGCAGCGTCATCGTCAGGGTCGCCGGCATCCCGGCGCGCATGGTGCTGCCATCGCACCCCTCGCAATTGCAGTCACAGCCGCTGCAGGCTGGCGCCGAGATCGCGCTGACGCTGGTGTCGCTGACGCCGCGCCCCACCTTCCAGCTGACCAATGCGCCGCAGTCGGCCGCCATCCCCGCCTTTTTCGATGTCGATGCCGATGCCCCGGCCGGCGCGCAACGGCATGCGGCGGCGCCGGAATCGGCCGCCAGCGAGGCGACCCTGAGCGCCACCGCCCGCGTCCTCAGCAGCGTGCTTGGCGCTGCGGCGCGGGCGGAACACCCGCAGACGTCGATCGTGGCGCCGCTGGCGCTGCTGGCGCACGCGCCGGCCGACCCGGCCAGGCTGGCGGCGCAACTCAAGGACGCCATCGGCGCCAGCGGCCTGTTCTACGAATCGCACCTGGCCGAATGGTCGGCCGGCACGCGTGCACTGGCCGAGCTGCAGCGCGAGCCGCAGATGCAGCGCGAGCCGCAGTTGCAGCGCGGTTTGACGGCCGACAGCGCCGACCCGGCCGCCGCCCAGTTCATCAACCTGCAGCTGGCCAGCCAGGAACAGGGCCGCATCGCCTGGCAGGGCCAGCTGCTGCCCGGCCAGGACCTGGCCTGGCAGATCAGCCGCGACCGGCCCGGCAGCGGCGCACACGCCGGCGCCGAAAATCCGGACCCGCCGTGGCGCAGCGCGCTGCGCCTGCGCTTTGCCGCCCTCGGCGAAATCGGTGCGACGGTGGTGCTGGCGGGCGACCAGCTGCACATCTCCCTGCAGGCCGGGTCCGGCAACATCGACAGCGTGCTGCGCGCGCGCAGCGACGAACTGCGGCGCGCGCTGGAGGCGTGCGGCAACCCGGCAGCGACGCTGACGGTGTCGCTGGCAACGCCGCCAGGCGCCAGCGCCGGCCAGCCTGGCCGTGACCATGACTGAAGCCGGCGCCCGCAGGCAGCACAGCGCAGTGGCGCTGGCCTACCAGGACGGCGACGCAGCGCCGAAAGTCGTCGCCAAGGGCAAGGGACTGGTGGCCGAGCGCATCATCGAGCACGCGCAACAGGCTGGCGTATTCGTCCACGAATCGAAGGAACTGGTGGCGCTGCTGATGGAAGTGGACCTCGACCGCCAGATTCCGCCGGCGCTTTACCGGGTTATTGCGGAACTGTTAGCGTGGCTATATCATGTTGAGTCCGCGCTTGGCAATGGCGCGCCGGCGCCGCCCGCTCCTCCTGCGGCGAGCCTTTTCGAACCACCATGAGAAAGTCAGCTGGACCGATGCAATCTACTAACGATTTTAGCTTTGAAAATTGGCACGATTACGAAGTCGGCTCGCGCCGGGAAATCATTTCCCTGCTGCGCAGCATCGGCGAAAAAAATCAGCTGATCCGGATGCTGATCGACGGCGAGGCCGACGTGTGCGTCACTTCGATCCTCGAAGTCGACCCCGACACCAACACCCTGATCCTCGACCGCTCGATCAACGGCGAGCAGAACCTGCGCATCCTGGCGTCCGGCCGGCTCTCGTTCGAGACCACGCTCGACAAGATCCGCATCCTGTTCGCCAGCGACAGCGTCACCGAAACCACGTTCGAGCATCGTCCAGCGCTGCAAATTGCCGTGCCGGACACGCTGGTGCGGCTGCAGCGGCGCGAGTACTACCGCATGGCCACGCCGCTGAACAACCCGGTGCGCGCAAGCGTTACGCTGCCGCCAGAACTCGGCGGCGGCAGCGCCCTGTTTCCGCTGGCCGACATCAGCTGCGGCGGCATTGCCATGCTCGATAATAAGTTCATGCTCGGCAACACCATCGGCGTCAACTACCCCGGCTGCCGCATCGACCTGCCCGACATCGGCACCGTGACGACAACGCTGCAAGTGCGCAACTCGCTGGATCTGACCTTGCTCAACAACAAAACCAATCGCCGCCTCGGCTGCCAATTCATCGACATCCCGGGCGCCAGCCTGGCGCTGGTGCAACGCTACATCACCAAGCTCGAACGCGAACGCAACGCGCGCATCGCCGGTCTCAGTTGAATGCAGGGATCAGGAACATCAGCCGCCGGGGTCATGCCGGGGTCATTCATGTGCCAGCGTCAACCCGGGTCTGTTTCGAAAACAAGGCCGCCGCAGCCTGCGGACAGGAAGGAAAATAGGCATGGAAATACGATGCCGTTAACGAGCCGTGCCGGTACACGGCCTCGCCGGCCAAGCGCGAGGGGTTTTTAAGCGTCATGCAAAAAGGCGTGAGCGCCGTTTCCAGGCGCGAATAGTGGAAAGTATGGCCGCGTAACACCCCTTCCGGCAGCGTCATCGCTTGCGGTCCCAGTCCGGCGAGCCGCGCTTGCATCTCGACCGCGCCCGGCAGTACGCCCGCCATCGGCCAGGTCCGGCCGGCCTGGTCGAGCAAAGTGTCGGCCAGCGCCATCATGCCGCCACATTCGGCCCAGATAGGCAGGTGATCGGCATGCGCTTGCCGGATCGAGGCTTGCCAGATCGCCGCTTCCGCCAAAGTCTGCGCGTGCAACTCCGGATACCCGCCAGGCAGATACACGGCGTCGGCGTGCGCCGGCACCGGCCCGTTGTTCAACGGCGAAAAAAAGTGCAACTGCGCACCGAGCGCGCGCAAACACGCCAGATTGGCAGGATACAAAAACGCAAACGCGGCGTCACGCGCCACACCAATGGTCATGCCAGCCAGGCTGGGCGCGATCGCCGCCGCAGGCTGCGGCACAGCGAGTCGCAGCAAGGGCAAGCGCGCCCATGCTGCATCGTCGAACACCAATTGTTGCGCCAAATGGTCGAGCAGAGCATCGAGATCAGGCACTTCGGCCGCAATCACCAGGCCCAGATGACGCTCCGGCAGCGATTGAACCTGCTTGGCCAGTGTCGCCAGCAAGGGCACGCCGCGTAGCGACGCGGCCACCATGTCGGCGTGGTGCTTGCTGCCGACGCGGTTGGCGATGACGCCAGCGACCTCGATCGGGCCATAGTCGCGTAAACCATGGACCAATGCGCCCGCCGTTTGCGCCATCGCGCCAGCGTCGATCACCAGCAACACCGGCACGCCAAAGGCGCGCGCCAGGTCGAACGAGGACGGTGTGCCGTCGTACAAGCCCATCACGCCTTCGATCAAGACCACATCGCACTCGCTCATCGCCTGTGCCAATTGCGCGCGGCACGCGTCGAGGCCAACCATCCATAAGTCAAGCGACTCGACGACCGCGCCGCTGGCCCGCTCCAACAACATCGGATCGAGAAAATCGGGCCCCGTCTTGAACAAGCGCACGCGCAGGCCTTGATTGCGCAACCTGCGCGCCAAGGCCGCCGTGACCGTGGTTTTTCCCGAACCGGACGAGGCGGCCGACACCAGCAGCACGCGTGCTTCAACGTGCTTTTCAATTGCATCATTCATTGCCATGCGCCGCTTCCTGTTGGTCCCAACTGTTTTCAAACAGTACCGACGCCAGGCTTTCGCGCTTGGCCCAGCCTTCCATTTCCAGCATCGGTTGCGGATAGAACGACGCTACCTGGCCCAGGCACAGCAGCGCGACCGGCTTGGCGTCCGAGGGCATCGCCAGCGCCGCGCTGACCTGATCCGGATCGAACATCGACACCCAGCCCATGCCGATGCCTTCGGCGCGCGCCGCCAGCCACATGTTCTGGATCGCGCAAGACACTGACGCCAGGTCCATCTCCGGCAGCGTGCGCCGGCCAAACACGTGCTGCTCGCGCCGCGCCATCAGGGCGACAACCAGCAATTCGCCACACTCGCGCATGCCTTCCACTTTCAAGCGCATGAAGGCATCTTCGCGCAGGCCCAGCGCATGCGCGGTGGCGATGCGTTCCTGTTCGACGATCTGATGCAGCGTCACGCGCAGGGCCGGATCGGTGATGCGGGTAAAACGCCATGGCTGCATGAAGCCGACGCTCGGCCCCAGGTGCGCCGCATGGAGCACGCGCTGCAACAGCGCAGCATCGACCGGGCCGGGTGAAAAGTGGCGGATGTCGCGCCGTTCGGCGATCACCTTGTAGATGGCTGCCGTTTCGGCTGCGCTGTACTGATGGGGATTGCTCATTGCCAGACCGTGCCGGTCAGCTCGGACAGCTTGGCGGCGACCTGCTGGCGCTTCAGATGGTAGCCGATGAACACCAGCTCGGAGCGGGTGCGCGCGCCGGGCTCGTTGGCAGCATGCAGTTGCAAGCGCGTGCGCACGCCTTGCACCAGCAGCGTGCCAGCGGCATCGGCGAGATGAATAAACCCCTTGCTGCGCAATACCGGCTCGGCGATCGACACCGCCAGCATGGCCGCCTTGAATGGTGCTTCGTGCTGCACGGCGTCGCAGCGCAAAACGAAGGACAGCCAGCCCGGGTCTTGTTCATGAAAGTGCTGGTGCGTACGCAAGCCGTGACTATGGCCGCTCAAGCCCGAGTGAGCGTGGCCATTCAAGCGGCTCTGGTTGTTTAGCACACCGGCCTGCGGACCGGGCATGCTCGGCAGCGGCGTGTAGCTGTGGGCATGTTCGATCCTGGTGGGCTGGTGCAGGCGCAGGCCGAGGGCGAGACGGATATCGAGCCTGGCGTCATACGCCAGTTCAAGGAAACGAATGTTGGGCGCGCGCTGGCGCAAGGCGGTTTCGGCCAGCAGCAGCGCGGCGTCGTCCAGACCGTCGATTTTGTTGAGCACCACCACGTCCGCGTATTCCAGCTGGCGCTCAAACAGCGCCGCCACCGAATTGGTGGCCGTGTCGCCGGTGCCATCAGCGTCAAATTGTTTATTCAGCAGCAGCGGCGTGTCGACAATCGCAAGCGTTGCGTCGAGTATGAAGTCGCCCGCCAGTTCTGCGCTTTGCAGCATTTCCATCACCGCCGTCGGCAATGCCAGGCCGGACGTTTCGATCAGCACATGGTCGACGTCGAAACGGCGCGCCGCGATCGCCTGCATGGTCGGAATGAACAGTGCGTCATCGCCATACGCAATCAAGCCATACGGGAAATCGACGATCTGGATGTGCGCCTGTGTGCCGGCTGTTTCGCGGATCAGCGCGCCATCGATGGCCACTTCGCCAAATTCGTTGATCAGCAGCGCCAGGCGCCGGGTTTGCCGGCGCTCGATCAAGCTGCGCAACAACGTCGTTTTTCCGGATCCTAAAAACCCGGTAACGATGGTGACGGGAATCAGCGCCTTCATGGAATCTGCCACGCCGCCAGTTGCTGCGCCACGCCCTCAAAACTTGCGCTCACGAGCGGGTAATCGAGTTGCGGACGCTCAATCACCAGCAAGGCAATGCCCAACTCGTGCGCCGCTGCCGCCTTGGCGGCATAACCACCGGCCGCGCCCGACTCTTTTGTGACCACGCAGTCGATGTCCCAATCGCGCCACAAGGCGCTGTTGAAGGCGGCCGAGAACGGCCCTTGCATGGCGCAGATGCGGTCGCGCGGCACGCCCAGATCGAGCGCGCGCTGCAAAAATTCAGGCTCGGCAGTCAAGCGCACGAACCACTGCTTTTGGTCGGCGCCGGGTGCCTGTAAAAACGTCGCCAGGTCTTTCGAACCGGTGGCCAGAAAGATGCGCTGGCCTCGGGCGATCGCTTGTTCGGCGGCGTCGCGGGGCGACGCGCAACGAATCACATCGTCAGCGAGCGGCGTTGCCGGTCGTTCATAGCGCAAATACGGAATACCCAACTCGCGCGACAACGCGATCAACTGTGCCGACATGATCTGCGCATACGGGTGCGTTGCGTCGAGCACCACGCGCGCGCGGCTGTGCACCAGCGCCTGGCGCCGCGCTTCGATGCCCTGCCGTCCGGACCAAACGGCCACGCCGGGACAGTCTTTCAACGCGATCTCGCCGCCATACTCGGTGGCGCTGGAGACGATCACCGGGCTGGCCCCAGCGCCGGCGAGCTTCGCCGCCAACGCGTTGCCGTCGCTGGTGCCGGAAAAAATCCACACGCCCTGCTCGGGCAAGTGAGCGGCTGGCGCTGGCGCCGCTGCCAGGTCGGGTGCGCTCCAGTCGTTGTAGCCGCGCGGCGTAAAGATCTGGCCGCGCTTGCGCTGCGTAAACCGGTTGCCGATGACGATGGTGGTGAGCATGTCGAATTTCAGGCTCATCAATTCGTCGAGGCGGTAAATCGCCACTTCCTGGCCCGGCCGGTAGGCGTTTTTGACGACTCCGCACAGGGTATGCGGCGCTTTCGATTCGAGCATCAGGCTCAAGACTCGGTACACGCCTTCCTGGCGGCCAGCGCTTTGCACGTTGTACAGCACGCAGGCCAGATCGGCCTGGGCAATATGACGCGCGCGGTGTTCGATCCATTCCCACGGGCACAGCAAATCGGACAAGCTGAGCGTCGCAAAATCGTGCGACAGGGGCGAGCCGAGCAGTGACGCGCAAGCGTTGGCCGACGTCACGCCGGGAATCAGCTTGACCTCGAACGTATCGTCCTCGCGCATTTCCTCGTAGGCCAGCGCGGCCATGGCGTAAATGCCGATGTCGCCGCTGGAGATCAATGCGACCTTGGCGCCGCCGCGCGCCTTTTCAATTGCCAGCAAGGCGCGCGCGCGCTCTTGCGTCAACGGCGGCGTGTGGATTTCTTTGCCCGCCAGATACGGCTCGATCCAGCGCAAATACAAGTCATAGGCGACGATGACGTCGCTCTCTTGCAGCGCCGCAATCGCGCGCGGAATAATCAAGTCTGCAAAACCCGGCCCGACGGATACCAAATTCAATACACCACTCATGCTATTTCCATCCATTTATCTTCAACAATTGCCACGGCGACGCCGTTCAAGGCAGTTTTAGGAACGACCAATTGGCCGCGCGGGCTGGCGATCAACGCGCACGGCTCGCACACGCCATCAAGGCCGACGTTGTGCTGCACCCAGTCCGAGGGCTGGCGCGTCCACGGCCGCGCGGCGACGGTAGCGTGGCTGAGCACGCGCAGCGGCAAATCATGGCGCGCGCAAAACGCCAGCAGGCCAGGCTCGTTGGCCTTTAAATCCACCGTCGCCACTTCGCGCACATCGCTTAATGCACGCTCGCCCAGGGCGTACAAAACCGCCGCGGCGATGCGCTGTTCCGACACATTTTTACGGCAACCAATGCCGAGCACCAGCGGCTTCAACGCTTCGGTGGCGGTACTGAGCACCGGCGCCGCACCAACTGCATTGGCGACCCGGTACGCCAGCTGATTGGCGCCGCCTTCATGGCCGGCCAGCAGCGCCACCGCATGGCGGCCCGCTTCATCGAGCACCACCACGGCCGGATCGCTGTGTTTATCGCGCATCAGGCCATCGAGAAAGCGCAGCGCGATGCCGCTCGCGGCCAGCATCACCCATTGCCGGTGCTGGCGATACGCGGCGCCAAACTGCTGTTGCTGCGGCATGTCCGGCGTGAGCCAGGGCCGGTACAGCGTGACCCGCACGCCATCAACGCCCAGGCGGCGCTGCAGACACAAGGCCAGCGCTTCGCTTTCTGCGCGCACCAGCCAGATGCCGAGCGTTTTTTCCGCGATGTGCGTCACCCCAGGACCTGTTCCCGCGGCTGATCCGCCGGCACTGGCACTTCGGCTTTCACCGGGCGTTTTTTCGCTTTGGCCCGAAACAAATGCTTGAAGTCTTTCGAATACAAACGCGATTCGACTTGGGGCCCGTGGCCAATTGCCGCACCCACCAGCATCATGGTCGTCAGATTCCACTCGCCGCGCTTGTTTTCCTTGAGCACGGTGCCCAGCGTGCCCTGGTAGACACGCTCGTCGGGCCAGCTGGCGCGGTACACCAGCGTTACCGGGGTGTCGTCCGGGTAATGCAATTGCAGGTCGGTGACGATTTTTTTCATGTGCGGCCCGGACAAAAAGATGCACATCGTGGCCCGATGCGCGGCCAGCAGGGCGATCGATTCCAGCGCTGGCACGGCCGAAGCACGCCCGGAAACGCGGGTGATGATGATGCTTTGCGATACTTCCGGCTTGGTCAGCTCGGAACGCACTACCGCCGCCGCCGCCGTAAACGACGACACCCCCGGCACCACTTCATAGGCGATGCCGAGCGCGTCGAGCCGGCGCATTTGCTCGGCGGTCGCGCCATAAATGGCCGGGTCGCCCGAATGCAGGCGCGCCACATCGCAATCGGCCAACTGCGCCCGCACATAGCACGCTTGCTGTTGCTCCAGGTCGAGCTTGGAAGTGTCGAGAATTTCCGCGTCAGGGTGGCAATGCGCCAGCATCCCGGTCGGCACCAGGGAACCAGCATACAACACCATTTTGGCGCGGCCTAAAATGGCGGCGCCGCGCAAGGTAATCAAGTCGGCAGCGCCAGGACCGGCACCGATAATATAGACTTTCATTTATCTTCTTTCTCGAGGATTGCGGCGAATCAGCAGGGTCGCCAGATACCCCATCGCTTCGGTGGCGTCCAAGGTTTCCAGGCCGGCAGCGAGCATTTCACCGGGCAGGCCAATGCGGCGCGCAAAGGCGCAATGTTGCGCAATGCCCATCTCGCGCAGCAACTCGAGCACCCACGGCAAGCGCGTGCCCACTTTCATCAACACCACGATGTCATGGGTCTCGATGTCGAGGCGCAGCGCCTCTTTGGTGTCGGGACAGGGCAAAATCAACACCCGCTCCTTGCCCTCGCCCAGCGGCCAGCTCAGCGCCGCAGCGGCCGCCGCGTAACTGGTGATGCCAGGAAAAGTGCGATGCACCAGGTTCGGCAGCAAATCGGTCAGCGCGATCAGCAGGTAACCGTAGGTCGAATAGGTCAGCGAGTCGCCGATGGTCAGATACGCCACATTGCGCCCCGCCACCAGCTCGGCGGCGACACTGGCCGCCAATTGCAGATAATGCTCGCGCAGCACGCTGCGGTCCGGGTCCATGTTGAACTCGATTTCGCGCAACGATTCCGGCGCCAGCTCGATTCCCGCCAGGCATTGCTGCGCCACCGACAACTCGGCGCCGCGCGCCCGCGGCAAATACACCAGGTCGGCATCGCGTAGCGCCGCCAAGGCCGCCAACGGCAAATAGCCGGCCGGCCCGGGGCCGACGCCGATCCCCGACAAGGTGCCTTGTTTCACTGGCGCGCTCATGCGTCCACTCCCAGCGCATTGCCGCTCAAGTCGAACAGCCGCACTTCCAGCCGCTTGACCAGCGGCACACGGGCGTGCGCCATGGCGCCGATGCGCTGCTCGATGTCGATCCACAAGGCTTGCGCCCCTGGCTCATGTTTCATTCTTTCCATTGCCGCTTCCACTGTGTTTGACTGTTGAATTTCCGCCACCAATCCGGGAGAAAAACCCCGTTCCAGCGCCACTTGCGCGACGCTGTTCATGGCCATATTGCTTTTACTCGAATGCGTATCCCATACCCCGTCGAGCACTTTTGCCAGCTTGCCCGGATGGCCGGCCAGCCACAGCACGTCGAGGCTGCGGCCTTCTTCCATCAACGTCTTTTGTGTAAAGTCGAGCGCGTCGCCCAGGAAATTGGCGATTTGTACCGTGCATTTTTCCGCCAGCCCCAGCACGTCGCGCGCATAGTCACGCCCGATCTTGCCCGGCAAATACGCAACGCACTGCGCGTTGCCCCCGAGCGCGACGCGGACATACACTTCAATCGACGCAATCCACGACGCCATCGACATCGGCTCGACAATCCCGGACGTGCCCAAAATCGAAATGCCGCCGACGATGCCAAGGCGCGGATTGAAGGTTTTGCGTGCAATCACGGCGCCGTTTTCGCAGCCGATCGTCACATCGAAGCCACCCGCGTCCAGCCCCAACCCCAGCCCAAGCTCCTGCACTACCTCGGCCACCGCGCAGCGCATCATCTGGCGCGGCGTCGGATTGATCGCCGGCTCGCCAACCGCCACCCGCAGTCCAGGCTGGGTCGCGGTGCCGACGCCGTCGCCGGCAAAAAAGCGCACTTGCCCGACGTCGTTGGGCCGCACTTCGGCAAAAATGGTGGCGCCATGGGTGCTATCGGGATCGTCACCGCCATCCTTGAGCACATCGGCGCGCACGCCGTCATCCGCCAGGCGCGTTACCAGCTCGATCGGCACCACCAGGTAATGCACGCCATCCGGCAGCGACACCTCGACTTGTTCGCGGCGCACGCCCGCCAGCAACCAGTACAGTGCGGCCTTGAGCGCGGCCGTGGCGCAACTGCCCGTGGTGCGTCCGCGCCGCAAGCCATTCGGCGCGCGCAGCGTCAGGTCATATTCACGCCGTTCAGGTTTCTCCATTGCTTGTGCGTTCATTGCTTGCGAGTTCATTGAGCGCATCGATCATCAAGCCATTGACCACGCTGGCGGCCCAGGGCGAGCCGCCACGCGTGCCACTGTTGGTAATGCGCGGCACTTGCAAACAGCGCTGCAAATCAGCCTTGCTTTCGCGCGTGCCGACAAACC
>Ga0326735_1000313_pt1 | contig 11634 bp, 6 predicted proteins | sample 37_GP2_1092_FD_207945 | JGI IMG/M metagenome (GOLD analysis project Ga0326735, IMG submission 207945) | Glacier ice microbial communities from Ngari, Tibet, China - 37_GP2_109.2 | ecosystem: Environmental > Aquatic > Freshwater > Ice > Glacier | place: China: Ngari, Tibet | collected 2018-07-31
GGCGATCACGTGTTCGTATAATGGACTAGTATTCTACCAGACGGACAAACAAGTTTCGCGACCTGATTTTTTCAAAGGAGACTGCATGACTGACAGACTGAAAGACCGCGTAGCACTCGTTACTGGCGGTGGGCATGGTATCGGCAAGGCATACGCGAACCGGCTCGCCTCCGAAGGCGCGAAGATCGTGATTGCCGAACTCGATGAAAAAGCGGGAAATGCCGTGGCGCAGGAACTCGTTGCCGCCGGTTACGAGGCACTGGCAGTACGCACGGATGTATCCGACCTGGCCAGTGTCGAAAACATGGCGGCGGCGACCATGGCACGTTTCGGCCGGATCGACATCCTGGTCAACAATGCCGCGATCTTCGCGACGGTGCCGATGTCGCGTTCACCGTACGATGAGATCACCATTGATGAATGGGATCGCATGATGAGCGTGAATATGAAAGGCACCTGGCTTGCCAGCCGCGCGGTGATTCCACATATGCGCGAGCAGGGGTACGGCAAGATCATTAACATCAGCTCCAGCACGTCGATCAAGGGCTCCCCGAGCCGCATCCATTATGTGACGTCCAAGGCAGGCATCCTAGGCTTTACCAAAACCCTGGCCAACGAAGTCGGCAAGCACAATATCTGCGTCAATTGCGTCGCCCCCGGCAGCACCCTGTCCGAGGAAAGCCCGGATGAAGGCATCCTGAAGATGCGGGCCGACGCTGCCTCGGTGCGCGCGCTCAAGCGAGTCCAGACCCCGGACGACCTGACGGGCGCGGTCCTGTTTTTCGCTTCCACCGACAGCGATTTCATTACCGGGCAAACCTTGGTGGTCGACGGCGGCAACTGCCTGCACTGACCGGGTAGCAGGCCGGGATGCGAATGACGTTCCGGCTCCGAAGAATAATTACGTACATTCAAGTTACGTACCAGGAGACTAAAGTGAACAGATTGTTTAAAACTATCCTGCCCGCCGTCATGGTTCTGACGGCAGGCTTCTCGCATGCGCAACAAGGTTCAAACAAAATCATCACCCTGATCGTGCCAACCACGCCGGGCACCGGCAGCGACATTGCCGCGCGCCTGATTGCACCGCGCCTGTCGAAAAGGCTAGGGCAGCCGGTCATCGTGGACAACCGGACCGGCGCCAGCGGGACCATCGGTATTGGCGCCGTGGCCAAGGCCGCCCCGGACGGCAACACCGTCCTGTTCGTGCCGAACACAATGGCGATGATCAGTTCTCTGAACAAGAAGCTGCCATGGGACCCGGTCAACGATTTTGCACCGGTCGCGCGGATCGGCAAGATGCTGGTCTCCGTGGTCGTGAGCCCTTCGCTCTCGGTCAAGTCGCTCGAGCAGCTGATTGCGCTTGCCAAGAGCAAGCCCGGCCAGCTCAACTATGCCTCGCCCGGAAGTGGCACCCCGCATCATCTCAGAAGCGAAATGTTCAAGCAGATCACCACGACAGAGATCGTGCATGTCCCTTACAAGGGATCTGCCGGCGCTGTCGTTGATCTCGTCGGCGGACAGGTCCAGATCGGATTGTTTCCGCTGCATTCGGTATTGCCGATGGTTGCGGCCGGCAAGCTGCAAATGCTCGCCACCAGTGGCGAGAGCCGGTCGCACTGGACGCCCGAGGTGCCGACATTCCGTGAAAGCGGCATCAAGGGCTTGAATGACTATGACTGGGTCGGCGTTTTCCTGCCGCGCGCAACTCCCAAGGAGATCACGAACCGCCTGAGCCGCGAACTGCTGGCCATCGTCGCACTGCCGGAAGTCCAGGAAGAGCTGGCGAAAAGCGGGATCATCGCCAATCCGGGCGGACCGGAAGATCTCGCCGCATTGCTCAAGAAAGAACTCGTCGAATGGAAGAAGGTGATCGATGACGGTCATATCGTCGCCGAGTAATTGAGCGAGCCGGCTTCGGATAACAACGGATTCTCATGTACCTGCGGATGAGCATGAACGCTCATCCCCTCCCAGAAGGAGAAATAGAATGGAAAGCACCTCGGAAAAGACGCAATTGCAGGACACTTCGACGATGGCGATGCAAGCGCTGTCACCGGCGCTGGGCGCGGAAATACGTGGCGTCGATGTATCGAAGCCGCTGTCGCCCGCAGCCTTCGCGGCAATCCGCGACTGCTGGTATGAATACGGCGTGGTCTGCATCAAGGGACAGCAACTCGGGGAAATGGACCAGGTGCGGTTCGGCGAATATTTTGGCGAGCTTGCGACGACCCAGGGCGAATACACGATCAGCAAGAGCCACCCGTCGATCATGTACGTCACCAATGAAAAAAAGGACGGAAAATTCGTCGGAGCGCTGCCCGACGGCGAAATGTATTTCCATTCCGATATGTGCTACGTCGAGCGTCCTTCGATGGCGACGATGCTCTACGGAATGGAGATTCCCACGATCGGTGGGAATACCTTGTTCGCCAACATGTACAAGGCCTACGAGACCCTGCCCGAAGAAACCAAACAGCGTATTGCCAGCCTCAAGGCGATCAACAGTTATGAACCGGGCACCAGCGCGCCGATGGTAGCCATGCGTACGCGCAGCACGCCGTCTCCCGACGCGCGCGCTTACGCGCAGCCGCTGGTCTGCACGCATCCGGTCACCGGGAAAAAGGCGCTTTACCTCAACCGGCTGATGACCGAATACATCGTCGGCATGCCGCGCGAGGGAAGCAATGCCTTGCTCGAATCGCTGTTCGACCACCAGGAGCAGCGGCAATTCATTTACGAGCATCGCTGGACAAAGGGCGATCTCGTGATGTGGGACAACCGCTGCATGCTGCATGCGCGCGGCGACTTCAATGCCAAAGAATTGCGCAAACTGCGCCGCGTGACCGTCAAGGGCGACAGGATTTCCTGAGCCGCGCAGCCATCATCACGCCCGCGCGAGTTTGTGGCGCGCGGGCGAAATTTTTCAGGAACCGGCAGCCGCGCGCTGCCAGGAAAAGAGCCAACCCATGAATACGAACAATATCCTCGAAGTACAAAAAGCCGCGCTGAAGCAGGCGATGCCGAAGCAGCTTGCTCTTTACTATGGCGGCGAATGGCATGTTCCCGCAGGCGGCTATCGGCCAACTGTAGACCCTGCCACACAGGAAGTGCTGGCGGATGCGCCCGAAGCGAATGCGGAGGACGTCGATGCGGCGGTGCAGAAAGCGCAGCAGGGCTTCCTGGCCTGGACCCGCGTATCCGCAGCGGAGAAGAGCGTGAAGCTGCGCGAGATCGCGCGCCGGCTGCGGCTGCATGCGGATGAGCTGGCCATTCTCGATTCCGCCAATTGCGGCAATCCCTTCAAGCGGATGCAGCCCGACGCGCACCTGGCCGCCGCGCAGATCGACTATTACGCAGGCCTGGTGCACGAACTCAAGGGCGAAACTATGCCGACCGCGGACGGGGCGCTGAATTACTCGGTGCGCGAGCCGCTCGGTGTGGTTGCGCGCATCGTCGCCTATAACCATCCACTGATGTTCCTGGCGGGAAAGATCGCTCCGGCGCTGGCGGCCGGCAACAGTGTGATCATGAAGGCGCCCGACCAGGCCCCGTTGTCGGCATTGCGGTTCGCCGAGATCGTCGATGGCGTGCTGCCTCCCGGCGTGTTGAATATCCTCACCGGTGGGCGCGAATGCGGCGAGGCCCTGGTGCGCCATCCGCTGGTCAAGAAGATCGCGCTGATCGGCGCGGTGCCGACCGGCGCGGCGATCCTGCGCAGTGCGGCGGACAAGATCATGCCGGTCGCACTGGAACTCGGCGGCAAGAATCCGCTGGTGATCTGCGCCGACGCCGACGTCGAGAAGGCGATACTCGGCGCGATCAACGGGATGAATTTCACCTGGGCTGGACAGTCGTGCGGTTCCACTTCCCGGCTGTTCGTGCACGAGTCCCTGTACGACCGTGTGATCGAAGGCATTTGCGAGAAGCTGCCGCAGTTGCACCGTTGCGGCATGCCGATCGACCCGGGGACGACGATGGGTTGCCTGATCTCGGAAGCGCAATTCGACAAGGTGATGAACTACATCGACATCGCAGACAACGAGGGCGCACGCCTGGTCGCGGGCGGCAAGCGTCCCGCCGATCCGGCACTGGCGAAGGGGTGGTTCGTGGAGGCGACCGTGTTCGCGGACGTCACCCCGCAGATGCGCATCTTCAAGGAAGAAGTATTCGGACCGGTTCTCTCCATTATCAAATGGAGCGACGAAGATCAGCTGATCGCCGACATCAACAGTGTCGAATATGGCTTGACCGCATCGATCTACACCGGCGAACTGACACTCGCGCATCGCCTGGCGCGGCGCATCGAAGCGGGCTACATCTGGATCAACACCAGTAGCGCCCATTACGTCGGCGCCAGCTTCGGCGGCTACAAGAAATCCGGGATGGGACGCGAAGAAGGCCTGGAAGAACTGCTCGCGTACACGCAGGTGAAGAACGTCCACGTCATGCTGTAACCGTAATGGCCGAGGGGGAACCTCCGGCCGTTGGGGGCCTGCCGCGGCAAATAATGCATCGCACGCGGCAGGCACGCTCTGCTTGGTCGGTGCCTATCAACTGCATATTCCACCCCAACCTGAGCACCCATTCCACGGCAAGCCGGACACTGATTCCAGAGCAAACTGGACAGCGATTCCAGCACAACCCGGACACTGATTCCGCTCCGGACTGGACAGTTTGAAGCGCCTTAGAAAGACGTAGCACCGCGGGATAACCCTGGCACTCTGGCGATTTTTTATCGAAGTGCCCGTAGGCTGTTGAAAATCGCTTAGAACTACCGGTGCCTGCTTCGGCCGAATGCTTTGGCTATTACGGCGACACCTTTACGAGGACGCTGAATTTCATGGGGCAGTGGATACGTACGCGTTATTAAAATCTGGCCAGGTAAGCCACGCACGCAAGCATAGAGTCGCTGACAAGTGACCCTACGACGGTTGTCATTAACGCCATCGCAAAAGCTCCGGCCTCCCAGGATATCTCCTGAAAGGCCGGGGCTTTTGGCCGTGGTTGGCGTATCAGATAGCGCTGACGAATGCTCGAAACAAAAAGAGGCTAGCGACAACAAAAATCGCTAACCTCTTGAATTTCCTGGTGGGCCTTCCGTGAGTCGAACACGGCACCAACGGAATATGAATTATACCAACCTATTGATTTTATTGATTTTATTGATTTTATTGATTACTATCTCGCCCTCACTCGCCTGGTTTCGTATGGCGTTGTCATGAGTGTCACGGTCTAAATTTACACGACTTGTGATGATGCAGAAAGCAACCGCGATTCCAAGTCATGCCGGAATGGTTGCGCGGCGGACATTTGCTCGGCGGGTTGAATTCATGATCATCCCATTTGCCGTCCCGTCTGCGACGAATTGACCCAAAAAAGGTGTTGCGCCCTCATGCCCCATCGGGACTGCAACAGCTTGGCGCTCAAATATGAAAATTTTAACTATCCCCCTTATCTGGTTGCCTAATACGATGAATGATGACAAGCAGATTGAAGACCCCGTCAAAACAGACGGCGAATCTTCTCAAACAACTGCAACCAGTTGGAGCGCCGCTTCGCTGGGCACCGAACAGCGCTTCCGTGCGCTGTGGGAAACAACTACAGACGCTATCGTGATGCTCGATGAGCATTCGGTGATCCGGTATGCGAACCCTGCAACGCTAGACATCTTCGGCCATGCATCTGAAGAGCTCATCGGAAAGAACCTAAGCGTGTTGCAGCCAGAGCGCCTGCGCGAACGTCATCGGGACGGCATGCAACGTTATTTGACTACTGGAATTCGGACAATTAACTGGCGCAGCACGAACTTGGTCGGCCTCCACCGATCAGGTCATGAATTCCCGATCGAGCTATCTTTTAGCGATCTCCGACTTGAAGGTGAGCGCCAATTCGTCGCATGCATTCGCGACATTTCGGATCGTATGCTCAATGAGGAACTAATCAAAGTTCAAAATAGCATCCTAAAGATGGTTACAGTCGGCGCAGATCTTGCAAAGACCCTCGAATTCATGGTCGGCTGGATTGAAGACCGATCCCCGGGTTCGTTGTGTACGGCACTTCTGCTAGATGAGACTAGAACTCGCTTTGTGTGGGGGGGCGCGAAGGCGCTGCATGCTGATTGGATCCGCCCGTTCCTCGCGATTCCGATTGGTCCGAACACGGGATCGTGTAGTACGGCTGCCTTCCTCAACCAACCGGTATTCGTTTCGGATATCGAAAGCGATGCCAGGTGGGAAAACTATCGCGAGTTAGCACTTGCGCACGGTTTGGTCGCATGTTCTGCTTGGCCCATCGTGGGGAGAGCGGGAGGAGTACTTGGGGTCTTTGCTATCTACCGTCGAGCTTGCGAACCGCCGACTGATCTTGAATTGCGCCTAATGGAGACCGTGCTTGATCTCGCCGGGCTGGCAATTGAAAATAAAAAATCCGAGGAGCGCATCCTCTACCTTGCGCATTACGACGAATTAACTGGGTTGCCAAACCGCGCGATGTTTTCGCAGTTACTGACCCGTGCGCTGTCCTACGCAAACCGCTACGGCGACAAAGTGGGACTGCTATTTATGGACCTAGATCGATTCAAAAATGTCAACGATAATCTCGGCCATGCTACCGGTGACCATGTGCTACGAGAGGTCGGAAGACGATTGCGTGCGAGCGTACGCGAAGTCGACTCAGTCGCGCGTTTAGGCGGTGACGAATTTGTCGTCCTTATCGAAAAATTTAAGGATTCCGAGGCGTTGTCAAACGTCGCTCAAAAACTGAGTACGACTATTGCGAAACCAATGTTAATAGAAGGCCGCGAACTTGAACTCACGGTGAGCATCGGTATTAGTATTTACCCCGAGAATGGCAGCGATATTGAAACGCTCATCAAGAACTCTGATATCGCTATGTATCGCGCCAAAGCTGGCGGCAGAAATAACTACCAGTTTTACACTTCGAAAATGGGGGCGAATTCACTCTCACGAATGATCATGGAATCAGACCTGAAGCGTGCGGTCTCACGGGGTGAGTTTCTGCTGCATTATCAGCCAAAGTTGAATGTTAGATCCGGAAAGATTACTGGAGCAGAAGCACTCCTGCGCTGGCAACATCCCGAAAAAGGCTTGATGCCCCCGCTTTCGTTTATCCCAATAGCAGAAGAAAGTGGTCAAATTGAGGCCATCGGAAGATGGGTCGTGCATTCTGCCTGCATGCAAATGCGTGTCTGGAAAAATGCCGGAGTTCCGGAAATTCCGATCGCTGTCAATCTGTCTGCCCGTCAGTTCGAAAATAACAACCTAGTGTCCACCATCGCATCTGCACTAGAAATCAGCGGTATCTCGCCTCACATGCTCGAACTGGAAATAACGGAGAGCAGCATAATGGGGAATGAAACGCATGCAATTGAGATACTTAATCAGCTAAAGGCGCTGGGAGTATTTCTTTCGATGGACGATTTTGGAACTGGCTACTCGTCGCTGGCCAATTTAAGGCGTTTCCCTCTGCACAACGTGAAAATCGACAAATCTTTTATCCGGGAAATTCCTGGGAACGCCAACGATGCTGCCATCGCTCATGCAGTGATTGAAATGGCACATGCGTTGAATCTTCAGGTAATTGCCGAAGGTGTAGAAACGGCAGAGCAACTCGCTTTTCTACGTGAACACAACTGCGAACAAATCCAGGGATACTACTTTTGTCATCCGCTCCCACCCGACGAATTTGTCCAGTTTCTAAGTACCTATAGCCCTATTTAGCTGATATGTTATATGCGCTTTTCGACTGAATCTACATCAGGTGGAGATAAGGGTGTCCTAGCTTTTAACCGTCCCGCAAACTTCTGTAAGTAGACATATCTCTTCAGCCGAAACGAGCCGGCTATAGGATAGCGTCTTGTTCAAGACATCGAAATTATCAATGACAGGCTGTTTTTTTTGGTAATTGCGTGCGCAACGAGACTCAAGAACCTATTCAAAAATTACCTTAATTTGTTTTTTTGCGATGTCGGAAATCGACGTGCCCCTGTCTTGCCGTTATAGCGAACGCGGCATGAGTATCGGTGCTCGTACTGTTGGATAATGAAGTTCTAAAGGATATCTATATTTGAGTTGTTTCGGTATTCGGCGCCTCTAGCTGATCCTTTTTCCGAGATGCAGTCAACGCCGTCTCGCGGCTCGACCTTGATCAGTTCTTCGAGAAAGTAATTGATCGCGCTTGTGTTCAGAAACTTTGCCATCGACTCATCCTATGTTTTTTACTTATACCGATAGCATATTGCATCAGTAATTGCCATGAAGAAACGTTTGTGACGCAGCGCGGCAGGGGCGGTGTCTGCCACACATTTAAAGACATCCACGATCCGTGTCAAACCTTGGCATTTTTGTGGGTGTCCCTCGAGTTTCGCCATACGACACTGCGCTGAACCTGACCATGGTGAGGGGTGACTTTTGCCAATGGCTAAAAAATCATGCTACATACTTGCAAGTGCATCTGGTCAAGGGAATACTGAGCCGAGGCTGGTTAAGCGCCGTCTCTATGCATTTGTTTCTAATGCCGACTCTACTTCAAGGCGAAGCTCGAATGACCGATACGCTGGATTACTATAATAAAAATGCCCAGGAATTTTTTTCGAACACAGTCGCTGTTGATATGTCGCCGTTACATGATCGCTTCCTGTCCACGATTAGTCCTGGCGGACTGGTTCTCGACGCAGGCTGTGGTTCGGGCCGAGACGTAAAGGTATTTCTCGACCGTGGCTTCAGAGTTTCTGCATTTGACGCGTCGTCGGAGTTGGTTCGATTGGCTACGGTGCACGCCGGCACAGACATCGCTCACCGCAGTTTTTCAGACGTCACAGAGCAGTCCTGTTATGACGGAATCTGGGCCTGCGCCAGTCTCCTGCATTTACCTCAAGATGAAATTCCCGCCGCGATCGAATCACTCTGGCGCTCGTTAAAGCCGGGAGGAACGTTTTATCTCAGCTTCAAATCCGGGACGGGAGAACGGAGCCAGGACGGCCGACATTTCACTGACGTTAACGAAACCCTTCTACGCGAGTTGTTCGCACCATTACCAGATGTCACGGAAATTGAATGTTGGCTGACTAAGGACCTGCGTCCAGGCAGGCCGGAGCAGTGGCTCAACGCCATAGTTTTACGCGCAAGCCCGGCAAGGAACCGTCTGGTCACAGGCTGCGACGACCCCTTTTTTCCGCATCTCTGCGCAGCAATGAATCAAGCTACGGAAGTTGATTTCGCCGTGGCGTTTGTGATGACGACCGGATTAAGACTGTTACTGCCAGAGTTACAAGAAGCCTTAACGCGTGATGTCAGCGGCAAAGGTGGCAAAGCGCGCGTTCGCATTCTCACCAGCGATTATCTCAACGTCACTGATCCTGAAGCATTGCGGCTGTTAATGCTCCTTGAAGCGCAAGGCGCTCAAGTGCGCGTGTATGAATCCGCCGGTAGCAGCTTCCACTTGAAGGCATATCTGTTCGCGCACTTTGACAGCGGCAGTGGCTTACGTGGAGCAGCGTTCATTGGCTCGAGCAACATGAGCAGACAGGCGCTGCAAAACGGGCTGGAATGGAATTACCGAGTCGACTATCCAGGTGAGCAAGGGTTTCTGGAAGCGCGGGCGAGATTCGAGGAACTGTTCGCAAATCCACGCAGCCGACCCCTTTCTGATACCTGGATTGATCGCTATGAAGCGCGCCGGGTCCCACCTCAACTCGAGATATCGCCAGGCAGCCTGGAACAAGACCGGCCTCCGCCACCAACGACGGTGCAGAGTGACGCCTTACTGGCCCTTGCTGAAACGCGGGATGAGGGATTCCGACGCGGACTGGTGGTTCTTGCGACAGGTCTGGGGAAGACATGGCTTGCGGCGTTTGATGCCGATCAAGTCGGCGCGCGGCGAGTTTTGTTCGTGGCCCACCGCGAGGAGATCCTGAATCAAGCGGCCGAAACATTTGTGCGCATCAGACCCCGCGCGCGAGTGGGCTTTTACATGGGACAAATCCGTGACGTCGAAGTCGATGTGCTGTGCGCTTCCGTCCAAACCCTCAGCCGAAATATCCATCTCGAACGATTCGCTCCACAGCACTTCGACTATGTCGTGATCGACGAATTTCACCATGCAGCCGCAGCGACCTACCGGCGTTTGTTAAGCTATTTTTCACCACGCTTTTTGCTCGGACTCACCGCTACGCCGGACCGCTCTGACCAGTCGGACATTCTGTCATTGTGCGATGACAATCTTGTATTCACCTGCGGCGTGTTCGCCGGAATTCACTCCAAGTTATTGGTGCCCTTCCATTACTACGGCATCTATGACGACTCGGTCGATTACGCGGCCATCCCATGGCGCAACGGGCGCTTCGACCCCGAGCAGTTATCCAATAAGCTCGCAACGCTTGCGCGGTCACGCCATGTACTAAAAACCTGGCGCCACCGCAAACAAGATCGCACCCTGGCGTTCTGCGCATCGAAGCTACACGCAGACTTCATGGCGAGGCAATTTGCCAGCGCGGGTGTCACCTGCGCGGCAGTGTACTCGGGCTCAGAGATGAGCCGAACCGAGGCGTTGGAACGTTTGCGCGATGGCCGGCTGGCCGTCATCTTCTCCGTCGATCTGTTCAATGAGGGCGTCGACCTGCCCGCCATTGACACCATACTGATGCTGCGTCCGACAGAGTCGAAGATTTTATTTCTTCAACAGCTAGGCCGCGGTCTGCGAAAAATTGATCCAAAAGAAAAATTGGTCGTACTCGACTTCATTGGCAATCACAGGGGCTTTTTGCATAAACCGCAGGCCTTGTTTGAGATCGGCGCGAGCTATAAACAGCTAGCTGATTTTGCGCGCAGGGTCGAGCAAGATCGCCTTGAATTGCCTGATGGCTGCTACGTCAATTATGACCTGCAGCTTATCGATTTTATGAAGGCGCTGGACAGCGGCGGAATTCAAAAAGAATACGAAGCCTTGCGCGAAGGCCTGGGGCGCAGACCCACGCTGGCCGAGTTCTACCGCGCCGGTGCTAGTTTGCAAACCATGCGGCGGCAATATGGAAGCTGGTTTAAGTTAGTCGAAGCGATGCAAGACCTCAGCGTTGAGGAACAGTCCAGCGCTGACACCCATCACGCGTTCTTCGTCGAGCTGGAAACTACGCCCATGACCAAGAGCTTCAAAATGGTGACGCTTGAGGCCTTTCAGGAATTGAATGGATGGCAGACGGGGCCTACTACGTTGGCGTTGGCAGAGCGGTCCTGGGAGGTGATGCAGCGCCGCCGCACATTGTTGGCTGATCTGCCCAGTTCGCAAAGCGCATGGAGGGACGGCACCGAAGCCGGCTGGCATAGATACTGGTCCGACAATCCTATCAACGCATGGATCGGCGGTAATCGGGCGACCGAAACCGCATCCTTTTTCAAAGTAATACAGGGCCACTTTCAGGCGTCATTTGTTCTCTCGCCGGAACAACAGAAGTGTTTTGAATCGATGGTGCAGGAGTTGATCGATTACCGATTTGCCGCCTATGAAATCCGGCAGACCAGTTCCGATGGAACAGGAAAGGTGATTCCGTTTGAACGCCCAGCGAACGCCGCGATGCTTGCGCGAACCGAGCTGCCCTATTTCCCCGATCTCAAGATC
>Ga0326735_1000314_pt1 | contig 11628 bp, 10 predicted proteins | sample 37_GP2_1092_FD_207945 | JGI IMG/M metagenome (GOLD analysis project Ga0326735, IMG submission 207945) | Glacier ice microbial communities from Ngari, Tibet, China - 37_GP2_109.2 | ecosystem: Environmental > Aquatic > Freshwater > Ice > Glacier | place: China: Ngari, Tibet | collected 2018-07-31
TGGCAAGTGCTGGGCGCCGCCGGCCACGATCCGCATTCCCTGATTTTTTATTGCCTTGAAGAGCGCATCCTGATTTCAGCCGATGCGCTGTGGCAAAACGGCTTCGGCGTGATTTTCCCCGAGCTGGTTGGCGAGTCCGGTTTCCTTGAAGCACGCGCGACGCTGGAATTGATATCCGGCCTCGATCTGCGGCTGGTGATTCCCGGTCATGGCACGCCGTTCACGGATGTCGAGGAAGCGCTTGCACGCGCCTTTTCGCGCCTCGCTTACCTGGCCACGGACCCGCTGCGCAATGCCGAGAATGCCGTCAAGGTATTGCTCAAGTTCATTTTGCTGGAGCGCCAGCAAGTCGCGCTGGCCGATGTGTGCACGCTGTTGATGGCGATACCGGCGGTGTCTGATGCGAACCTGCGCTTTTTGCATAAAACCCCGCAAGAATTAGCACAATGGGCCGTAGCCCAGTTGCTGCGCGCCGGCGCCGCGCGGGTCCAGGGCGATCTGTTGCATAACGAGTAACGGCGTGAATAAAAGCGCGGGTAGAAGCGCCTCTCCAGATTTCGCACGATCGTTCTTTTTCACTTTATAATTGTTCGCAACCACTCCGATCAACTTCTTATTGCGAGTTCGTCATGGCATTGCCTGCTGCGTTGCAAAAACTTTCCCTCCCCGTCATCGGTTCGCCGCTCTTCATCGCCAGCGGTCCGGCGCTGGTCGCGGCCCAGTGCAAGGCCGGCATCGTCGGCGCTTTTCCCGCCCTCAATGCGCGCCCGGCCGCATTGCTGGACATCTGGCTGCGCGATCTGGAAAGCGAACTCGCGGCATACCAGTTGGCCCATCCGGAGCAGCGGGTCGGCCCGATTGCGGTCAACCAGATCGTGCATCAATCGAACGACCGTCTGGCGCATGATGTGGCGGTGTGCGTCGCACGCAAGGTGCCGATCATCATTTCCTCGCTGCGCGCGCCGCCGCAGGAAATGCTCGATGCGATCCACAGCTATGGCGGTATCGTGCTGCACGACGTGATTTCGATCCGGCACGCCGAAAAGGCGCTGGAAGCGGGCGTCGATGGCTTGATCCTGGTCGCCAGTGGCGCCGGCGGCCATGCCGGCACGTTGTCGCCGTTTGCGCTGGTTGGTGAAGTGCGGCGCTTCTTCAACGGCCCGCTGGCGCTGTCGGGCTCGATCGCCAGCGGCGACGCGATCCTGGCCGCGCAGGCGATGGGTGCGGACCTCGCGTACATCGGCTCGCGCTGGCTGGCTACGAAGGAATCGAATGTCAACGACGCTTATCGCAATGCGATCGTCGAATCGGCTGCGGCCGACATCGTCTATACCAATTTGTTTACCGGCGTGCACGGCAATTACCTGAAGAAATCGATCGTCAACGCCGGCCTGGACCCGGAGGCCTTGCCGCAGGCGGACAAGAGCGCGATGAATTTCGGCTCAGGCAGCGCCAAGGCGTGGCGCGACATCTGGGGCGCCGGGCAGGGCGTGGGTTTGATGACCGACGTGCCGACCGTAGCCGAGATGGTGGCGCGCCTGAAGCAGGAGTACGATCAAGCGCGCGCCCGGTTGAGTTTGTGACGCCAAGCTGGCCGCCAGCCCGAAGTTGACGTATCCGCCCCTCGGGCTTACAAGCCCATCGCCGAGCCGTCGCTGCGCGGATCATGCGCGCCTTCGATCCGGCCATCGGTATGAATGACAATGGCGCCCGCCTGGCCGCCGAGCGGACTGTTGGACTCGATCGGGCTCATTTCGTGGCCGCGTTTTGCCAGTTCGGCGAATACCTTGGCGCCGGCGTCGCGCTCAAGCTTCAGGCTGTCCCGGCTGTCCGAGAACGTCCGGCCGAGCAGGAAGCGCGGTCGGGCCAGCGCCTGCATCGGATCGAGCTTGTAGTCGAGCAGACGGGTCAGCACGACGGCCAGGGTTTGCGGCTGGCCGTCGGCGCCCTGGGTGCCGTACAGCACATGCGGCTTGCCATCCTTGAGCGCCATGCCGGGGGTGAGCGTGTAGAACGGGCGCTTGCCCGGTTTCAGCACATTGGGACTCTTGGCATCGAGACTGAACGCGGCGCCGCGATTTTGCCACAGAATGCCGGTGTCGCCGACCACCACGCCGCTGCCCCAGTCGAAATAAACGCTTTGCAATATGCTGACGCTGCGCCCTTCTGCATCGGTCGCGCCGATGTACACCGTGTCGCCGGTCTTGAACACATGCGGCCATGGCATCGCGTGGGCCTTGTCGATGGCGGCGGCCTTGCGCGCCAGATGCTCTTTCGACAGCCAGCGCTTGACCTCTTGCTCGACGAAATCCGGATCGGCGATGCCGGGCCGATCGAGGAACGCCTGCTTCACGGCTTCGACGCACAGGTGGTAGTAATCGGCGCTGCCTTCGGCCACGTTCTTCAGGTCGAATTCCCTTAGCACGCCCATGATTTCAAGCGTGGATACGCCCTGCGTCGGCGGCGGCGGCGCCAGCAGCGTGACGCCGCGATAGTCCAGCATGGCCGGGGCCGCTTCTCTGGTCACGGTCTTTTTCAAGTCGGCCGCCGTCAATGGCGATCCGGCTTCGCGCAAGCCCTTGGCGATCATGGCCCCGAGTTCGCCTTCGTAAAAGTCGCGCGGACCGTTTTTTGCAATCAGCTTGAGGCTGCGCGCGAGTTCGGGCTGGCGGAAGATATCGCCTGCCTGGCGTGCTTTCCCGTTCGGCATGAACAGTTTGCCGAAGCCCGGCCAATTGCCGACCTCGTCCTTGCGGAAGTCGTGCCAGAACACTTGCGACGCGGTGGTCGGGAATCCGTTCTCGGCATAGCCGATTGCCGTATCGAGCAGCGCGGCAAAACTTTTCCGGCCGCCCCAGTGCTTGCTTGAGAATTCATGCGCCCGGTTCCAGGTATCGACGGTGCAGGCCGAAGTCACGGTGGAGCCGGCGCCGCGCAATGGAATCTTGCCGCTGTAGGCCGGCGTCTTGTCGGCCGCTTGCCCGATCCCCATCAAAGTGGTCTTGCGGCCATCCCGGTCGGCCACGATCCAGACGGCATCGCCGCCGATGCCGCAGAAATGCGGATAGGTGACGGCGATCACGGAACCCATCGCAATCGTGGCCTCGATGGCGTTGCCGCCTTCGCGCAATACCTTCAAGCCAGCCTCGGTGGCCAGCGTATGGGGACTGGTCACCATGCCTCGGGTGGAGGTGGCAAGCGTGGACTGCTGGGCAAGGGCGGATGGCGCCTGGCCCAACGCCGCCACACCGGTGGTGGCAGCCAGCCGGGCCAGGAAATCGCGCCGTGCGGCCGAATCGGGTGATGGATTAACGTGTTTTGTCATGTCGAACTTTCAAAAATGGTCGTGCTGCATGGTCGTGCTGTAAAAACTGCGTGCTCAAAACTCTTCCCAATCGGTGTCGTGCGCCGGGCGCCGGACCTTGGGAGCTGCGATGCTGCTGGCCGGTCGCGCCTTCGGCGGCCCCGCAGGGCTGTTGCGCACCGCCGGCGCCAGCGTGAACGGCACCGCGCGCGCTGCCGGGTGGGCGCCATCGAGCTTGAAAACGCCGACCACTTGCAATAGATTGCCGGCCTGGTCCTGCATCGATTGGGCTGCCGCGGCCGCCTGTTCCACCAGCGCCGCATTTTGCTGGGTGACGTGATCCATCTGGATGATCGCTTGATTGACTTGCTCTATGCCCGAAGTCTGTTCCAGGCTGGCGACCATGATTTCGCCCATGATGTCGGTCACGCGCTTGACGCTGTCCACGACTTCACCCATGGTGGCGCCAGCCTGATCGACCAGCCGCGTGCCGATGGCAACCTTGTCGACCGAATCGGCGATCAATCCGTTGATTTCCTTGGCTGCAGCGGCGACCCGTTGCGCCAGGTTGCGTACTTCGGTGGCGACGACGGCGAAACCCCGGCCCTGCTCGCCGGCGCGGGCCGCTTCCACCGCAGCGTTCAACGCCAGAATGTTGGTCTGGAAGGCAATGCCATCGATCACGCTGATGATGTCGACTATTCTCTTCGAGGATTGATCGATCGAGGCCATGGTGTCGATCACTTGCGATACCACTGCGCCGCCCTTGACGGCAATGGTCGATGCAGACACCGCCATCTGGTTGGCCTGGCGCGCATTGTCTGAATTTTGCTTGACGGTGCTGGTTAATTCCTCCATCGACGAGGCGGTCTCTTCCAGGCTGCTTGCTTGCTGTTCGGTGCGCGCTGACAGATCGAGGTTGCCGGCGGCGATCTGCATCGATGCGGTGGCGATGGTGTCGGTGCCCTGCCGCACCTTGGTCACGGTCTCAAAAAGGTTGCCATTCATTTTTTTCAGCGCTTCTTGCAGTTGGCTGAGCTCGTCTTTGCCCACTACAATCACCTGCGACGTCAGGTCGCCCGCAGCCACGGTCTGCGCAATCAACACTGCGTGTTTCAGTGGCAGTGTGATACTTCTTGTGAGTATCCAGGCGCAAGTCAGGCTGATCGCCGTCGCCACGACACCGATCAAATACAGCAGTCTCTGCAATTGTTGCCCCGCCTGCGCCGTGTTGTTCATGACGTCGGTGGCTGCCACTCGCTGCAAGATCACCAGGCGCTGGATTTCCTCCAGCGCTTTATGGCTCAGCGGCTCGATCGACGCGGCGATGATCTTGCCGGCTCCTTCAGGGTCGAAAATGAGCGCCAGACCGGTAACCTGAAGAAATGGCTCCACCATTTCCTGGTCCAGCTTCTGAATATTCGCCAGTATTTTTTGCTCGTCTTCGTTGAGTCCGATGGTCACCAGCTGGTCGTGCGCGTGGGCGTAACGCTTAGCCTGTTGCCTGACCTTTTCTTCTTCTCTTTGGGTTGCGCTGACCTCGGATTGCAAAGCCGTGTTGCGCATGGCGATGGCGCCGTTAAGCAGCGCATTTTCCATTTCGTTGACCAGCACCGTTTTTGTATTGACGCTGGCCAGCGCCTTGATCAATTTGGCGTTGCTGCTGGCTTGGGTGAGGTTGCCAGCCACGACGACGGAAATCAGCATCGCCAATATGACCGCAAAGCCGGTGGCCAGTCTTGCGCCAATGCTGAAGTTGCGCAAATTCATGTTAAAGCCTTCTCTATTTCTGATTGGTTTTTGATATGGATGGGGGACTTCATAAAAAAAGAGAGCCCATGGGCTCTCTTTTCTGAAAGTCGACCGGTTACTTGACGTAAGCGCCCGATCCGACCATGACGTCGCCGGCCATTTCGGAGTACCCGGTCTTCGATTCGATCGCCTTGGTTTGCGGATTGAGGAATTTGAAATGGCTCTTGCCGCCGCCTTTTTGCGCCGTATCCAGCAAGGCCTGGGTCGAGTAAAGTCCGGTGACGTCCTTCAATTCATACAGATTTTTACCGATCAAGCGCTGGTTGCCGCCGTGGGCCAGCGTGTTGCCCTTCTTGTCGAACACGAAGATGTAAAGATCGCGGTCGATGAATTGCCCCTTCGGATCGCTGAATGCGGCGTACGCTTTTTCATTGCCGTTGGTCTTGATGTAAGCCTTTGCCTTTTGTACCAAAGCAATCGCTTCTTCTATCGTGCCGCGCTCGGCGGCGAAAGATGCGGCGTTCAGGCCCAGCGCGCACAGAGCAAAAATACTTGTTTTTAGTAATTTATTCATTTTTTCATTTCTTGTGGGATCAAAAAGCGTCGATGCATCGGCCTCAATGTTTCCGTTAACTTATCCTGAAACCGATTTTCGGGGCTGCGGAAACGGGCTTCATCGACATCGGTTTGCCGACCAAAGCCTGTCGTGAGTGCATGCCAATGGTTACCAATAGTAATAATTATTTGTCTTGGGCAACTATATTAGACTTTATTGCGCCGCTTGGCAACCGGTGTCAAGCGATGGCAGGGCGCGTTCGTGTGCCGTGGGAATGCAAGGGGTCGACATCAAGCAGCCTGCCGGGGCCGAGTCAAGCCGCACTGTGTTCCGGGATGTTGCTGGCTTGACCAGTGTCACGCACACCATGCATTCCAGCGGTGCGCCATCATCGCTGCTGTCGAGCAGGCTTCGGGCGCGATTGTGGAAGAAAGCTTGCATGATCCGGCAATGCCTGCCCGTCCATCAGCGCGCTGCACGCTGCTGATATCCATCTTCATCTCGCGCGCCTTTTCAATGATGATCTTCAGGAACGACGGGGTGCCGATGTAGGTATCCGGCACCAGGTGGGCCATCACCTGCACCTGCATTTCGGTCTGGCCGCTGCCGCTTGGGATTACCGTGCAACCGATGCGAACGGCGCCGCCTTCGACCATGAAAGCGTCCCGCGTGAAATGGCAAGAAAAGCAGTTCTGCAGAAAGCGCCACCAGTCAACGCCTTGACCTTTCGGGGCGAAGATCGGCCCGGGCGACATGTACAACCGTCTCAGTTACGCCAGCGGCGTGCTGTTCAAGGCGCCGCACGGCCCGGCTTCAGCTGCGGCTGATACGGCAGGTACCAGTTCCCATCAGCCGAACGGGCGCACGCCGATCCAGCGTTCATGCAGCCACAACGCAAACACGGCCCATGCCGCCAATCCGACGACCAGCGTGACCAGCGTGCCGGCCATGGTTCCGGCAGGATAGCGGGTACCCGCCGCCCGGTCGCGCCTGCGCGCCGCGCTGAAACACACGATCGCCCAGGCCAGGAAGCTGCCGAACAGGACCAGGTCGGCCAGAGTGCCGTTGGCCAGCAAGTGGGCCAGCGCCCACACCTTCACGCCCAGCAGCATCGGGTGATGCAGGCTGGACTTGATGCGGTTGCGCGGCACGTAGGCTGCTGCCAGCAGCACGAACGCGATCGCCGTCAGCAGCGCCGCGACATGGCGCATGGCCGTGGGCGGGGCCCACACGAGCAGCGGATCTTGCCGGGCCATGCCATAGCCAACGCTGACTAACACCAAGCCGATCAGCGAAACCAGCCCATATCCGGCTTTCCACGCGGACTCGCCGAAGCGCGCCCGCAGTGCCGTGCGGCGCTCGTCGGCGACGATGCGGATTGAATGCATGCCCAGAAAAATAATCAAACCCAAAATCAGTATCGTCATCGCTGTTGCTTTCAAAGAGAGTGTGAATGCATTTTAAATGGTTGGCTGCGCGGCGTCGTGCGATGCTTGCTTTACACTGCGCTCGGCGGCGCCAGCCTGCACGCATCGGGAAACAGGAAGCGCTGGCGCATCAGCTGTTCCACCGCGTCGGCCGCCAGCGGGCGTGACACGAAATAGCCCTGTACCTCGTTGCAGGACAGCGTTTGCAGTATGCGCAGTTGTTCGAGCGTCTCGACGCCTTCGGCGACGACGCCGATGTGGAGCACGTGCGCCATCGAGATGATCGCCCTGAAAAAGACTTCGCCTTGCTTGCCCTTGCCCAACTGGGAGGTGAACGCCTTGTCGATCTTCAGGATATCGAAATCAAACCGCTGCAGTTGCGACAGCGACGAGTAGCCGGTGCCGAAATCGTCGATCAGCAGCTTGACCCCGAGCGACTTGAGCGCCGCCAGCTGTTCCGATATCGCCTGATTCTCGCCCATCATGCACGATTCGGTCAATTCGATTTCGACCAGCGACGGGGCGATCTTGTGGCGCGTCATGTGCATTTTGAACAGGTCGGCAATATTGCCCTGGTTGAACTGGCGCGGCGAAACATTGACCGAGAGCGGCACCGGCGGCAGGTTTTTCGCCTGCCACAGCGCCAGCTGTTTGCATGCCTTTTCAATCACCAGCTCGCCCAGTGCGGCGATCAATCCGGTCTCTTCGGCCAGCGCGATGAACTCGTCGGGCTGCACCAGCCCGCGCTGCGGATGGCGCCAGCGCACCAGCGCTTCCATGCTGCGCAATTCGCCGCTGAGGGTGTCGACGCGTGGTTGGTAATGCAGCTCGAACTGATCGTCATCGATGGCTGCGCGCAAGGCTTGCTCCTTGTTCAGCCTGACGATCAATTGCTGCGCCAGATGCGTTTCAAAGAATTGATAGCCGGCCTTGCCGTTTGCCTTGGCCGCATACATGGCGATATCGGCGTGCTTGATCAGCGTTTCGACATCGGCGCCATCTTGCGGATAAATGCTGATCCCGATCGAGGCTTGCACCACATGGCTGCCCAGGCCGGCCAGCACGAAGGGCGCGTTGAGCGCGGCGATGATGCGCAAGCTGACCTGCTCCGCCGCAGGCGCGTGTTCGGCGTGCTCCAGGATGATGGTGAATTCATCGCCGCCCAGACGCACCACGCTATCGGACGGCTGTACCGCTGCGCGCAAGCGCGCCGCGGCCTCCTGCAGCACTGCATCGCCGGCGGCGTGGCCCATGGTGTCGTTGATGTTCTTGAAGTCATCGAGATCGACAAACAGTAGCGCCAATGTGGTGTGACGGGCGCGTGCGCGCTCGATTGCCAGCGGCAGGAATCCCATCAGCCAGTGACGGTTGGGCAGCGCGGTCAGCGCATCCGAATTGGCCAGGTTCGACAGTGCTTTTTCATGCGCCTTGTGCTCGCTGATGTCGAGCAGCGTCAGGACCAGTCCGGTATTCGAACGTGTGATCTTGCGATGCAGCCAGGTTATTTTCATCGGACTTTCGGCCCCGATCAGAAAATCATCTTCGTAAAAGCCGGTCTCGATCGCCACCTGGTAAGTTTGCATCAACTGGTCGAAATAGGCGCGGCTGACGTACACCGTCGATAGCTTGCGTTGCAGCATCTCGCTTTTCTTCAATCCATACATGCTGGCGCCGCGCTCGTTGCAGTCGCCGATGACGAAGTCGATCACTGCGCCATCGCGGTCGCGCAGCGCGTGCCACATGAAAAAGCCTTCGCTGCCGCCTTCGCTGACGATGCCGCTGGCCTCGCGCGCCTGCAGTGCCTGATTTCTGCGCCAGGCCAGCCTGGAGGACAAAAACATGCCGATCATGGCGAACAGCAGCAGCCCCACGGAGATGGCCATTGCCAGTATCCAGTAGTCGCGCGACATCGTTGTCAGCGGCAGCATCAAGTCTTCTTCGTCCAGCGCGGCAACCGATAGCAGCGGATAGGTTTTTATCGCATGCCATGCAACGATGCGTGCATGCGCATCGGAAAATTTCTCCTGGCCCATGCTGACGACGCCGCTCGCTTTCGTGAAGGCCGGGTCCGAGCAAAAGACCGTCGACAGCGAACGCAAGCCGGAACCCGTTTCGGTTGTCAGTACCACCCCATCAGTCATTCTGACGGAGCGGAAGCCGCGCTTGCCCAGCCCTGCGTCGAGATCGAAGGTGAAAAAATAGGCAGGTTCCACCGAGACCATCACCAAGCCATCGAAGGCCCCGTCGGGCGCATTCATGCGGCGCGAAAATCGGATGATGTGCTTGCCGGAAAGGCGCCCGATGGCCGGCTTGCTGATCAGCAGCGCGTTTGAGCGATTACGTTGATGGATCTGGAAATAATCCCGGTCCGCCAGCGTGTATTTGGTTTTCCCCACCAGCGTGCTGGTCATGATTTCGCCGTGGCGGTTTACGATCGTCACATACAACAGCGCGCTGGCCGGGTACAAGCCTTCGTGCAACTGCTCTTCCAGCTTGAGCGTGCCGGCGCTGTTCTTCCAGTAATACTTCAGATTGAGGGTGATCTGGTCGATCTGTTCGAGCGAGCGCGACAACTGTACAGCGTAGGCCCCGGACAGCGCGGCAGCTTGCGCGGCACCGTTGCTGCGCAATGTCTGGCGTGCATCGTCGAGCTTGGAAAGTGTCATGCTCCATACGAGGACCGTCAGCAGCAGAGCGGCAACCGGCCAGATCAGGATCGCATGAAAACTGCCGCGCAGGAATGCAAGTTGTCTTACCTTGCGGGCGGGGGAGGCGGGGGCCATCATGCCACTTGTTTCAGTGGATCGGCACGCGCAGAGTCGGGATCCTTCAATGTTCACACCTTCCAGCGCAATGCGTGGCTTAATATTTCTGATTTGCAACTCCAGTGCACGATATTATCATGCTGTACGGACTGATCCGGAAAATCAAGCCCCCGGCCCCGCGCCGAAGCTGTCACTTTCCAAACTGCCCGCAGTGTCACGCGCTATCGCGGTATGATGGCGCATCGCCTGCCGGAACGGCAAGCTTGCACACGACAAATCCCGATGCCCACACCACAGAACATCACTATCGCGCCCAGCGGCGACCCGCACAGGTCCGTTTATTTGGCGGCGCGCCGGCAGGAGCGCGCGTGGCGCCACACCCGCGGCGAGGTATTTTGATGCGCGCGATGCGCGCCACCAGGGCCACGGCGGCCATCGACCGGCTCAAGGCCAGAACCGGCAATCCCCGCTATTCGATGGCGCGCACCGGCGATGGACTGTTTTTCCTGACCGAGGGCGCCGGCCAGCCGGCGCTGTGCGAAGCGCTCGAACTGGACCAGTTTGTCGCGTTCGTCAATGGCGTCGGGCCGCAAAAGCCGAGGCGCGTCAGCAAGCTCGACATCGCCTTTGAAAAACAATTGGGCAAAAAGGCGCTTTGATCGGTGTCGATTGAAAGGAATTCGGCATGCCCGTTCTTGATGTCTTGAGCGATCATCGGTCGCTTCCCGAATGGGTTACCAAGTGCGTGACCCTGCGGAAATTGATCGGCGCGCTGCTGCCGGGCCTGCTGCGCGCATTGACGCCGCACGAGCAGCCATTCCTGCGGGAACCCGGGTCCCGCTTCTGATGCGCACGTTCAACATCATCGGCGCCGGCCATGTCGGGCGCGTGCTCGGGCGCGTGTTTGCCGCTAGCGGCTGTTTTGCGGTGCAAGACGTGTTGACGCGCCAGTTGGCGTCGGCGCAGCAAGCCGTCGACTTCATCGGGTCCGGCCGCGCGGTCGCCGGCATCGCCGAGCTGCGCCGCGCCGACGTGACCATGCTCGCTGTCGGCGACGACCAGATTACGCCCGTCTGCGCCGCACTGGCGGCGGCCCAGCAGCTGGCGGGGAGTGTTGTGTTCCATTGCAGCGGCGCATTGTCGTCGCTTGATCTGCAAGATGCGGCGCAGGCCGGCGCCTTCGTTGCCAGTGTGCATCCGATTCGCAGCTTCGCCGATCCGGAAGCTGTCGCGGTCGGCTTTGGCGGCACTTTTTGCGGCGTCGAAGGCGATGCCGGCGCGCTGGCCGTGCTGGAACATGGATTGCGCGCCTGCGGCGCGCGCCCGGTCGCCATAGCCGCCGGCGCGAAGACCAAGACCCTATATCACGCCGCCGCCGTGTTTGCCAGCAACTATCTGGTGACCGTGATCGATGTCGCGCTGCGCGCCTATCAGGCGGCCGGGATACCGGAACCGGTGGCGCGCGAATTGGCGCAGCCGTTGGCGATGGAAGCGCTGGCCAATGCATTTCGGCTGGGGCCGGCGGCAGCGCTGAGCGGCCCGATCGCGCGCGGCGACATGGCGACGGTGGCGCGCCAGCAGCAAAGCGTCGCTCAATGGGATGGGGCGGCCGGTCAGTTGTATCAGGCGCTGGTGGCGCCAACTTTTGATCTGGCGCGCCGCAAGCATCAAAAATAATTAACGATCAAACAAGCCCACTTACATCTGGTCACATTTTTTACCAATTGACGACGCACTTGCGCCGCCCCGGATGTTACGGTGGTGGTGTTGCAATTCAACGAACTGCGACACCTAGCGAGTCCATTCACTTTTCACATGAAAGAC
>Ga0326735_1000315_pt1 | contig 11618 bp, 6 predicted proteins | sample 37_GP2_1092_FD_207945 | JGI IMG/M metagenome (GOLD analysis project Ga0326735, IMG submission 207945) | Glacier ice microbial communities from Ngari, Tibet, China - 37_GP2_109.2 | ecosystem: Environmental > Aquatic > Freshwater > Ice > Glacier | place: China: Ngari, Tibet | collected 2018-07-31
GCGCAATAGATCACTTCGAAATCCGCATCCTTGGCCTGCAGCTCCAATATCATCGAGCGCACCGGCGTGATGCCGATGCCGCCAGCGATCAATACATGGCGCTTTGCGTGTTCGGCCAGAGGAAAATAATTCAGCGGCGCCGACACCGGCAGGGTATCGCCTTCCGACACATCATCGATCATGCTGACCGACCCGCCGCTGCCCTCAGCGTCGCGCTTGATGGCGATGACGTAACGATGCCGTTCAGCCGGCGCGTTGCATAGCGAATAGCGGCGCAGCAGGCCATTCGGCGTGGTCACGGCGATGTGCGAGCCGGCGCTGAACGGCGGCAGCGCAGTCCCATCCGGCGCCACCAGTTCAAACTGGGTGATGTCGAGCGCGATTGCGCTCTTGCGCTGCACGACCAGCGACAGCGTGGCGGCGGCGCTCAGGTCGCCGGTATCGATCATGGTGTCTTGAACTTGATTCACTGCGGGCTCCTGAATTAATTTTTCTGGCGTGGTCGGGCCGCGTCAGGCCCAGCCGCAACTTGATACTGCAATGTCTGCTCGCACCCGCTGGCCGACGAGGCGATCGCGGCGGCGCAAATCTCGAGATTCGCGCGGCCCCAGCGGCCATTGTGCAGCGCGGGCGCGGTGCCCGTGATCGCGTCGTGGAATTCAGCGATCACCAGATCGCGCGGAGTGCGGTCAACCGGCAATGTGATATCCATGCGGCCTTCGCTGGTGAAGACGCTCAGGCCGGTAGGCGACTGGCGGATTTCGCCGCGCTCGCAACTCACCAGCGTCACGCCGAAGAAGGGCTGGAACGGCGCGCTGCCCGGAATTGCAGTCTTGGCCCGCAGTGCCTTCGCGCGACGTTCGTCTTCGGCGCTGGCGCCCTGCTGCGGCCGGCGCAGCTGCACGCGAGTTTCCGGCGGCTGCAGGAAACCCCATTCGCTGATGTCAAAGCCGAGGTCCATGCTGGAAAAATTGCCGTAGCCGTTATAGACCGCCGTGGCCGCTGCGCCATCGGCGAAATCGAGATACACGACGTGCGCGCCGGTCGCGCTGCGCTGCGCATCAAAATCAAAGGTCTTGGCTTTCACGCTCGTAACCAAGCCGCCGCACAGCAGGCGCAGAATATCGAACTGATGCGAACCCTGGCGATAGGTCACGCCGCCGCCGAGCGCGTCATCCAACTCCTCTGGCCGGCGCGGGCGATAAATCCAGTCGGTGTAGCACCAGGTATGCACCATGCGCACGCGGCCCAGCGAACCGCCGGCGATGAGTTCGCGCATGCGCTGTATCGGTAAATCGTAGCTGTGCGAATGGCCGACCAGCAGCTGCACGCCGGCTGCGTCTGCTGCGCCGATCATGGCGCTGGCCTGGGCTATCGTGATGGCCATCGGCTTTTCGACCAGCACATGTTTTTTTGCCGCGCAGGCCAGCGCAACGTGTTCGGGATGCAGGTCAGTCGGCGTGGCGATATAGACTGCGTCCAGGCCGGGATGGGCCAGCAGCGCCGGCACATCTGCGTAGACGGCCGCGTCGGATTCCTGCGCAAACGCGGCGCGCACCTGCGCCGATGGATCGGCGATGGCGGCCAGCCGCATGCCGGGATGCGCGGCAATCGCGGGCAGGAATGCGCGCCCTGCAGCACCCAGTCCGACGATGGCAATGCTGACCTGCTTACCTGTGCCAGTCGTCATTCGCGCCCCTCTTCCGCTTCCGCCGCCAGTAATTCTGCTTCGCTGCCGAGCCAGGCCAATTCATCGGCCGCCAGGTTTTCTATCATTGCCAGCAGCGTGCGCCGCGCCACCGCCAGGTCTTCCTGCGGTATGCCGGCCAGCGCCAGCGAATTGACTTCTTCGGCGGCCGGCACGATGAATTGCTTGAGCGCCGCGCCTTTCGGCGTGACGAAGATGCGCACCTGCTTGCCCATCTTCTGACGCGTGATGTAACCGAGTTTTTCCATCGCCTGCAGCGCGCCGAAAGTGGTCGGCTCCTTGACTCGCGCCTGCTCGCTCAACTGGCGCTGGGTAATGCCATCGGTTTGCCAAAGAATGCGCAGCAGGGTCCAGTGGCCGTACAGGATGGAATATTTTTTCAAGCGCATTTGCAGACCGCGCGAAAAGCCGCGGTAGGCAATCTTGATCAGATGCGCGAAGCGTTCGTTGGACACGCCGTGCCGCCAGTTCGCCTGCGGCGCTGCTGCGGCAGCCGTGGCTGCGGCCGGCAGGCTGTCGCTTCTGTTATGCACGCTGCTGCCTGTTGAGTCGAGGGCCATGTTTTTCCAGACTTAGGTAGCTAATATAAAACGGATTTCCACTGCGATATATTAGTATTAAAACAAAGAAAGTTCACTGAACAGATTCAACGGCACGACGTTTCAGTATCATTGTGACACCAAAACGGAACTTTGGAGCGCCGAAACACGATTTTACTGCCCCGGCGACGCGCAGGCGTTGACATATATGGTACCTAAGTTTAAGCTATTTTGAAATGACTTAAATGCCTTAAATTGTTCACCCTTCAAAACACCACCCCGATACATTTCAGGAGACGCGCAGGATGCTCACCGCAGAACAAAACAAATTACTGACCGAGATCACCCCAGGCACACCGATGGGCAATCTGATGCGCCGCTATTGGCAGCCGATCGCCGCCGTGTCGGAAATGGAAAACGTCTGGACCCGCCGCCTGCGCCTGCTCGGCGAAGACCTGGTGCTGTTCAAGGATCGTCAATCGCGCCTCGGCCTGATCAAGGAAAATTGCCCGCATCGGCGCGCCTCGTTCGCGTTCGGCATTCCGACCCAGAACGGCATTCGCTGCCCGTATCACGGCTGGGAATTCAACGCTCAGGGAAAATGTTTGGACCAGCCAAACGAAATCGACAATCCAGCCTTCCGCGAGAAACTGACGACCGATGCATATCCGGTCCAGGAAATGGGCGGCGTTCTGTTCGCTTACCTCGGTCCCTTGCCTGCTCCGCTGCTGCCGAAATTCGACGGCTTTGTCGAGCCGGGCACGGTCCGCATGATGGGCAGCGTTCTGCTGCCGATTAACTGGCTGCAGATCATGGAAAATTCGCTTGATCCGATCCACACCGAATGGCTGCATGGTCATCACCACGAATTCATGACCGAAGCAGAAGGCGTAAAAGTCGCCATCAGCACGAAACACGAAAAGATTGATTTCAACGAATTCGAATTCGGCATTACCAAGCACCGCCTGCTGGCCGGCCAGTCGGAAGATTCGGATGACTGGAAGACAGGTCATCCCATCCTGTTTCCGCAGTATTTGGCAGTCGGCAATGGCGACGAATCGCAGCGTTACTACTCGTTCCAGATCCGGGTGCCGGTCGATAACGAACACACCATGCATTACTGGTACAACTCGTACGTACCGCCCAAGGGCGCAGAGGTTCCGGCCTGGCTGACCGAAAAAGTGCATGTGTACGCTGTGCCCTACCTGGACGCCAACGGCGAACACATCGTCGACAATCTCGACGGTCAGGACATCATGGCGTGGATCAGCCAGGGGGTAATCGCCGACCGCACGCAAGAAAACCTTGCAGCGTCGGACAAGGGTGTCGCGCTGTACCGCCGCGTGCTGAAGCGCGAAATGAAGAAAGTCGAAAACGGCGAAGACCCGATGGGCGTGATCCGCGACCCGCAGCGCGACTGCCGTATCGACCTGCCCAACGAAAAGAAAAAACATCACAATAGCGACGGCTTCACGAGCTTCATGCTGCGCACGCATGCAAAGTACTCGCCGATCTTCCCGGAGCTGGTCAAGATCTTCGAACCGGAGCTGGCGCACAAGCACCCAGCTGGCGCACCGGCAGCCGAGACTGCCGCCAGTGCGGTGTACTGAAGCCACGAGCAAACAATCCATCCCAGGAGACTGTATGAAAAACGAAACCAAAACCATGAGCGTCGAACAGGCCAAGCAAATCCTGATCGACGGCGGACAAATCCTGCATAACGAAGGCCAGGGCGACCTGACCCGCGGCCACATTTCGGTGCGTGATCCGAGCAATCCAACGCAATTCTTCATGAAGCCGCACAGCTATGGCTTCGACGAAATCACCATGGAAAACATCGTGATCTGCAACCTGGACGGCGCCAAGATCGGCGGCGGCGGCCGGCGCCACAGTGAAGTATTCATTCACTCTGAAATCTACAAGGTGCGCCCGGACGTGATGAGCGTAATCCATACGCATCCGGATAGCGCCGTAGCATTGAGCGCGACCGGTCGTCCGGTGCTGCCAATCAGCCAGCCGGCGGCCGCCTTCCTTGACGGCGTCCCTTACTACAACGACACCATCGACCTGATCCGCACGGTCGACATGGGCGCTGGCGTAGCACAGGCGCTGGGTTCATGCAAAGCTGTCATGATGCGTAACCACGGCGTGGCCATTGTTGGGGCATCGGTGGAAGAATCGGTGATCCTGGCCATCATGCTCGACAATGCCTGCCGCATCCAGCTGCAGGCTGAGGCCGCTGGTGAACTGGTTCAAACGTTCGGTCCGGAATCCACTGGCAGCCTGCATTACAACATCACCCGTAACGAGCAGTACACGATCAACTTTGAATATCTGCGCCGTCGGGCCGATCGTTTGAAGAACGCTTGATCTGCTGACACGCAGTTTTGACAATAAAAGCCGTCCAACGGCTTCCAAGGAGACACATGTGAAAAAATTATTGATGACAGCGCTGGCGACGGCCTTGCTGGTCGCTGGCGGCTCGAGCGCGGCGTTTGCCGCTCCCCTGACAGTTCAGGAAATCGCCACGTACACCGGCGCCGACCGACAGGAACGCCTGATCGAAGGCGCGAAGAAGGAAGGCGAACTGGTCGTGTATCACGCGTACCCGCAACTTTCCACCGTGATGGCGGCCTTCACGAAGAAATACGGCATCAAGGTCACGCCATGGCGCGCCGGCTCCGAAGCGATCCTGCAACGCGTGGGCAGCGAAGCGCGCGCGCGCAGATACACCGTCGATATCGTGCAAAACAACGCACCTGAAAACGAAGCCGCACATCGCGAAGGCTTGCTGCAGGAAGTGCGTTCGCAGTATCTGGGCGACCTGATGCCAGGCGCCGTACCAGCCCACAAGGCTTGGGTCGGCATAACGGTCGATGTGTTTTCCGCGGCCTACAACACCAATTCGGTCAAGAAGGAAGAGCTGCCGAAGACCTATCGCGATCTGCTCGATCCGAAATGGAAAGGCCGCATCGCCGTAGAAGCCGAAGACCATGGCTGGTACGCGACGCTGGTCGAACTGATGGGCGAACCGCAGGGCAGCAAACTATTTGCCGACATCTCCGCCACGAATGGCATCCAGGTACGCAAGGGTCATTCACTGCTGGCCGGCCTGGTCGCCTCCGGGGAAGTGCCACTGGCGCTGTCGGTCTACAGCTGGAATCCGGATCAGTTGAAGATCAAGGGTGCGCCTATCGAAGGCTTGCTGCTGCAGCCGGTGGTCGGGCAGTTCAGCACGGTCGGCATGCTGAAACGCGCGCCGCATCCGAACGCTGCTGCACTGTTCTATGACTTCGTGTTGAACGAGGGCCAGCAAATCCTCGCCGACATTCGCTTTGTCCCGACCAGCAAGAAGGTCGTCTCACCAATCGGCGACGCACAGATCAAGCTGATCGATCCTTCCAAGGCGCTCGACATGAACGAGAAGTGGCACAAGCAGTACATGGGCATGCATACCCGCTAAACATTCGCCTTGCTTCAACGTCGATCGCGCGCCCTGCGTGGAAGTTCGAATTGAAACAAGCGAACGCTTGTAAAGAAGGCCGGCAGCGTCGATAGCGCTGCCGGCCTTTTTGATGTACGGACCGCGTATTCATTGCCGGATCCAAGCGCCGTTATTCCCTGCTGTCATAAACACCAGTACGATTTTCTTCAGGTGTCGCATTTTTTTAGACGCAGGGCGGAATCATGCGCCAAGCGTTCTCGACGACATGGCGCGATGTTAAATTGCCTTCATCTCATCGGGAGGCATCACCATGGCCATAGCGACTCGCAGCGCGCTTGCTTACCTTCTCGCAGCCGTATCGATCGGTGCCGCAGCCTCCGGCGGCTGGTGGCTTCACCATCGCCAGACTCCTCTACTCCCCAGTGGCGATGCGGTACTCGCGCATCCCAACGCGCGTTTCGCTGTCAGCAGCTGCCATGCGCGCCTGTACGAAGACAAGCCGGCCCTGGCGGTCATGTTCTCCGCAAAAATCGACGCTGACCAGGCACTGGACAAGTTGATCGAAGTCACCGACCTGAGTGACGCCAGGGCCTCAGCAGAAAAAATCAAATCGACGCAGGCTGTACAGACCGCAAACGCATCGACCGTCCTGCCAAAAGGCGACATCGTCAAAGGCGGCTGGATCGTTTCAGACAATCCTCATGTCCTGCTTTTCCCGTATGTAAAAGCAGGCCGCCAGTACCGCATCACGCTCAGTTCCGGCCTCGCCTCCACCTTCAAGCAGACACTGGCCCAGGCTCACAATTGCGAAGTGCTGAGCGACGAAATGGCGCCGTCCTACTTTTTCGCCAGCAAAGGCACGGTGCTCCCGGCAGGACTGAACGGCGGACTCCCCGTGGTCACGGTCAATGTGCCTGAAATCGACGTTGAATTCCTGCGCGTCACGCCGGACAAGCTGCCCCGGTTCGTCGAGATGACCCTCGGTAAAAAACGCAGCGACGATGACGGGGCGAACGACGACAGCGACAGCGAAGGCGACTACCAGCACCGGGGCGATCGACACCAGCTCAAGGGACTCACCTCAGGCTGGCAGCTCAACCAACTGCACGGCATCGCACAAAGCGTATACACCAATCGCTTCATCACCAACGAAGTACCAAACAGCCGCAAGGTCAGCTTTCTCCCTGTCGAAAAAATAAATGAACTCAAGGAGCCGGGCATTTATGTGGCCGTAATGCGCCGGCCCGGGCATTTTGAATATGAGTACCAGGTTACCTATTTTTATGTCAGCGATATCGGCCTGCATGCGCGCCGCCAGGTCAAACAGACGGATGTGTTTACCACCGCGCTTTCCAGCGGCAAGGCCCAGGGCGGCGTCGACCTTGAAGTCCTGGATGGGGCCGGCAAGGTGCTTGTGCGGGGCAAGACCGGCAGCGATGGCCACGGGATTTTGCCTGGCCTGCCCGACGCCGCCCGACTCCTGCTCGCGCGACGCGGCAAGGAAACCTCCATCGTGGCACTGCAAGAGCCCGGCCTGGACCTGGCGGAATTCGATATTGGCGGTCACCTGCCGCGCGACGTCAAATTGTTCGCCTGGTCGGGGCGCGACCTTTACCGCCCCGGAGAAAAATTTACCATGTCGCTGATGGTGCGCGGCGCCGATGGCGCTGTGCTTCCGCCGGTTCCGATCAAGGTCGAACTCAAAAAGCCCGGTGGCGACGTGGTGAATACGACTCTGTGGCAGCCCGATGCCAAGCTGCCTGGCTACCTGCAGCAATCCATCGATCTGCCGGCAGACGCAGGCACCGGCAAATGGAGTATCGAGTTTCGCGCCGATCCGGCAGCCAGGCGTGCCGATGCGATTTACAACTTCCAGGTCGAGGAATTCCTTCCCGAGCGCATGAAAATAACGCTCACGCCCGACACCGCGCCGCTGGTAAACAAGAACAGTTTTTCGGTCGGGGTACAAGGTGATTACCTGTACGGCGCTCCCGCTGCGGGCAATCGCCTGCTCGGCAGCGTCGCGCAGGAACCTGTGCGCGTTCCGCTGCCCCGGGAATGGCCCGGATTTATTTTCGGCGATGTCGATGACAGCAAGGCCAAGGCGCGCGCCGAGCTGCCGGAAGCAACCCTCGATGAAGCCGGCAAAGCCACCGTGGAGGTCCCGTTCAGCACCGAGGCGAGCTCGCCCCTGCGCATTCGCGCCTCGCTCAGCCTGCTGGAATCCGGTGGTCGTCCGGTCGTGCGTTCCACCGAGAGACTGTGGTGGCCGGCCAAGGCCATGATCGGTGTACGCCCGGCGTTCGACATGGGCGTGACGCGTGAAGGCAGCATGACTGAATTTGAACTGATCCGGGTAACGCCTGAAGGCAAGTTCAGCGGGCTGAACGAAGCGCAGTTCCGGCTGATGCGCGAAGTGCGGGAATACTACTGGCGCTTTGACGCCGGTCGGGGCTGGCACTCGGGTTATACCGAACGCGAGGAAATCGTCCAGGCCGGCGCATTGGCACTGAAGGCGCGCGCTAAAATAACGGTGCCGGTCACCTGGGGTACCTACCGGCTGGAAGTGAAGGACCCTGACACCGGCCTCACCCTGCGCTACCGCTTTTACGCGGGCTGGAACGCGCAGAGCGCGGAAAGCATGGGCAATCGCCCCGATCGGGTCCGCCTGCAGCTGGAAGATGTGCCAGCCAGGCCCGGCGCTGAAGTGAAATTAAAGATCGTTCCCCCACACGATGGCGAAGCACTGGTCCTGGTTGAAGCAGACAAGGTCCTGTGGAGCACGCGGGTGTCGGTCTCGACCAACGGCACGACAGTAAGGATCCCGATCGACAAGACCTGGAACCGCGCCGACATGTACATCTCGGCCGTGGTGTTCCGCCCGGGTAGCCAGGGCGATCGCGTGACCCCTGCGCGCGCCGTCGGCATGACCTGGCTTCCCTTGCAGCGCGAAGCGCGCAAACTCAAGGTCAGCGTCACGGCGCCGGCCCAGATCGAACCGGACAAGCGCATGCTTGCCCAGGTCAAGGTGGACGGAGCAGCCGGAAAATCTGCCATGGTGACGCTGTCCCTGGTCGATGTCGGCATCCTCAACATCACCAGTTTCAAGACGCCGGATCCCTTCGATTTCTTCTTCGGAAAACATCGCTTTGGCGCCGAGCTGAGCGACATCTACGGCAAGCTGATCGAACGCATGGATGGCACGCCGGGAAAAATAAAATGGGGTGGCGACGCCGCCGAGCGGGACACGCGCAGCATGCCGAAGAGAGTCAAGCTGGTGGATATTTTTTCAGGACCGGTGCAGCTCAATGGCAAGGGCGAAGCCACTGTGCCGCTGGATATTCCTGACTTTAACGGCACGCTGCGCCTGATGGCAGTGGCAGCCACCGACGATGCGTATGGCAATGCCGAGCGTGACGTCGTGGTGGCGGCGCCGATCGTGGCCGAGATCGCCCTGCCGCGTTTCATCGGGCCTGGCGATACCTCGACCGTGGCGCTGGATGTGACCAACATGATGCCTGGCGAGCGAAACATCAGCGTCAAGCTCAGCGCTGACAAATTATTGACGGTGACCGACGGCGTTCGCAGCGTCAAGCTGGCGCCGCGCCAGCGCAGCATCCTGCGTTTTAACGTCGCGCCTACCGAACCGTATGGCCTGTCGCGCATCAGTCTGGACATCGCATCGGACGGCCCGAAGCCTGTTGTGATTCATCGTGAATTTGCGCTGCTGATCCAGCCGCCCGTTCCGCGCGAACAAGATGCGCGCCGATTCCGCATCGAGCCCGGCAGCAGCGCGACCGTGGACGCAGGCATGGTGACGAAATTCTTCCGCGGCTCGGCAACGCTCAGCGTCACCCTCGGCAGCCGTCCACCGCTGAACGTGCATAGTATTGTCAAGGGCTTGCTCGATTATCCGTACGGATGCCTGGAGCAAACCACCAGCGCCGCCTACCCGCATGTGCTGATCGATGAGACGAGCGCGAAAGCCATCGGGCTTGAACCGCGCACGCGCGAGCAACGCGCGAAAATGATCGGAGACGCGATCGGGCACATTGCCGGGATGCAGGGAGCAGCCGGCGGCTTCCGACTCTGGAGCGGCGACCACGGCGCCTACGAAGCATGGCTGACTCCCTACGTCACCGGCTTCCTGATCGATGCGCGTGAAGCCGGCTTCACTGTGCCGGAAGCGATGACCAAACGTGCGCAGGACTGGATGGCGGCACAGCTCAACAGCGCAGCCAATCAATTCACGCCGGCGCCCGCTGCGCCCAAGCTGGACGCCAACGGCCGCCGCGACTGGCGCGACTATGAGTCGATCCGTAAAAACCACCAGCGCTTCGCCGAGCTGGCGCATATCGGCTACCTGCTGGCGCGCGAACAAAAGGCCTCGCTTGCCTCCTTGCGCCTGCTGCACGATCAGTACCGTGACCGGGCTCGTTCACCGCTCCCGCTGGTGCACCTCGGGCTCGCCCTGGCCCTGATGGGCGACAACAAACGCAGCGAGGCGGCGATTGCCGAAGCGATGATCAAACCGTATGGCATCCGCGCCGACTGGGAGTGGGACTGGCTGGGCGATTACGGAACTGCGGTGCGCGATCAGGCAATGTCCTACGCCCTGCTGCTGCGCCACAAGATCAATCATCCGCTGCGTGAAGCGATGCTGGTCAGCCTCGCAGGCGGACTGGGCAAGGCGCGCGGCTATTACTCGACCCAGGAACGCATCGCCTTGTTCATGGCAGCCCGTGCAGCTGGGGGAACAGTGGCCGAGCCGTGGGAAGCCGTCCTCAAAACAGGCGGCGCCAGCACCGCCCTGGGCTCGAAAAATACCGAGTCGCGCAGCATCGATCCGAAGCTCGCATCGAAAGGGATCACCATTGAAAACAAAGGCCGCAATCCGCTATGGGTAGAAGCCGAGGCCAGCGGCTTTCCGCTCAAGCTGCAAGCGCCGAGCGCCGAAAAAATCCTGCTCGAGCGCCGCTGGTTCACCACCGCCGGAAAACCCTGGCCCGGCGGCAGCCTCAAGGTCGGCGACATGCTGCTGGTGCGCGTACAGGCCAGCGCCAAACAGGTCATCGAAGACGCTCTGGTGGTGGACCACATTCCGGCCGGACTGGAAATCGAGAACCTGAACCTGTCGCAAGGTCCCGAAGCGGGTGAATTCGCCATCGACGGCGTCAAGCTCGAAGACGCGATGAATGATCCCCGCATCAAGTACCAGGAATATCGTGACGATCGCTTTGTCGCGGCAGTCAAACTGGATCGCACGGTAGTGAATCTGTTCTATCTGCTACGCGTGGTGACGCCGGGCCGCTTCCAGGTGCCGGGCACTTACGCCGAAGACATGTATCGTCCCGACCTTCGTGCCTACGGGCCGGCGCCGGAAGCGGTTACCGTGGTCGATCCGAGCTCCGGCCCGAAGTAAGGCAGGCAGTGCCGTCATTCCCTCGGTGCGCCGGCGCTTACCTTCTACCGTGATGCCGACACTGCGAGCACTCACCGTCATCAGGTCATGGATAAATCGCCATCCATGGCGCGCGAGCACGGCCGCGCTGCTGATGCTACTGCTGCTGGCTGACCAAATTTTTCCGCCACCGCTGCCGCACCCGGCGCCAGGGCTGGTGGTCACGGCGCGTGACGGTTCGCCCTTGCGCGGGTGGCCGGATGCGGACGGCGTCTGGCGCTTTCCAGTGACGCCGGAGCAGGTCTCGCCGCGCTACCTTGACGCGCTGCTCGCTTACGAAGATCGCTGGTTCTGGTGGCATCCGGGGATCAATCCGGTCGCCATGCTACGCGCAGGCTGGCAGTGGCTCGAGCACGGCAGTATCGTGTCCGGCGGCTCCACGCTCAGCATGCAGGTAGCGCGCGCGCTGGAGCCGCCGGACACGATACTGCCGTGCTCGAGCCACTGCCAGCCTGCGCGTAGCAT